>Ga0163216_100700_pt1 | contig 39411 bp, 42 predicted proteins | sample SynspAceP_FD_167610 | JGI IMG/M metagenome (GOLD analysis project Ga0163216, IMG submission 167610) | Saline lake microbial communities from Ace Lake in Antarctica - Synechococcus sp. Ace-P (Illumina Assembly) | ecosystem: Environmental > Aquatic > Non-marine Saline and Alkaline > Saline ...
TTACCGCCCACCTGCGCCAGAGGCCATCGTAACGATGGACCAAAGGCCAATCATGCACTAACTTTCAACATGGACCACTCAAGTGGGGCTGCTCAGGATGAAATAGGGATCATAAAGCGTGTTGGGAACCAGCCGCGTCGTCCGTCCAAGTTCCAGCACGTCGCGGAAGCCTTTAGTCGTTACAAAGGCAATCTTCGCGCCACGCCGCTCAAGAAGCGCATTTGTGGCCACGGTGGTACCATGAACAAGCAATTCGAACTGTTCATCCGGAATTTCAGACTTGTCCAGCGCGGCCAGAACAGCCTTATCCGGCTCGGCACGGTTTGAGGGAACCTTGAAGGCTAGAACTTGACGGCTGACACGGTCATAGGCGATCAAATCGGTGAAAGTGCCACCGACATCGATGCCGATGAGGTATCTTGCACTGGATATGGTTGTTGTCTCGGACGTCATATCAACCAGCCCCGCCTGTCACTGACGCGGTACGTGAGTAGGATGACAGCTTGCAAATTCCGACCAGGTCGATGTCGGCAAAACGTGCAGGCACATCGATTGATGCGCCGCTCCTATGGGCAACTTCATCGACCCAGAGCCTAACCGAAGGGCCCGAGGCCGAAGTCAGCTCAAGCAGGTCACCTGACGCTAGATCCAGTGCTGTCGCAATCTCTTCAGAAACCCGGCAGAGATGCCCATCCAGATCCGAAGCTGCAGCTAGCGATGCATGCACATCCGAGTTGCGATAGGCGGACAGCCCACTTTCTGTAACATAGCCGTTTTCAACATCGCGGTTGATCGCCTCGGAGTTGCGATCATATGGCCTGCCCCAACCGCCGCCACCTGAGCTTTCCATGCGAACAAGATCGCCTTGAAGAAGTGCAAAATTGGCTATTTTGCCAGGAAAATCGCTGGCTTTCACTTCCACCTCATCCCGGTAGACGGAATAGCGGTTTGGCGCGCCGGACGCACCACCACAAACGCCTGCTGGTGGAATGATGTTTCTGTCTGAAAGAACAGAGAGGCGCGCCTCGTTTGTGAGAATTTCTATATCCCGCACCAGACCACAGCCGCCGCGATATTTTCCGGCCCCACCGCTATCGGAGCGGATTTCGTTACGACGGATGCGAAGCGGGTAGATTGCCTCGACAATCTCCGTCGACTGGATCGATACGTTCTCACCTTCGTTGAAAGCCCGAACCGCTGGGTTTCCGTCATGGGTGTGCCAGGCACCCGTGCCGCCCGAGGGATACTCATAGAAGATGAAGTCACGGCCGCCGATGTAAGTGTGGTTCGAAGTCCCACGCACATCACCCGTCAGACGCTCAGGGATAATCTTGCCGAGAGCGCCCATCAACGCCGCGTCGCAGGCAAACCGCACCTCGTTGAGGCCTCCGCACGGCGCAGGCGGCCGCGCATTGACGATCGACCCTTCGGGCGCGAACACCTCTATGGCACGCAATGTTCCAGATGTTATGGCACCACGCGGATCGAGGAAGGATTTCACAACCGTCAGCACCGAGGTCGGCGCGATAGCAGGACCTGCATTCAGTGGCGCGGCGACCTGATCTGAACTCCCGGTGAAATCAGCTTTCAGCTGATCACCCGCAATGGTCAATTCCACTTCCACCCGCAACGGATGAGGTGTTGATGCATTGCCATCAAGATAGCCGACGTGCTGGTAAACTCCATCAGGAAGTTCAGTTATGGCCGCTCTCATGCGCCGCTCACCGACATCCAGAATATCCTGCATCGCCCGCCTGAGAACCGGGATGCCATACTTCTCCATCAAGGCTTCAAGACGTTGCGTTGCCACCCGGCAAATACCTAGTACAGAATGGAAATCAGAGACCGCTTCGCTCGTTACCCGCACATTGTCGAAAACAAGCCGCATAGCTTCAGAGGCGTTATCACGGTCTATTTTGATGTAGTTGAGACGCAGTCCCTCTTGCAGGATGTCTGTTGCTGCACCGTTGAGCGAACCTGGCGACATACCACCCACATCACCCCAGTGGGAGCGGATCACAACGTAAAACTCTATATTTCCAGCCACATGGACCGGCCAGATCACAGCCACATCATTGAGATGCGTTCCACCCGTGTAGGGGTCGTTGTGCAGAAAGATATCGCCGGGGCGAATATCCGAATGAATCTTCTTTGCGCCCTCAACCGCTCCTGCCACAGGAATGATATGAAAGGGGTGGTCTTCACCAGATTCCGCAACCAGCCGCCCTTCGCCATCCAACAACACGCAGGAAAAGTCATACCCCTCGTAGATGATAGAGCTATAGGATGAGCGCACGATTGACCGGCGCATTTCGCGCACGATGGACGAAAGCGATTCCCGCACAACCGCACTGGTTGCAATATCAATGCGGCCCTGGCCCGCCTCGGCGTTGTGAGACACTGTCCCTAACCCCTCAACTTGCGACAGACACGATCTGCAATCTCAAAAGTGGATTCAAGATCATCCTCGGTATGACGAATGGAGATAAAGCGACGGTTTCCGGGAAGAACGAAAAGGCCATGCTTGAGAAATTCCGCTTCCAGAAGTGCCATCTTGGGGTTGGCGGCGGAGATAACGTCTCTCCAGTTCTGAGGCTCTTTCTCGGTAAAAAGCATGTGCCACATGGGACCTCGGCCAAAGACCAGAATCCCCATATCGTGTTTGTTGAAAACTTTTTGAAGGCCTTCGCGCAGCTTGTCGGCCATCGCGAAAACACGATCATAAACGCCTGGTTCCTCCAATATGTCGAGCGTCGCCAACCCTGCAGCGCACCCCAGCATATGGCCCTGCAATGTTCCGTTTTGATAAACGTAGCTATCTTTTCCCTTGTTGGAAGGATTGGCCTGGTCGAGAAGATCAGCTCGCCCGGCGACAACGCCCACTGGCAGGCCTCCGCCGACAATCTTGCCATAGGTGGCCAGGTCAGGTGTGATATCCAGATACTCCTGCGCGCCACCCAGCCCATAGCGCAGACCTGTTACCACCTCGTCGAGGATCATGATAATGCCATGACGGGTACAGAGCTCGCGGACAGTCTCCAGAAAACCCGGCTTTGGAAAAAGAATGCGCTGAATGGGCTCGATAATGATCGCCGCAATCGTGTCCCCATGTTCGTTCAGAATGTCGGCAAGTGTCTCAGGATCATTATAGGGTGCAACAAGCATGAGATCGCGAACAGCAGATGGAATGCCAGCGGTATCGGGTTGTGGTGACGGATAATTAGACGTCTGCTTGGGTGCCGTCGAAAGCTGTGCATAGTCGTGAACACCGTGATACGCGCCCTCAAACTTCAGGATTTTAGAGCGGCCGGTGAATGCCCGCGCCATGCGGATGGCATGAAAGGTGGAATCCGAACCCGATGTGGTGAATCGCAAACGCTCAGCGCAGCGGATATGAGGCTTGAGCCTGCGGGCTAATTCAATGGCTTTGGTATTCAGATAGGCAAAGAACTGTGTGCCACTTGAAAGCTGTTCAGAAAGCGCTGCGCGCACGGTCGGATGTGCGTGGCCGATAAAAAATGTGCCTGATCCAAGCACATAATCAATGTATTGATTGCCGGACGCATCCCAGAAACGCGAACCGTCTCCGCGACTGAAAACAAAACGGGCATCCGGGGCAAGCGCGTTCCCACCCAACGCGCCGCCGGGAAAGAGGTTTTCAGCCTCCTGGAAAAGCTTTGCCTCAGCGTCGGTTAGGACCTGCCGACCAAGGGTCGCGCCGTCGGCTTCTTTGACGGTTGTATCGGCTGACTGACTTACCCGCACACTTTCCACCGACCAACCCTTCCAAAACTACAAAACGATGTTTCAGTATATTGTATATAATTTTGGGGGTCAAGATGAAACTCTCCGGAGATTAATCTCACACATTCAACTAATTTGCTCAAATTTTCCATGAATTTTAAGATTCAACATATTGATTATAAACAATTAAATTGGATTTATCTTGCCACTGCACATTCAAGCTTGATAAAAGGGCTCTCTTGTCAGATATCAGTTTTTGGTATACAAAATTACCGATCAAGTGAACCCATACGACGGAGAAACAAATGCCATCGGCGAAAATCTACGGACTGCGCAGTCAGATTGAACCCATCCGCGAAACCCTCTCGGACGTTGTGCATGAATGCGTCTCAGAGGGCTTGGCCTTCCCCAAGGAGAAGCGGCTCCAGCGCTTCATCCTGCTTGACGAAGCCGACTTCTATTATGGCGAAGGCCGTTCGGAGAAATATCTGGTGATTGAGATTGCCATGTTCGAAGGCCGTTCGGTCGACATCATCAAGGGCCTGATCAACATGCTCTATGATCGAATCCCACCCGCCACAGGCATCCCTCGCTCCGACATCGACATCACGATTCATGAGATTCCCCGTCATTGCTGGGGCTTGCAAGGCGCACTGGGCGACGAGCAAGAACTTGGATATAAAGTCGCGATATGAAGTATCTTGCCGTGCTGCCCAGGTTCCGGTGTGAACAGCACGACAACATTAGCGGTATGACATAAAGACAAAAAGTGACAGGGCTATCGGCTCGGTGTCCTGTCAAACCAAACCGTCAGAGGTTGCACGTGAGCGCACAAGATACCCAATTTCGCATCCCGGACGTAATCGGGAAGGACATCGCAAGAGCTCTGGAGAACGAGATCGTATTTTGCGATATCTTGCCTGACACGCGCCTGACCGAAGAGGACATCGTGAAGAAGTTTGGCGTGAGCCGTTCACCGGTTCGCGAGGCACTACGCATCTTGAAGCAGGAAGGCTTGATCGTGATGGCGTCCAGGCGCGGTGCGCGAATTGCGCCTGTCAGTGTGGACGATCTCGATGAAGTCTACAGATGTCGCATTTGTCTTGAGGTGCTTGCAGCCGAACTTGCGGCAACCAATCGCAATAGCGACGATGTTGAAGCCATGAAGGCAGGCCTCAAGGAACTTCAAACAGCTCTGCCGTCCAAGAACCCCCGTCTCTTTTTCGAAGCAAATGTTCATCTGACCGATGCCATTCACCAATCCACTCACAACGCCACGCTTAAGCGGCTGCTCGACAACATCGGAAAACAGGCGCTCAGATACCGCTATCTCGCCTATGCCCGCTCTCCTGAACTTATGGACAAATCCGTTGAATACAACCGGGAAATCGTCAGCGCGATCATCAGTCAGAAACCGCGTCATGCACAATCGCTTACCGAGGATGTGTTGGAAAGTTCGTGGGAAAATGTGCGCGCGCGCATCGACGCCTTTGGCGGAGATCTACCAGCTGCTGCCAACGCGCCGTAAGCGCAAACCCACCGGGTTTGTTCTTCCCCCTGCTGCTCTTCGCTGCAGTAAACCTCAATTGGAGTACATGCCATGTCCGGCCCGCACCAGACAGCAGCAGGCGACCTGCCGCGCTATCATAACTACATTGGCGGGCACTCTGTACCGCCTGCCTCAGCCAATTACATGGAGACCGAAAACCCGACCTTCGGCACAGCCTGGGCAAGCATTCCCCGCAGCGACTGCGATGATATCGATAGAGCGGTCGATGCCGCAAAGACGGCGTTCCCCGCTTGGAGCGCGTTGAAACCGTCACAACGCGGACGTCTGCTCTATGATTTTGCACGCGTCGTTGAAGACAATGCCGAGCGCCTGGCGGAAATCGAGGTGCGTGACAATGGCAAGCTCATTGCCGAAATGCATGCGCAGATGCACTACATTGCTGAATGGTTTCGCTATTATGGCGGGATGGCCGACAAGCTTGAAGGCGCGGTCCTGCCGACCGACAAGAGCAACATGCTCAACTTCACGCGCTATGAGCCGCTCGGCGTCATCGGCATGATAACGCCCTGGAATTCCCCGCTATTGCTGCTGACATGGAAGCTTGCACCTGCCCTTGCCGCTGGCAATGTGGCTGTTATCAAGCCATCCGAATTCACCTCTGCTTCCACGCTCGAATTCATGCAGCTTTTTGCCAAATCCGGGTTCCCGGCAGGTGTCGTCAATGCTGTGTCTGGTCTTGGGCTAGAAGCGGGAAAGCCACTCGTGGATCACCCTGATGTCGCCAAGATTGCATTTACTGGATCGGACCTATCCGGGCAAAAGATCTACGAGGCGGCGGCCCGCAACATAAAACATGTAACACTCGAGCTCGGTGGAAAATCACCCAATATCGTCTTTGCCGATGCCAATATCGATGCTGCGATCAACGGTGTCATTTCGGGCATATTCGCTGCTGGCGGGCAGACCTGTATCGCAGGCTCCAGGCTTCTTTTACAGCGCTCGCTGCATGATGAATTCATGGAGCGTCTTGTCGCAGTTGCCGGTGACGCCAAGATCGGCAATCCGATGGAAAAAGATACGAATATGGGGCCAGTTGCAACGCGACCACAATGCGCCAAGGTCCTTGACTACATCAATGTTGCCAAGGCCGACGGCGCCAATTGTGTATTCGGCGGCGGCCGATATGAAGGCCCTGGCGCGACAAGTGATATGTTTGTCTGGCCGACGATTTTTACAGGCGTAAGCAATGACATGCGCATTGCGCGCGAAGAGGTGTTTGGGCCGGTGCTCGCTGTCATCCCATTCGACGATGAAGAGGAAGCCTATGCGATAGCCAATGATTCAGCCTACGGCCTTGGAGCGGGATTGTGGACCAGTGACATTCGCAAGGCGATTGACGGTTCGGCTCGGCTTGAAGCAGGCACCGTATGGGTTAATACCTACCGGGCCCTCAGTTACACATCGCCTTTTGGCGGCTACAAGCGATCAGGTATCGGCCGCGAAGGCGGTATGGAGGCGCTCAAAGAGTATTTGCAGACCAAATCCGTGTGGATTTGCACAGACTCTGCCGTGGACAACCCATTCATCATGCGCTGAGCAGATCAGCTCGCATCAACTGCGTCGGCAAATATGCGGCGAAACTCATCCGGCAATTCCACAGGATCGCCGGTTTCACGATCAACATGGACACTGCGGCTTCCCGAGACCGCGACACAGTTGTCGCCCTGAAAAAGCCCATATCCAAGGCTGAAGGAGGTGCGACCAATATGGATTGGCGCAACGCCGATACGTATCTGTCCTGGATAATGACCGACACTCAGAAACCTGATGGCGCTTGCGGCAATGACCCATGCACCCCACGCTACATCGGGAAAGCGGGATACAATCGAAGCACGATATTCAAGCCGGGCACCCTCGACATAGCTCAGATAGGCAACGTTGTTGATGTGCCCATTTGCATCCATATCCTGATAGCGCACCTTTTCCTCGCTCCAGAAGTCCAGGCGAGCAGGATGCTTGAACGTCATCAGAAGATTTTCATCGATCAATTATTTGTTCCTTCCCTCACCCTTGCCGAATCAGCCACGAGGGCCTCAGCAACCTGACAAGCACTCCGCGCACAGGAACTCTTACAAACCAATATCTGCACGACATCAATGCCATGCTGCAAGATGTTGTCGAATAAGCAATCAAATTTTTATATCGAAGGCATACAAGTTATATAATTGTGTTTCTATTGGCAGTAGCTATCATTGGATCATTCTTCGGCGCAAAAACCGCCAAAACAGTAACTTCAACAGGAATTCAAACGGGAAACTGACATGGCAGACATAGATCTCCTGAGACGCGAACTTAAGGTCCTGACCTTCGACCAGTACGGTACAATTGTGGATATGCAGGGCTGCTTGACTACTGCGGTTGCGCCCTTTCTAAAGGAAAAGGGCTGGAAAGGTGAGCCAGGCCGCCTTGTTACCTGGTGGCGTCGAACCCACTTCGAAAATTCGATGATCGACTCGCTTTGCGATCGTGGCCACACACCCTATCGCCAGATCGGGCACCGCGCCGTCAGTTTCACGTTGTCTCGCGCCGGAATCGAGCACACCAGCGATGAGGTGGAAATGCTCGTTTCAGAGATCGAAAAACTACGTCCTTTTCCTGAAGTGCCTGAAGCACTTCAGCGCCTTGAGAAGAAGTACAAGCTTGTCATTCTCTCCAACGGCGACCGTGACATGCTGGAGGCAGCCAAACCCTATCTCGGGCACACCTTTGATGAAACGATCTCTGTGCAGGAAGCGGGTCACTTCAAGCCGCACCGAAAAACCTATGAGACTGCGGCATCGATTCTCGGCGTTGCCGAGATTGAGTGCATGCATGTTGCCAACCACGCGTTCGATTGCATCGGTGCCAAAGCCGCGGGAATGCGCGCTGCCTTTATCGACCGCCGCAACCGTCCCTTCGGGCAGACACAGCACGAACCTGACATCACTGTGGAAAGCCTGACCGATCTGGCTGACCTTCTTACCTGAGCCAGCGACTTGAAAACAAGGGAGTTTCGCTTTGGACCTTCGCCAGTTGCGAACCTTTGTGAATGTTGCCGAACTCGGCAGGTTCTCCCTTGCTTCTCGCCGAATGCGTATTGCCCAGCCTGCGCTCAGCCGCCAGATCAGGCTTCTGGAGGAAGAACTCAATGCTAGGCTTTTTGAAAGAAACAGCCGTGGCGTGACACTGACCCAGGCTGGCGTAACTTTTCTGGAGCACGCCCAGACCATCCTGCGTCAAGTGGATAAAGCGCGATCATCGGTCGGCGAAAACACTGGCACCGTTGCCGGAAATGTAATCTTCGGCATGCCGCAATCGGCGGGCGTCATTCTGGCAGTTCGCCTCATTGAGCGCTTCAGAAGCAGCTATCCTTCGGTTACCCTTCAGATGATTGAAGGAATCGGCTCTATGATCCACGACTGGATGCTGAATGGGCAACTGGATGTGGGCGTCATCTACGACCCGGAAGTAACAGGACATCTGGAAACAGAGCCCCTGTGGAGCGAGGATCTTCACCTTGTCGGTCCGGCTAGAGTATTTGGCCAGGAGGAAACAATATCCTTTGGGGAAGCGTCAGATCTGGAGCTTGCCTTGCCGGCCATGGGAAACGGGCTGCGCGGTCTTGTGGAACGTTATGCAAGTCGGGCTGGCATCACTCTGAACACGGTCATTGAGGCCGATGCGCAGCGCGTTCAACAAGAACTGGCCATGCGCGGCACCGCCTACACGATCCTTCCACGCGCTTCTGTCGAGGAAAGCATAAGAAGCGGCAAGCTATCAGCAGCACGCATCGTCAGTCCGAATATTCCGCGCGTGCTCGCGCTTGCCTATTCATCGGAGCGGCCGATATCACCCGCTGCCCAGCTTCTTGGTGAGATGATTTCGACACTTGCCGCAGAGTTGGTGGCAGATCCGAACTGCCCGGACCTTCAAACGCCCGTTCGCAAAGGCCGCTAAGAACAGGCTCGCAAAAAGGATACACAGACATGGACCGATTGCACAAAACCCTGGATGGTCTTCTCGTAATCTCCATAGAACAGGCCGTTGCCGCGCCCATCTGTACAATGCGTCTTGCCGATGCCGGGGCTCGGGTCATCAAGGTAGAACAGCAAGGTGGGGAGACGGCACGCCACTACGATAATGTTGTCGGAGGTCACAGCGCCTATTTTGCCTCACTCAACAGGGGCAAGGAGAGCATCTGTCTTGACCTGAAAACAGACGATGATCAGGCGCTTTTAAGGCGGATGCTGGAAAAGGCCGATGTCTTCGTCCGAAACACCGGTCCGGGCGCAATGGCGCGCATGGGGCTTGACGGTGAAAGCCTGAAGGCGCTCTATCCTGCGCTCATCACAGTTGATATCGTCGGCTATGGTCAGGATACCCCTTATAAGGAAATGAAAGCCTATGATCTGCTCGTTCAGGCCGAAAGTGGGCTTTGCAGCGTAACAGGCACCAAAGAAACGCCCTGCAAGGTGGGGGTCTCTATCGCCGATATGGGAACAGGTATGAATGCCTATGCCGCAATTCTCGAGGCCCTGATCGAACGCGCCCGGACGGGCGCAGGAAAAGCCCTTGAGATCGCCATGTTCGACAGCATGGCAGAATGGATGTCGGTTCCTCTCCTGCAACTTGAGTGCGCCGGGAAGACCACCGCACGCTTTGGCCTTGCCCATGCGTCCATATATCCATACCGCCCCTACCCCTGCGAAGATGGCGACGTGCTGATCGCGGTGCAAAACAATGCCCAATGGCGCAAGCTCTGCCACACTGTCCTGCTTCTCCCCGAGCTTGAGGATGATCAACGGTTCACCAGCAATGCGCGGCGGGTGCAAAACCGGGACGCGCTCGACACAATCATTGTGAACGTAACCGGCGGACTAAGCGTTGCAAAACTTGTCGAGCGGTTAGAGAAAGCCGGCATTGCCTATGCGCGTCTCAGCACATTGGAAGACCTCACCAGTCACACAGCTCTTCGGCGTCAAACCGTTGTAAGCGGCGATACGCAAAGCTTCTTATCAGTCGCCTCGCCCATACCCCGGTTCTGGGATACACCACCAAAGCTTCCGGAGATCGGTGAACACACGCAGAGCGTACGGGACCAATTCAATTCAGTTTGAGTGTGACGTAATCCGATGAACAGCCTTCCACCTGATCGCTGCTTATGCTGCTTTGATGGCATTGTCACGGTAACTCGACTAACGGGGTGAATCTAGGATAACGGCAGGGGATGAAAAAGATTTCCTTTTCCCGCCAGCGGTTCCCAGGAGCTGTGATCCATCGTGCCGTCTGGCTCTATTTTCGCTTTCCGTTGAGCTTTCGTGACGGTTAGGAAATGCTTGCAGAACGTGGGATCGATGTGAGCTATGAAACAATTCGCCGTTGGATTTTGAAAATCGGTTCCGCGGTTGCCGCCAATGTCAGATCCTGCAGAGTTCAGCCGTCAGGAATCTGGCATCTTGATGAGGTTTTTGTCTGCATTGGTGGCAAGCGGACCTATCTGTGGCGCGCGGTTGACGATGAAGGCGAGGTTCTTGAAGTCCTGGCCCAATCTCGCCGAAACTAGCGCGCGGCCCTTAAACTTATGCGGAAACTCCTGAAAAAGCAGGGGTACATTCCGAACAAGACTGTCACCGACAAGCTGGGGTCACATTTTGCAGCGCTTCGAGAACTTGGTCTGGAGCACCATCATGTCACGGGTGGTCGCTTGAACAATCGGGCCGAAATATCACACCAGCCGACGCGCCGACGAGAACGCCGAATGGGCCGGTTTAACTCGCCCGGGTCGATGCAACGTTTTCTGTCCGTCCACGATGCCATCTACAATCATTTCAATGTGCAACGACATCTGATCTTCTACCCAACTCTTCGTCAAACGCGCGCCGAGGCGTTCGCCGTCTGGCATCAAATTGTGGCTGCTTGATCTGGGGTAAGATCGGCATTTTTGGTTCATCTGAGTTAACGTGACAAAGCCCTTTAAGCTGCTCTTGGTTCCAAAAACCCTAACGTCAGACAGCGGGGTGCTCTACCTTTCGCAGTTAGTATGCAAATGTTCTCAGAAACCGATTTTATGGCGTTGATGGCTCCATGAACTCAAGCCACATAAATCTTATAAATTCTCATATTCCCAAACGTTTGGATGAATTCCCAAGATGTGTCTGCATGGCAATCCTAGCGCCTTCAGAATCCTGTAATCTAATGCATTCAAAAATAACACCATGCTCATCAGCTGAAACTGAAACTGTTCTCTCAAAATCAAGACGCGACAAAGCGAGTGCAATTGATTCTTTCAATTTCGAATCCACAAAGGAAATAAATAACACCAGAAAAGCATTCTTGCTGGCAGATGCAATAGCTCGATGAAACGCCATGTCAGCCGCCACATAATCATCAGGGTCGATGTCCACACTACTCATGTGTTCAAGTGTACTTTCGAGCAATGTCATATCGTCTTCGTTACGATGAAGCGCCGCAAGAGCTGAAGTTCCACTTTCTAGAATATTTCGTAGCTCGTACAGCTTCCGAAAATCTTCTGGTTTGGTGCGATAGCCGTCCGAGATGCTCAAAAAGCGTGCATTTTCCAGAGATGCGACGAAGACACCCTTGCCTTGCTGAGAAACAAGAAGCCCTTCGTGACGGAGTCGAGCAACGGCTTCTCGAACCACGACCCGACTAACTTCGTGGTAGTTACAAAGTTCCTGTTCTGTCGGCAATTTTCTTCCCGTCGTAAGCTCGCCCTTCACGATCTGCATCCGGATATTATCCGCAATGATTTCAGGAAGATCGGCCTTGGCTCGCTTGGAGCCTGCAGGTGTCCCACTAAGTCCGGTTTTCACGTTCAATCTCCCGGTATCTGTTCAATTTAGACGCCTAGCTTGGCCTTCAGACCACCGTCTATCAGAAAGTCACCACCGACACAAAAACCCGATTGAGGCCCGACCAAATACGCAACAAGCCCACCAACCTCCTCGACGGTTCCTATTCTGCCAATCGCGTGCGATCGGCCAAACGCTCGAAGCGTTTCTTCCTGATCTTCATCCGACTGTGAGAGTTCCCGGGCCGCATACTCAAGCAGTGGCGTTCGGATCGAACCTGGTGAAATCGAATTCACGCGCACGCCGTCTTTCGCACAATCAACCGCCATAGCGCGCGTCAGCGCATGAATGGCACCTTTACTTGTTGCGTAGGCAAGCACGTTGTTCTGATTGGAGTGTCCCTGAACCGATGCAATGTTGACGATTGAAGCTGCTTTCCGGGATGAAAGCAACGGATACAAGAAATGCGACATATAGAAATAGCCAGACAGATTAACGTCAATGACCCGCCGCCACGCCTCGGGAGTCGTGGTTGAAATGGTTCCATAAGGCTGTATGCCCGCGCAATTTACCAATGCATCTATACCGTCGATGTCGGGTGCAAGGCTATTTGCAAAAACCTTCACCGCATCCTCTTGAGACACGTCAAGTTGCACAATTTTTATTGGCTTGCCTGCAGTACTTCTGGCTGCCTTGGCATTTTCGGTGGCATCAATGCCACAAAGAACAATACCAAATCCATCCTTGAGCAACCTTTGAGTAACGCCCAAACCAATCCCAGATGATCCCGTAACAACTGCAATCTTTTCCTGATCTTTCCAGTTCATCATATCACCTCATTTGTTAGCGCGGTTGACGCCATCCTGTACTTGTCGATCGACGATGATTGCAACGATGAGAACGGTCCCCTGAGCGACCCACTGCCAGAAGGGTTCTACGCCAACCAAATTCAATCCATTGCCCAGAACCGCGATGATCAAAGCACCGATTATTGTCCCTATGATCCGTCCTTCACCACCAGACAAGCTGGTACCACCGATGATGACAGCCGCGATGACTTGCAGCTCAAAACCGATGCCAACATTAGGGTCGCCCACGCCAACGCGTGAGGACAACACGATACCAGCCAGCGCAGCGGAAGCTCCACACAGCAGATAAAGCAGTATCAACGTGCGCGACACATTGAGACCCGACAAACGGGCGGCTTCCTCATTACCGCCAACCGCATAAATGCGCTTGCCAAACGTCGTTTGACTCATCAGGACATGGAAAAACAGGGCGACTAACGCCGCAATGACAATCGGTAACGGCAGTCCAATGACTTTGCTTGTTCCAAGGTCGCTCCAATTGCTGGGAAGACCAACCAATATTGCGCTTGGCGTAATCAAGTAGGCGATACCGCGGGTAATGTTGAGCATCCCCAGGGTTACGATAATCGGGCTAACCGATATCTTTGCAATTATAAGCCCATTCACAAGTCCGACAAACGCACCAAAAGAAACGCCCAACGCGAAGGCGATATATAAGGGAAAGCCCGCTACCGCGAGTGATGCAGCCAGAACAGAAGCTGCCGCCAAGACACTACCGACCGAAAGATCTAGTCCGCGGGCGATCATGACTGCGGTCATTCCGCAACTCGCAATTATCAGCGGGGCCGCATTTCTCATAACATTCTGAAAATTGGAGATCGTGAAAAATCTGTCACTGAATGTTGCGAAAACCGCGCTCATCAAAACAAGCACCGTAAGTGTGGCTACAGTCTGAAGGTTGTGGCTGTTTTTTAACATGCCCATTATCTGAAAATCCGTTCTTGCTGAAAGGCCCGGCATTTCTTTTTCAAACTCTCGTACCTCGCCTCTATTTTTCATTTTGGGCTCGCGGCGTCGGCGTGCCATGTGTCATTGAAAGCGCCACAATAGCCTCTTCGCTGGTGTCGCCCGGAAGTTCACCAACCACTTCACCCGAGTTCATCACGATGATGCGATCAGCCAATCCCAGAAGCTCGGATAATTCGGATGACACAAGAACAATGGCTATGCCCTGTTGAGAGAGTTCGCACATGATCTGATAGATTTCTCGTTTCGCTCCAACATCAATGCCTCGGGTCGGCTCATCGAGCAGCAACACAGTAGTTTCGGCCAGCAACCATTTGCTTAGAACGACTTTCTGCTGGTTGCCGCCGCTCAGCTTCGAGATGCGTTGTGACAGGCTTGGCGTTTTGACATTCAATCGACTAATTACATCACCAATTGCGCGTGGTTTCAGGTCTGAACTTGCTCTCCGGTCAGGATACTCGTCCCAGACAAGAGCTGCATTTTCATACACTGACAGGATGGGAATAAGGCCTTGGCTACGCCGTTCCTCAGGCACCAAAGCAAAGCCTGCTCTGATCGATGCAGCCGTGGAATTCAACGTTATTTCGCGCCCATTAACTTCGATCGAACCACTTCTCACAGGGTCGGCACCGAATATCGATCTTAGCAACTCAGTTCTGCCTGCTCCATCAAGTCCTCCGACACCCAAAACCTCACCCCGGCGAACTTCCAGGCTCACATTCTTGATCTTCGGCCCACTGATATTTGTAACCTTCAAAACGACATCTCCGGGCGTGTGTGTCGTTTCGGGAAACATTTCATTGATCTGACGGCCTACCATCAAGCGTACCAAGTCTTCGCTATTGGCCTCGCCGCGCGCCACCGTCGCGACTCGAGCGCCATCCTTGAACACTGTGATACGATCCCCAAGCTCATCAATCTCGCGCATCTTGTGGGACACGTAGATGATGCCCTTGCCTGCTGATTTGAGTTGCTGGATCACGTTGAAGAGCTTCCGGACCTCTGCGTCCTCGAGCGGGGATGTCGGCTCATCCATAATGATGATCTTTGCGTTTTGCCGCAGCGCCTTCGCGATCATCACTGCCTGCTTCTCTGAAGTCGAGAGCGCACCACAGATTTGTGTCTCGTCAACTTCCGGAAACCCTATTTCTGTCAGCAATTGCCGAGCGATTTTCTGTGCAGTTACCCTGTCGAAAAACCCCATTCGGGTTGGTTCGCTTCCAAGCACGATATTCTCTGCAATCGTCAATCCGCCAACAACATTCAATTCCTGAAAAATGCACGCGACACCGGCCAATTGCGCATCCAGAGGGTTTTGGATGCTCATCTCTTTGCCATCCAGCACAATTAAACCTGCATCCTGCGGCTGCGCTCCTGCAAGTATCTTGACGAGCGTTGATTTCCCTGCGCCGTTCTCTCCGATCAAACAATGAACCTCGCCGGAGTTGACATCGAAATCAACGCTCGACAAAGCCTGAACCCCGGGGAAGGCCTTCGACAGCCCTTTAACCTCTAAGAGGGGACTGGAACCCATAGTTGCTTTCCTTTTTTGACTCTCTGCAAGATGGTCGTATGGCAATATTATAGCCCCGCTCCACGCTTGAAGACAGGCGCGCGACCCAATGGGCCGCGCGCTGTAATTCAATTACGCGGATACTGCTGATCAAGCCAACTCGCGATACCTTCTTCTGTCGGCAACACCGGCGGGTATCCAACTACCACCTGAGTGTTTTCGTCAGCATCTCCAGATAAAGTAGCCGCGAGGAGATTGAAGGTTGCAATGCTGAAATCATACGGAGGATATCCGCTTTCAGCCTTCAATGGTGAATCGTTGCTGCCAAGTTCAGACATGACTGGCTCAGATCCGTCCACTGAGGAGACCACACCCCAATCGGCAGAATAATTGCCTGTTGCGCGAAGTGCTGCCAACGCACCAAGCGAACTGTCGTTGTTGATACCAAAAATCACATTGATATCCGGATGCGCCTGCAACATATCGGCAGCCGCTGCGTTTGCCCGATCGATAACAGCACCACCATCAACCATCTGAGCGACAGTTGCAGTCGGAATTAAAGACATGAATCCGTACAGGAAGCCGTTTCTGCGGTCTTGAACCTGGGGCAACTGAGGATAGTCAACAACGCCAATAACCGCAGGTTTTTCACCAAAGCGCTCAAGATAGTAGCTCGCGGTATTGCAGCCCACCAAACGAGGGCCGTCAAAATCATTCGCGAAGACACGAGGCGCCACAATCTGCGAGGGCTGCACATTATAGGTAACAACCGCAATTCCCTCATCCTGCATGCGCTTGACTTGTGGAACAGCCGCGTCACTGTCAAGCGGAGCGAAAGCCACCGCGTCTGGAGCCCAGGAAATGACATCATCTACAAGGCGTTGAACAATTCCTGCATCGAAACGACCGTCAAGCACTCTCAGTTCGAAATCGTATTTTTCTGCAAGTCGCTCCCAATGGTTTGAGATTGCAAGGAAATAGGGTTGACCCAAACCCATAACAGTCAGCGCAACCCGCTTTCCCGCAAGCACACTTACTTCAGGCTCTGACAGCCAGTCACCAGCAGCCGACTCATAGCCGGTAAATCCGGAAACGGCAGCCGGAATATCAGCTACAGCTGCGGGATCAGCTACTGCGCATAGCTCTGTTGAAAATGTATTGGCCGCAATCGATACCGCATCCTGCGCGTAGCCGGCGGTTCCGAATGCAATTATCGCTGCAGCCCCTAATAGGTACTTTTTCAATTCTAACATTGTGTCTCCTCCAATCCTTGTAGCGGCACCATTCTGAATGGGAAATAATCCCTTGCCCATCGGCACCAATGTTGTAAGGTTATATGACATCATATAAGTTGGCAAGGAATGTTTCATGAAATTCGACAGTGCGGAGACAGATGGCGTGAAGGTGTTGTTTCAGGCGAATGCCACGCTCGCTGAAGGACCATTATGGGACAACCGGCTTGATCTCTTGTACTGGCTTGATATCAGACGTCGCCGGGTCTCGCGCTTCGATCCAAAGAAAAATTGCCAGACCGGGGTCTGGATACTGCCAAACAGGCCCGGCTGCATTGCTCTCACATCCGATCCTGACAAGCTGGTTGTGGCCGCTGGGGCTGAGATCCTGATTCTGAATCTTCAAGACGGAACCAAATCAACGCACGCGACCTTGCCCATCGACACCCCGACTTTGAGGGCGAATGATGGCTGCGTGGACGCGCAAGCGCGTTTATGGGTTGGCACAATGATTGATGACATCAATGCACCCGAACAATTCAGTGGCGGGCGTCTGTTTCGCATCGATCCGGATGGAAATATCGAGATGGTCGATTGCGAGTTTGAATTGCCCAATGGAATTGGCTGGAGCCGCGATGGAGCAATCATGTATATCAACGATACAACAGCTCGGATGACATATTGCTTCGACTTTGATGCACACACTGGCGCGCTGTCCAACCAGCGCGTCTTCTATGACCATTCGCATGGGGCAGGTTTTCCGGACGGGCTCTCGGTCGATGCCGATGGTTGTATCTGGTCGGCACAGTGGGACGGCTGGAACATCCGAAAAATTTCACCAGAGGGCCATCTTGTGAAGGAGGTCCCGATGCCTGTGCGACGCCCCTCCTCGGCAACCTTCTTTGGACCGAATATGGACCACATTGTCATCACATCAGCCACGGTCGATTTCACCACAGCAGATTTCCTTGCAAGTCCCGATGCCGGATCGCTTTTTTCAATGCCTGCAGGCGCAAAAGGGGTGGTTGAAAATCAGTTTTCCCTTTCCGTCGACAGCGGGGTGAGTCCATGAGTGCGGATCAAGACAGCTGCACGGTTTCATGGAAACATGGCGAATTCACCATTGCCCTGTCAGGCGCAATGTGTGCGCCGGTCAATTTTCGACTTGAAGATGGCCGTGTGGTCCAACCATTTGCAATTGCTCCGTGGGAGCATAATGAAACTCCGGAATTTCAAGAACTTCCGCAACTGCTTAAAAAGCTGAGGGGTGAATGGGTCTGTGTTCCGTTCGGCATGCCGGAAACACGAACTGACCTCCCACCAGCCTGGGCTCCGACAACACAATGCAAAGCTGATATCGGGGATTGGTTCCATGGTCCGGGTGCGAATGCACGCTGGAATGTCACTGATTGCTTCGATGGTGGAATTGAACTTGAGCTCCTCTATCCACAAACCCATCCCATCGAACGCCTGGTCCGGAAAATTTCCGGCTCGACCGCTGGACCAAGGCTGGAGTTCGAGCTTGAAATCTATCCACGTCAGGACTGTTTTCTACCAATCGGGATTCATCCTGTCTTCAAGCTGCCAGAAAAACAGGGTGACGCAAAACTGAGTGTGGCGGGCGCCACAACTGTTCACACCTATCCTGTCGATGCCGAGCTTGGCGTTTCCAAACTGCCACACGGAGCGACCTTTGAAAGCCTTGAGGCCGCTCGCTGGGCAGGCGGTTCATCGGTTGACTTGACGCGACACCCACTGGATATCCAAACCGAAGAAATCGTGCTTGTTGCGGGCGCAAACGGGCGTGCCACCCTCGAAAATTACGCTGAGAATTATTCAGCGACTGTCTCATGGAACCCGAAGGATTTTGCAAGCTGCAATCTCTGGATATCAAACAAGGGAAGAACTGCATACCCTTGGAACGGCCGGTTTCAGGCGCTGGGGATCGAACCTGTTTCAGCCCCGTTTGACCTGGGATGTGCCGTTGCCAATAGCGGTGCAGCCCCCCTTGCCGCATCAGGTGTGAAATCTGGTGTTCAATTCAGTGCCGGAGAAAAGTGGACAACAGATTACGCCATCGAGGTGGAAGCGCTATGAAAAGGGCAGCTTGCATCGAGGACTTGCGGAAGATAGCTCGGCGACGCATTCCAAAGATGTTCTTCGACTATGTCGATGGGGCGTCATGGACTGAAAGCACGCATATTTCAAACAATGCGGAACTTGCCAAAATTCGGTTCAGGCAACGCGTGGCTGTTGATGTATCAAACCGGACAGCGCGCACGTCACTGCTGGGAGAGTCAACGCGATTGCCTCTGGCCGTCGCTCCAACCGGCTTGACCGGTGTCATTTGGCCAAATGGTGAAATCCAGGCAATGAAAGCCTGCGAGACTGTGGGAATTCCCTATTGCCTGTCGACTGTCAGCATCGCGTCCCTTGAAAAGGTCGCCAATGCTGCTTCCAAGGGTTTCTGGTTCCAATTATACGTCATCCGAGACAGGGATTTCATTGAACGCCTAATCCGAAGAGCGGAGGTCGCCGGGGTCGAAACTCTGGTTGTTACATTGGACTTGCAAATGGTCGGTCAGCGCAACAAGGACATCCACAATGGCCTATCATCTCCCCCCAAACCAACACTGGCAAACATTCTGGACGTGATGCGACGACCGGCTTGGTGCTACGAAATGTTGCATCATCGGAATATGCGTTTCGGCAACCTTGAGGGCCACGTAATGGGCCTGGACAGCCGTAAGGGCCTCGCAGAATGGACCAATCAACAGTTCGACCCAACATTGAGTTGGGAAGATGTCAAACGTTTGCGAGACCGTTGGAAAGGCAAGCTCATCCTGAAAGGCATCCTCTCGCCGGAAGATGCCCGCATCGCAGCGGATTTGGGTGCAGACGCAATCGTTGTTTCCAACCATGGCGGCCGTCAGTTGGATGGTGCACCTGCAACCATAGAAGTTCTTCCGTCGATTGTGAGAGAACTGAATGACAGCTGCGAGATATTCATCGACGGCGGCTTCACCTCAGGGCAGGATGTCTTTCGCGCCATAGCTTATGGGGCACAAGGAGTAATGATAGGGCGTGCAATGCTCTACGGTCTTGGAGCTGGTGGGCAGGCAGGCGTAGAAAAGGCACTCGGAATGATCATCAATGAACTTGAAACGACGATGGGACTTTGTGGGGTAACAACAATCTCGGAAATCGGTCCTCACAACATTTATGGCACTCCAACGCTTGGCGAAGTGGAATAACCGGGCTGAAGTCCGTCGTCAGGGCTTACCGGATACGATTGCGGCTTAGTTTACGCGAGACAGGGGTTCATCAGGCATTGTCACGGTAACTAGACGAACGGGGTGAATCCAGGATAACAGCTGAGCTGCTGCCGGTTTTGTGGACACCAAGATAGGGGGTTATGAGATTGGAGATCGACGATGACAGGAAGAGTTTACAGCTGCGAGTTTAAACATGAAGCGAATCAGGTGCTTGATGGGTTTATGGGCCTCATTCCGATCTACCAGAGAGCATCTCGAAACGCCGGAAGGAATGTAGAGGAAGTGACAGAGCCTCTCTCTGAGATGTATCTCAAATTATCAGCGTCTTAGGAAAAGGTCTCGCATTGCCCCATGTGCAAGATTTTGTCCGACATGAAACCAACTAATGATTATCAGCAGGTATCTTAATTATGGCAGAACAGCCGGTCTGCGAGCTTTGAGAAACTCGGAACAATTTCGAAAGCGCCTTTATTGATCACCCGGATAGCTGCCCGCTGAGCTTTGTAGCCATGTTGATCGCCCTTTTCGTGCCTGCCGATCTTGTCGCCGAGATCGGGCAATGGTTTGCCAGGTGACGCACCAAACCAAAGGAATTCCGCAAATTCGAAGGTCTTGGGATCAAAGCGCACCCAGACAATACAGCCGGATGGTTTGTCAGAAAGCCGTATATTTATCTTTTGCGTTGCCGTCTTTGCGCCGACAAAGCTGGATTTCATTTGAACGTGCCGCTCTATTCCGTTGGCTTCCAGCAGGATGTCGTATCCGCTGCGGTCTGTATGGCTGCGCAGGATGTCCATTTCGATACCACGCTTCCACATTTCCCGGCAGAGTTCGCCGAGAAAACCGTATTCCAGATACTGCTCCCTCAGGCTCGATGCAGCGTTGTGAAAATCATTGTGCATAGTGATTCCTTGTTTGGTTGACCACAGTCACGCTTCCTTGCCTCAGACAGTCAAGCAAAAAGAGACTCATAGTCTGTAGATCAAACGTCTGCATTCATGTCCCAAAATAGGGATGGATATTCGCAGGCAAGTCGGACTCAACTTGAAGAAATACCGCAAAGCTGCCGGCTTCTCGCAGGAGGGGTTGGCGCTCGAGTGCGGCCTGCACCGAACCTACGTCAGCGGTGTTGAACGAGGTGTGCGAAATCCGACGGTTCTGGTGCTTGCGCAGTTGGCGATCCCCCTTGGAGTTCCGGCAGCAAACTTACTTGAAGAGCAAAGCAATGGGGGATGACAGCGAAGCTGATATTTCAATGAACAGACCTGTTGTGGAGCTGCGTCCTTTCGCTGAAGCACTCCACCATATTGAGCAGGGAGAGCCGGAAAAAGTTGACCCGACTAGTATAGCTGCAGAGATCCGCGCGCATGGGATTGCAGCCCTACCTCGTGCTGCGGAACTCTGGCTCTGTGACTATCTGGAAAGCAGTATTGAAACCCGTGGCCGAAAAGGTCTTTCTCCATTGCAGGGGCGCCTGATCGGCCGACATGCCAGCCATTGCTACAATGCAATTCGCGAGGCACAGAAAAACGATCCCAATGCCAATCCCGATGCGATTGATATGTATCAGGAATATGCACAGGAAGTCTCCAATAGTTACTCCCCTTCAGAGACTGCCTGGAGAATTGTTTCGGTAATGCTGCATGGCCATCAAGGACATCACAAAAGGCTGCGCAACCTTGCTGGCGCAGCAAATTCTGAAGTTCAGAATCCCGCCCGGAAATAGTCCACTAATTGTTGGGCAAGCTATCACCAAGGCCTCCTGTCAGAGTTATTCGCGAAGTAACGGATATCAGGAGATACCATGAAAGATCCGAATACGCCGAAGCCATTGTGTGCAGGCAGCATCGAAACCAAGCCCGTTTCTGATCTCAAACCATACGCCAACAACCCGCGTACGCATTCAAAGAAGCAGATCCGACAAGTTGCCGATAGCATCAACACGTTTGGCTGGACAAATCCCATCCTGATTGATGCCGGTGGTGGCATTATCGCAGGTCATGGCCGCTTGGAAGCCGCAAAGCTGCTCGGTATGTCAGACGTCCCGGTTCTGCGGCTTGATCACATGAGCGATGCCGAGAAACGGGCCTATATTATTGCCGACAATAAGCTTGCCGAAAATGCCGGCTGGGACGATGGTCTGCTGGCGATTGAGCTTCAGGGACTCCTCGACCTGGATGGTGGGTTCAACATTGAACTGACCGGTTTCAAAATGGGCGAGATCGACGTGCTGCTGACTGATGACACGTCTCCTGCACCGGAAACCGTGGCACTGCCGGAAACAGACAAGCCGTCTGTGAGTCGGCAGGGCGATCTGTGGCTGATCGGGCCCCATCGACTGTATTGCGGCAACTCATTGGAAAGAACATCTTGGCAAACCCTGATGGGTAGCGACAAAGCGCAGATGATCTTCACCGATCCGCCTTACAACGTGCCGATTGCCGGTCATGTCTCTGGACTTGGCCAAGTGAAGCACCGCGAATTCGCTATGGCTTCCGGCGAGATGACGCAGAAAGATTTTACTGAGTTTTTGCACAAGTCTTTCCGCAATCTGGCAGATTTCAGCGATAATGGAGCGATCCACTTCATCTGTATGGACTGGCGTCACATGGGCGAAGTCCTTGAAGCTGCCGAAGGCATTTATTCCAAACTGAAAAATCTGTGCGTCTGGGCCAAGACCAATGCTGGCATGGGTTCCTTTTACCGTTCTCAGCACGAGTTGGTGTTCGCGTTCAAACATGGAACAGCCAGCCATATCAACAACTTTGGGCTCGGCGATACTGGCCGATATCGATCGAATTTGTGGACCTATGCGGGGGCTAACACGTTTCGTGCTGGCCGTATGGATGACCTGGGAGCGCATCCGACAGTGAAACCGATTGAGATGATCTCTGATGCGATAATGGATTGCTCGAAACGCGGCGGCGTTATTGCTGATGCCTTTGCAGGATCTGGCGCGACACTTTTAGCTGCTGCGAAAACGGGCCGCATCGGCGTCGGCATCGAAATCGACGCCCACTACGCCGATCTGACCATTCGCCGCTTGCAGGATGCCACTAGTGAGACCGCCATAAACGCAGAGAGCTTCGAAAGCTTTGAGGCCACGGAAATGGGAGGAAGAACCAAGTGAGCGATCAACCAAAGAATAACTACGCGGTTGGATATGGAAAACCACCCAAACAGCATCAGTTCAAAAAAGGACACTCGGGCAACGCAAGAGGCCGTCCCAAAAAAAGTCGCAACGTTCGGACACTTCTGATCGAAACCTTGAACCAGCGCGTGCAGGTGCGCGAAAACGGTAAGGTGAAGATAATCCCCCTGCGCGATGCCTATATAAAAAAACTCACGGAAAAGGCAATGAATGGCACTATGCGGGAGATGCTGACTTTTCTGAAAGAAATCGAACGGATTGCCCCGGAAATGCTTGGTAATGAAACAACAGCGATGGCCGTAGAGGTACAATTCGTTATGCCAGATGGCGAGAGGATGGACCAAGACGAGTTTCTCAAAAGATCCGAGGGACTCGAAAAGTAGTTATTGGAACACATCCCTACTTTGCGTCCGATCTACTTTTATTATAGATCGTAGGCCTTGATCAAGAACACCTGTTCAGTATGCCTCAGCCGTCGAGCAGACCGTTTTTTGATCTCAACGCTGCCAATGATTTAGCCTTGTTCGCGACTGTTTGAAGGTGCCTTCTTCGCCACTTCGCAAAACGACTGAACGGCCGCTTCCCTCATCTCCGAAATTGGCTGGACTTACTGTCAAAAGGAAGCAGTACTGGCCGCAAAGACATATCGCCCGGGAATTCCGGGCTCCACTCAGTACAGGCATTGGATAGACCCCGTGCCTATTGAATGGAGAACAAGATGTCTAACAAAACTGGTTTGACTGCAGCGAAGGTGGAATCCAAACCTGTCAAGGCGAAGATCACGCGACAAACACAATTGCTCAAACTACTTAGCCGGAAGTCCGGTGTTACCATCGCACAGATCCAGAGGGCCTTTGGCTGGCAGCCGCACACAGCGCGGGCAGCCATCTCAACACAGCGCAAGGCCGGGTTCGTGATTGAACGAAGCGAGAGCGACAAAGGCTCTGTCTATCGGATCGTCGAAGAGGCCAAAAAATAATGAAAACGGACCATTCAGACAGCTTTGAAAAGCTGATCGCTTCGATCAACGCAATGGACCGGCCTGGGTGCCTGGAACGCTGGCGGGAGGTGTTCGGACGGTCGCCGCCCAAATACCTCTCCCCACAATTCTTAAGAAGAGTTTTGATCTGGGAGGCGCATAACCGGAAGCTAGGCGGTCTTTCGACCAAGACAGAACGTCGGCTGAAGCAGATCACATCAGGCAAGGCTGCATTTGCTCCCGCGAAACAAGGATCGCAACTGGTTCGAGAATGGAATGGGCGCACCTATCAGGTTCAAGTGGTCAAGGACGGCTACGTTCTGGATGGTAAGACCTGGCGATCATTGTCAGCCATCGCCCGGCACATCACAGGCGCTCACTGGTCCGGCCCCCGTTTCTTCGGAGTGCAATGATGCGCCGGGTTCGCTGCGCGATCTACACCCGCAAGAGCTCCGAAGACGGGTTGGAACAGGATTTCAACTCTCTCGACGCGCAGCGAGAGGCTTGTGAAGCCTATATTGCAAGCCAGAAGCATGAGGGCTGGGAACTGCTGCCAGATCGTTATGATGATGGCGGGATATCGGGCGGTCATCTCGACCGCCCGGCATTGCACCGGCTGATGCAGGCCGTTGATGAAAAACGTGTTGATCACATCGTTGTTTACAAGATCGACCGGCTCACCCGCTCGCTGGCGGACTTTGCCAAGCTGGTCGACAGGTTGGACGCCGCCGAAGCCTCCTTCGTCTCGGTCACACAGTCCTTCAACACCGCGACCAGCATGGGGCGGCTAACTCTGAACGTGCTTCTGAGCTTCGCCCAATTCGAGCGCGAAGTCACAGCCGAGCGCATCCGAGATAAAATTGCGGCCTCCAAGCGCAAGGGGCTTTGGATGGGTGGAAATGTCCCGCTTGGCTACCAAGCCGATGGTCGCACGCTGAAAATCGATGATTGTGAGGCGGCCACGATCAGGACCCTTTACGATCTCTATCTGGAACATGGCACTATCCGAGAGGTGAAGGAGCGGGCCGAAGACCTTGATCTGAGATCCCGTCGCCGAGAACGCTCGGGCGATCGCGCTTCCGGCGGTAGATCCTTTGATCGCGGGCATATTCATCACATCCTGAGCAACCCGATCTACGCAGGACAAATTCGGCACAAGGGCCAGGTTTATGAAGGGCAGCATCCGGCTATCATTGACCCGATAGTCTGGAAACAGGTTCAGAACACGTTGAAATGTGGAGCCGCAAAGTCCCGTGGTACTAAGCAAAAGGCCACCCGATCATCGCTTGCGGGTAAGCTCTTCGATGAAACCGGAGACCGTCTGACACCCAGCCACAGCCGGAAGAATGGCATGCGGCTGCGTTACTACATCTCCCGGCGGCTGGTGACTGATCGCAGTCGGATGCATCCAGATGCCTGGCGACTACCTGCTGAACAAGTTGAGAGTTTGCTGACTGATCTGGTGAAGCAACACCTGATGAGACCTGAGGCGGCCTCTTCATTGACGAAAGGTATGTCCGCATCGGAGATACACACAACCGCCGAAAACCTGGCAGACCTGAGACAGGCATCCGAATACCTGGAACTGATTGAACGCGCAGACTTGCGCCCAGGATCGCTGAAGGTCCTGCTGAGCCAGCATGAACTTGCCGCGCTGCTTCAGTGCCGGTCCGACCAGATCAATTCTACGAATTTGAGAATCGAAGCTCCGTTTCGAGTACGTCGGCGCGGTGTGGAACTGAAACTGCATCTGGGCGACGAGCCATCGGAGATCGATCGGACGCTTGTGCAGAATATCGTTAAGGCACGCCGTTGGCTGGAGATGATCATAGAAGGCCAGACGTTCGGCGAAATCGCTATGGTCGAGGGCACGTCCAAAAGGCGGATTCAGGATATCGTTGATCTGGCATTGGTGGCGCCAAACGTTCTCGACGCCATAGCGTCTGGTAATCAGCCTGATGGCCTTACCACGGACTACCTGATCAAGAAGGGCTTCCCAGCCATCTGGTCAGAACAGCGCAAGCAGTTCGAAGCGCTCTGAGGCAAAACCCTTCAGCATTCCCCAAAACTCGTACCGCCGGAATCACAAACTGAGACTTCGGCTGTAATTTGGCCACCATAACACTCATATCCGCGTCTCACCCGAAATCTGCATATGCCAAGCTCCCGAAAACACGGGCGAATTGCGCAGCAAACTCTTACCGTCTGGAATCGTGTAAGTGGGTGGCTGGGGCGGTAGGATTCGAACCTACGGTACACGGCATCAAAAGCCGTTGCCTTACCACTTGGCTACGCCCCATCCGGTGAATGTGCCGAAGCGGCTTTCATTCTCCAAGTCGGACCAGTCTATAGCGATGTCTTTTCGCCACCGCAAGGCGCGAGAAACAGAAAAATCGACCCAGTTCTTTGTTTTTGTGTTCATTGCCGGAATTGCAAGATATCGGTCGGTTTTTACCCCGCTCCACGCTATAGAAAACCATGCAGATTAGCGCCGGAAATTCGGAGGCAGATATGTCAGCGTCATTTTACTCACATCTTCGTCAAACGATGGATGACATCACAGCCGATGGTCTTGAAAAAATCGAACGGCCTTTGGCATCAAAACAAGGCGCTCATGTGGATGTTGTGGACGGAGACACCACACGAACCCTGATCAATCTGTGTGCCAATAATTATCTCGGCCTGGCAGATGATGGGCGTCTTGCAAAAGCTGCAATGGATGCGATCAAAACCCATGGGCTTGGCATGGCTTCGGTGCGCTTCATTTGTGGCACTCAAGATTTGCACCGTGTTCTGGAAAAGCGGCTTGCCGATTATCTGGGCAAAGCAGACAGTATTTTGTTTGCGGCCTGTTTTGATGCAAATGGTGGTTTGTTTGAACCCCTATTGGGTCCACAGGATGCGATTATCTCAGATGCCCTGAATCACGCCTCCATCATTGATGGCATACGCTTGTGCAAAGCGAAACGGTATCGCTATGCAAATAATGACATGACGGCCTTGGAAGAGCAATTGAAGGCGGCGAGGTCTGATGGTGCACGTCATGTCATGATTGCGACAGATGGCGTGTTTTCCATGGACGGTTATCTGGCAGACTTGAAGGGCATCACAGAATTGGCAGCGCGGTTTGACGCGCAGGTGATGGTTGATGATTGTCACGCAACCGGCTTTATGGGGCCGCAGGGCCGTGGCACGCCCCACCTTGCCGGTGTTGCCGACCAGGTGGATATTCTGACCGGTACCTTCGGCAAAGCGCTGGGTGGCGCGTTGGGCGGTTATGTGGCCGGTGCACAGGAAGTTGTGGATTTACTGCGGCAGCGCGCCCGCCCCTATCTGTTTTCAAATGCATTGCCGCCCATGGTGGTCGGGGCCGCAATCAAGGCCATTGAAATCGCCGAAGCAGGTGATGAATTGCGTGCACGCCTGTTCAGCAATGCTGCCTATTGGCGCGCGGGTCTTGAACGTGCCGGGTTCAAGGTGTTGCCTGGCCAACACCCCATTATTCCCGTCATGCTGGGCGATGCACATCTGGCACAGCAAATGGCTGCTGGATTGAATGCCAAAGGCGTTTACGTATCCGGGTTTTTCTTCCCGGTTGTGCCGAAGGGACAGGCCCGCATTCGCACACAGATGAATGCAGCCCTGACCAAAACCGATCTTGACGAAGCTCTTGACGCTTTCACCAGTGTTGGACGGTCGATTGGCGTGATTTGAAGGTGATGAGATGAACCTGCCGAACCATAAGATGCGTGCGCTGGTCAAGGCGGAACCTGCACCTGGTCTGACCCTGCAGGATATGCCAATCCCGGATTTTGGCGTGGATGATGTCTTGGTAAAAATCCACCGAACCGGCATTTGCGGCACGGACATGCATATCTGGAACTGGGATGCCTGGGCGGCAAAAACAGTTCCGGTACCGCTGATCGTCGGACACGAATATTCCGGAGAGATCGTGGCCGTTGGGTCTCATGTTCGCGATCTCGATATTGGCCAAAGGGTAACGGGTGAAGGCCATGTCATCGGCCATCGAAGCCGGGCGGTGCGCGCTGGAAAATACCATCTGGACCCGGATACAAAAGGTATTGGTGTCAACATTCCTGGTGCATTTGCCGAATATCTGCGCCTTCCCGCCTTCAACGTTATCAAGTTACCCGATGATATTGATGATGAGACTGCCGCCATTCTGGATCCGTTCGGCAATGCGGTCCATACGGCGCTTTCATTTGATCTGGTGGGCGAGGATGTTCTGATCACCGGTGCCGGACCAATTGGCATTATGGCGGCCATGATTGCGCGCCATGTGGGTGCCAGACAGGTTGTGGTGACAGATATCAACCCGGAGCGTCTGGCCCTTGCTGGCACTTGTGCAGATATTGTGCCTGTCAACGTGGCAGAAGAAACGCTTGAAGACGCACGCGCTCGCCTCAACATCGGTGAGGGCTTTGATGTCGGGTTGGAAATGAGTGGCGCGCCTGCCGCGTTTGATCAGATGGTCACCCATATGATCATGGGAGGCCGCATTGCGATGCTAGGTATTCCACCAAAACCGACCATGGTTGACTGGACCAAAATCGTATTCAAGGCTCTGACGATCAAAGGGATTTACGGTCGTGAGATGTTTGAGACCTGGTACAAGGCCATTGCGCTGATCCAAGGCGGCTTACCAGTGAAACGCATCATCACCCATCGTTTCGACATTGGCGACTATGAACAAGGCTTTGCTGTCATGAATGCGGGTGCTTGCGGGAAAATTGTTCTGAACTGGACCTAGAAACCTGAAGGCAGTGATAAAAAAGCTCGAAACAAAAAACAGCACAAAAAACCCGGCACAAAAAACCCGGCACAAAAAACCCGGCACAAAAAACCCGGCACTGGGCCGGGTTTTTCTCAAATCATCGAAGTTTGCTGGATTAGCTGCGCTTCATCCAAGTCCAGATGGCTGGGATAAGTGCCGATGCAAGCGCGATCTTGATCAGATCACCAACCACAAACGGGTAAAGACCCCATGCTAGAACCGGTTTGTCCCAGCCGACAAGGTTGCCGAGCCACAACAGGCCAAGGCCAAACATGATCACATCAGCAAACAGCATCAAACCGAAGAGTTTGACAATCGAACGATCCCAGCCGCGCTCTGCAAAATAGCCGATCACGCCCATGGCAATGATAAACCCGACCAGATAGCCGCCTGTGCCGCCCATCATATAGGCCAGACCGTTTGATTCAGCTGTCGAGCTGGTGAACACATCCATGCCCAATGCACCAATGGCAAGATATAGCAGGACAGTTGCCAGTCCAAGACGCATGCCATAGGCCGCACCAAGGCCCATGATGGCGATTGTCTGGAGAGTCATTGGAACCGGCGTGAAGGGCAGCGGCACACGAATTTTTGCCGAAATTGCCAGCAATGCTGCGCCGATAATTGCCAGCGCGATAAAACGTAAAGCGGCTTGTGTGCTGCTCTCCGTCTGCGTTGGCCAAAGGGCGATTGCGAGTGGATTGGGAGAGGTCAGACTTTGAGCACTCATGGGCTACATCCTTATGAGATATTCTTACTTGCGAGAAATTCCTGAAACACGAAGATGACAGGTTGAATTCCAACTGCCGTGTTTCGTTTTCTGCTTTTAGCCGTTTGCTTGTTTTGAAACAAGTTCCCAGATAAACCGCCCTCAAGAAAACTTATCATTTTAGGTGCTGCGAACAGATTGCGCGCCCACAGGAGCGTCCTGATGGCCCTTTCCTTCAATACGAACTTCGATCCAAAACATGGTGTTGCTGTGGATATCGCTTCCGGTGTTAAACGCATGACGGCCCCCAATTCAGGCCCTTATACGTTTCGCGGCACAAATACCTACCTGATTGGCGAACAATCCCTGGCGCTGGTCGACCCGGGACCTGACAGTGACTCACATTTTGATGCCCTGATTTCCGCCATCGGCGGCCGGTCTGTTGACGCGATTATTCTAACCCACAGCCACCTCGATCACACACCCCTGACAGCAAGACTGAAGAGCCAAACCGGCGCAGCTGTCTACGCAGCTGGTCCGCACAAGCCCTATCGTGACTTAACGCAACAAGAGACTGAAATCCTTGGTCGCAGTGCTGATCTTGACTTCATGCAAGACCGCATCCTGGCGGATGGCGATAAGATTGAAGGGCATGATTGGCAGCTTGAGACCGTTCTGACGCCGGGACACACCGCCAATCATTCAGCGTTTGCCATCAGCGGGACCGACTTGCTGCTTTCAGGCGATCATGTGATGGGTTGGTCGACCACCGTCGTTGCGCCACCCGATGGCTCCATGGCTGATTATCTGAGATCTCTGGATGTGTTGCTGGCGCGTCCCGAGAAGCACTATTTACCGGGACATGGCGACGCAATTCCGCAGGCACATGCTTATGTAAAAGGTTTGAAAACCCACAGGATCATGCGCGAAACTGCCATTTTGGATCAGGTGTCAAAAGGGGTGGATGCTATTCCCGAACTTGTCAGAATTCTCTATCGCACTCTACCTGCAAAGCTGCATGGCGCAGCCGCGATGACGGTCCTGGCACATCTGGAATCCCTGATTGAAGCGGGCAAGGTCACCAGTGCTGATTCTCAGGCGACACTTTCGTCGCGATTCAAAGCTGCAAGTTGATCGTTTAATTCACGCTCAGTGCTTTGACAGTCAAATCCAGTTCCCGCAGGAAGGCCTGAACACGTCTGGCATTAGCACCCAGATCGTGATCGCCAATGCGGGACGCTGACCTGACATCCACAGTTGAGCCATTGTTGGTGGCGCGAACGCGCACTGCCACATCATCAATAAAACCCAGAACCGGGGTCTTTCCGGACGCTTCAAACACACCTTCAGCAGAAGCTTCGGTGTAGAATTTTGCCACCGTGCGCCGCATCACCGAACCGTCTCTCAAAACGATTGGCTTCGCTCTTGGCGCGGGTATGCTTGCAACGCTTTCGCCTTCAACCTCAATGAATTTGGTTGCAACGATGGGCGGCAATTCAAAGGTTATGTTCAGCCCTGTCCGCTCTGCAGCGCCACGCGCCAGATCATAGACCTGAGGGGCTGGCAGCGGGAATTCCTGGGTCTGGATGGCGGGATAGGCCGCTTGCTGGTCTGTCAGCACCTGCTGATCAACCCGGCCAAAGGCAATGTCTGCCAGCATTAATGGCGGATCTTCGGCACTCGTTGTGACACCACTGACTTTTGGTAGATAAAGCAGCCCAATCACAACAAGGGCAAATGGTGCCAGTGTTATCAGACTGATGACCAGTGCCACTGCGGCGCGGAAAAAGCCGCGTACGCCCAGCTGCCAAATATCAATGAAACTGTTGAGCGACATGCCCACTGCGGCCAGAGCAAGCAACGCCCCTGCTCCAAGAACGGACAGCATTTCATCGACAGGAATGAATCCAAACCGATGCAGCAAAGCGCCCAACATAATGGTCGCAAGTCCCAAGGGAGCTGTTTTTCTGGCCCAGATTGCGGAGCGGGATACATCTTCTCGGGTTTGTTGCCCTGCACTTATCCGTGCGAAGGAAGCACCCTGATACCCGCTTCCCGATTTCTTAAAGCCGTTGTACTCAAAATCAACCGCAGACATGGCAAATACACTGCCTCAAATACTGGAATTTGGAGGGTTTTATCAGTGATTCTGGCTAATCGCAAATCAACTTAAGCGAATTCCAGCTCTGAATTGAAAGATTTTTGGCTTCCGACCGTTGCATTGTCTTGTCACGTTCCAAAGCGGCCTGCGCCAGAAAAGCGCGCCGGTCCGCTGTCATCGGATGCGTTGCCAGCAAACCAATCTGTTGGTCATCACCTTGCAACCGCTCCAGCATGTTTGCCAGTATCACCGGCGAAACGCCCAGATCCTGAAGTATCTGCACGGCCAGTTCGTCAGCTTCCCGTTCAAACTCGCGACTGAAAGCCGTGCCCATCAAGGTCTGCCCAATGGCGATGAGTGCGGCGCTTCCGGTGAAATCACCCAAAAGGAAGCCAAGCATGGCAGAAGATCCACCCACCCGCAAAGACAGGCGCAGTGCATGGTGTGCCTGAACATGTCCCATCTCATGGGCGAGAATTGAGATTAGTTCATCAGGATTCTGGCTGAGATCCAACAAGGGTCTGGTTATGAATATCCGCCCTGAAGGCAACGCAAAGGCGTTGGCCACCGGCAGATCAATAATGTGCAGGCTGACCGGCTCATTGCCGCCACTTGCCGCCTGCAAGCGCTCAGCCAGCGAGCGCAGATAGGGATTGTCTGATGACGACCCGCATATGTTCTGAGGACCTACCTGCAGCACCGTGCGTTCCAGGCGATCACCAAGAGTCTGTTCAAAGCTTCGCGGCACAATGGAAACCAGGCGGTCAGATGCTGCGGGGATGAGAAACGTAAAGGTGGCGAGACAGGCCAAAATGAAAAGCACACAGGCGAGAATGATACGCGATGGTTGGCCTTGGGATTGCCGACGCGTTTCCGGAAGGGTCTTCAGATACGTCCAGACATCGGTTGGCACATTGACCTGTTCAATCGAAATCCGGCGGTCATCTTGCGGGCCTTCGACAGCCAGGACGATTTGATCAGACTCGGTTATGGGGCGAAACAGTTGATTAACTTTGATCCTGTCTGCCATTTCGTTCTTCGCATTTAAAATAAGCAGTTTGTCTTTTTCGACGCTGACACGCACCAACTGGGCAGAGGCAGTTTCACTATCAAAAAAAACAGCATTGAATGTGGGCTGTTCTGATGACGGAATTTCCTGTGCGATTGGGCTTTGCTGCATCTTACACCCCACCCGCGTCCAAAGCGTCTGCGATTCCCTCACCAACCCCATCGCGGCGGCGCAACTCATCTGCCGCTCCTGCCGCTATGTCGGATATGGGATCTGTTGGCGAAAACGATATCGAATTGCCGATTGCCCGCCAATGCTGGAAACGCAAATGAACCAGATGAATGACTGCATAGGCTATGAAGCCGATGCAGTAATACAGAAACAGGGCCACAAAAAACCAGAAGCGGGTTGTGGCGCTGTCCAGAATGCCGACCGGCAAATCAGAATACAGGAACACACCGAACAGGACCGCCCCCAGTCCAAGATAGACGGTGCTGAAGGCTGCGAGTATCGCCACAAACCGTCCCCAAACGGCAACCAGTGATGACCTTGTGAGTGTTGAATTTATTCTGACCGCGCCAAACGATGTGGCACTTGCAAAATGACGTGTTTCAGCTGCCAGATAGGAAGGCCCAGCGAGTGCCAAAACAGCAAGGAATGCAAAGCCTGCGATGCTCACGACCCAAAGGATATCAGCAAAGGGAATTGTCGCAACAGAGTCTTCAAACCTCATATTGCGCAGGTCTGAACCCAGTACATCCCAAACACCAAACGCTCCGGGGGTTGCCTGCCAGATGTTTGCAAACTGCCAGACTGTCCATGCGCTGATCAAAGCCACCCCCAGAAACAACGGCCAGCCGGCGCGGTAAAGCGGTGTCAGTGACGCGTCAAAGCTGGCCTTCTGGTTCCCAAAACAGGTGTGGCGCGCTTTGTAGGCCTGCAATGCTCGGCGGCGCGCTGGCCAAAGCAACCCCAGGCTTGCCAGCCCGATCACAAGCCAAATTGTCGACAGAAGCGCGTAGACAATGCCTGATCCACCCTGCCGGAACCGCAGGCCTCGCCAAAGGGTTCTTGTGAGGCGGTAGTTTCTGGCGCGGTACAGACCGAATTGACTGAGAAACCACACGACCAAAACTGCCCCCAGATTGGCGGCCAGAACGCCATTTTGCAAACCCAGCGACACAACAAACAGACCCAGATAAAGCGGCAGCAATATCGCTACGGCCATGAAGAAACCGACGATCAGATCAACTGGACGGCCGGTGAATTCCAGCGGGTATTTTCCGATGCGCGTGTGTGCCCAGAAATATTTTCGAACCCTCGTGACATACCAGAACCGATAAAGCCCCAATGTAAGGGCCGTGAGCAGCATTCCCTTTAAGGCCAGCCCCGCAATTTCTCTGGTGGACGCTTCTACAACGACATGCCCCGTCTCCTGCCCTATCTCCGATTTTGACGGCGAGAACGGTTCAGGTGAATTAGGTCTGATGACGGTCCGGTTCAAAAATTATCCCTGCGCAAAAAGAGGCTGCAGCCTGACTGGGCTCTCATAGTTATCGCATTTTGTGGCGACTGCGATGCTTTTCTGCAAATCTCAATTGGTTCAAAACAAGTCAATTTGATGCACCGGCTTAAGACTTGATTCACTTAACTGGCGCAGACTTGGGAATAATATGGTGATACCGTGCGTTATCAGCACGTTACTAACCTTACTATGAGTATTGGAGTTGTGTGATGCAATTGATGAAATCAAAAGGTTTTCGCTGCAAGGAAGACCGGGCAAAAGACAAGGAACTGGCTGCACACTACGGTGAAATCGGAATCAAATCCGTGCAGGCAGCTCAGTCTTTGTGCACCAAGCATAAAAGCACTCCGTTGCACAAATCCATCTCAGCCCCGGCCAAACCTGCTAGCTGAAAAGCAGTGATGCGGCGAGCAGCCACATAACGCTGCCAATCAGCACGTCCAGCACCTGCCACGCGAGTGGCCGTGCGAACACTGGCGCAAGCAAGCGTGCGCCATAGCCAAGGCAAAAAAACCAGGCAAATGAAGCGGTTACCGCACCGACGCCAAATGCAATGCGTTCCTGTCCCAAATATTTTGCTGAAAAGCTTCCCACCAGCAGTACCGTATCCAGATAGACATGCGGATTGAGAAACGTGAAAGCCAGTGCCGTTGCAACAGCTGCTGCCAGGGTTGGTGTTTCTTTCTGGGCGGTTTTCATTGCCTCTGGCGTGAACACCCGGCGAAATGCCATCAAACCATACACAAACAGAAACAATGCACCGCCATAGGTCACGGCTGTCAAAAGCAGCGGTGAGCGCTGCACCAGCGTGCCAAACCCGGCAATGCCAAGAACAATCAGCACGGCATCCGACAAAGCGCATAGCAAACAGATTGCAAAGACGTGACTGCGCAGGAGTCCAAGGCGCAACACAAAGGCGTTTTGCGCGCCGATGGCTACAATCAGCCCGCCGCCCAATGAAAACCCCGCCAGAGCAGGTGCCCAAAAACTCATATACGGCCTATCCCAGCCAGCGCGCCATGGCATCAATAGCCTTGTCGATGGTAATTTCGTCACCCGCGAACGAAAACCGCATCATGGTCTGACCGTGATCAGGATCAAAGTCTACGCCCGGTGTGGCGGCAACACCGGTGTTATCCAAAAGCGATTTCGAAAAACTCAAAGCATCATTGGTGAAGCGCCCGGCATTTGCATAAATGTAAAAAGCGCCATCAGCGGGATGCAGACCTTCAAACCCGATTTCAGGCAAGGCTTTCAGAAGTTTTTGCCTGTTGGCGGCATATTGCCGACAGATCGCATCCAACTCAGCTGACGCATCAAACGCTTTTACGGCTGCAATCTGCGAAATATAGGGCGCTGATATATAGAGGGACTGTGCCAGTCGTTCCACCGGCCGCACCAGATCTTCAGGCAGAACCATCCAGCCGATGCGCCAACCGGTCATGCAATAATATTTGGAAAATGAGTTGATGATGATGGCTTGGTTTGTATGCGACAAAGCCGTTCTGGCCGTGCCCTCGTAGACAATTCCGTGATAGATTTCATCCGAGATGAACCTGATGCTGTTCTGCGCGCAACACGCGATCAATTGCGCAAATGCGTCTGGTAACAGCATGGTGCCGGATGGATTGGCCGGGCTTGCAATCAATACGCCATCCAGCGGCGTCTGGTCATGAACGGCCTGCAGATCATCGGCCGTGATGACATATCTGTTTTCTGCTTTGACCGGGATTGAGACGGCAACCAAGCCCAATGCCTTTAGAACATTGCGGTAGGCCGGATAGCCGGGCGCTGCCAGACCAACCCGAGCGCCGGCGTCAAAAGCTGACAAAAAGCTGAGAATGAACCCTGCTGAAGAACCTGTTGTGATGGCAATCCGTTCATGCGGAACAACTGCCCCATAGGCTTCCTGATAATGCGCGGAAATACGTTCTCTCAAGGACAATAATCCAAGAGCCGGTGTGTAGGAAATCCGGTCGTGATCAATGGCAGCTTTAGCGGCTTCTCGTACGATTAAAGGTGCTTGATGTCCTGGTTCGCCAATCTCCATATGCAGAACCTGCTTGCCCTCGGCCGAGCGCGCCTGGGCTGCCACCATGACATCCATCGCCAAAAAAGGATCAACCGCACTGCGCACAGAGGCGGCGAGTTCATGGGGGGTGGTCTTCATGGAAGTTTGTCTCATATCTTTGAAGGCTTCGGGCAGAGCATGGAATCATTCATAAACTGGCACAGGTCAAGCGACAAGAATGCCTGTGCAAAGCCGCTCCTGCAGCTATTGGCACATTTGTGCCAGCCGCAGTACCTCCCATTCCGTTTTCCCTTCATCAGTGCCGGAATGAAACGCGCAGGCCGTGACCGGAACCGGTAAATCGGGGAAATGATACAGTGCCGAAACCGAAAATGGGCTCGCGCCAGAATGGCCAATGGCCTGCCCTGCATTTTTCATCTCACCACACATGACACCCAAGCCATAATTGCAGGTCTGCCAGGGCCGGTCAGGCAGGGCCCCTCCAACTTTTACTCTGTCCTGCAAAGCGGCCTTTGAGGCAGGCGTTAGAAAGTCCGAATGGACAATATGATGCAGAAAACCAACCGCGTCGGCCGCCGTTCCACTTGCCAGTCCGTGATAGACCCAGCCGAAATCATATCCGGTGTTTTTCATATACAGGCACTTATCAAGGTCAGCTTTTGTCTGCACGATAGAAACAGAGCTGAGATCAAGTGGGCCAAAAACTGTTTGATGAATGAGCTCAGCAAAGGGTCTGCCCGTAATGTCTTCCAACAGCTGCAGCACCAGCAGATAGCCTGTATTGGAGTAGTTCCATCCCTGGCCCGGCGCAAAATCCAGAGCGTCAGCCTCTACAACAGCCAAAAGCTTCTCAGCGGACCATGCGTTCTGCTGTCCCGACACCGCATCATGATAGGCTTTGAAGCGCCCATAATTGGGAACACCAGCTGTGTGTCTCAAGAGCTGCCTTAGCGTGAAAGAGCGGTTCCGAAGCGGTCTGTCAAACTCCAGATCACCCGCTTCCCAAAGCTTGAGGCATGCCACAGCAATGACTGTTTTCGTGATGCTCCACCAAGGGGCAATTGCATCACTGTTCGAAAAAATCTCGCCGTTGGACTTCCAGGCATGCACATAGCTCATCGGCAATTCCTTCGCACCATCCCCACTTCACAGAATCAGAGGTGGCCGTTCAGGTCAACAATGAACCAATTACACTGTACGTTTGAAAAACCTTTACATAACTAGATTATTAGTTATATTAAACCCATGAATGAGAACATGACCTATGCCCCCCTACTCGCCGCGCTTGGCCACGAAGCACGTCTGGAGATTTATCGTCTTCTGGTGCGGGCCGGAGAGCCAGGACTGAATGTTGGTGAAATCGGAACGCATTTGCAAATGCCGGCCTCCACCCTGTCTCATCATCTGTCCAGCCTTGTTCATACAGGTCTTGTGGTCCAGCAGAAAAATGGCCGCGAAGTGCTGAACCGCGTTGATTTTGACATCATGAATCGGACTGTTTCTTTCCTGACGGATGAGTGTTGCATTGGTCTGGGCGTTGCCAGTGAGGATGCGGCCTGAGAAAAAAGCGCCTCCCTTTTTTTGCCTTTAAATAACTATAAATCTGGATATATCGAAATGATGCAATCAAAGCCGTTCGCAGTTTGGCCCTTCGTCATAAATGTCGCTGGGATTTGGAAGAAGGGACAAGTCTGGTTCGTTTCACTGCTGATATTGGCGGTTTTGCTGGCGATAAACCCGCCACAGGCATCCAACAGTTTCCAATTCGCCTTATCCAATTTGTTGCACACATTTCCGTTTCTTCTGCTGTCCATCGGGTTGGCAGCCTATGCCAGCGCAACGGGCGCTGATGGTTTGATCGCGCGCGTCTTTCAGGGATCACCGCGAAAGATGATTGTGTTGGCCGCTATTGCTGGCGCGCTGTCTCCCTTCTGCTCTTGCGGTGTGATCCCGTTGATTGCCGCACTTCTGTCCATGGGCGTGCCTTTGGCAGCTGTCATGGCGTTTTGGCTGGCCTCCCCCATTATGGACCCGTCCATGTTCGTGCTGACGGCAGGCGTTCTGGGTTTTGAATTCGCACTTGTGAAGACCCTGGCGGCAGTAAGCCTGGGCCTTTTGGGCGGCACGGTGGTCTATCTTCTTTCAGCGAACGGAAGGCTGCTTGATACGCTGAAAGAAGGTGTTGGCAATGGCGGCTGCGGTGGAACGAAGGTCAGCATGGCGAAGCCGATCGAGTGGCGCTTTTGGCAGTACAGAACACGTGTTGACCGGTTCTTCCGTGAAGGTGTTAAAATCACACTCTTTCTGACCAAATGGCTGTTTCTGGCTTACATTCTGGAAAGCCTGATGCTGACCTATCTGCCTGCCGACCTTGTGTCGCGCTCGCTTGGCGGGGAAGGCATCCTGCCAATTGCAATCGCCACATTGGTTGGCGTCCCGGCTTATCTGAATGGGTATGCAGCCCTTCCGCTTGTTGGCGGCTTGGTGGAACAAGGCATGGCACCGGGCGCAGGATTGGCATTTCTAGTCGCCGGAGGGGTGACTTCACTGCCCGCAGCGCTTGCCGTCTTTGCGCTGGTCAAAAAACAGGTTTTTGCCTTGTATCTTGCTCTGGCCTTGGGTGGTTCATTTCTGGCTGGGTTGCTGTTCCAATTGTGGACCCTGCTCTAGGATTTGGACCATTGATGCGTGGTACCGCGATGCACGGATGTCAGCGCAATGGTTCTGGTTTTCAGTATTCGTGAAGGGTCAGCGAGGCGCTTCATCATGACAGTTGAAAATCGAACTGAGCCCTCGTGCATCCAACTCCATCCGGCATTTGATGTATCTGCGCGTTTTTTCGCAGGTACAGCAATCTACATGTCAGCAGATTGCCATTCCTCAATGAATTCAGCCACCTAAGTATTTTGTGCCTTTGGCATACAATGCCGGAAACCCAACTGGAGCCTCAACAGGGGCTTCCCCAAAGGCCCCACTGGGGAACCATTAATACTTCATTGGCAGGATTTGAATAAAATGCCCGTTCTGAGCCTCCCCCTTTGAAGTGGTCCGCCCCTATAGTTAGGAAAGCGGAGGACCAGAGATGGCCATTAAGAGACCGAAGCCCGAAGAGATTGTCGTGAAGTTACGGCAGGTTGAAGTTTTGATGGG
>Ga0163216_100703_pt1 | contig 39300 bp, 27 predicted proteins | sample SynspAceP_FD_167610 | JGI IMG/M metagenome (GOLD analysis project Ga0163216, IMG submission 167610) | Saline lake microbial communities from Ace Lake in Antarctica - Synechococcus sp. Ace-P (Illumina Assembly) | ecosystem: Environmental > Aquatic > Non-marine Saline and Alkaline > Saline ...
AAGCACATCGGCGGAAAAGGTTCGGCAGAACCTCACGTAGGCGAGTCTCTCTGAGACTCGTAATTTTCAGCGTCTCAGAGAGACGCTGCTACGTGGTTCCACCGAATGAATTGTGACGATGTGCTTAGAAACCGACGATACGAACACGACCGCACTGATTGCTCCGGCAGTACTTACCCTCTACTCCTCACTCTTCTGTTTGTTCCATGTCATCACTCATCATCATTGCCGCTGTCGGTATGTTTGTTGCCGCGATGGTCGCACTCGCCTCCTCCGTCTTAATGCCTTCCGAGGAAACGACGGCGACCGAAGACCGCTTGGCGATTTTGGCATCAAACAAACGTGGCGGTGGCGACGCGCAGCAATCGTCTCTGCTGCTCGACGGGTTCGACAAGACCGGTTCGCTATTTGAGAAGGTGATGGATCATGTTCCGGCGATCCACAAATACCTCGAACAGGCCGACGTGAAGATCACGATGGTGCAGTTCATGGGCATGAGTGGGATTTGCTTTCTCGTCGGCGTCGTCGTTTGTGTGGTGACGCCGGTACCCGTGTTGCTCGGCCCGATGCTCGGATTGATGCTGGCCATGTTGCCACTCGCGTATGTCTTGTTCAAACGCAAAAAACGGCTCGCCCGTTTCGGTCAACAGATCCCCGCAGCGCTCGAATTGCTCGGTCGTTCCCTGCGAGCAGGGCACTCGTTGCAAGCCGGATTCGGTTTGGTCGGCGAAGAGATGGAAGAGCCCTTGGCGTCCGAATTCAAACGATGTTACGAAGAACAAAAGTTCGGCATTCCACTCGACGAATCGATCGAAGACATGGCCGACCGGATTCCCAACATGGACATCCGGTTCTTCGCCACCGCCGTGCTCTTGCAGCGTCAAACCGGGGGTGACCTCAGCGAGATTCTCGACAAAATCGGTCACCTCGTTCGCGAACGACTGATGATCCTCGGTACGATCCAAGCACTCACCGGAGAGGGCCGCATGAGCGGTTCGGTGCTGCTCGCGCTGCCGCCGGTGCTGTTCCTCGTGATGCTGAAACTTAACTACGATTACGTGATCATGTTGTTCACCGATGACTTGGGCCGGTACGCACTCGGAGGTGCCATCATCGCTCAAATTCTCGGGGCGATCGTGATCAAGAAGATTATCACGATCAAAGTCTAACGATCCCTTCATCACTCTCGGTTTTCATTTCACTTCACCGATTCTCGCCCGGCAATCTCATGTTTACCTACCTCGCCGAAAACGCTGCTACCGGTTTCATCAATCCGGCACTGCTGACTACCATCGCGATCTTTTTCGGTGTCGCTTCGCTCAGTTGGCTGGCCGTTAACAAAGTCAACGGTACGGACAAAGTGCCGGCTGAATCACGACTCGACCGCATGAAGGATCCGAAACGAGGCATTCGTAACATCGAGGCGGACGAGAAATCCCGCAGCAAGAACGATGCCTTGACGGCGGCACTTGAAAAGGCAGCCAACCCGATCGCCAACTCGGTGTCGGGCAACGAGCTCGAGATGGGTAAACTTCGCGAGAAACTCGTCAATGCGGGGTTCCGTCGTGAAAGTGCGCCCATCGTTTTCAAAATGATTCAACTCGTTTGCACCGGCATCGGGCTGTTCTTCGGCGGCGTCTTCGGTTTGCTCTTCGACGGCATGACCCAGGGTCTGTTAATCAAACTGTTCGGCGGCATGGTGCTCGGGTTCGGCATCCCCACGTTCGTCCTCGGATACATCGCTGGCAAACGCAAAGAGGCCATCTTCCTCGGACTGCCCGACGCCCTCGACCTGATGGTCGTGTGCGTGGAAGCCGGTTTAGGGATGGACCAAGCGTTGCGGAAAGTCGCCGATGAAATGGGCAAGAGCCACAAACAAATCGGCGAAGAGTTTCAAATCGCCAACTCGCAATTGCAATTCGGTCGACCACGATCCGAAGTGCTTCAAGCACTCGGGTACCGCAGCGGTGTCGGTGACCTCAAACAACTCGCCTCGATCTTGATCCAAGCCGACAAATTCGGTTCGAGTGTTGCCAATGCGTTGCGAGTTCAGAGCGATTCGATGCGGACGAAACGGCGTCAAATCGCCGAGGAAAAAGCCGCCAAGACGGCCGTGAAGATGATCTTCCCGCTCGTGTTGTTCATTTTCCCAGGTATCTTTGTCGTCCTCGTCGGCCCTGCCGGTATCAACATGTATCGACAAATGTTGAGCAAGTAGACTCAGCACCGTGATGAGAACCGGGTCCGCTGCCACATCGCACTGAGGAACAGCAACGCGACTGCAGCACCCATGACCGACAACACGATGACGCCTCGTTGGAATGCCAGTGGTAGTGTTATGACCGTCGCGATCAACGTGATTCCGAACGCCGCGTTGTTGGCGTTGCGAACGTACCAGGATTGGAGCGGATGTAGCGATTTCAGAACGAGGTATCCGGCCAAGTACGTGCGTGCGATCAGCAGTCCGCCAAACATCGCGAACATTGCGGTCGCGATCTCGGCCATATCGATCCGACCTCGCAAGAAAATCGGAAACCAAACCGGGACGGTCATCAATACCAGCACCGGTGTGCGAGTGATTCCGTCGATTTGCATCTGCCACCAAAACTCGCCTGCGTTGAGTGGACGTTGTTCCAACGAGAGGGGCTGCATCAAGAAAAACCTCAACACCGCGATGAACTCACCGGCTGCGAAAACGGCGAGCAACGGGATGACGAACTGGACAAACGGTTGACGTTCCAATTGCCTGTCTTGCGACGCGGATGTCCCGACCGTTTTCGCCCACTCGATCTCGCCGATCGAATAATGGATCACCAAAAAAAGGACTTGGTAGACCAACGCACAACTCAAGGCGATCAAATACCAGCGAAGGTACTGTTGCAGCCAATCGGGAAAGAACCACGTTCGCCAATCGCGAAACCGTCGCCCGCGGAGCGAACGCCGGAACTCGGCACGCACCGCCTGTTTCCAATCACTCCGATCGGTCAGCGAGTTCGAGGAGATCGATACGAATTCGATCGGCTCGGGACGACGAACGACCGAATCATGGGCCTGCAACATTTGCCGGCGCCGAGACCAAAGGTGAGCATCACGGGCGATCCAGTGTGAGATGACGAGCAGGCCACCGCTCGACGCCAGGACCGTCAGGACACCGGTCCATTCTCCCTCGGCAATCCCTTGCAAACTCGACATCAAAAAACCGACCGGACCGAGATGCGATAGCCATTTCGACGCCTCGACGACGTCACGTGAACCCAACCACAACGCCACCGCGAAACCGATCGATAGCATCAGCAATCCGGTCCATTCGTGGACTCCGATTCCCCACCAACGCCAAAATGGAATTCGCATCAGTCGTACCGATACGTTGACTAAGACGACGCCACTTGCAGCGGACAATATCGCCGCCGAAACGATCGCGGCAACGCGAAATCCGACCGGAGCCTCCGCTTTCAACAGGATGCCGCTGAGGATGATCCACACCACCCCGAACGTTACCGCGTGCATCGTGCGCAATTGCCAGGGATGCAAAATTGGTATTTTGCGTTTTTGTAAAAGCTGGCGAGTGGGTGGGCCGTTGGCACGCACGACTGTTTTCGGGCGTCGGTTCTCCAACGGTAGCGGTTTCTTTCCAAACACCACCACCAACAGAAACACGATCACCCACAAAACCAAGCACGCCAGCCGCGTGAGTGCGACCGAAACTCGCTGGGAGGAATCACCAAAATCGACAAACTTAGGTTCGAGTGCGAAAAATTCTGCGGGCAATGGCAACGCGATTGATAGCAAGTAACTCAATCCGATCAAACCGACCGCAATGGCGATCGCCGCGAGGAAACCTCCGGCCCGACCGAGCCACGGATTCGTGAAGATCGCGTTCCAGCATCGATCCATCAGCCGGGTCACCGAACTGCGAATACGGCGAACCGACCGACAACCGGTTCGCCATCTCTGGCAGAGACGGTGCCGCCAACTCGGAGTGCCTTTCGGTTGACGGACCAGCCAACGGGCGTGTTGGAACCGGAGCCGACGATCGATCCGTCGCCATGTCTCGTTGTTGTTTCTGCCGATCCCGTTGATCACGCGTTCAATCCTTGCAGGACGGCCTTCAGCGAGGGTGTTGAAGTTTGAATCATCTCTTTGTTAATTCGCTGTGTCGTCGGGGCGTTCCAGGCCAGTTCGCCTTCCTCGATCACCCATACTTGATCGGCGAGCCGACGAGCGTGCTCCGGCCATTGGCTGCTGAACAGCACGATGCCACCCTCGTCCACGTGCCGTTTCATCTCTTGTTCGAGAATTTGCAAACCGCCGGCATCGAGACCGCATGAGAACGGTTCATCCAATAACCAAACGTGCGGATTGATCAAGAACAAACCCACCATCGTGACTTTGTAACGTTGGCCTTTGGAGACGGTGTTGGCGGTGCGATTGTAAACGCCGACCAGGTCGAGTCGTTCGAACCAATCGATGACCTCGTCTTCGATTCCCAGGCGATCGATTTGGTAGTCGGACACGACATCGGCGATGCTGGTGACGACCGCGCCTTCATGGGCACGGGGTTCGTCGAGCAACATGACGAGCCGGCAGGCCGAGGGGCGAGTCGGTTTGACCAATCGATCGTCGATCGTGATCCGGCCGGCGGATACCGGCAACCATCCAGCGATCAAGCGTAGCAGCGTCGATTTCCCGGCCCCGTTGGCACCGAGGATCGCGATCGTTTGCCCTGGTTCGGCGAGCAGCGAGACGTCACGAAGTGCCCAGTTTTGTTGAAAAGCACGACTGATATTTTTGATGGCAAGGTTCATACTTTTTCAAGGCTTTTTTGTGCGTGTTTCGAGGCGCCGTGGTGGGTGTTGATGAATTCTTCACCTTCCCCAACTTCGGAGACTGCTGAAGTAATTACAAATCAACAGGCCGGAGGCCGACACAATAAGCGTGGTGTGTCGCCCTCCAGGCTGTATTTTCCTACCTCTTCTGATCGGTGGCTCTCGCCACCGGCAGAGACATGTCGGCCTCCGGCCTAAAAATGTTACCAAGCACATCGGCGGAAAAGGTTCGGCAGAATCTCACGTCGGCGAGTCTCTCTGAGACTCGCAATTGCCAGCGTCTCAAAGAGACGCCGCTACGTGGTTCCACCGAATTCATTGTCACGATGCGCTTACTTCAGCAGTCTCCGCAGCGGGAGGGGTGCCTTGTAGGGCTGCAACCTGCTGCGATCAAAGCACTTAAAAGCTGCACAACCTCTTCGCCGGGAAGGTAAAGTCTTGGTACCCTGCAATTCATTAAAAAAACAGCACGACCTCTCCGCCGAGAGGGTGAATTCGTTAACATCTTTCTATTGAGCCCATGCGAACACCCACACGACAAATCATCCATCTTCTCTTCTTGCTCGGTGCCGCTTGGGTGGTGATGACGTTCACACACGAGTGTGGCCATTTGGTCGGCGGCCTGCTCGGAGGGGCGACGTTGACGGACGTTGACTTGGTTCCTTGGCGGATGCCGTACAGTCTGCACTCGCCGGACCCGAATCCGTTGGTAACGTTGTGGTGCGGTCCGCTGCTCGGCGTGTTGGTGCCGGTGGGGTTGGCGTTGGTGATCCGAAAACCATGGGCGTGGTTCATCGCGGATTTTTGTTTGATCGCGAACGGGATTTACTTGGCGTTGGCGTGGGTGTCGGGCGATCGTTTTTTAGACACGTCAAGATTGCTCGATGCGGGAACGTCGCCGATTTGGATTGTGCTGTATTGTGGTGGGACCATGGGTGTCGGGTACTTTCGGTTTCGTTCGGACTGCATCAACGTGCTGGAAAAGGAATCTTCATTGGACTGAGATTGGCGGTGTTTTCGATAGCGAGTTTCCGGTTACGATTGGTGCGTTCCACCTTCCCACGCGACCTTTCACGAGACCTGCCCGATGCCCCCCTTTGAACTAACGAGTCCCCCCACGACCGACCCGGCTTTGATCCTGCGTTATCGCGATCGGCAGTACGCGGCAGACTTGATTGCCGCAGCGATACTCGAGTTCGATTTGTTCACGTATCTCGACGAGCATTGCGGCGTTTCTTTCGAGGATTTGTGTCGCCATTTCGGTTGGCAACCACGCCCGGCCGACGTGCTGTTGACGCTTTGCCGGGCCAGTGGTTTTTTGACCACCGACGCGGAAGGGAAGAATGAATTGACGGCGCTCGGTCGAGAGTATTTGGTCAAGAGCAGCCCCTGGTTCCTCGGTCCGTATTACCGACCGATCGCCGACTCGCCGATTCTTAAAGACTACGTTGCGATTTTGAAAACGGGGAAACCGGCGAATTGGCAAGCCAAAGCGGATGGGGCGAATTGGCACGAGTCGATGAAGGACGCGGAGTTCGCGAACAGTTTCACCGACCTAATGAATTGCCGTGGAATCGCGTTCGGCCAAAAACTCGCCGAGGCAATCGAAACGCAAATGCAATCGAGTCGGCATTTGCTCGACGTCGGTGGCGGTTCGGGAATCTACAGTTCGACAATGGTCGCTCGGTTACCCCAACTTCGAGCCACGGTGTTCGAACAACCGCCGGTCGATGAGATTGCGCGGAAAGAAATCGAGCGATGGGGAATGACCGACCGGATCGACGTTCATTCGGGCGACATGTTTCGGGATGCCTGGCCGAGCGATGTCGACGCGGTGCTGTTGTCCAACGTGTTGCACGATTGGGATGTCGCCGAGGCGCAGCAGATCGTCGATCGAACCAGTGACGTGTTGCCCTCGGGCGGACGGATCATCATTCACGGGGCGATCATCAACGAACAAAAAACCGGACCGCTGAGCGTCGCCGAGTACTCCTCGTTGTTGATGAATATCACCCAAGGGAAGTGTTACAGTGTTGCCGAGTATGCCGGTTTTTTGCATCCGCACGGTTTTGACATTGATCCTTATGACGACACAATGGGTGATCGTGGCTTCCTGATGGCGACGAAGAGATAAGTACAAAGATCGCTGCGGTCAAATCGATCGCGTTGATCCATTCCAACACACGGACCAAGGCGATGAAAAAAGTATTAGTCACCGGTGCGAGCGGATTCATCGGTCGACATCTTGTCGAGCATTTACACGACCTCGGTTGCGAGGTGCGTTGTTTGGTACGCCCGACGTCGGATCGATCGGCGGTCTCGGGAAAAGCGGTGCAGTTCGTCGAGGGATCGCTCTCGGATTTAGATTCGTTGCGACGAGCGGTCGCGGGCGTCGATGTCGTTTTCCATCTTGCGGGAATGACCAAAGCCCTCCAGAGGAAATCGCTGTGGGATGTTAATGAACACGGTTCACGGCAACTCGCGACCGCGTGTGCGGAATCGGGCAACCCGCCGACTCTCGTTGCGGTGTCGTCGCTCGCTGCGGGCGGACCGCTCGTCAAAATGCAGGCCGACGAGCACGTTCCTGACGCCTACCGATTGGGCGATTACCGAGTCCGCCGTGAGACCGATGTCCCCGCACCGGTCTCCGATTACGGACGCAGCAAATTGGCGGGAGAGCGGGCGATCGTGGAGTTCGCCGATCGGATGCCAATCAGTATCGTGCGGCCACCGATCGTGATCGGTCCCGCCGATCGTGACGGTTTGGAAATGTTCCGACTGATCGCCCGGATGAGTTTGCACTTGGTCCCTGGTTTGCGTCCGTCGCTGTTTTCCGTCGTTCATGTCGAGGATCTGTCACGCACGTTAGCAGCCGTTGCGATTCATGGCGAGCGATGCGTGCCTGAAACGGTTTCCCTCAACAAGTCACAAAATAACTCGGCGATCGAAGACGCCCGTGGTGTGTACTTCGTCAGTGATCCGACGATCGTGACATATAGCGAGTTAGGCAAAATGATCGGTCGGGCGATTGGAAATGATCACGTTCGTTGCCTTCGCATTCCGCCTCGCATCGTCCGCGCAATCGCTCTGATCAACCAGGGAATCAGCAATCTCCGCGGCCGGCCGCATATTCTCAGCATCGATAAATCACGCGAAGCGATCGCAACGGGCTGGGCGTGCGACCCAGCGAAGTTACAACGTGACGGCGCGGTCCGCTTCCCCGTTGATCTGCAAACCCGACTCAACCAAACCGTCACGTGGTACCGTGAACAAGGATGGTTGTGAGCCGGACGTCTCCATCGTTCGCAGGTGCCCAGCGACAGCGAATAAATCATGAGCGTAGTGGACGAGGCTACGAGTCCCACAATCAATGGACTCCGAGCCTAACAGCAAACTGGAACGGTGATCCGGTTGGTAGGGATCGCGAGGGCATCGTGGTAACGCAAGGAAAGTTTACCGGTTGTTCGGCTGGTGAAGAAGGGTTAGGCCGCCGATGAGTCCGTTATCGAGATCAACAAGTTTGAGCACCTCTCGGTCCGCCTCTTAACCAACTCCCCGATTCAGGTTGACGTTTTCCGTGACCAAACCGCAACCAAACTACCTCAAAATCCATCGCGACGATCATTCGTCCGAACCGAGCGTCGATGGGATCCACAACTCGTCGGTGAGCACGGCCGACGCAGCCACTCGCGCCCGATCACGATCGGTTGTCAATAGCTGCGAAAGCGATCGAGCTGTGGAGGGTTTTTGGCGAACGTACACGGAAACGACCGGATGGCGAATCGATCCAGCGGCGAACCTTTCCGGGTCGGTGACCGAGCAAGCAGACGCGCAACCGAACGAGCAATCAGAGTCACAAGCGGGGCGTTCGCTCTCCGCAGCCGATGCCGGGCGTTTGGCGGAGGCGGCCCGTGCGATGGCCGAGCAATTGCAAGAGCAGCAAACGGCGATGCGGTTGCAACAAACCGAACTGGCCGCACGGGCGTCCGTGATCCTGGATATCTCGCACGCCCGAACGGGAGCCGACGCGATCGATCGACTGCTCGCCGATGCGACACTCGCAACCGGGACCGATGCGGCAGCCGTTTACTTGCTCGACGAAGACACCGAGCGTTTGGCAACCCGGTTCGTGTTCGGGCTCAGCCCGGAAAAACGGCTCGGCACTTCGCGACCGCTGCGAGGATCCCGCGGCGATCTCGAAGCGATGGTGCAAGGCGTGCTCGTGATGGAGAATCTGCAAAACAACCCGATCGATACCCATTGGGCACCCGAAGCGTTCGCGTCGGCCATCTGCGTCAGTCTCGGAGGCACCGAACTGCCGATCGGAACGTTGTGGTTGTACAGTCGTGTTGCCGGTGAGTATCCCGATGCCGCCGGTGCCGCCGCACGCCTCGCAGCCGAAAACGTATGCCACACACTCGCGGCGATGAGTCATCCCGGTGAGTTGTCACCGTTGGCTGCTGCCGTCAAACCGTCACCGACGGTCCAACTCAGCGTCGCCTCGGCGACATCGACCGATCGGGTCGACGCGGAACTCGAACGGATGCTCGCGAACGATTTCAATGAAGCGGATTTTGATCTCGACGACGATGGTCTGAACGACAGCGATTTCGATGCAAATGATTTCGCCAGCGAGCAGGATTTTGATATCGCGCGTTTTGTCGAAGCGATGGAACCGTTGCCTTCGAGAAGGTTGACATCGAGAACGCCGACTTTAAAAACAGGAAACGTCGCCACCTCGGCACCTCCGACGCACGCGAACTGGACGAACCAGATTGCCGATTGGCAACACGACACACTGCCGATCGGAGCCCGTTTAGCACCGAACTGGTCCGTCGATGGAATGGTGGAATCGCCGCTTTCGATCGCTCAGAGCTGGCATTACTGGGATGTGCTGCCCGACGGAATCATCTCCCTGGCGGCCTGTCAATTCGGTACCCGTTGGGACGCCGCGGGAAATATGACCGACACGCTCGACGCGACGATTGCCCGGGCGGCGCTCCAAGCCCACGCGAGTTACCGACACACGCCGCAGGATGCGATCACCCGGATTCTGCACACGCTATTGCAAGTCCGCGATGAAGCGATTGACGAAACAGGACGAGCGAACCTGGCGTTGTTCTACGCTCACATCGATCCGGACACCGGGCGGGTTCGGATGTCATCGGTCGGGAAATGGTCCAGTCTAATCGTCTCGAGGTACGGCTATCGTCCGTTGAACCTCCGTCCGACATTGGACGCCGGAGCGAACGAGTTCCCGGGCGAGCAGACGGCGATGAACCAAGAGACCACGCTGCTCCGTGGCGAAGCCCTGCTCGTCGGTGGTGCCGATTGGATGGGCATCGCAGAGGACCTCTCCGCCGCCGACCTCCCACCGACGGACCGTCACGAGTCCGTTCAAAATCGGATCGGTTCGACGTTGAAACAGGCGATGGTCGAAGGCGAACGCAGCACGTTATCGGCTCTTCGCCGAATGATGGCGGGACTGCCACTGCGTCAGGAAAGATTGGCGATTTCGTTGCTGCACGAGTAAGCGAGGATAACCTCACGTAGGCGAGTCTCTCTGAGACTCGCAAATCCCAGCGTCTCAGAGAAACGCTGCCACGCGTTCCTACCGAACGAACTGTGACGACGTGTCTACCACCGCAGCAGAACCGTTCCCCAAGCCAATCCCGCACCGAAGCCGCTCATCAGGACGAGGTCGCCTCGTTGCAATCGTCCGCCACGCGCGGCTTCGTCGAGGGCCAACGGGATACTCGCGGCCGACGTGTTTCCGAATCGATCCAAGTTCACGTAAACCTTGGAAGCGTCCACACCAAGGTCGGCAACGGCCGAGTCGATGATTCGCACGTTGGCTTGATGCAGCACCAAGAGCGACAAATCGTCGGCCGTTATACTCGCATGCGCCAGCACGTCCTTGGCACTCTCGTGAACCAAACGCACCGCCCACTTGAACACGTTCCGGCCGTCCATTTTCATGTAATGATCGCCGGCGGCATGGGCTTCCGGGGTGAGCGATTGACGGCTACCGCCAGCGGGGATGCACAGCATCTCGCTGAGTGCTCCTTCGCTGCCGAGTTGGTAGGAAATCAATCCGTCGTGGGCACGTTGCGGGCCGCCGACCGTGCCGCCCTCGGTCTCAGCGACCGGTTCGCTCGCAGACTCACTCGACGTTAGCAACACTGCGGCGGCGGCGTCACCGAACAACGGGAAGGTTTTCTTGTCTTCCGGATCGATCGTCCGGCTCATTAAATCCGCGCCCACGACCAACACATTTTTCGCGTTGCCGCAGCCAATGAACTGGGCCGCAGTCACGAGCCCATACGTGAATCCCGAGCACGCCACTGCCAAATCCATCGCCGGTGCCGACGCACCCAACCGCCCCTGCAACTGGCAACTCGTCGAGGGCGTCGGATGATCCGGTGTGATCGTGGCGACTAAAATCAGGTCGACATCCGCGACGTCGACACCCGCGTTTTCCAAGCACCGGGTGGCCGCGTGGTAACACATGTCGCTCGTCGCCTCACCCGCGACCGCGTGGTAACGCTCGCGGATTCCGGTCCGGCGGACGATCCAATCGCTGTCACAACCGAGTGCCGCGAGATCCTCATTGGTGACCAAATTATCGGGCACGTAGGACCCGGTCCCGGCGATTCGCACGCCGCCGACACGTCCCATTCGGCCTCTCGCGGTCACGTGCCCTCGCGTCAAAGACGCACTCAGGTCGCTCGCCGCAGAATCCAACGGAGACGGATCCGAAGCCGCTAAGACAGGTGGGAGAGGCGATTTGTCAGCCGGTTTGGTATGCAACCAACTTTCCTTGCGATTTCGGGGGATGAACAGGGCCGCGAAAAGAATGCTGCCTCGTGAAGTTCGAATATAAACAAAACGCCACGGCGTTAACATACGCAAACGAAACCATTGGAAAATCCCTGCTCTGCCAGGAAATTCAAAACTCCTCCCTGACACGTCTTTTCAAAACCATCGATTTGTCGTAGATTCCCGCCACGACGTTCATCGAGACGTCGGCATGGCGATGTAGCTCAGTCGGTTAGAGCGGAGTCTTCATAAGGCTTAGGTCAGCGGTTCGAGTCCGCTCATCGCTATTTCTCTACGCGGACAAAAATGTCCAGCGCGGTTTTCTTATAAGAGAAACGCCTTCTGCGTTTTCCCTGTCCCGGATTCTTAAATGGGTGTCGACGTTTCGTTGGGGCTGGTTTTATTCCGCGAAACGACCACCAACGTGGTCAAAGACGGTAGCCGGGGGGTTTGAGCGAAGCGAACACCCCCGGAACACGTACACCCTGCACACACCGACCACGGCGTGGTCGGGTCGTGATCGATTCTCCGTAGGCATCGCATTCGCTCAGCCTACGGCGATCATCTTGGATCCCCACCAGGATCACTTTTCAGCGTGAGGGCACCGCATACCGATGCGCGGGCGTCCCACCCGCTTACACTGAAAACCAGTTTTTCGATATAAAAAATGCTTCATAGCGTTGCCTACCAGGGCTTTCCGTTGTCTCGCTCTCCATACCGACGGCTGACACCGTGGAGTCAATGAAGCCATCGCTAAGCACATCGTCACAATTCATTCGGTGGAACCACGTAGCAGCGTCTCTCTGAGACGCTGCAAATTGCGAATCTCAGAGAGACTCGCCTACGTGAGGTTCTGCCGAACCTTTTCCCCCGATGTGCTTAACACGGTTCCATCCACTCAAATCACCCAATCGGGAGTCGCCGGTCGCGTGGGATTGACGTCGGTGGCGAGGATTTGTTAATTCGCGAGAAGTCAAAAATGCTCTCACGTCTGATTGCCCGCGAAAAATCCCTTGAAACGCCTCTCATCCGATCGTCGTCAACTTCCGCAGCGGAGTGGTTTTCCCAAAAAACCACTCGATGCTCGTGTTGTGTCACTCTCTTCGGTCGCGCTGGCGTGCTTGGTCTTCATCACCGGCGGATGCCGTGGGCGCGCCCAAGAGGACCTGTATCGCCAAACATTGCAGCGTGAGGTCCGGCAACTCGAAGATCAACTCTACGAAGCCGATTACGAAAACCGCATTCTGATCGACAAACTTCGTCGCGAACGATTGACGAAACAACCGGACTGCCCGGATGCGTCCTCAAAAATCCCCGTTCCCCCAGTCGATCCGGGTTACGTTCCCGTGCATTCGGATGATTTCGACATGGGCGGCGGGTTCGATAAAATGCCCGTCGATGATGCATTCGAATCACGATCGAGAGAGTCCAACGACTCGCGCCAACCGCTGCGAGACCCGAAAGCGCAAGATTCCCGAACCGAGTCCATCCCGCCGGGGCGACGCAGTCCCGACCGATCCGGCTCAACCAATAGCAGCGGTTCCCGTCCGTCCACTCGGCCCGTTCCCGATCGGGCAACCGACAAGTCGGACGACCTCGACGGTTTGCCCGACATGGACTCGCTGATCGATCCTGGAACTCCCGTCGACCCGAGCGAGATAGGCGACACCGGCGATTTCGTTGACCCTGAAAAGTTCATGAACCCTGGCACTTTGCAGACTCCCGTCCCCACGCCCATTCCGACGCCACGCCCGGATTCCTCGCCACCGGGTCGCGGATTCCAGTTACCCGATTCGGATCTGTTACCTCCTCCGGGCGGCCCGGTGCCTCCGGGGACGCGAGATTTACGCATCGACCCGATCGAGCCTGGCATCCCGACGCCACCGAACTCGCCCAACGGACGTCCCGACAGCCCGCCCGGGAAAATCACATTGCCCGGCGTCAGTATGCTCGGGGGTCTCGGCGAGGTCGCCGGATCGACGCCGAAGATCGAGCTGAAACCCTCGAAAATGCGAATCGATGCTCCATCGAGCTATGTGCGAATCGCACTCGAGCCCAACCCAACCCAACCCAAACGCGTCCAATCGAACACGGCCCTGGCGTCGAGTTCACCCGATGCGAATTCGGATGATCTGAAAACCGGCGACGAAAACGTGAACAACACCCCCGCCGTTGCGACCGCTGGGGTCGATGTCGTGATTCGCGCCGATGACCAATACGGGCATCCGATCGCACTGCTCGGCCGCAGTCACCACCCGACCGATCAACTTCGCGACGCCACCACCGCGGCGCCGCGCCCGATGCCGAAATCCGTCACGACGTTGAGCGTGATCGCGTTGGATCCAACCCGATCGGGCGAAGAGTCGCAATTGGGACAATGGGATTTCGATACCGAACAAATCCGACAATTGGAAACATCGAGTTTGTCGAGCGCAGGCAACGGGTTCGCACTGACCGTTCCGATCCGATGGCGAGACCAACTGCCGGCGGGTGAGACGGTGGTGTTCTTCGCTCGATTGCAATCCGGTGGTCGTGATCTGCGATGTGAGGCGGAAATTGAGTTGAAAAAACAACCCTCAATGGCGGGTTGGTTACCCCGCCGCTGAAAAGGTCCGGCCCGGTCGGTTTGTCTTGGGGCGAGTGAGCAGTCATACTGCGGCGAGTCTTTGCTACTCGTCGTTGACCCCATCACCATCGTCATCTCCGGACCGCGTGTCCTGAGAGGAAATTTTGTTTGAAAAATCGGCCTCTGTCCTCTCGTTTCGCCCGGTGGGTGATCTCTCATGCGGCGATCCTGTTGATCGGTTGGTTGCTGCTCGCGGTCGTGACCAAGACGATGGCACCTTCGTGGAAATCGGTCGCTCTGGACGGCGATTTCGACTATTTGCCCAGCGATCAAACGAGTGTTGCGGGCGGGCGGTTGCTCGATCGTGCGTTCCGTGGCACGCGTTCGCGCAGCCAAATGGTGATTGTGCTCGCCGACGACGATGAGCAGTGGTCGCAGTCCGATCGGTTGCTTGGGCTCGATATCCTCAGACGCATTTACCATCGTTTGGGCGAGGTGTGTTGGTTGCGATCCGAGCGGATTGCCTGCGGCGAGATCGACGAATCCGATCTTCTCGTCCCGCAATCCGATGGCGATCCCGACCCGGTTCCGGATGCGGCCCCGAATGCGAACGCGAATGCCGATGCCGCCGTGGACCGGACCCTGGCGTCGTCTTCTCAGGCCGACTCCGGTATCGACTCGAGTTCCGGCGCTGACCTTGGGATCGCAGCGGGTATCGGGATCCAACCCGGCATCGCGGTCGGATCGGCGACGCCGGCGGAACGGGCTTCGTCGCAGCGATGGCTCGGCGTTGCCGTCGAGGCGTTCGATCAAGCGATCGAGATGGATGCCGAGTTTTACAAATTGCTCGGCGATCGGGTTCCGGAGCAGGAGCCGACGGCCCAGGAACCGCGGATGGCGATCGCGTATTGGGATCGTGGCGAATTGGCTCGCGCTCGTTGTGCCGATCCGGATTTGATCGATCAGGATCTCGAAGCCGCCCGGGTACTCGATCCGAAAATCGAATCCAGTGCCGCCCCAATCATGCAGCGCAGTCTCGAACCGTGGCGAGTGCTGCTGGACGTTTCCAGTTGGAAGGACGCCGTCGTTGGCAACCAATTGCGGCGGCCTCAAGCGAGAATCGCGGTGTTGACGTTGGCTAGCGAATTAGCGGCGACGGGCAACATCGATTTGCTCGAAGAACTCCAGGCCATCGTCGACCGGTGCGTTGAATATCAAACGGAATACCTCGGGGACGATGAAGCCGCCGCGGCGAAAAAATTGCAAGTTCGCATCACCGGTTCGGCCGCGATCGGCGGCGAGACGCTGCTCGCCGCACGCTCCGCGATCACGTACACCGAATGGTTCACCGTCGGCATGATTTTGATCATTCTCGCGGTCGTCTACCGGGCACCGCTGCTCGTCGCGGTCCCGTTGATTTCGATCGCCGTTGCGGTGATGGTCGCGACAGCGTTGGTCACGTTCTTGACTCAATTATCCGCGTCGGCCGATTGGCTCGGTTTGGATTTGAAGGTGTACACGACGAGCCGGATTTTCGTCGTCGTGATTCTGTTCGGCGCGGGCACGGATTATTGTCTGTTCCTGATCTCGCGGTTACGAGAAGAAGCCGCCGTTCATCCCTGGCCGGTCGCGTGCGAGCGGGCACTCGAAAACGTCAGCGGTGCGTTGATCGGCAGTGCCCTGACCACGATCGTGGGTTTGGGCATGATGTGGTTCGCCGAGTTCGGCAAATTTCAACACACCGGTCCGATCATCGCGATCTGTTTGAGCATCGGGTTGATGGTGTGCATGACGATGACGCCGGCGCTGCTGTGCTTGCTCGGCCCGCGTGTTTTCTGGCCGACCCGGATTGCGACCGAACCGTCTCCCTCGTCGCTTGCTTCGCTTTCCGGCACGGGCAGTTTGTCCGGCACGGGGAGTCTCACCGGCAAAGGCAGTTCGACGTCGGGCAGTCGGTTATGGAACGCAACCGCGATCGCGTTGACGCGGTACCCGGTGTGGACGCTCGCGGCTGGTTGGATCCTGTTGATCCTGCCCGCCATCGGAGGCGTCGTTCATGAGCAACACGTCACGTATGACCTCAGCGGCCAATTGGACCGATCCGCCAACAGTCGCCAGGGAATGGTGATGCTCGATCGAAATTTCGGCGTCGGGGAGATGGCACCGATTTCGATCTTGGCGTTCGCTCCAACGGATCAGAACGAAGAGACACTGGCCCGCACGAGCGAGCGATTGATCGAGCTGTTGTACACGGTCGATGGGGTCCGGCGGGTGCGTTCGATGAGCGATCCGCTCGGCGATTTCCCGCCCGATCGTGAGATGGGATTACTCAGCCGGGAGGCCTGGCAACGACGCACGCTACAAAACCACCGTTTGGCTCGGTTGCATTTCATCGCCAACGAAGCGCAATACACCGCCCGGTTGATTCGCCTCGACGTGATCGTGCAAGAGGACCCGTTTTCCGAAAACGCGGCGTCGAAACTCAAATCGATCGAGCAACAGGTCCGCGCCGAACTGGGATGGATCGAAAACGCCACGAGCACGTCCTGGCAATTGTACCTGACCGGTACCACGGCCTCGATCGTCGACCTCCGCGAAGTCACTTTGCGTGACACCCGGCGGATCAAAATCGCCGTCATCTTCGCGGTGTTGTTGGTCTTGGTCGTGGTGCTCCGCCGGATCGTGTTGTCGTTGTATTTGATCGCGACGGTGTTGCTGAGCTATTACGCGACGTTGGGTTTGACGTATTGGTTTTTCCGAACGATCGATGGTCCGGAATTCTTGGGTTTGGATTGGAAACTGCCGCTGTTCCTGTTTGTGATTCTCGTCGCCGTTGGTCAGGACTACAACGTCTACCTGGTAACCCGAATCATGGAAGAACGCCGGCGACTCGGTTCACTCGCGGCCGTCCGCCGGGCCGTCGCGCGGACCGGAGGCATTGTCACCGCGTGCGGGATCGTGATGGCGGCCACGTTCGTCAGCATGACCGCCTCGGCATGGTGGCCCGACGTCGTCGAGAGCCTCGGTCTCCCCACGGCGAGCGACGCCGGGACGCGGCAAACCTCCCTCCGCGGGATCACCGAACTCGGGTTCGCTCTCGCCCTCGGTGTGATGATCGACACGTTGTACGTTCGCACGGTGTTGGTGCCGAGTTTTGTCGTGCTGCTTGATCGATTCCGCCGGCGTAAAAACCAAAATACGGACAAGACCTAGGTATGTGGTTAATCGGAATCGACGAGGCAGGTTACGGCCCCAAACTCGGACCGCTCGTCGTCGCCGCAACCGCGTGGCGATGGGCCGAGCCGCACCTGTCGAATCCGGCCACGCTCGAGACCGAGGTCTCGGTCGACCGCATCACGCCCGATCCTTTCGCCCCGATCGCGACCCCGGTGAAGGTCGGTGAAACGACGATTCGGGTCGACGATTCCAAAGCGGTCTTTCGCGGCGGTGTGTTGACCACGCTCGGCGCGATCGCCTCGGTTTCAGCCGCTGCAATCGGTCGCACCGAGACGACGCTGCGGCAATGGTTGCCAGCGCTACTGCCACGCGATTTTGAAACGATCCGGCGTGTCGCTTGGTTAGTTGACCTGGCCGCGATCGCGAATCACGAAATTGAATTATTGCAATCCGGTCGAACGAAGCTGGCGTTGCAACAGTGGCAAACCTGCGATTGGAAACTCATTGATGTCGCTGCACGGATGATCGATGCGGCCTCGTTCAACCGGTTCTGCGGCGGCGACAAACCACGCGGAAACAAGAGCGATTTGCTAGGCGAGACCAGCATCGAATTGGCGGGCGATCTGCTCGATGCCGTCACCGTAAATGGACAACCTTCCGTTGCACCGAAGTCAGGGAACGAGCAAGACCCTGAGTGCGTTCAAATTTTCTTCGATCGACACGGCGGACGGCGGTATTACGCCGGAGTGATCCAAGCCTTCTTTGATTGTGAACCGGTTCGGATCATCGACGAGACGAAAACCCAGAGCGTTTACGAAACGGTGCGTCACGGCCGACCGGTGCGTTTGCATTTCACGGTCAAGGGCGATCGTCATGTTCCCGTTGCGCTGAGTTCGTTGCACGCGAAGTATCTACGCGAGGTCGCGATGGCGAGCTTGAATGAGTACTTTCGATCGGCCGCGGACGAAGCGGGAATCGATTTCCGCCCGACCGCCGGATACCCCGTCGATGCGGATCGCTTCCTCACGATGATCCGGCCGCTGATGAAAAAAATGCGAATCTCGGATGCCGACCTGATACGATGCCGCTGAGCGTGGAAGTCCGGGAGCCGAAATACCAAGAATGCTCTGCACCCGCTCAACTGCTATACTCGGTCGGAATGCGACCAAGAGAATGAGTATCACCAAAGGTTTCCATGAGCACCGTTGAATCACCCACCCCGCTGCCTCACGACATGCTGCCCGTCACCCTTCCGGTGACCGTGCAGCAGTATGCGGAATTAGTCGACCAGGGGCTTTTTGAGAATTCGTCGGGGCAGATTGAGTTGATCAATGGCAGGATTGTGCAGATGAATCCGCAGGGACCGCAACATTCTGACCCGATCGATTTGCTCGGTGAGTGGAGTGCCGAGCAATCCAACCGACGGTATCGCATCCGCATTGAAAAACCGATCGTGTTACCGAACTCATCGAGCACGCCGGAACCGGATATCGCCTGGGTAACGCGGAAATCCTACGCCGTGCGTCATCCCGGCCCGGAAGACATCGTGCTCTTGATCGAGGCGAGCGTCACCAGCATCACGTTCGACCTGGGTGAGAAATGCGACGTGTACGCTAGCGCCGGAGTGCCTGAATACTGGCAGATCAACGTTCCTCGCCGAGAGCTTCGGGTCCACCGCAACCCGGTCAACGGCATCTTCCGAACGATCACGACCCATCCACAAAACGACTCCATCGCACCGTTGTGCCTCCCCACCGCAACGCTGCAAATTGCCCACCTATTTCCGCCGACTTAGATCCCATCCGCATCCCCGGCGAGACGCAACTCGCGCGAGTCTTTCACGCTGAAGGAGCGACGTAGGCCGGATCAAGCCGCTTCGGCGCCGATCCGGCATCCCCCTGGAAAGAGATCGTTTTGCCGGTGTGGCTCGCAAACGGCAATCGCTTGCTGCCTGAGTAGGTATGATAGTATTCTGTTTTTCTTTTTTAATCCCACTCGTCCGAGCCCATCGTTGAGTCCCACACCCCCTCCCGCCGGGCCGTCGCCAGGAACTCAGCCCCGACGCGTCTCGGCAGCGAAACCCGCCGTTGCCGCTGCGTCCGGTCTCGCTGCGAATTCGGGTGCCGTCGCACCGATCGATGTGGCCCAAGTCGCGGAACTGTCCAAGCGAGTGATTAGCAACGTCGAGCTTGCAATCGTGGGCAAACGCAAACAACTGATCCTGTCGCTCGTCGCTTGGCTCAGTGGTGGCCATATCCTGCTCGAAGATGTTCCCGGTGTCGCCAAAACGATGCTGGCCCGAGCCCTCGCCAAGAGCCTCGGGTGCCAATTCAAACGAGTCCAATGCACGCCCGATCTGCTGCCTTCGGATGTGACGGGAACGTCAATCTTCAACCAAAAAACCGCCGAGTTCGAATTTCGTCCTGGGCCGGTGTTCACGCAGATTCTGCTCGCCGATGAGATCAACCGGGCCACACCGCGTACCCAGGCATCGTTGCTCGAAGCGATGGCCGAAGCACGCGTCACCGTTGACGGAAAAACCTACACGTTGAAACCGCCGTTCCTGGTCATCGCGACCCAGAACCCGGTCGATCACGAGGGCACGTTCCCGTTGCCTGAGGCTCAACTCGACCGTTTCTTAATGCGTTTTTCGCTCGGCTATCCGACGCTCGAAGAGGAACTCCGGATGCTCGAGATGCTGCAACGGACGCATCCCATCGACACGTTGCAAGCGGTCGCGACGGCGGACGAATTGGTGCTCGCCCAAGCCTCGATTCGCGAGGTGCATGTCGATCTGCGGGTCCGACATTATCTGTTGCAGGTCGTCCATCAAACACGCAACAGCGAACACCTCGCCCTCGGCGGCAGTCCGCGGGCGACGATCGCGTTGTTCCGCTGCGCCCAAGCGATGGCAGCGATCCGAGGCCGCAGTTTTGTCATCCCCGATGATGTCAAAAAAATCATCCCGCCGGTCATGAACCACCGATTAATCCTGCGACCGGAGAGCCGGTTGCGGAAACTGACGACTGAAAAAGTCCTCGATGAGATTCTCGGTGAAATCGCCGTGCCGACCATTCATGCGTGATCCGGGGCAATCGTGAGCGAGCCGATGCCGCCCTCCTCTGCTGCGGATGACGTTTCGCAACTCACACCGTCGATCGCGGGTCCGCAACAGACACCGCCGCCGGAGGATGCGTCGGGGTGGTTCACGGTCGTTGCCGTTTGCGCCGCCGTGCTGGTACTCGGCATGGTCGCCGGGGCCGGGTTGTGGATGATGGCCGCGTTCACCGTCGCCGTGGTCGTGGGGCTCGGCGCGTGGGTGTCGCAGCAATGGTCGCTGAGCGTCGTGGCGATGCGTGAAAACTTGACCGAGACCGGAGGCGATCTCGAAATCGGGATCGGCTCGCGGGTTCCGATTTGCGTTGCGGTCACGAACACCGGCAAACTGCCGATCGCGTGGGTGTTGGTAGAGGACCTGCTGCCGCGGACGGCGAGTGACGAGTCGACCCAGTTGAACGACGCCGCGTCGCTCGCGCGCATCCCGCCGATCACCGTCGACGGAGCTCGGCTCGCCGTGATGGCGTTGTGGCCGGGCGAGACGCGGCATCTGCGTTACAGCGTTCATTGTCGACGGCGGGGTTACTATCAAATCGGCCCGACGGTGTTGGAAACCGGCGACCCGGTGGGCATGTTCCGACGCTACCGATTGGGTTCTCGGCCCCTGTTCATCACGGTGTTACCCGCCGTGGAATTGATCTCGACCTACGAGATCGGATCGCGGCGTCCGATGGGCGAGATTCGCATCCGCGCTAATGTGATGCCGGACCCGACACGGATCCGTGGCATTCGGCAATGGCAGATCGGCGATCCGCTAAGGAGTGTTCACTGGGCGGCGACGGCTCGCACGGGAACCCTGCATACGAAAATCTATGAACCGTCCTCGGTGATCGGCGCGACGGTGATCGTGGACATGCACGTGTCGACGAACCTCGACCGACATGAGCCGATGCGGACTGATCTGGCGATCACCGCCGCTGCCTCGATCGCGACGGCATTGCAAAACGCTGGTGAACCGTTCGGGATGGCGACAAACGGACGCGACGCGGCCGACCGGATTCGCACCGAAGGGTTCCGGGGCGATCATCGCATCGGCGACCATTTCCAAGTCCGCGGGGCGGCCGGCGAGTCGGCCACCATGTTGCGTAAGAACGATCGGTTGCGACCGGTCGTGATCGACGTCGATCGCGGCCCGATGCACTTGAAAGCAATCGTTCGCACGCTCGCGCGCTTGGAACGCACCGACGGTTTGACCTTGGCCGATTTTCTGATCGAGACCGAATCGCGATTGTCCAACGAAACCACGCTGCTGGTGATCTTGCAAGAAGCCCCCGAGGCCACCGTGGCGGCGCTCGTGAATTTGTCGCGACGGGGGTGGGCGGTGTCGGTCGTGCTCAACGCACTCGACATCGACGATTACACTCGCGTCGCGGCGCCGTTGCTATCCGAAAAGATCGTCGTCTCGCATCTCTCGGATCAAGACAGCATCCGCGACGTGTGCCGGCAGCAAGTGATGAGGTAGCCTTTGTACCTCGCCGCTCCGCGTCGAGTAAACGCAACTCCTCACGACGCGGAGCGTCGTGCTACTCTCTTTGTACCTCGCCGCTCCGCGTCGAGCACCCGCAACTCCTCACGACGCGGAGCGTCGTGCTACTCTCTTTGTACCTCGCCGCTCCGCGTCGAGCACCCGCAACTCCTCACGACGCGGAGCGTCGTGATACTCTCTTCGTACCTCGCCGCTCCGCGTCGAGCACCCGCAACTCCTCACGACGCGGAGCGTCGCGATACTCTCTTTGTACCTCGCCGCTCCGCGTCGAGCACCCGCAACTCCTCACGACGCGGAGCGTCGTGATACTCTCTTTGTACCTCGCCGCTCCGCGTCGAGCACCCGCAACTCCTCACGACGCGGAGCGTCGTGATACTCTCTTTGTACCTCGCCGCTCCGCGTCGAGCACCCGCAACTCCTCACGACGCGGAGCGTCGCGATACTCTCTTTGTACCTCGCCGCTCCGCGTCGAGCACCCGCAACACCTCACGACGCGGAGCGTCGCGATACTCTCTTCGTACCTCGCCGCTCCGCGTCGAGCACCCGCAACTCCTCACGACGCGGAGCGTCGCGATACTCTCTTTGTACCTCGCCGCTCCGCGTCGAGCACCCGCAACACCTCACGACGCGGAGCGTCGCGATACTCTCTTCGTACCTCGCCGCTCCGCGTCGAGCACCCGCAACTCCTCACGACGCGGAGCGTCGTGATACTCTCTTTGTACCTCGCCGCTCCGCGTCGAGCACCCGCAACTCCTCACGACGCGGAGCGTCGTGATACTCTACTTCACCGGCGGCAACGCTCGCACGTCCCAGATTTCTTGAGCGTACTGCTGGATCGTGCGGTCGCTGCTGAACCAACCACTGCCGGCGGTGTTGCGAATGCTCATCTCGTTCCAGTGAACCGGATCGTGATACGCCTTCGCCACTTCGGCTTGCGCGTCCATGTAGCTACGCAGGTCGGCGATTGTGAGCCACGGATCATGAGGGCTGCGTAACCCACCGGTTAGCAAATCGAACAACCCTGGGTTGCTTGGGTTGAACCGTCCGCTTTCGAGCAGGTTCATCAGACTGGCGATTTCGGGATCGGCGGTGATGATCTCGTTGGGTCGGTAATTTTTCTTGGTTTCGGTGACCTCGTGAGCATCGAGTCCGAACAAGAAGAAATTCTCCGCGCCGGCGTTCTCGCGAATCTCAATGTTGGCTCCGTCAAGTGTGCCGATCGTCAACGCTCCGTTCATCATGAATTTCATGTTACCGGTTCCCGACGCTTCTTTTCCGGCTGTCGAAATTTGCTCGGACAATTCCGACGCCGGACAGATAATCTCCATCGATGAGACGCGGTAGTTCGGGAAGAACACCACCTGCAACAGGTCCTTGCACTTCGGATCCGAGTTGATCACCGAGGCGACGTCGTTGATCAATTTGACGATCAATTTGGCCACGTGATAACCCGGTGCCGCTTTGCCACCGATCAACACGCAGCGGGGAACCATGCCGGTTATCTCGCCGCGCTGGATCCGGTCGTACAAGTGAATCACGTGCAGCACGTTGAGCAATTGACGTTTGTATTCGTGAATCCGTTTGACTTGCACGTCAACCATGAACGACGTATCCAAACGGATCCCCGTTGTTGATGAAACCAGATCAGCGAGTCGTTTCTTGTTGTCGAGTTTGATGGTTTTCCATCGCTCATGGAACGACGAATCGGTGGCATGTTTTGCCAGTTCACCGATCTTCGTCAGATCCGTCTGCCATCCTTCGCCGATGGTCTCGTTGAGTAAACCACGCAGTCCCGGATTGCAGTGGGCGAGCCAACGTCGCTGGGTCACACCGTTGGTTTTGTTATTGAACTTTCGCGGCCACAGTTTGCTGAAGTGTTTGAACAATCCGCTTTCGAGCAACTGCGTGTGCAAACCGGCAACACCGTTGACCGAGAAACTGCCCACGATGGCGAGGTAGGCCATGCGGATGTGGGGGTTGTCGCCTTCTTCGATCAGCGACATCTCTCGCCGCATCTCGATGTCGCCAGGCCATTGTTGGTCGACGATTTTGAGGAAGCGTGAGTTGATTTCGTAAATAATTTCCAGCAAACGCGGCAGCAATCGGCTGAACAATCCCACCGACCATCGCTCCAACGCCTCGGGCAGCAGCGTGTGGTTGGTGTACGCCATGCAACGTGTGACGACTTCCCACGCCTCGTCCCACTCCATCGAGTGCTCGTCCATCAACAACCGCATCAACTCGGGCACGGCGCAAGCCGGGTGGGTGTCGTTGAGTTGGAAGCAGTTCTTTTGACCGAAATCGGTGAAGTCCTCTCCGTTCTTTTCCACCCATCGTTCGATCACGTCTTGCAGCGACGCCGAGACGAGAAAGTACTGTTGTTTCAGACGGAGTTCTTTTCCGTTTTCGCTGGCGTCGTTGGGGTACAACACCATCGAGATCTGTTCCGCATCGTTCTTCGCCGCGACGGCTTCGGTGTAACTGCCGGCATTAAATTCGGCGAGATCGAATACGTCCGTGGTGGATGCTTTCCAAAGGCGAAGTGTGTTGACGGTTTCGTTGCGGTAGCCGGGGATCGGCATGTCGAACGGAACGGCGAGCACGTCACGGGTTTCGACGAGTCTTGCACGCTTGGTGCCTTTGTCATCAAAATAAATTTCGATGCGTCCGTAGAAACGAATGCGGCGGGTGCTTTCAGGGCGTTCGATTTCCCACGGGTTGCCGTCACGGAGCCAGTGATCGGGGTCCTCGACTTGACGACCGTCTTCGATGTGTTGATGGAACATGCCGTATTCGTAACGGATGCCGTATCCGATGACGGGCAATTGCAAGTTCGCGCAACTGTCGAGGAAACACGCGGCGAGTCGTCCGAGACCCCCGTTGCCCAACCCGGCGTCGAGTTCGCGATCGGCGACTTGTTCCAGTTCCATCCCGTACTCGTGCAACGCCTTGCGAACGTCCTCATCGAGATCGAGGTTTTGAATCGCGTTGGTCAGCGAACGACCGATCAGGAACTCCAACGACAGGTAGTAAACTTTGCGATCGTCGCTCTGTTTCATCCGACTCCAGGTTTGTCGCCAAGTCGGCACTAATCGGTCGCGGACGGAGATCGCGAGGGCGCGATACAGATAGCGTTGATCCGATTCATTCTCCGACGTTAAATCGTCATCGGCGTGCCCGAGCGTGATGGTCAAATGCCGCCGTACGTCGGTCGGCATATCGAGCATCCCAAGCGTGGGCACTTTCGACGGCGTCGATTTGCTGGAGGTTGCCTTCGGGGAAGGGGTCGTGAGTGTATTCGACATGAGCTGGGTTCTGTCAGAGAGAAAGCGGCGAGTGCCTGGAGACACATGATCTATATCCCCCTGAGAAGCGTGACGGTTCTCAGGGGGCGGAATGATAAGGTGATACGTTCGCCGAGCCAATCTCGATCGGAGGCGTCCGCCCCGCCTTGTCGCAAACGATTGCGGGTGGTTGCCAGAGGGATTTTTAACGTTTCTATCGTTTTCATGTTTACAAACAAGTTCCTCAAGCCCCAATCCCTCGGCAATCATCCCGTTTGTCCCGAAACCGACGTCACGAATCAAGGTTTACCGTTTGGAAAAAACGGTTAGGTCAACCGATTCCCCGGAATCATCGTTGAAGGAGCGGATTGTGCCGTTAGGATTTCGCCAGCCGCAAATCGGCGGCGAGTTGTTCACTCATCTCGCGTTTTCGTCCCGGATCGATCATCCGTAAAATCGCCGCCGGATGCCACGTCGCCACCGTCCGCTCGCACCACTCGGATTTCAAAATCCGGCCACGCTGTTTGGTGATCCGGAAATCTCGCCCGAGCAGCGCCGAGGCCGCCGTCGCTCCCAAACAAACGATCACGTCCGGCTGAATCGATTGAATCTCCGCTTCGAGCCAAGGCCGGCAAGCCGAAATTTCGCGAGAGTTCGGTTTCTGGTGCAATCGGCGTTTGCCTCGTTCGCCCGAGGTCGATTCGACGAACTTGAAATGCTTGACCACGTTGGTCAGATAAATTTCGTCGCGGCGGATGCCTACCGTCTGCAACGCCTGGTCGAGCACACCACCGGCCGGGCCGATGAACGGTTGCCCCGCGAGATCCTCTTGGTCGCCCGGCTGCTCCCCCACGATCATCACGCGAGCGGTCACCGGGCCGATCCCGAACACGGTCTGCGTCGCCGCGCAATGCAGCGAACAGGCCTGGCATTTCGACGCCGCGATTCGCAACGATTCGACATCGCGTTGACTCGGCATGAACGCGGCGGCGGTTTGTGCGAACCCCTCGGAGGTCTCGATCATCGCATCGACCCGCGCGGGAGCCTCTCGCAACAGATCGTCAATGATCGTCGCCTCCGGCAACGTCGCCCAATGCCGCACCGGCATCTCACGCTTCATCGTCGCCACCTTCACACGGGCGGGATTGAAGATCGACGCGTAGTAGGTCCGCCAAAGGTCTTCGAGTTCGTCATCGGCCGGGGCCTGCGACGCGGGCACGCCGGGTCCGTATTGCAGCTTCTTTTGATCCCACACGACGGATTCATCGGGCGTCAAGATCGACCAATTCATGCCGCGAAATCGGCGCGAGAAAAACGGCGAGACCTGCCGCACGATCCGGTGGTCAGGCCGATGCCACGCGATGAACATCTCCTCTCCCGATTCGTCGATCGTTTTACGAAAACGCACGAACGCTTTCATCTTGTGCATGTCACGCGTGATCGATTTCCGCATTTGATGCAATTGGTGGACGTCTTCATCGGTGATCACATCGAGCAGATTTCGCTCGCCGTGCGTCAATCGCCACAACGTTTGATAGAGCAACGTCCAACGGCACGGATCCCGGTGGCAGGCGATCGTCTCAGCCAAGTCGATGAACGCCTTGGGAACGCGAGGTTGTTTGCCCGTTGTCGCGTTTGACGTTGCCGGAGTTGGGGATGCGTCTGTTTTGGCGTCACGGGAATCGACCTCGCTTTCTCCGAACAACGACATTTGATCCGACGCCACATTCCACTGCACCTCGGCCGGCGACACTTCCGTCTCGAGCAATCGACGTGCATGGACTCGCCACTGCTCAAACGTTTCGACGTCGATGAATTGGAGTGTCACTTCAAACCTGGCCACTGACCGCCGACGAAGAGGCGTCGAACAACATCAATTGCTCGTCCTTCGGTTTCAAACGTTTTCCCAAATCGAGTTTATCGAGGTCGGCGAGTCCTGGATTATGGTCGCTCGTGATCACAAACACCTTGGTCCGTTTCCACGCCACACGTAGTTTTTTCAAATCAGCGATCGTGACCGCATGATGCCGGCGCAGTCCGAGGATCCGATCGACGTTGCGCACACCGATGCCGGGAATCCGCAACAGTTCCTCACGACTGGCTCGATTCACATCGACGGGGAAAAAATGCCGATTCGCGATCGCCCAAGCGAGTTTGGGATCGTGTTCGAGATCGAGATTTTGGTTCGCATCACCGACAATCTCACTGGCGTCGAAACCATAAAACCGCAGCAACCAATCGGCTTGGTACAACCGGTGCTCGCGAATCAACGGCGGCGATTGACCGGGCAGCCGAGCATCCGCGTGCGGGATCGGACTGTACGCGGTGTAGTAAACCCGCCGTAGTCGTTGTTCCCGGTAAAGCGACGAGGCGGTCTTCAATACCTCCAAATCCGGCGTCGCCGTCGCACCGACAATCATCTGCGTGCTCTGGCCCGCCGGTGCGAATTTGGGGGCTTTGAAACCGGATTGGATCTCCTGTTTCGATTCCTCAATCTTTTCGCGAATCCCGCTCATCGCCTCGACGATCTGCGGCGCCTTCTTCTCCGGCGCGAGTTGGTACAAATCCGCTTCGGTCGGCAACTCGATGTTCACACTCAAACGGTCCGCCCATTTGCCCGCTTCATCAATCAAACCCTGCGACGCGTTGGGGATCGTTTTCAAATGGATGTAACCGCCGTACTGATGCTCGGTGCGGAGCGTTTTGGCCACGCTCGTTAATTGCTCCATCGTGTAGTCCGAGTTTTGGATGATTCCTGAACTCAAAAACAACCCCTCGATGTAGTTGCGTCGATAGAAATCCATCGTCAAGTTCACGACCTCCTCGACGGTGAAGCGGGCACGGGGCGTGTCGCTGGAAATACGGTTGACGCAGTACTGGCAATCGTACAGACAGTAATTCGTCAGCAAAACTTTCAGCAGCGAGATACACCGTCCGTCGGGAGTGTAGCTGTGACAGATCCCGGTTCCCTCGGTGGTCCCGATTTTCGAACCCTGCCGCGTCGACTTCGATCCGCTGCTCGAGCAGGACGCGTCGTACTTGGCCGCATCGGCAAGGATTTCGAGTTTTTGACGAACGTCCATGAGGGAGATCGATGCGTTGGTGAGGCTGGATGTTCGGAATGATCGTGCGCGTTCTCAACTCGTGAACGTTTTCGGCTCGGGGATCGTCGCTCGGTTTTCCAAACCGAAAGCGTGACGAAGTGGTGGGAGGAGCGTTTTCGGCTCAGAGAGCCGAACGACAATCTCAGAACCCAAGTGGGTGGAGCGGTTGTGGGACGTGGCGCGTACTCAACACTTGAAACCTTAAGAATCAGGCAACCCCGCCTCTATCAAATTCAAACCGCCGACTCCGCCAGCATCCGGATCGCTTCGGGGAACGCGAGGCACTCTTGCTCGAACACTCGCGCGGCGAGTGAATCAGGTGTGTCGCCCGCCAACACCGGGCAGGATCGTTGATGGAAAATCGGTCCGTTGTCGTACTCGTTGTCGACGAAATGAACCGTGCATCCGGTGATCTTCACGCCGCGAGCGATCACGGCCTCATGAACATGATTCCCGTACATGCCTTGGCCGCCGAACGCCGGCAACAACGAGGGGTGAATGTTGATCACCCGGTTCTCGAACGCGTCGGGGATCAAAACGTGTTTCAAAAAACCCGCCATCACGACATACCGCACTCCGTGCTCGGCGAGCGGCGCAAACATCGCCGCGCTGTAGCCGTTCGCGTCCGGATAATCCCGTTCGCGAATCACTCGCGTCGCAATCCCCGCCTCGGTCGCGATTTCCAAGCCACGAACACCAAGCCGGCTGCTGATGACGAGCCGAATGTCGATCGGCAAACCGTGATTGTCGCGATGTTCGATCAGGTTGGCCAGCGTTCGTCCACTGCCGCTGAGGAAAATCGCGATCGGTAGCGATTCGGATTTTGACATCACGCGTTCACCTTAGAAACGAACAGCTCGCCGTTCTCGATTTCCACCGGCGTCATCCTCGGCAACGCTTCGTCGAGTAACTCGACGGCGAGCGTTTCGGCGCAAATCATCTCGCGATGCGTTTCAATCGCGGCTTGCGTCTCCGCGTCCTCGGTCATGATACCGACGGCGATCCGGTCGGTGTAATCGCAATCGATTTCCTTGCGCTGACTTTGGATCGCCCGGATCAAATCCTTCGCGATGCCTTCACGTCGCAGCTCGTCGGTGACTTCGGTATTGAGCACGACGACGCAAGACGGACCTTGCGCGGCCGCCCATCCCTCGCGTGCTTTCAATCGCACCTCGATGTCCTCGTTGTCGAGTTCGAGCACATTGCCATCGGGCAACGTCAGTGCGACCTTGCCGGTCGATTGCAGTTGACCGAGCAACTCGTTGCCGTCGGCTTCGCTGAGCAGTTTCTTCACCGCCGGAATTTGTTTGCCGACCTTCGGGCCGAGCCGTTTGAAATTCGGCACGACCGAGTACTGAACGTAATCGCCGCCTTCGGTCGTGTACGCCACCGATTTGACATTGAGTTCTTCGCGGACGAGCGAATCGTGCGATTGCAACCAAGCGATCTGCGCATCATCCGTCAGGATCACCTCGACGGCGGACAAGGGCAATCGCACTTTCAATTTCGCATCCGCGCGAGCGGCCCGTCCGAGCGACGCGATCTCACGCAATACCTTCATCGAACGCGACAATCCCGCATCGATCCGCGACGCATCGGCGGTCGGGTAATCGCAGAGATGAACACTCGGCAACACTTTGTCACCGAACGGGCGTGTCAATTCCTGCCACAATTTTTCGGAGAGGAACGGGACGAACGGGGCGATCACTTTGGTCAATTGCAACAACGATTCGTACAACGTCCAGTACGCGTCGTGTTTGTCGGGAGAGTTCGTGTCCTTGGCCCAAAACCGATCTCGGCTGCGACGGACGAACCAATTGCTCAACCCATCGAGCAGCGACGTGATCGCTTGGCAAGCGTTGTAGTTGTCGAGTTTATCCATCCGCGCGACGATCGTCTCGATCGCCACATTGAGTTCCGACAAAACCCAACGATCGATTTCGCTGCGTTGTTCGATCGGTCGATACGTCGGTGAGGATGCCAGACTCTCTGGTGAAAGCTGCTCGTCGGCGCCGCTCGCGCTCGTCGGATCGAACCCGTCGATCTCGGCGTAGATGGTGAAGAAACTGAACGTGTTCCAAAGTCGTAACAGGAACTCCGGGATCGAATCACGAATCGCACTGTCGGCGTAGATGATCGAATTCCAGGGGGCTTGGTTGGCAAAGAAAAACCAACGCATCGCGTCGGCGCCGTAGCGATCAAAGATCTCCGAGGGGCTGCGATAGTTCCGCAGTTGTTTGGACATCTTGCCGGTCTTCTTCGTGAACGACAAACCGGGATGATCGGCGGTTTCCTCTTCGGTCAATGCGATCACTTTCGGCCCGCCGTCAGCCGGCATGGCCTCGTACCACTGCGACAACATCAACCCGAGCACGATGCAGTTGCGGTACGGGTGGGGGTAATCCTGCTCGCCCGAGCGTGCGATCGCTGTGGTTGGCTTCGATGCGGTTGCTTTGGATTCGCTTGGCTGTGATTCACTCGACTTGGATTCACTCGACTTGGATTCATTCGACTTGGATTCATTCGACTTGGATTCATTCGACTTGGATTCATTCGACTCCGCCGCTGAATCGGAGACGTCGATCGACGCTCCTTCGCCGAACAACATCGTGCTGATCGCGAGCTGGCTGTAAAACCAACCTCGGGTTTGATCGATCGCTTCGCTGATGAAATCGGCTGGAAACTGTTCGGCGAATTGCTCGTCGTTTTGGTGCGGCCATCCCCATTGGGCGAACGGCATCGCGCCGCTGTCGTACCAGCAATCGATGACCTCGGTGACACGTTTCATCCGGGCACCGTCGGCGAACGGCGACGCATACGTGACCGCGTCGATGTAGGGTTTATGAACACGCAAATCGTCGGCGAGTTCGGGGTTGGCGGCTTTCGCATCGGCCCACACTTCGGTGCCCTGCACGTCGGGTTTGGCCAAGACCTCGTCGTAACTGGAAACCGCTTCGGCACGACCGGTCGATTCGCAAACCCAGATCGGCAGCGGCGTGCCCCAATAACGCTCTCGCGACAACGCCCAGTCGACGTTCGAGTCGAGGAAGTTACCGAACCGTCCGTCGCGAATGTGCTCGGGCTGCCATCCGATTTGCGAGTTGTTTTTTAACATCAATTCGCGAAACTGGGTCGTGCGAATGAACCAGCTCTCACGGGGATACTGGATCAACGGGTCGTCATCGGCCCGCCAACAGAACGGGTAATCGTGCAGGTATTGTTCCTGGTGCAACAGTTTGCCGCTGTCGCGAAGTTCTCGCGTCAACGTTTTGTCCGTCGACTTGACCCACTCGCCTTTGAGCGAGGGGAACTCATCGGTGAATTTGCCGTCCGGTCCGACGGCGCACAGGAGTCCCGGTTGATCGGTTTCGATGAAACGCAATCGCTCCGCCGCGAGGACTTCGTAATCGACTTCGCCGAACGCCGGTGCGAGGTGAACGAGACCGCTGCCGGAATCGGTGGTGACGAAATCGGCGTGAACGACTCGCCAGTACAACGAGTTCGACTCGCCGGATTTCAATTGACCGGTCGGGTCGGACAATCGCTCGCGGTAATCGGCAAACGGCGGCTCGTAACGTTGGCCGACGAGCGAGGCACCGGAGATGGTTTCGATGAGTTTGAGTTCGCGTTTGATCTTGGTCGCGAGCGTATCGACGAGGGCGGCGGCGAGCACGAGTTGCTCTCCCGTTTCGCTATCCTCGACGACGGCGTAGTCCAACTCCGCTTTGACGGCCGCGTACATGTTGCTGGGCAGCGTCCAGGGCGTCGTTGTCCAGACAACGAGCGATCGTTTCGGCGTTGATTTATCATCACTCACCAAGGGGAACAACACGTACACACTCGGGTCGGCGACCTCACGGTAGCCCTGTCCGACTTCGCCTGCCGACAACGCCGTGCCGCCTTGGGCCCACCACCACACGATCTTGTGGCCTTGGTACAGCAGCCCGCGATCGAACAGGTTTTTCAGGCTCCACCACACGCTCTCGACATACGATTGGTGGTACGTCACGTAGGCTTGTTTCAGATCGACCCAAAACCCGAGTCGGCGCGTCAGGGTTTCCCACTCGCGCATGTATCGGAACACGCTTTGTTGGCATTTTTGGATGAACGGTTCGACCCCGTAGGCTTCGATTTCCTCTTTGCTGTGGATACCGAGTTCCTTGCCGACTTCGACTTCGACGGGCAACCCGTGCGTGTCCCATCCGGCTTTGCGTTCGCACCGGAACCCACGCATGGTTTTGTAACGGGGGAAGACGTCCTTGATCGCCCGGGTCAGGCAATGGCCTGGGTGCGGCATCCCGTTGGCCGTCGGTGGTCCTTCGAAGAACACGAACGTGGGCGCGTCGGCACGGCGGGCCAGCGATTTCTCATAAATCTGCTGCTCGTCCCAAAACGCGAGCACGTCCTCTTCCAAGGCCGGGAACGAGGGGCTCTTGGAATAAGCGGTGAACGCCGACGCCGGTTTGCTAGTCGCAGCGGGGTTTTCTGTGGTGAGACCGGGGTTGGAACCGGGTGAATCGTCACGGGGGTTGGGTTTCGCGGACATCGAAAACCGGGCCTTCGGGGAACCAGGGAAATGCAGAGATAGAATTCAGGGGCGAAAACCGACACTTTAGGTTCCCAACCGTTTTTTCCCCAGCCCCCGGCACCCTGTCGAAAATATGATCCCGAGCGATTGCGTCGAGCACTCGTTGGGAAAGAACAGTTCTGCCGACTGGGCGTCGTGGCTGCAAGAACTCCAGCACCCGGTCTGCCAAACTCAAAATCGACGTCGGGCTAACCGTTTTCCTAGATCACTTGACACACCGACGCAATTTTTCGGATCGTAATTGACGGGACCCGAGCCACACGCCAGGAAGCATGAATGTCAACGCAAACGACACCGGAAACAAATTTTAGCCGCGAATCGCTGCAAGTTTTGAACAACCTTTGCGACGAGTTTCGTCGACAGCTCAAACAATCTGCTTTAGAATCAGGGAACAGCGACGCCATTGTGAGCGTCGGTGATCTGCTGGCGTCCGCACAAAGTACCTGCGACTCCGATTGGCTATTCAAATTCCGAGAAACCTTGCACGATGAGCGAACCCGCCAAGCCGCTTGAAGAAAATCGGGACGCGTCGGAACCTTTCGTCTCAACGGTGTTTGTTGACGACTTGGATGTTATCCTCATCGAGATTCGGGAGTACGTGGTCAACCGTGCTATGGCGACGAAGCGTCCGATTCGAGATCACAGCGAGGCGCTCAATGAGATTGGCTCGTTCTTACGTCATTTCGCGTCACACGTCGAGCGTGAGACCACCGGTGATCGAGGGCGTTAGCCTGGGCTGTTATAAACATCAAAAATTCGGTATTGTGGCAGGTCTTTTCTTGCGCAGCTTTTGTTCTTCTAAAGTAGGGGTAAATCAAGGTTGCGAGTATAGTGCAGACCAAGTCCAAAGTTCGCTTTCATCCATTTGCGAAGGTGCTTGATCGAACAGGCCGCCAACGCCATTCGCACCAGTGATGGAGTGATCTGCGTCGTGCAGGCGACCATCGCGAGGAGTTGACCTGTGAGGCGGTTGTTTGTGCCGCCGCTGGTGCCTCCCAACAGACGCTTGGCTTTGCCGATCAGAGACTCAAGAACCTCACTGCTTGAAGGAAGGCAACCAAAGCGACGCCCCGCTTCGCTCATCGGTGTGATCGCAGCTACCACCCTGGCTGCCAATTGCTTGCACGTGGGGTCAGTCGTCGAATCGGCGATGCGATCGACCGCTGCCACCGTTGTAGCACCCTAGCCATGACGACGCACTTCGCTGATCACTTGCCGACCAGTTAGCGAGAGATGCTCCCACTGCTTGATCGAATCACGATACTCGTCAAGCCAACCAAATTTTTCCTCGACCAACTTCAAGGGCAGGCGTTCTTTCTGGCGTTTGTTCAAGTCCCCTGAACGCACGCGATCAAGGATTTGCAATGCCCTGGCACCCCATTGCACTTCGCGATCGATATTCATGTAGCGTGCTTTCGTGCGTGGTTTGGGCGGCTTCAGGTGACCAAGTTTGTGTTGCCGAACCGCGTTCGCACACACGCAGCAAGCCTTGCGAAACGCATCCCAAATGGCATCGGGCTTCATGATCTTTTCGATCATGCGAGACACCATGTGAACGATGTCGTAGAGCGGAATCACGTTCTGGTGCTCGGCTTGGAATAATTCCGTTGCTTTGTTCAGGTCGGACCCCGCATCGCTGAGAATCGCGATAGGATCGCCTACCTTTTCGGCCAAATCGTCGAACTGCTGCTTGACGACGGTGCCATTGGAATTCTCCACTGAAAGCATCAGCAACACCGTTAAATCTTGGTATTGCAAAGGACGACCAAGCGAGCGAAAGTGCGATAAACGGATGCCCAGTACGATAAACACTTTTAGCGTGCCGATCGAGTAAGTGTGGTCGGCAATCCAGATCCAGTCGTCATGCCGTTGGTTGTTTCGCTCTAGCAGGTAGAGACCGACTCGCTGAATGTAATTCTGAACCGTCGTGTGCGCAGGATACTCAAAGGGATTGCGACCGGCGATGCTGTTGATGATGCCGCAAATTCGCGAAGCACCTCGCATCGAGATCGCTCCTTCAAGAACGAATCGAACGACTGCGACAATGGTGCCGATATCGTCGTGGCTGCCAACAACCTTCGGTTCGGTAGGCACACCCACGATAAGCGATGGTCCCACGATCAAATCCGTCGACTGAACCTGCGTGTCGACGTCTTCGACCTTGGCGTCGATCGCTGCACTTGGAACCGACGCATCATTCGCAGTCGGATGCTGCGGTGTCAGCTCTTTTTTTCAAAACGTCGCAGTTCTTCTTCCGCGACTTTGGCGCGTGCTCTCCAGGTCTCGCGACTCGCTTCGACCGCCCTAACTTGGTTCTCCGAAGCTCGCAGTTCTTCGCGAACCGTCTTGTACTCGACCCTCAGCTTCTCGCGTCCCAAATGCAGCATGGCAAGCACCTTGTGCTGCGGAGATTTATATTCGTCGATCAGCTTAGTCATGAGAATCCTTCCGCGGAATCGAGCGTCCAAATACCTCAGATCAGCGGAACAAAACGTCCGGTTCCGGCTTCCATGTCAATACCAATTTATTTAGAAATTTTGAACAGCCCAGGCTAGCGTTCAAACGGCTAATGAGGTTCTACGCAATGAATTCCCCGATCCTGCTTACTCGACTCAGAGAGTCAAGCTACGTAAAGTCGCAACTTCCAAACTTACGCGTCTCGCTTTTAAATCCGACGGTGGCTAGCGTCAAAACGGCTCATCCACCCACTCACGGAACCAACAACGCCGTCCCCGTCATCGCAGCGGCTTGGTACCACGCCCCTCGCACGCTCAACGGTACCGGTGGAATGATCCATGGGGCGCAGTTGCCAGGTCGGTAGTAACCCAGTGCGTACTGGCATTCGTTCGGCGAGTGAACGCCCATCTTGTACGGCAACACGGCGATGTTGAAGAAGAAGTGAGCCGAGGAGATGATCGGTTGAGCCAAGGGCCCGGTGGTGTGCCCGTATCGTTCCAAGTTGACCTCTTCGAAATACAACGGATAGTGCATCAAATTCGATGCCGCGTACGTCATCGTCGTCGATGTCCACGAACGCGGCGTGAAGGCGACTTGTTCGATCAAGCATTCCGTCGGCAGACCCCAGTTCTGCGAGATGTACGCCAGGTCTGGTTCGCTAAGTCTGTTCAGCGGCAACTCTTCCTGCGACCCGAACTCGGTCTTGATGATCGCTTTCTCATAAGCGAGATCTTCGAGCCGTCCGGTGCCGAGTGGGCGTCCGTCGATGCCCCGCCACGTCCGCGAATCTTGTTTCTTGCTGAACTTGCCTTTGAGTTTTCCGTATTCGTCTTCATCGATCACGTCGGGACGAAACGGCGGACTCGGGTCAAGGGAAACCTGATCGATCGTCGCGCTGCGAATCCGATTGCGGAAATCGTCGCATGACAAACCCGTGCCGCTGTTGGTCGGTCCTTCCTCTTCGGAATTGAAGATCGAAGGAGCGTCGCCACGATCGAGTCGGTCACGATCACGTTCATCTCGTGCCGCTTCGTCGTCGCGTTTTTTCGGTTCGTCTTTCTCGCGATTGCCGAACGGGTTCGGTGCGAACGTTTCACGATCCGATGGTGACTCCTCGGCCTCGTCAATCGGCTCCGGTGCAACGGGTGGTTGCCCCGGCGGTTCGTCCTGCAAGAGATCACGCATCGAGGAAGGTGGATTGTTCTCGAACAGTTCGTTGAGTTCGCTCGATGGCGGACTGGCCGGCGGATTGTCACTCGCCGGAGGTGGCAACTCGTCGACCACGCCGCTGTCGGGAAGTTCGAACGAAAGGCCGGGGGCGATCATTTCTGCGTTCGCTGGCGGTTGCACCGTGGAATCGCGAAACGCGTTGCCGGGAAGTGATTCCCCAGGCAGTGAGTCCCCAGGCAGTGAGTCCCCAGGCAGCGAGAACCCCCCGCCGGTGGGTCCGGTTTGCTGCGTCATCCAAGCGACCGGACGGACGGCGGAATCGTGTCGCAACGAATTCGCCGGGGCGTCGACCGGGGCCGATGCTTGAACCGTGACCACGTCACTGTGCTGCGGATCGCGACGTTGCGAGTCGGCTGCCGTGGCGATGATTCGCGGTGCCGGATTTTGCGAGCCCTGCTGTTGCAAAGCAGAGGGTTGCGAAACCGAGGGTTGCATCGCGACAGGTTGTGCGAACGCGGCGTCGCTGATCTCACGGGCCTGTTCGGACGCGACCTGCGGGCTGGTGCGCCAACGCAGATTCCAACCGGGACGGCGTGCATCGATGGAATTCGAATCGGATGCCTTCGGCGCGATCGCCGAGGAGCGGACTTTCGGCACCGGGCGGTAACCGGGTTGTCCGTTCCATCCGGTGTCGGTGCTCGGCACGGTTTGCTGGCCACTTTGATAGTGGCCGTTCGGGTACTGAACGCTCGGATTTTGAGCGGCGAGCGGCGAGACCGCCGTGCCGCTGAGCAACGCACCGATCGCGGCGAGCAGGATCGCACGAGCGGTCCGGCGGCGACGCGTCGAACGCGTCTCCGGCGACGTCGCCTCAGATCGAGTCTGACGAGTTAACGTCCGGGCTGTAATTAGGCGCTTCTTGGGTGATCGCAATGTCATGCGGGTGGTTCTCCCTCACCGTGGCTGCCGAAACGCGAAGGAATTTCGCGTCACGACGTAGTTCTTCGATCGTCCGTGTACCGAGGTACCCCATGCCGGCACGCAACCCACCGACGAGTTGGTAAGCGTAATCCGACAACGGGCCTTTGAACGGGACTCGCCCTTCGACACCTTCGGGGACAAGTTTGCCCGCCTCCATGCCTTTTTGACGATACCGGTCACTGCTTCCCTTCACCATCGCACCCATCGATCCCATCCCCCGGTACGCTTTGAATGTGCGACCTTGGTACAGGATCATCTTGCCAGGACTTTCGGCGAGGCCGGCAAACAAGCTGCCGATCATCACCGTGCTCGCCCCAGCGGCGAGTGCCTTCGTGATGTCACCGCTGAAGCGAATGCCGCCGTCCGCGATGACAGGAATGTTCTTTTCGTGAGCAACCTGCACCGCATTCAAAATCGCGGTCACCTGCGGCACTCCGATGCCGCTGATCACGCGTGTGGTGCAAATCGATCCGGGTCCGATGCCGACTTTGACCGCGTCGGCCCCGGCAGCGATCAAATCCGCTGCCCCTTGAGCCGTCGCGACGTTTCCCGCCACCACATCGATGTCCCATCCTCTGTTCGTTTTAATTTCTCGAACGGTGTCAATCACGTTTTTACTGTGCCCGTGAGCGGAGTCGACCACGAGCAGGTCGACGCCTTGGGCGATCAATCGTTCGGCTCGCTCAAAATCACCGACCCCGATCGCAGCCCCGACACGTAACCGGCCCTGCGGGTCTTTGCACGCCCGCGGGAACCGCTTCATCATGTCGATGTCGCGAATCGTGATTAACCCCGTCAGTTTTCTTTTATCGTCAATCAGGAGAAGCTTCTCTATCCTTTTTTCCGTTAAAATCTTCTCAGCTTGCGCAAGCGTCACATTTCCCACAGCCGTTACTAAATTATTTTTTGTCATGACCTCGGAAACAGGCCGGTTCGGGTCTTCGATAAAGCGCAAATCCCGCCGCGTCAGGATTCCAACGAGGGTCCGATCCCCCGTCACAATGGGGATGCCCGACACGTTCGCCCGGTCCATCAGTTCGGCCGCCTTGCCGACCTGTTCCTCCGGCGACAACGTGACCGGATCGACGATGATCCCATTGGCGGACCGTTTCACCTTGAGCACCTCTTCGGTTTGCTGCCGCACCGTTAGGTTTTTGTGAACGATGCCCATCCCGCCCTCCTTCGCCAACGCGATCGCCATATCGGCCTCCGTGACGGTGTCCATGGGCGAGGAAATTAGCGGGATTTGCAAACGGATTCGCTGGGTCAGTTGGCTGCTCACGTCCACTTCGCTGGGCACCACTTCGCTGTAAGCGGGAAGCAAGAGAACGTCGTCAAAGGTGATACCGAGATCGCCAATTTTGTCGTGAAACATCGAAAGTTGCCGTTTCCGGGAAAGAAGTAAGTCGGGAAGCCAAGAGATTATGCCGGGAAACCGAACTCGGTTGTAGGGCGGGGTCCGAAGATGACGAAGAAAAAGAAAGCAGCGGTTGGCTCTTGGCTCTTGGCTCTTGGCTCTTGGCTCTTGGCTCTTGGCTCTTGGCTCTTGTGAATCTATAGACCAACCAACCAACCAACCAACCAACCAACAACCAACAACCAACAACCAACAACCAACAACCAACAACCAACAACCAACAACCAACAACCAACAACCGCCAACCGCCAACCGCCAACCGCCAACAGCCAACAGCCAACCGCCAACAGCCAACAGCCAACAGCCAA
>Ga0163216_100705_pt1 | contig 39208 bp, 36 predicted proteins | sample SynspAceP_FD_167610 | JGI IMG/M metagenome (GOLD analysis project Ga0163216, IMG submission 167610) | Saline lake microbial communities from Ace Lake in Antarctica - Synechococcus sp. Ace-P (Illumina Assembly) | ecosystem: Environmental > Aquatic > Non-marine Saline and Alkaline > Saline ...
CTGTTCCAGCGGGATTTTCGTCAAACCACACGCTTAGATTTGGAATATGATCGGAAAAACTTGGATTGTGGACCGAGCGGAGCAGCATTTGTCCTATCGGTGCAAGAAACGTTATCAGCACGAACAGCAACAGGGGTAAAACCAGAAACATAGCCCGCTGTCGTGCGCGCTTCTGCGCGTTGGCCAGCGCAACTTTCAACGGTGTTCCGTCCACTGTTGTGAGATCAATTTCCGCTTGCGTGGGCCGGTTGTCTAAACTGTTTGCTGCATCAGTCATCTGTCTGCCCACCTTAACGACTGCCAGAAACAACTGTCAGGCTTGTGTTTATCTTAGAAGTAATTTGCGAATGAAGTGGGGGCACGCAAGGTGCCCCCATTCAAGTTTTAGTTCGCGAGCCAAGCGTTAAAGCGCTCGTTCAGCTCGGTATCCTTGTCAGCCCAGAAATCGTTGGACGATGCCAAGGCATTTGTCAGGTTTGCAGCCGTTGTCGGCAGGTTTGGACCCATTTCGATTGATCCGTCAAAATATTTGCCGACCAATGGACCAGAGGAAACCCGGGGCGGACCATAGCTGATCCATTCCGCAGCTTTGGCCAAAGCTTCCGTGCCTGCGGCAAATGCCACAAACGCTTTCGCTTCTTCCATATTTGGCGCACCTTTTGGAATCACGTAGCCTTCAAACTCGTATACCTGGCCATCCCAGATGATTTCAAATGGCTGGTCTTCGCCAATGACCGCATTGAAAATTCGGCCATTATAGGCCGTTGACATGTCAACTTCACCATCGGCCAAAAGTTGTGGTGGCTGAGCGCCGGCTTCCCACCAGACGATCATATCTTTGATCACGTCCAATTTGGCGAATGCACGATCAACGCCTTCATCGGTTCCAAGCAATTCATACACGTCTGCAGCTGGAACACCGTCCGCCATCAGAGCCATTTCAAGATTGGCCTTTGCGGTTTTGCGCATGCCGCGTTTGCCAGGAAAGGCAGCTGGATCAAAAAAGTCTGCAATCGACGTTGGTGCATTGCCGTCAAATTTGCTCGAATTAAAAGCAAATACAGTGGCGTATACATCTGTGCCGATAATGCACTCTGTCAATGAGCCAGGCAGGAAATCGTCGGTAGCTGGCGTGCCGTCCGGTGCCGCTGGCAGAATTGAATGATCAATTTCTTCGAGCAGGCCTTCATCACACAGACGAATACCATCGGCAAATTCAACACTGGCAACATCAATAGTCACGTTGCCGGCCTCAACCTGCGCTTTGATAGGTGTTGCAGGGTTATCGGCATCAACAGAGTTCACGGTGATACCCGTCTCAGCTGTGAATGGCTTATGATAGGCTTCGGACTGGCTTTTGGTGTATGCGCCACCCCAGCCAAGGACCGTCACTTCGGCAGCTTGCGCTGCGAAAGCAAAGCCGGTTATGGCGGTTGCAATGAGCAATGTTTTTTTCACTGGTTTTTCTCCATGTTGACGTTGCGATTTAGATAGAATTGGGCCGATGTTTTTGCCCAAATTGTTTTTTTATGGCGTTTTCCCGGCATAAATAAAGCTTACAGAGGGTTAAGAGCACGTGCATCCTGAGCTGCCCAGTTGATCTGCGTTTTTTCACCTACCACCAGATGTTTGTGGCCAGCTGAGTTTGAGACTTTGACAATAAACTGGTCATTCCCATGGACATCTAACCGGCAGCGAATGTGATCGCCGAGGTAAATCAGCTCCTTCACAAGGGCCTCAGTTGAATTATCACTGACACTCTCGCCGATGGCAACCCGTTCTGGGCGAATTGAAATGAGTGTTTCTTCTCCCACGCCACCGCAATTCACAGCCAATGCTTTGCACTGCCCGCCATGTTCCAGTTTTACTGAAACTTCATCTCCGGACCGTTCGCTTACAGTGCCGCTCAATTTGTTGTTCTCGCCGATAAATTGCGCCACAAAACTGTTGTCAGGGCATTCATACAATTCTGCCGGTGGTGCAAGCTGCTGAATTTCACCATCATTAAATACAGCAACGCGATCAGACATCGTCAGCGCTTCTGATTGATCATGTGTTACATAAACAACCGTAATGCCGAGACTTTCATGCAGATGCTTGATTTCATACTGCATATGTTCGCGCAGTTGTTTATCCAGCGCCCCAAGGGGCTCATCCATCAGCACCAGACTTGGATCAAAAACCAGAGCGCGCGCCAACGCGACCCTTTGTTGCTGACCACCTGACAATTGCGCAGGCCGACGGGCCCCAAATTCACCCATCTGGACCATATCCAAAGCACGTAAAACCTTGGCGTCCCTCTCGGCTTTGGACATGCCACGCACTTCCAGAGGAAAAGCAAGGTTTTCCCCAAACGTCATATGTGGAAACAGAGCGTAGTTTTGAAACACCATACCAATGCCGCGTTTGTGCGGAGGAATGTTGTTTATTTCGGCGCCATCCAATCGAATTTCACCGCGAGTTGCCGTTTCAAACCCTGCCAACATCATCAGGCAGGTGGTCTTGCCCGATCCTGACGGACCAAGCATCGTTAGGAACTCACCCTTTGGCATGGAAAGGTTCAGATTTTTTACGACCAGCGCTTCGCCGTCATAGCTTTTCTGAACCTTGTCGAATTCGACGAAGGCATCGCCTGAAGTATCTTGTGTCAGATTGAACTCCCAAGGAGTTGGATTGTCTCTGAACGGAATTTAGGCACACAGATTTTTATTTGGCAACATCAATCTGATAGCGGGCCCCGCCAAAGTTTCGGCACTACAGGCCCTGATTAATTTTGAGGCGACCTTTTCTGTGTCGTTGTTTGTAACTTACATGCGTCCGCGCCTTTACTTGGGGCATATTCGGGGCAGCAAAATTCAAGCTTCTTCGATGATTGAAGTCAGCTCCGCCGATCAGATTGAATTGAGATTGTGCTTAAGTTCTGGGGAGCATTATTTCCGGTGGTTTTTCACAATAAGGATACAGGAACAAGGTACGGCTCACGGGATTGGTGAAATCCACTCCATGTGATTTGCAAAACCGTCTGGTTTTTAAATATCTGATATTGTTGTTGAAAATATCAAAATTTGCTGTTCTGAATTTGCCGTTTCGACGTCAAGGAATGGCTTGAGACGTGGTTTCCAAAACACCGATTCCGACTCCACCTAACAGTGCGATTGTCAATGATGCCCTCAAATCACGGCCAGTGATCATTGACAAATTCAAAATATCGACTTACGGTCAAAAAAATTCAATAAACCTATATATTAAGAAAATATCTATATGTTGAAGCCGTCAAACGATAAAAATCCGTATTCGATTGGTCACGTGGCCAAGGTAATCGGCGTGTCCGTTTCGACGCTTCGTTCATGGGAAAATGCCGGGTTGATTGATCCGTTCAAATCCGCCAGCGGTCATCGGTCATTTTCGTCTGACGACATGGATCGCATTCGAAACATCGAACAAATGCGCAGATTGTCCGGCTACAGCCTGACTAAGATCAAGGAGTTGATTGATAGTGAGCCTGAGGAGCAGAAATCTACCGCTCACGATACAGGTATTGAGCGGACAACAGTAGACTTCGGCAAAATCGGTGCGCGCATTCGCACCATGCGCAAAGAGAGCGGTTTGTCGCTGCGTGCTCTTTCGGAAAAAACCGATATCGGCGTTTCGCATCTGAGCATGTTCGAGCGTGGCACAGCATTTTTGTCTCCTGCCAGACTGAACAGTGTCGCCTTGGCATTCGGACGCTCCCTGGCAGAGCTGTTGGGTGGCACGCATCACGACCATGTTCCTATCGTCCGGAGAGGAGCAGGCCGGGTTGTTGGAACTTTCGGACCGGGGGTCTCGGTCGAGCAGCTTACCGTTGCCGAAAAGCTGATGGACGTGGAAGTTTGGACCGTTGAACCCGGCGCTGAAAGCGATGGCTATTATTCTCACGATGGTGAGGAGCTTATTTACATTCTGTCGGGTGAATTTGAGGTCACTTTGGCTGGCCGTCCTCCCGCTGTTTTACAGCCTGGAGACAGTGCTTACTTCAACAGTTCCCTGGAGCACCGCTGGAGAAATCTCGGCTCAGAAGCTGCCAAGGTGCTTTGGGTCAACACAGACGCAGCACGCGTTTCAGCCATGCAGTTTGAGCAGCCGCGCAATCGTTTTGGCCTGGGTGTCTCGCATGGTTCTGGCTTGGGCGAAGGCACGCTGGACGTGCAACTCCCGGAAGGCGCAGAAACCTTCAGGGTTCTGGAAACTCATACTGCAGGTCACCCCACACGTATTTTGATTGAATCCCTCCCAGGACTGGAAGGCGACACGGCCACAGAAAAGGCCCGATCCTTCGAGAAAAATCATGATCACATGCGGTCACTCCTGCTACAAGAGCCGCGCGGGCACAGCGGCTCTTTCGGTCTGGTTCCGTTTGCTTCCAAAACGGCGGATTTTGGCGCTTTTTTCATCACATCATACGGTTACCCCGAACTCTGTGGTCATGCCGTATTTGGTTATGCAAAAGCACTGAAATCCATGGGCCGGTTGAATGGTAGAACAGAATTTACCATCGAGATGCCGCGCGCCACTGTCGGCGTTACCGTGCACCCGGAAAGTGATCAGATCGATGTCGCGTTGCCGCAGGCTTATGTGACCGCTGATGATATCTGTGTGCCGTTTCGTGGTCGAATGGTAGAGCTATCGATTGTATATGGCGGAAACACGCACGCCGTTATTGACGCCGCGGCGCTGGGACTTGAACTGCACGATCATGCGCTGCATGAGATTTTGCTGGCCGCAGATGAACTGCGCAGCTCCCTTGTGGAGCTTGATCGTCCCGAGGCCAGGTTGATTGAATCGGTTCTGCTGTTTCAAACGGTTTCAAAAAACTCCGAACGTCTTTTTCTGTCGATTGACCGCAACCGATACGACCGCTCACCCGGTGTGACCGCACTTGCGGCGCGGATGGCCCAAAAGGTTGCCGCTGGCCAATTGGCGGCCGGGCAGACTTTCCACGCAGACAGCATCTTTGGCGGTCAACTCTCTGGACAGATTATCAGTATTGCGAAGGCGCCCGAGGGACGCCTCGTATGCGTCCCTAAAATTTCGGGACGTGCGCATCTCAATGGAATTTCCACGCTCGTGCTCGAGCCTGATGATCCATTGCAGTGCGGCTTCCTCGGCTCTTAATTTCTACGACTATCAACAGGAGGTAATAAAATGGCTTTTAGAAAGTTTAAAACCTGGATCTGCGCTTTTGCAGCTCTGTTCATGACAGTTGGTGCGTTCACGCAACCAGTTCAGGCCGACGATCCGTCGCTCGTTCTGAACAACATCAGAAGCTCCGGCGTTCTGAAATTCCCAGTCATCATTGGCGAAGAGCCCAGCTACATCAAAGACCCTGCTACAGGTGAATGGAGTGGTTTCTACGTTGAATGGGGACAGGAAATCTCTGCCATTCTGGGTGTCGAGCTCGAATTTGTTGAAACAACATGGGGCAACCTTGCCGCTGATTTTCAGGCGCGTAAGGTCGATATCGCGATTGGCTTGAACCCTAATCCACAGCGTGGCCTTGTGGTCGATTACACGTCTATTCCACTTTTCTATGGTCCATGGACCGTCGTTTCCAAAGCCGGTTTCGACAAGAAAAGCTGGGCAGAGTTGAACGACCCATCGGTTCGTCTTGCGGTTCAGAAAGGCAGCACCATGCAGGTGGTTGCCGAAGCTCTGACACCCAAGGCCGACATCATTGTGGTTGGCACACGCTCATTGGGCGTTCTGGAAATCAACTCCAATCGTGCTGATGCCATGCTGCTTGCCAGTTTTGACGCTGTGCAGGTTGCTCCGGAAGTCAAAGGCGAAGTCTTTGTTCCAAGCCCTGCACTCGTAAATACAGCTGTGATCGGCGTGCGCCGGGAAGCTGGTAATGCGGGCTGGTTGAACTGGCTTGAAAACTGGACGTCCCAGCAGCGCTCTTTGGGTCTGGCCCAGGGCAAGCTTGCAAAGTCCTTTGAAGATGCCGGACTGGATTTGTCTGTCCTGCCAGGTGACTTTAGCTTCTAATCATCGAAAGTCGGCCCCGTTTTCGGGGCCGACACTTCTAACAAGATCTGGAACCCATCATGTTTGACTGGTCGGCCATAACGCAGAACTCGCACCTGATTTGGTCCGGTGTTCTGATCACTCTTGAATACACCGTCATCACGTCGGTGATTGGTTTGGTGATTGGTTTGATCGTTGCCCTGATGCAATTGAACACCAACAAGATCGTCGTCACGGTCGGTCGATTGTTTGTTGAGTTTTTCCGAAATATTCCGCTGCTGGTCTGGTTGCTTTGGGCCTATTACGCTCTGCCCATCTTCATGGGCATCAATATCTCCAAGGAAGCAGCCGGTATCCTGGCGTTGAGCCTATATGGCGCCGCCTATTTTGCTGAGATTTTCAGAGCCGGAATTCAATCCATTGATTCAGGACAAAGCGACGCTGCGGTGGCGCTTGGCATGTCCTATCGACAAATGAATGTCCGGGTCATTCTACCACAGGCGCTGCGCCGTATGATCCCGCCACTCGCGGGCCAGATGATCATTCAACTGAAGAACACGACGCTCCTCGCCGTCATCACCGTGCCTGATCTGCTGTATCAGGCCGAGTATATTGCATCCTTCACGTATCGTCCGTTGGAAGTCTACACAACCATTGCGCTGGTGTTCCTGGCTATTCTTGTGCCGCTGACCTACATCGCTCGTCGCCTCGAACAGAAAGAGGTGAAGTCATGAGTTCCGAACCGCAAGCTTCCTCGGCTGCGCCTGCCATTTCGGTCGAAGATATCCGTTTGTCTTATGGGGAGGTGCGGGTTCTCTCGGGTGTTGACCTGACGGTTAATCGTGGTGACGTGGTGGCGCTGATTGGGTCCAGTGGCTCCGGGAAAACCACGCTCCTGCGTTGTTTGAACCTTCTGGCCAAGCCAAGCCATGGCAAGATTTCCCTGAGCGGCGATCCTTTCTTCCATTTTGACAATGGCAAGGATGAATTGGGTCTTTCAGCCGCGCAAACGAACGCGATCCGCAGCCGCATTGGCATGGTATTCCAGCAGTTCAATCTGTTCCCGCACATGAAAGTTCTGGCCAATGTCATGGAAGGCCCGAAGACGGTGAAAGGTGAGGCACACAGCACCAATCGTGACCGTGCGATGAGCTACCTGGAGAAAGTGGGTATGGCTGACTTTGCCGACCGGTCTCCTGCGAGCCTGTCAGGCGGCCAAAAGCAGCGTGTTTCCATCGCCCGCGCGCTGAACATGGAGCCTGAAGTCATGCTCTTTGATGAGCCGACATCGGCCCTGGACCCGGAACTTGTTGGCGAGGTTCTAAGCACGATGATTGAATTGGCCAAAGAGGGCATGACCATGATTGTCGTGACTCATGAGCTTGGCTTTGCGCTGGAAGTTGCGAACCGGGTTGTGTTTCTGGATCAGGGAACTGTCTGCGCTGATGGTCTGCCATCTGATATTCTCATGAACCCGCCGAACGAGCGCGTTAAAGGGTTCGTCAACCGCTTTCATCAAACCGCAGAAATGATGAAGCCCTTCATAAAAATCTGAATAAAAACAGGAAGCAAAAATGCTCAACCCCAATTGGTCTGGAATTCAAAGTGTTCTGGTCACACCATTCGACGACAACGGCAATATAGATTTCAAACGCTACAGCGATCTGGTCGATGCCAATATTTCCAATGGCGCAGATGCTGTGATCGTTTGCGGCAGCACTGGCGAGTTCTACGCCATGACAATGGAAGAGCGGATCGAGCTTTTCAAATGTACCCGGACTGCCGCGAAAAGCGGTGTGCCCGTGATCGCCGGTGTTTCAGATCTTTTGCCTGCAAATGCAATCCGATTGGCACAGGAAGCGGAGAAGGCCGGTCTTGATGGCATTTTGGCCATGCCGCCGATCTATGCAGCTCCCGATCGTCGGGAGATTATTCAGTATTTCAAAGACCTTTGCGGAGCAACGCAGCTTCCTGTCATGCTCTATAATTCGCCGAAGAGGGCTGGTGTGGCGCTTGATATCGGAATTGTTTCAGAACTCGCCGATCTGCCCACAGTCGTCGCGATCAAAGACAGCTCCGGGGACATCATTCAGGTTACCGAACTGGTGCGCAAATTGGGCGATAAAATCAACGTTTTTGTCGGTTATGAAACCATGATCCGCCCCGCACTTGCGGTGGGTGCCGTTGGTGTCGTTGCAATGGCACATCAATTGTCAGGCACTTTGGTTCGCAGCTATTTCGACGCCTGTGCAGCGAACAATACAGACGTGATTGACAAGCTTGAACCAGCGCTGTTTGCCATCTATTCGTGCTTCAAGCAGGGCAGCTATTATGCCGGTATCAAAGCTGTGATGAACAGTCTGGATCAGCCGGTTGGCAAGCCGCGTAAACCTCTTCTTCCTTTCAGTGATGAGCAGATGTCGAAGGTAGAGACACTGCTTTCTGACAATAATGTTGCCGCTCTTATTGCTTCCCTTGACGAGCTTGCCTGATGCGCAGTTCCAGAATAATTCAGGGAATAGATTCCCACACCGCCGGTTGTCCCCTGCGTTTGGTCACGTCCGGTTTTGGTCCCATTCGCGGATCGACCATGGTCGAAAAGCGCGCTGATCTGATGACGCGTGACTGGCTGCGCAAGCTGGTTCTGTTTGAACCGCGCGGCAGCTTCAACATGCCCGCGGCTGTTCTTACCGAGGCCTGTTCGGAAGATGCCGATATCGGCATGCTTATTCTTGAGCCCGATACCTATCCGCCCATGTGTGGTCACTGCGCCATGGCAGTGGCAACCATCGCGGTTGAAGCAGGATATGTGGATGCTGTGGAAGGTGAGACACTGGTTCGCCTGGATACACCGGCTGGCGTTGTGCCCGCTCGGGTGCGGGTTGAAAACGGCGTGGCGTTGGACGTGACGCTGGAAATGCCGTCCAGCTTTCTCTACCGCGAAGATATTACGGTCAAAACCAAGAATTATGGCGATGTGCGTGCCGATATTGCTTTTGGCGGGGACTTCTATCTGTTGGTGAAGGCTAGTGATCTGGGCCTTGAGCTCACGCCGGACTATGCCTGGAAAGTGGTAACCGCAGCAGCCGAGTTGCGCGATGCTCTGGTTGACCATCCGGTGCAGCACCCGACAATGGAGCATGTCAATGAAATCTATCAGATTGAGATTATTGCTGATGGTGATGGCAAAAACTGCGATGGCAAGAATGTTGTCGTATGCCCACCGACAGTAATCGATCGCTCGCCCTGCGGCACCGGCACAGCTTCACGCATGGCCATGCTGGCTGCAAAAGGTGAGCTGACGCCCGGTGATAGTTTCCGTCATGCAGGTATTCTTGACACTGTATTTACGGGCAAAGTGACGGGCGCCACCCAAGTCGGTGACTTGCCTGCCATATCGTGCACCGTAACGGGCTCGGCCTATCTGACCGGCTCGTTTAATTTCTTCGTGGACCCCAGAGATCCATTCCCGGAAGGGTTCAGGCTCACCGGCGTTTGATTTCAAGGCGGAAGTTTCAATGACATACGATTTCGATCCCAATTCCATAGAACTCGTCGCAGCGCATTTGATCGATGGAGCGCGCGTCTTTGATGGCGAAAAACTGCCTGTGTTTCGGCCGTCTGACGGGGTTGAAACAGCCCCCATTCCCATCGCAGATGAAGAGATTGTTGACCGCGCTGTGACGTCGGCTCATCGCGCGTTCATGACGGCTGAGTGGCGCAATGCGTCTCCATTGGACCGCGCTGCTGTTCTGCATCGTTGGGCCGCTTTGATTGACGAAAACCGCGAAAATATTGCACGTGTTGAAGCGGCATCGACAACCAGGCCAGTTGCTGATCTCATCAACCGTGATCTGGTGCGGGCATCCGGTGCATTACGGTTCTTTGCTGAATGGGCTGACAAAATTGAAGGCAAGATTATTGCCGGAAACAACGGCGCGACCTCCATGGTTCGTCCTGAGCCTTATGGCGTCATCGCGGGAATTGCGCCTTTCAATTTCCCGGCCATCAATGCGATCTGGAAATCAGCCCCTGCCTTGGCCGTTGGCAATTCTGTGGTGCTCAAGCCTTCGGAACTCACACCTTATTCTGTGTTGGTTTTTGCAGAACTGGCACTTGAGGCAGGACTGCCAAAGGGCGTGTTGAACGTCATTCAGGGCGCGGGCCCGTCTGGCTCGCATCTTGTGCGTCATCCACTTGTCAAAAAAATAACGTTCACCGGGTCTTCCGCGACAGGCGCACGGGTGATGGCAGATGCTGCTGCAACCGGTACAAAACCTGTGACGCTGGAACTGGGCGGCAAGTCGCCGCAACTGGTGCTGAAAGATGTAACTGATATGGATGCTGTGGCGACGAATGTTGCCAATGGTTTCCTTGCCAATTCCGGTCAGGTCTGCACGGCCGGGACACGGCTGATTGTACCAAGTAGTAAATCGGAAGAGCTGCTGGAACGAGTTATGGAAATCGCAGCGGGGCGCAAGGCCGCGCCAACATGGAAATCCGATTGTACGCTGCCGCCGATCATTTCCGAAAAGCAGGCCAAACGCATAGACAACATGCTGGCGCAGACGCTGGCAGATGGTGCTGAAATCATCTGTGGTGGTGGCCGTGACGCCAGCATGAATTCTGGCGCTTATTACCAGCCAACCATCCTGCGAAATGTTCCCGAAACCTCAACGGGCTTTCGCGACGAGTTTTTCGGCCCAGTCCTGTCGGTTTACGAGTATGAGGATGAGGCGGACGGCATAGCCATGACCAACCATCCAAGTTACGCGTTGGCGGCCAGTGTCTACACGGATGATTTTAACAAGGCGATGCGCCTTCCTTCTCAAATCGAGGCAGGTACGGTCTGGGTGAACGCCCATGGTCGTCAGCCAGATTACGCAACGCCGCAAGGTGGTTTCAACGGCTCCGGCTTTGGCAAGGAGATGGGTCGCAGCGGGCTTGAAAGCTTCTTGCGGTTCAAAAATGTGTGGCTCCAACATGGCTGAGCGGCTCGGCGAAACCGCATTTGATTATATTGTCGTGGGTGGTGGCGCAGCGGGTGCGGTGCTCGCAAGCCGCTTGTCTGAAGACCCAAATTTACAAGTCGTTTTGGTTGAAGCCGGGCCGGATACGCCGCCAGACAATGTTCCTGAGGACATTCTCGATTCCTATCCAATCGTTGCCTATTTTAACAGCTCCTACCATTGGCAAAACATCAAGGTTCATCTGAACAATCCAACATCATCAGACGTTCAGCCCAGAACTTACGAGCAGGCGAAGGTGATGGGCGGTGGCACGTCCATCAACGGACAATTCGCCTTTCGTGGGCTGCCGTGGGATTACGATGAGTGGGCGCAGGGTGGTGCAAGGGGATGGGACTGGAATGGCGTCCTGCCGTATTTTCGTAAACTTGAGACTGATCTGGATTATGGTACCTCGGACCTGCATGGTGGCAGCGGCCCTTTACCGCTGCGCCGCATTCCGAAGGACGAGTGGTCGCCCATCGCCAAAGCGACCGCCAGCGTTTTAGACAAACGCGGTGTCGAGAATATCGAAGATCATAACGGTATCTTTCGGGACGGCTATTTCCCCATGACCATCAACAATGTTGATGGCAAGCGGGTATCTGCGGCCGTGGCTTATCTCAACCGGCATGTACGCAAACGGCCCAATCTGAAGATTTTGGCGTCGACCGAGATGAACAATATTGTGTTCGACGGGAACAAAGCCAGTGGCATTGAGGTTACCAATGGCGCTGGCAGCAGGCTGCTTAAAGGTCAGGAAATTATCATTTCAGCCGGCGCGTTACAGTCCCCAGCAATTCTGATGCGTTCAGGCATCGGCCCATCTGAGCATTTGAAACAGATGGGTATAGAAGTACGGGCTGATCGGAAGGGCGTAGGTCAGAATTTGCAGGACCATCCCATGGTTGCCCTGGCTGGTTTTCTGCCCCGGAAATCCCGGCTTCCGCAAAGCATGCGCCGTCACATTCAGATGGGGTATCGTTACAGTTCTGAACTGCCAGACACCAATCCGGGCGATATGTTCATTCTACCATCCAACCGCGCGGCCTGGCACCCTCTTGGCAAGCGCCTTGCCTCAATCATTGTTTGTGTAAACCGTCCTTATTCGACCGGTGAGGTCAAGCTTCGACATGCCAATCCAGCGCATGGCCCGGATGTCAATTTCAAGCAATTATCCGATGAACGGGACCTCAAGCGGCTTGAGGATGGCATGCACCGGCTTTTCGCAATGGTTGACGACCCGGCGCTGTCGTCAGCCATTGGTGAGATATTTCCTGCAACATTCTCCGAACGTGTCCGTAAACTTGGAGCGGTCAGCCGCAAGAACTGGTTCCTGACGTCACTTGCAGCGGGGGTGATGGAATGTGGTCCTCTGGCTCGTAAGCTCTTGATTGAAAATGCAATTGTTCCAGATATTGATTTGAAAGCCCTTCGAGGGTCGTCCAACGTTCTGCGTTCCTGGATTATCGACAATACCTGCGGCAGTTGGCACGCCTGCGGTACATGTAAAATTGGAGATACGCAGGACCCGATGGCCGTTGTTGATACTGATGGTCGGGTTATTGGTGTTGACGGTTTGCGTGTTGTGGACGCGTCTATCATGCCCTCTGTGATCAGCGGAAACACCATGCTGACCACGATCATGGCTGCTGAGAAAATAGCAGACAGCATCAAGGAAAGGCATCGGCGCTAATCATGCCGGACACTCCAAACATCACCACCGTCGACAGCCATACCGCCGGTCACCCGACGCGTGTTGTGACGGGCGGCCTGCCGCAATTACACGGCGAAACCGTTGCAGACAAAATGGATGACTTTGCGCAGCACCATGATCATTTGCGCACGTTTCTGCTTCATGAACCGCGCGGTCACGCGGCCATGGTGGGGGCTGTCCTCACAGAAAGCACAAAGGCTGATTTCGGAGCGTTTTTTCTTGGGTCATACAATTACCTGCCCATGTGCGGCCACGCGACCATTGGGTTGGCGGTAACACTGGATCATCTTGGGTTGATCCAATCCAAAGGGCGCGACAGCTTTCAGTTTGATCTGGAGGTTCCTGCGGGCATTATTTCCGTAAGCGTTCGCTATGAAAATGAGCAAATCATCTCGGTCAGTTTCAAGAATGTTCCGGCCTTTATGGTCGCAGCAGATTTGATGTTCCCGGATATTCCTGCGTCCTTCGATCTGGCTTATGGCGGCAATTGGTACGCATTGGTCGAGGCTAGTTCGGTTGGTGTAAATTTGAGTCCCAATGGCGTGCGACACGCGATGGATGTTGGCTCTTCTATCAAGTCTGCAATCAATGCCCACATCGACGCTGGCGACGTTCCACAAATGATGGAACCCATTCACAGTGTGCTGTTCCATCAGGCAAGCCGTGAGGCCGGTCAATTCATCAACCGCCAGCTTGTTGTTCTTGCACCAAACAAATTTGACCGCTCACCTTGTGGAACCGGAACGTCTGCGCGATTGGCCCAACTGATTGAAGCCGGTGAAATCTCCTCGGGGGAACGCATTGTCTCGCGCAACATTCTGGATGTCGATTTCATGGCGTCGGCCACGCCGGTTTCTGACTCCGGTAATAGCTCCAAAACCCACTATGACCCTGTGATTGAGGGCCTTGCCCACATTACCGGTACCCACTGCTTTATTGGCAGCCAGGACGATCCGCTCGCGGACGGCTTTCTGTGCAACTGACAGACAGACAACAGACAGATAGGCAGATAGATTTTGAAAGGTTTATGCGATGTATGACGAGAAGATTGAACTTCTGATCGATGGCAAATGGCGTCAATCCGGTGATAACAAAACGACCGATTTGATAAATCCTGCAACCGAAGAGGTTTTGGCAACGGTGCCTGTTTGCACAGACGCAGATCTTGCCGAAGCTGCGGACGCTGCAGACCGGGGCTTTCAAATTTGGAAGAACAAGACGGCCATTGAGCGCTATGCGATCATGTCCAAAGCGGCTGATCTGATCGAAGAGCGCAAGGAAAGAATTGGCCGTCATTTGACCATGGAAAATGGCAAGTCACTTGCCGAGGGCGTGCCGGAAGTTCAGTTCGCTGTCGAAGTCACGCGCTGGTATGCGGAAGAGGGCAAGCGCGCCTATGGCCGCATTGTGCCTGCCCGTCAGGCCAATGTGCGCCAGATGGTCTACAAGGAGCCGGTTGGTCCTGTTGCTGCGTTTGCTGCCTGGAATTTTCCGTCGGGAAATGTCATTCGCAAAATTGCCGGTGCGCTGGGTGCTGGCTGTTCGGTGGTGGTCAAACCGTCTGAGGAAACGCCGGGAACTGCGGTGGCCCTTGCCCGTTGTTTCCAGGATGCCGGTGTACCGGCGGGTGTCATCAATATGGTGTTTGGAACACCGGATCATATTTCAAAAACGCTGCTGGCTTCTCCGATTTTCAAGAAGATGTCTTTGACTGGCTCCACTGAGGTTGGTCGGCTTTTGCAAAAGCGTGCCTCCGAAACCATTATGCGCAGCACAATGGAACTTGGCGGCCATGCGCCTGTTATTGTGCACGCCGATGCTGATCTGGAGCATGCCATGAATATGCTCGTGGCTTTCAAGTTCAGAAATGCCGGGCAGGTTTGCACATCGCCGACACGCTTCTTCATTCACGAGAGCCTCTATGATGCATTCGTGACTGGTTTCGTGGATCGGGCGTGCAAGCTGAAAATCGGCAATGGTCTGGATGAAGGCACGCAAATGGGTCCCATGATCGCACCACGCCGCCTCGATGCTCTTGATGATCTGATTAGTGATGCGGTGGTTAAGGGTGCCAGTTTGAAGCTTGGCGGCAGCCGTATTGAAGGCCCCGGGTATTTCTTCAGCCCAACCGTGCTGGCCGATGTTCCTGAATCGGCACGTATTCTGTCTGAAGAACCTTTCGGCCCTATCGCATCCATCATGCCATTTTCCGATTTTGACGAGGTAATCGAGCGGGCCAATGCACTGCCATACGGCCTTGCATCATTCTGCTTCACCAGCAGTTCATCGCTGGCCATGAAAACCGAGGCGCTTCTGGATGCGGGCATGGTTGGGGTTAATCACATGATGGTCTCAACCCCTGAAACACCGTTTGGCGGCGTGAATGCATCCGGCTTTGGTTCTGAAAGTGGCATCGAAGGCCTTGAAGCCTTCCAAAGAACGAAATTCGTGACAGAGTTTGCGCTTTAGGCGCGCATTCATTCTGCCTTTCGTTCGATGATTTCCGTGATTGCTGGCGCTCTCTGACTTTGGTTGTGAGAGCGCCAGAGAGCGGTTAGGTCTCGCCGTGAATTTACGCCGCGTATGAGGCTGATGGTCTATCGAGATACAACGCGATATCCTGGCCGTCGGCAGACTTGAAACGCATGAAGCCAACCTGAAAATTGTAGAAAATTGCATAAAAATATCGGTCTTGCCTCTGTTCTGCAGTAGCGCGGTAATTCGCGTGTTGCTAACATCGCACGGGCAGAACTGCGCATGAGTTGTTCGATCGATCCGTAGGGAGTGGCTCGAACCGGGCGGAAGATAGGAGTATCCAAATGCATCAAATGGATGTGATATCTGAGCCTGCAACAGGCATTTAGAGCCGCAAAACGCATTAGACAGAATGGGAATATGAGATGACAAAAACTGAAAATCTGCTGGATCGATTCAGGCTTGACGGCAAGGTTGCTCTCATCACCGGTGGGACCCGTGGTATCGGCCTTGCCATAGCCAGAGCGCTTGGAGAGGCAGGTGCACGGCTTTTCATCAGTGCGCGTAGTGGCAGTGCAGAAGCGGAGAAGATGCTGCGCGATCTGGGCTATGAGGTCACATTTATTACCGCTGATCTGACCGACCCCAAAGTACCTGATGCTCTTATTGCTGATGTTCTGAACCAGTCCGGACGGCTCGACATTTTGGTGAATAATGCAGGTGTCGCCATTCACGGTGATACGCCCGAGTTTTCGGATGAGGACCTGCAAAGGTTGATGTCGTTGAATGTAGATGCGGTTTTCCGGTGCTGCCGTACGGTCATTCCAGCCATGCGGGCGCAGGGCGGTGGAACGATTGTCAATGTCGGCTCCATGTCCGGCATCGCCTCCAACATCCCGCAAAATCAAGTTGCCTACAACACCTCGAAGGCTGCCGTGCACATGATGACCAAAAGCCTTGCCAGCGAACTTGCCCTCGACAATATCCGCGTCAATGCGCTTGCGCCCGGATATATTCAAACTGACATGGCGCAAGGCGGTATCGACAATCCCGATATGTTCCCGATCTGGAGAGACATGACGCCAATGCAGCGCGTCGGCCAACCGGAGGAAGTGGCGATGGCCGCGCTTTTCCTGGCCTCACCTGCCTCAAGCTATGTGACTGGAAGTATTCTCGTGATCGATGGTGGATACACCACGCGGTGACAAACTTTCGGGACAAATTTGAACGATGATGATCCGCAAACGGTGATTTGTGGGAAGCGGTTTGGCGCTTGGCATTCCCGGGTACCTGGCTGAACGCTTTATCCAGCAAGGTGCCCGCGTCCAGAGTGCCAGTATTGATTTTAACTGCAGCCATAATTGGCGAGAAAACAAGGGAAGGTTTTGACAGGATTTAAGCGGTCTTAAATGCGGGCCCTCTGTTCAGGATATATGCCTTCACGATCTGACCTACTCGGATGCAATTTGAAGCTGTCTGATGCGGCCTGAAATGCGTGGAACAGCTATGTTCAGAGTGTTCATCTGCGCTTCAAGATTGCTTATCTTTTGATTTGCACCCGCCAGAGCTTCTATCGAATCGGCAATTTGCTTTGACCGCCAGAACGTGCGTGTAACACCACGATCCAGGTTGGTCAGCCGGTTGTCGATATTACTTATCTTTCGATTTACACCCGCCAGAGCGTCTACGGAATCGGCAATTTGCTTTGACTTCCAGAACGTGCGTGTAACGCCGCGATCCAGATTGTTCAGCCGATTATCGATATTACTTATTTTTTGATTTGCACCTGCCAGTGTTTCCACAAATTCAGCGGTTTTCTTTGACCGCCAGAAGGTGCGCGTGACGCCGCGATCCAAATTGTTCAACCGGTTGTTGATACTGCTGAATAATTGAGCCTGAGCGGTTATGGCTTTCCTCAATTCGGCGACCTCAGTTGTGTGGGAAATTTTTAAGGCTTCCAAAGCGCGTGTGAGTTCAGCAACCTGAGAATTGGCGGCTTGCTGGGGGGGCGAAGAGTCCTTTTTGTCAAACAAGGGAACAACTCCCAAGATTAATGCAAAAACTAAGCCGATCCCGGTTACTGTGGCCGGCACTTTGTAAGTTTTCCAAATTTCTTGCACGATTGTTTCCTCCGCTGGTCGTGCGGTATCGTTGCCGCTAAATTCCCATCTGGGCACCCCGTAAAATCAGAAAATGCGACGATAGGTCACGCGAAGCGATCTAGCGCTACATTTGCCTATTTGTGTGGTGCGTTAATCAGACCGTGCGCAATGTCAGCCCATTCTGCGCAATTGTTTTTCCACGCGGCAGTCTCAACGCTACCTTACTGTCGGGTGCTGCCTTGGAGGCTTTGGGAAGCACTCGACCTTTGTTGGGGGAAATGCGCCTATGTGGCTGATACGCGATTCAATCTTCATTGGGCTTTTGGAGGCCTCGCCTTTGATTTTAGCCGCGATGGGCTTCACGCTTATCTACTACCTCAATGGTTTTATCAATTTTGCCTATGGGGAAAGCATCACATTTGGTGCCTATTTTGCGGTGCTGTTCAATGTGGGGCTGGGGTTCAATTTTTACTTCTCTATCATACCTGCGGCTCTGCTTACTGGCGGGCTTAGTGTTGCCACTTATCTTTTCATTTTTAAACCGGCGTTGAAGCGAGGTGTGCAGCCTTCCGAGATGATAATCCTCTCTGTTGGATTATCATTCATGTTGCGTTACGGGCTTGTGTTGATTGTTGGTGCGGAAAACATTTATTTGGCCGAGCCTCCAATTGCCTTTTTTAACTTTGCAGGCATGGGTGCAACAAACCTTCAGTTAATAGCCTTAATCCTTGTGGTTTTGATTGCGCTAAACCTTTATTGGCTGGTTTACAAAACCGGGTTTGGTGAGGTTATTCGCGGCTTAGCCAACAATGAAGAATTGGCCCAAGTTAGCGGTATCAACCCTCACAAAGTGTCTGTCCGTGTGTGGTTTATTGCCGGGGTTGTAGGAGGATTGTCGGGCATTTTCTCCGGCGTCTTCGCACTTGCATATCCGCTAATGGGATGGAATCTGATCCTGATTACCATAATGGTGTCGATTGTGGCTGGAGTCGGCTCGGTTCGCGGCGCTCTGATTGCCAGCATCATAGCCGGTATTCTGACATCGTTCATCACGCTGGTATCAAAGCCACTTTATGCCGAGGTTGTCCTGCTGTCCGCCTTCATTTTAATCCTGTGGCGGCGCGGCGGTCGGTTGGCATAATGGCATATCTCATTTTTTCACTTTCGCTTTTGCTGATCTACATCGGTCTGGCCCAGATGCTGCACGTCCAATTTGGTTTACTTGGCGTGCCCAACTTCGGAGTTGTCGGGTTTTGGGGCCTTGGCATGTACGCGGTTGGTGTCATGAAAGTTCAATTGGACATGTCGTTCGTCGACTCCATGGTCCTGACAGCAGCTTTGGTGGCTGTTGTATCTTACGGACTTGGGGCCCTGATTTTGCGGTTGGAACGGCAAGCCATTTTATGCGCGACCATCGCGTTTAGCGCCATAATTGCCCTGTTGGCCGTGACAGAGAAATGGATGACGATGGGTGTGGTTGGTCTTGGAACTATCCGCCAGCCATTTCGCATTTTCGGACTTGAGGAAATTCTATTCTTTTTCTTTTTGCTTGTGTTGATCATCGGCGTGCAGGTGTATCTTCTTAAACTGCACAAATCGCGTTTGGGCCGCTTGATGGTTGCAATACGCGACAACGAGGAATTAGCAGCAAGTCTGGGGAAGAACACCTTCCGTGTCAAAATCCTTGCCTTCACACTAACCTGCACAATTATGGGTGTTTTGGGTGGATTATCTGCTCCGCTCAATCAATTTCTTACCCCTAATATGATTGTGCCCTCAATTACCTTTGCTGTTTGGATTTCGCTGGTTTTGGGGGGAAAGGAACACGCGCTTGGTGCGATGCTGGGTGTCTTTGTGACCTTCGGGTTGTTCGACATTCTGATCGAAACCTACGCGCCCGTTTCGCCGCAGTTTGCAGTGTTGGTGCCAAATTTAAAACTCTTCCTCTACGGGGCACTTTTGGTTGGCGTTTTGGTATATCGCCCCAGAGGATTTCTGGGTCAATCTTCGAAGGCTGATGAAGTGTTAGCGGTATTGGGACGCGGCATCGCAATTATTGGGTCTGAATTGGGCGATGCCAAAAATTCCATAAGCAAGGGCGTTGATCGGGCGTTAAATGGCCGCAAGACGGAGGATGATGTGTGAAACTCCACATGCGAAACCTGACCAAGGCCTATCACGCACATCCCGTTTTGAATGTGAAAGAGGCCTCACTTGGCACCCATGGTATTGAGGGATTGATCGGGCCGAATGGCGCTGGAAAAAGCACGCTTATGGGATTGCTGACGCGCCGGATCAAGCCGTCGACAGGCACGATCAAGCTTGAAGACGGTGAAGTGACGCATCCGCTGAATCCGATCCGTTCGCATCAAGTTGCCAATCTTGGCCTTGTGAAAACAAACCAACGCATTCAGGGATTTTCCAGTCTGACAATTCGCGACAATCTGCGGTTGGCTGCCACGTCAACCATAGATGAGACCTATCGTGGCGTACTTGATGACGACCAGGTAGATGAGACAATCGAGGCGGAAATTGACGGATATTTGTCCCAATTCTCATTTGCCGATCCAGACGGGTTTGCGAAGTCGGGTGGTGAAAAGAAACTGTTGGATATCTTGCGCTGCCTGATCTTGAAGCCGCGCATGTTGCTAATGGACGAACCTACGGCTGGCCTGCCTGACGACATCACCAAAGAGGTGATGGATCTGGTCGGTGCCAAAGTGGAAGCGGGAGATATGACGGTTGTGATCGTCGAGCACGATCTGGATTTGATCTGGAAGTATTGCTCTTACGTTCACTTCCTCTCCGAAGGTGAAATACTGTTCCACGGGACGCCTGACGACGTGAAGAATAACCGTGTAGTCGCTGAAAAGTACATGGGGGTCTGAGCGTGCTTGAGGTCAAAAACCTACACAGTGGATACGGTGATGTCGAGGTACTGCACGACATATCTTTTATCGTTGAGAACGAGATTTTTGCTGTTCTTGGGGCCAACGGTTCAGGCAAGACAACGCTGCTGAAAACTCTGTCAAAACTTCTGCCAGTCTCGTCGGGTTCGATTGCTTGGATGGGCGAAGATGTCACCCAAACTGCGGCGTTTGATCTGACAACACGTGGGGTCGCATATGTACCACAGGAGCATAACGTCTTTCCCGATCTGAGCGTGGCAGAAAACTTGTCACTTGGTGCGCTGGTTGGAGAGCGTAGCAAAAAAGAGAGGCTTGAAGAGGTCTTCGAGCTGTTTCCTCGACTGGCAGAGCGCACTGGTCAATTGGCGGGCAGTCTTAGCGGGGGGGAGGGGCAAATGTTGGCCGTTGGCCGAGCATTGATGCAAGACCCGAAGATTATTTTTCTTGATGAGCCGTCAGCTGGGCTTTCCCCACTGTTCGTAGACATCCTGTTTGAAAAAATCGCAAACACGCGCACCAACCGAGGGGTCGCCATTGTTCTTGCTGAACAAAACGCACTGAAGACCCTTGAAATTGCCGACCGCGTACTCGTTCTCAGTCTGGGTGAAATGCACCTGCTGAAGGATGCCAAAAACCTCGATCGAAACGAACTTATGGAGGCTTACCACATTTGATATCGCGGCAAGCGTCCGCGTCGACAATAAAGCAACTCAAAATCTTAGGGAGTACAAAATGAAAAAAGCTTCACTCAAGACCCTGTTGGGAGTGTCCACCGCGCTGGTTTTGTCGGCTGGCACTACATGGGCGCAAGACATCAAAGTCGGACACCTGACATATCATACAGGTGAATATGGCGGCTTTGGTGAGTTCTTTGATGCAGTGACAGACATGTCGCTGGAAGTGATCAACGCAGACCCACCGCTGGGTCGGAAGCTGACACCCATCCACCAAGATATCGGTACGATTGGCGAGGCACGTGCCGCCCGCAAATTGGTTGACAGTGATGGTGTGGAAATTCTGCTGAACTCGGCCCATAACTACATGTCCTATCGCGACTATGTTCTCGATCAGACCGCAAGTGAGGGTGGTCCCTTGTTGCCGTCAGTCCATGGTGGCGCGATTGAATCCGAGTTTGGTGGCACTGCTAAAGAGCCCTTGTTCCGCGGCTCACCCATGGATAGCGCGCAAGGCTCTGCAGCCCTGTTGCACGCGCAAGCTGCTGGTAAATCAAGTGTTGTCCTTGTCGCGACTGAAGCAGCCGGTTCGCAGCTTCAAAAGAATGCGGCCGTTTCAGCGGCTGCGAAGCTTGGTATCGAAGTCGTTGATTCCATCGATATCCAACCGAACCAGCCAAACTACCGGTCAGTTGTCAGCCGCATCGGCAGCTTGGACAAGGATGCTGTGATCGTCTTTTCTGCTCCATCAGACGGAGGTGTGTTCGTAAAGAATGCAGCTGAAGCCGGCAATTCTTGGTTCATCGTTGGCACCTCTGAATGGCAGGAACCCGGCTTTATTCAAACGGCCACCACGGACGCAGTCGCTAAACACGAATCTGTCACCCTGGCTGCTTTTTCAAACGCAGAAGGTCCGGCTTGGGACTTTTACAAACCACAGGCTGAAGGATCGGAACATGCCGGGAAGATCGGCGACGTTTCAAACTCCTATGCCATCCAGTACTATGACCTTCTGGTCGCAACAGCTTTGGCAATCGAAAAGTCCGGGGGCACCAATGCCGACGGCTGGAGTCAGGCGATGCATAGTGTGACCGGCGGTGATGGCGAAGTTGTGTACACTTACGCTGATGGAATCGCCGCCATTCGTGCCGGCAAAGACATCAATTATGACGGTGTGACCGGATCAATGGAATACACCGACACAGGCGTTGTGGCCGGAATTTTCGGCATCTTCCGCTGGGCTGATGGTGAGAACCTTGAGCGTGTGTCGTTGATAGACGGTGATGCGGTTTTGGCACTGGATCAATAATTCACAAAAGGCGCATCCCATAATTGGGGTGCGCTTTACGTTTGGCACGGTGGCGTGTCAGCTCAATGCTATGTGGACTACCATGCCTATTCGCACTTCGTGGTCTATGGCGCTTTCAGCGTGGATTGTTCGGAATCCAATAGAGCGAGTACATGCTTGAGGAACTGACGCTAAGTCTCGTACCTGGTTTAAAGTCAGGCCAGTTCAAATGCGATCCCCGCTGAGCGTAAAGACTTAAGTGTGTCGGCCTCCGTATCCTTTGAGACGATCACATGGTCGAAGTCGGATAAATCCGCAATGTGGTTCAGCGCTGAATAGGTGAATTTGCTGGAGTCTACGAGCAGTACGCTCTTTTTGGCAATTTTGAGCATGATGCGTTTCATGCGCACCACATGTTCCTCCTGCGTGAAAAGGGAGGTGCCTTGAATGGTGGTGGAAGACATGACCGCCACATCGACGATGTAGCGTGAAGCGACCTGTTCACATTGGAGACCGAAAAAACCACTGAAGCCGCGGTGGTATTTGCCCCCAAGGGCAATCACCTCAACTCCGGGTTCTGTGGACAGGCGATTGACCATTGGAAGACCGTTGGTCAAAACCGTAACGGGCGTAATCTCCTGAATGTATTCGGCAATCTGATAGACGGTTGTACTGTCGTCAAAGGCCAATGCGCTCCCTGGTTCGATGAACTTGATTGCCGCCTTGGCAAGGCGCTTTTTTTCTTCGATCTGCTTTTGGCTTCTGAAGAGGTAGCTGCTTTCGAACAGCACGGATTTCTCGGCTGAAACTGCCCCGCGCACACGCGTGATCGCGCCGTTCTGCTCCAGTTCCACCAGATCCCGGTGGATTGTCATCAGGCTGACATCCAGCTTTAAGGCGATATCCTTGATCGGTACTTCCTGCCCGCCAAGGAGCAGATCCAGGATCCGCGCTCGGCGCGCGTCACTCTTTGATACACGCTTGTTCATATAACACATTCTGAGTTAATTATGATATTTTCGACACGAAATGACCTTAAAAACCTCAAAAACACAAGCACTTCCACCAAAATTTGAATCAATTCGGGATGTTTTGCTGGTTTTTCCACAAAACTCTGCAATTTGTAGCCGTATAAAATCTTATAAGTATATGATAATAATACAATAATAAAAACAACGATGAAAATATCAAAAAAATGGTAGATATAACATAAAAAATGTTTAGAGTTGAAATGCGGAACGGCGAGAGGACGTCAGCTCCGTACCAACGAGGAGGAAGAAATGAAAAATTCAATACGTTTACTCTCAACTACATCGGTATCGGTGATTGCAGCGGTCCTCTTGGGCACGTCTGCGCAGGCCGAAACGGAGCTTACCTTTGTCTGGCATGCGGGTACCTGCGCTGATGCGCTGGTTGAGATTGCCAAGGATTATCCAGACAAATCTGTGAAGCTGGTGCCTGCACTCGTGCCTTACGGTCCTGAGTGGCACAATAAGATTGCCTCCGAATTCGCAATTCAGGGCGACGGTTTTGACTTCGCCATGTGGGACAGCCAATCAACGGCAGAATTCGCAGGCGGTGGCCATGCGGTCAAACTGAACGATATCTTTGCAAGTTCTGAAGCTTTGTCAGCGGAACTGTTTCCTGCAGCCTCGATTTCTCAATATGGCGAGTATCCGGACAACTCCGGGAATTTCTATGGCTTGCCGATGAATCAGGATGCCTATGGACTGATGTATCGTCGGGATCTGTTTGAAGATCCTGCGGAGATGGCAGCGTTTCAGGAGAAATACGGCCGTGAACTGGCCGTGCCGCAAACCTATCAGGAAGCCAGCGAAATTGCTGAATTCTTCACACGTCCTGATGAGGGGCTGTATGGTTGGGGCCAGATGGGTGGTCGCGAATATGATTTCGCAACAACCGCATCCAACTCTTTCCTGTGGTCTTTTGGCGGCGAGCTTTACAATCCCGAAACTTACGAAGTGCAGGGCTATCTGAATTCACCAGCTTCCATTGATGGCGTTCAGGCCTATGTCGACATGTTCAACTTTGCGCCCCCAGGTTCGGGCAGTTGGGGTTTTGACGAGGTCAATGCTGCGTTTCAGCAGGGGCAACTCGCCATGGCCATGCAATGGTTCTACTTCAATGGCTCTAACGCTGATCCCAGTGTAAACAAATTTGCCGAGGGCACTGCGTTTGGCATTCTGCCAGGGGCCGTTGGGCGCGATGGCATGTTCCGCCGCCAGTTCTCTGTTGGTGGGCAAGGCATGGGAATTAACAAATATTCCAAAAAATTGCCTGAGCTGACAGCCTTCATGGAATGGTATTTCCAACCAGAGCAGCAGAAACGCTACGCAGCTGTGTGTCAGACTGGTTTGAAAGAGGTTCTGGAAAGCAATGACTGGCAGGGGCTTAACAGCTACAACGCACAATTCTCTACCGCGTTGCAGTACCTCAATGACTATTGGCATCTGCCGCAATATCCTGTTCTGCTTGATCAGTTGCAGGAAGAAATCTCCAATGCAATCACAGGCACCAAGTCGGTCGAAGAAGCTCTGACTGATGCTGCGAAACGCCATGAGCGTACATTGGAGCGTGCAGGCTATGAGATCACGCGCAGTGACAGCACGCCTGAAGTGCCGGATCAGGAAATTACGCCTGTCGGTACCAAAGAAATCATTGCAGTGAACTAACCCCTTCGCGGTATCTTCCTTGCGGGCCGGACCGGTCCTCCCCGGTTTCCGGCCCGCAAACTTTGTTACGAGCCGCCCTGGTGCGGCCGATTGATGAATTTTGACAAAGGGTCGGAAAACATGGCGGCAGTTACTCAACCGAGATCAGCAAACATGACCAGATGGATTATTCTGGTGCTGCTTGCAGCTTATACATTCTACAATCTCGGACCGATCCTATGGCTTCTGATTTCTTCGTTTAAAGGCCGGGCTGACCTTTTCGCGATGCCACCCGTCTGGGTTTTCGACATCAACACATCAGGTTATGAGAGTGTCTTTGGTGTTGGCGCGGCGGCCGGAACTGCTTCGGCGTATGGTGTTGTCGATGCTTTGATCAATTCGGTCATTGTGTCCACCAGTGGCACAGTACTGGCCGTCTTTCTGGGCACGCTCGCGGGCTATGTCTGTTCCCGCTACGACTTCAGGGGCAAAGGCGATTTTCTGTTTTTCGTCCTATCAACCCGTATGTTGCCGCCGGTGGCCGTGCTTGTTTTCTATCATTTGATGTTTGCGCGCCTTGGCCTTGCGGACACGCGCACTGGACTGGTCTTGGTGGCAATCTTTGCAAATGTGGGGCTGGCCACCTGGATTATGAAGGGCTTCTTCGATGGTGTGCCCAAGGAAGTCGAGCAGATTGCCCAGGTCAGCGGATACAGTCGGATGTATGCTTTCATTCATCTGGTTCTGCCCATGGTGCGGGGCGGTATCGCCGCCACAGCTGGTTTTTGTTTTATCTTCGCATGGAACGAATTCGCATTTGCTTCGATCCTGACGACCACGAAAGCCAAGACACTGCCGGTGAAGATTTCCGCTGCATCTGGCGCGACGGGCATCGAATGGACCCAAATCATGTCGGCGGGTGTCGTATTGATCATCCCGGTTCTGATCTTCTTTTATCTCATCCGAAAGCATCTCCTTATGGGTATGACTTTCGGTGTGCTGGGACGGAGTTGAGCCATGACCGTAACCGATCAATCCCAGAACTCGGCACCAACCAGACGCGGCTCAGCCGCCACTGGCAGGAAGAAATCCAGCGGCCGTTTGATGATCTTCGGATTTTTGTCGCCGACGCTGTTGATCCTCATATTCATGGTGGCTTATCCGATCATCTCGTTGATCAGCTATAGCTTTCATAACTTCTCAGCTTTGAACCCGCATGAGGGATACAAATGGGTCGGGTTGGACAATTACACTTATCTGCTGAGTGACAAGGCCCTGTGGCAACGGTTCATTTTCACGGGCAAATTCGTATTTGTCTGCGTCAGCCTGCAGATGGTTATCGGTATTTTCGTGGGCTATCAGCTTCAGAAAAAGTTCAAAGGCCGGGATGTGATTTTCACCTTGCTGATGATGCCTATGATGCTGTCTCCGGTGGTTGTGGGTTTCCTGTGGCGCTACATGCTGAACTCTGAATGGGGAGTCGTGAATTATCTGATTTCCAGCCTGGGACTGGAGAAAGTCCTTTGGCTCAGCCAGACCACGCCAGCTCTTTTTGCGGCTGCTGCCGCAGATACCTGGATGTGGACGCCATTCATCATTCTACTTGCCACCGCCGCCTTTCGTGGCATCCCAGAAACCATCTATGAAGCGGCTGAAGTTGATGGGGCAAGCCCGGCTTACAAGTTCTTCCGGCTGACCCTTCCAATGTCCGCGCCCGTGCTGTTTATCGCGCTGATCCTGCGGCTTATCGACAGTTTCAAGCAATATGACCTTTTCTTTGCTCTCACGGGCGGTGGTCCGGGGTCGAGTACCGAGACTGTCTCTTTCGCCGTCGCGAAAACAGCATTCAACTATTTCTATACAGGCGAAGCTTCGGCGCTGGCAGTGATCCTTCTGTTTATCATTATCGGTCTGTCGATGATCCTTGTCCGCCATCTGAATAAAATGGGGGAGAAGTACTGAACATGGCAAAGGTCGAGCTGAAAAACCTGTCCATTGAATTCGGTGCGTTCAAAGCGGTCGATGATGTGAACCTGACAGTCGAGGATGGTGAGTTTGCTGTCTATCTTGGTCCCTCCGGATGCGGCAAGACTACGACACTGCGCGCGGTTGCCGGGCTGCAGGAGGCCACCCAAGGCGACATTCTTTTCAATGGGCAAAGGGTCAATGACCAAAGTCCGAGCGAGCGTAACATTGCGATGGTGTTTCAGTTCGTCTCGCTTTACCCGAACCTGAACATCAGGGAAAATATCATCTTTCCATTGAAGGCACGCGGTGTTGCCAAGGCCGATATCGCCCGTAAGCTGGATTGGGTTGTAGAAATTTTCAAACTGGGCGATGAGCTGAAACGCTACCCCGGCGCACTGCCACCTGGCACAACACAAAAGGTTGCTCTTGCGCGAGCTGTTGTACGCGACCCTGCAGTGCTGCTGCTTGATGAACCGCTATCGGCTATCGACGAACAGTTCCGCGAGGAAATGCGCTGGGAACTGGGACACCTCCAACGCGAATTGGGCGTGACGACAATCTATGTCACCCATGATCAGCGTGAAGCGATGTCGCTGGCCGACCGGATCGTGCTGATGAATGATAGTAAGATTGTGCAGGTTGCAGATCCGCAGAGCATGTTCTTTGAACCCAATTCCGAATTCTCCGGCCGTTTCATCGGTTCTCCCAGTATGAATTTTGTTGACTTGATACCTGTGGATCCGGGGTTCCGTCTGGGTGACAGTCAAGCCATTTTGCCGGCCGAGGCCGTTCCCGAACATGTGCGAAATGCAAAGCGGCCCATTCGCATGGGCGTACGCCCACGAGACGTGCAATTGGTTGATGGCGCAGCACCGATTGAAATCAAGCTGCCGGTACAGGACATATTTTCCGTTGGGCGGGAGCGTTATTTCACCTTCAAAATTGGCGATGGCCTGGCGCAGGGTGTGGATGTGCGGGCCGAAGCGCAGGGTGCAGCAACCAGTATTGGACTGCGCCCTGAAGGGCTGAAATTCTTTGACGCGCAGACCGGCCACCGTATTGCGACAGATGAGGTTGCAGCATGAGTGATTCATTGCTCGAACTTAAGGGCCTTAAGAAATCCTACCGCGGGAAACCTGCTTTGCGCGGCGTCGATCTTGACGTGCGGCCGAATGAGATATTCGCGCTGCTGGGACCGACTGGCGCAGGTAAAAGCAGCACGGTTCAGGCCACTGCAGGCCTGCTGGATCTGGAAGCGGGGCAGGTTGTTCTGGATGGACGTGATGTAACAGACATCGATCCTGCCGGCCGTGATTTGTCGATTGTGTTCGAGGGCTTCAACCTGCTGCCGGTGTTGAATGTTTTTGACAATATTGCCTTCGCACTGCGGTCTCCCGCCTATCGTGAGGATGAGGCCGAGATCCGTAAACGGGTACAGCACACAGCTGAATTATTACGCATTGCGCAGCATCTTGATCGGGATGTGAATACATTGTCGGGTGGCGAAAAGCAGCGGGTCGCGATTGCGCGTGCGCTCGTGCGTCAGCCGTTGATGTTCCTGTTGGACGAGCCGCTCTCCGCACTTGATCTGAAACTGCGCGAGGGCCTGCGGTCCGAACTGCGTCAGATCCATCGTGAACAGAATTCAACCATGCTTTACGCGACCCATGACTATCACGGGGCCATATCAATCGCAGACCGCATTGGGGTCATCAATCACGGCCGCATCTTGCAGTCTGGCACGATCGAAGAGATTTTTGAACGCCCGGCAAACGCATTTGTCGGAAGGCTGATTGGCAGCCCGGCCATGGCGTTTTTTGATGCTGCGCTGGACGGTGACGAAATCAAAATCAAAGGCTGCGAGCAGACCTTGCCAGCGAGCCAATTCGGACTTGCATCAGAGGCCAGAGGCGCGTTTGAGCTGGGCGTGTGGCCTGAGGATATCGGCATCACACAAGCTGGGTCTGGTGCCAATTCCGCGTCGGTTTATGCCGTGGATAATCGTGGCTTTGAATGCGCTGTTCAGATCGACTATGGCGCGGGCCTTTTTCGTAAGGTGCTGGACGAGGGGCAGCTTCTCAAGCAAGGCGAAGCCTGCGGTTTTCGCGTTGCGGAAGGAGCCGGGTTCCTTTTTGAAAAGTCCAGCGGTGCACGGGTATCACATCAGAGCGAAGGAGGTCGATGATGGGGTTTAACAAGATGCTCAATAACGCCTACCGGGTTGCAACGCTCATGATTGTGGCCGGGTTCGTGATGCTATGCCAGCCGGTTTCCCTGTTTCTGTTTTCATTTGGGTTTCCGGTACTGTTGATTGGCGTGATCCTGTTTATGATCCTGGATCATATTCCGGAAAAACCCGTCACTGAGGAGGACATATAGATGGCGAAAGTTCCCAAGAAAATCCTGAACGATCCGCGAAATGTTGTCACCGAGATGCTGGATGGTTTGGCATTGGCAAATGACGGGCGCTTGGAACGGCTGGACGGCAAGGACATTTTAATCCGCACCGATCTTCCCGATAGCAAAGTGACACTACTTATTGGCGGGGGCAGCGGGCACGAGCCCATTTTCCACGGCTTTGTTGGCAAGAATATGGGTGACGCAGCGGCCTGCGGGCAAGTCTTTGCAGCCCCTTCACCCGACACAATCGTGGATGCTGCCATGGCTGCTCATCGCGGTAAGGGCGTGCTGTTTCTGTACGGCAATTACGCTGGCGACAATATGAATTTCGACATTGCCTCAGAGCTGCTGGAGGAAGAGGGCATCGACGTGCGCACTGTGCGCGTCAATGATGATGTGGCTGCCGCTCCGCCAGAGCGTGCTGATGACAGGCGGGGAATTGCCGGTGACATCTATGCAATCAAGGTCGCGGGCGGTGCTGCCGGTGAATGTGACACCCTGGATGAGGTTGAGCGTATTGCGCGCAAGGCTGTCGGTAATTTGCGGTCGATGGGGGTTGCTGTTGCGGCGGGGTCCATACCCGAGACCGGTAAGCTGACATTCGAACTTGCTGACGATGAGATCGAGATTGGCATGGGCGCCCATGGTGAGGCAGGCATCGCAAAGCAAAAGATGACCTCTGCTGATGAGGTTGCTGATCAACTCATGGAGCGGATCCTGGCGGATATTTCACTGGGCGAAGGTGATGAAATTGCACTGATGATCAATAATCTTGGCGCGACGACCATGATGGAAATGCTGATCATAAACCGCCGTGTGCGCCAGATTCTCGCGGATCGGGGAACCATCGTGCACCGCACTGATGTTGGAACCTATCTGACCGTGCAGGAAATGGCAGGCTTTTCCATAACGGTGATGAAGCTCGATGACGAGTTGAAACATTATCTGGACCTGCCTGCGCGCTCGGTTGGCCTGTCGAACATGTAAGGACACAGACGATGAAGGAACTTACCGAAAGTCAGGTCGTTGAGATGCTCAGGGAAGTGTCGAAGGCGTTGATTGACAAGGTTGATGTGCTGACTGATGCCGATCTGGCGACCGGGGACGGGGATCACGGAATTGGTATGCGCAGGGGCTGTGAAGCGGCGCTTGAGGGGCTGGTTCCCGGGCTCTCGGTGCAGGACGCATTCAAGAAAATCGGTATGGCAATCATGTCGAAGACCGGCGGCGCAGCTGGCGCTGTGTTTGGTACGTTTTTTCGCGGTGGCGCTGGAGCGTTTGCAGAGGCAAAAACACTTGATGCTGCGCGTTTTGCGGATTTCCTGACCCAATCAGCGCAAGCCGTGTCGAAGCGTGGTGGCGTGGAAGAGGGCGCCAAAACCATGGTCGACGCTGTCATGCCTGCTGCGCGCGCTGTCGAAGCGGAAGCCACGGATGATTTGTTGGCGGTTTTCACTGCAGCCGAACGCGGCGCACTTGACGGTGTCGAGGCCAGCAAGGCGATGATTGCAACAACAGGCAAGGCGCGTTCGTTGGGCGAACGCTCCATCGGGCATCCTGATCCAGGTGCAATTTCAGTGTCGATTATCCTCGGCGCAATGAAATCCTACGCTGCATCGCTCTGACACCATCCAATCGAAAAGGAGACAACACATGGCAGATCTTGACGATATCAAGGACGGCAAGGACTGGGGCGAAGACAGCCCGGTGGACGTCAGCCGCTTCTTCCTGAAGGGAAGCGAACATTATGATTGGGGAATGAAAGCCCGTCTTTCCAATATTTTCCGCCCGGAAAGCGGGAGAACGGTGATGCTGGCTTTTGATCATGGGTATTTCCAGGGCCCGACGACCGGTTTGGAACGCCTCGATCTCAGCATTGCGCCGCTTGCACCCTATACAGATGTGCTGATGTGTACGCGCGGCGCTTTACGGACGGTGATCCGGCCAGAGACAAAAAAACCCGTTGTGCTGCGCTGTTCTGCCGGCAACAGTATCCTGACGGAGCTGTCAAATGAACTGATCAGTGTCGAGATCGATGACGCTATCCGATTGGGTGCATCTGCCATGGCAGCGCAGGTCTATATCGGTGCCGAATATGAGCACAAATCCATAGCCAATGTCGTCAAGCTGATTGATGTGGGAACGCGTTATGGCATTCCGACAATGGCAGTGACGGGTGTAGGGGCGGATATGGTGCGCGATGCACGGTATTTCGGTCTGGCGACGCGTATCGCTGCCGAAATTGGCTCGCAGTTGGTCAAATCCTATTACGTCGATGATGGTTTTGAGAAGATCGTGCTGGGTTGCCCGGTTCCGATTGTCATCGCTGGCGGAAAAAAATTACCTGAACGAGATGCACTTGAGATGGCCTATCGCGCCATCAACCAAGGTGCTGCTGGCGTGGATATGGGGCGCAACGTGTTTCAATCCTCAAACCCGATTGGCATGCTTCAGGCGCTGGAACAAGTCGTACATCACGACATGACCGGTGAGGAGGCATATGCCGTATTCCAGGACGCGACGCCCCTGAAAGTCACTTGATTTTCCCACGAGATTGTCCGCCCGGGTGCCGGGCGGACCGCAGAAAGAGTGAGGACACCCAATGCAGAATCGATGGAACGATGGCGACGCGGCGATCTACACGTCAGATCTGGAACTGCGTGCCTATACCTCCCGCCTGATTGGTCTGGATACTGATCTGGTTCTGCATGGTGGTGGCAATACGTCGGTCAAATCCGTGCATCGCGATCGGTTCGGTGTGGAACATGAGGCGATCTGGGTCAAAGCCAGTGGTTATGATCTGGGCCAGATGTGGACCGAAGGGTTCACGGGGCTGCAGCTGAATCCGCTCCTGCAACTGGCACAGCTTGATCAGTTGTCTGACGCGGACATGGTCAATGAAGTGAATTGCGCCCGACTTGATTCCAATGCGGCCAATCCGTCTATCGAAGCAATTGTGCATGCGGTCATTCCCTTCAAATTTGTCGATCACACCCATGCCAATGCCGTGCTGACAATTTCAAACAGCGCACCTGCCTTGTTCAAGGAAATCTATGGCGATGATGTTCTTGTGCTGCCCTATGTCAAACCGGGATTTGATCTGGCGCTGCAGTTCCGCGAAGTTGTCGAACGCGGCTTGCTGGAGCAACATACCGCCATCATATTGCAGCATCATGGCGTGTTCACCTACGCTGAGAATGCGCGCAGTGCTTATGATCGGATGATCGACGTAGTGGAACGAGCAGAGGCCGCGCTTTCCGGTAGGGTTGGGGCTGCCGTGCGTCCTGTCCTTGCCGCGCAAAATTCGGTTGAAATTGCACGTGCAAGGAAGGCTGTCTCAGATGCTTGCGGCAAAGCCGTGCTGTCGCTTCCAGCCGGGAGTGTGGAACCCGACCAAGTACACGCAATGGCAGAACAGGCCCGGCACGGGACGCTGACGCCTGAGCACGTTATTCACAACAAACCCTTTCCGGCGGTCATTGGTGACAGGCCTGCAGAAGCCATCGCGACGTTTGCCAGCGCATATGAAAGCTATGTCGATCTGCACAACAATCCGCATCTGACCATGATGCCTGCCGCACCGCACTGGGCGCTGTTCGAGTCCGGCCATGTCCGCAGCTTTGGTGCAAACTTCAAACGCGCGACGATCTCACGCGACGTCTCCGAGGCGACAACAGAGGCGCTGCGCTGTGCCGCCGAACTGGGCAATTGGCAGGGGCTTTCATCTGAAGATATGCGTGATCTGGAATACTGGGAACTGGAACAAGACAAGTTAAAAAAACAGAAGCCTGACGCCGATCTGGCTGGGAAAATAGCGATCGTCAGTGGCGCGGCGACAGGCATTGGGCATGCATGTGCGCATGTGCTGCGTGAACGCGGCGCAGTTGTTGTGGGGCTGGACATCAACCCGAATATTCTGTCCTCAATGAGCCAGACTGACTTCCAGGGCATCGTCGTAGACCTTACAGATGAGGCGCTGGTGACGGCTGCTCTTGCACATGTGGTCGAGAGTTTTGGCGGGCTGGACATCGTCGTGTCCAATGCGGGGATTTTCGAAACCGGTCAGACAGTCGAGACCATGGAAAATGCGGTCTGGGATGCGGCGCTGGCCGTCAATCTGACCTCGCACCGGATGCTGATCAAACATGCGATCCCCTTTTTGCGCCATGGTATCGACCCTGCCATTGTGTTTATTGGGTCGCGCAATGTCGCAGCGCCTGGGGGCGGTGCCTCCGCCTATTCTGTCTCCAAAGCCGGTCTCACCCAGTTGATGCGTGTTCTTGCGCTCGAACTGGCGGGAGAGGGGATAACCGTAAATGCAGTCCATCCCGATGCAGTATTCGACACAAATTTGTGGACGCCTGAAGCGCTCAAGAGATCTGCAGATCGTTATGGCCTGTCGATAGATCAATACAAGACACGAAATCTGCTTGGGTGTGAGGTAACATCCCGCGATGTCGGACGGGCTGTGGCGGCTTTTGTTGATGGTACTTTGAGCCGTACAACAGGTGCACAAATGCCCGTCGACGGGGGCAATGACCGGGTTATCTGAAGCATTGCGCGCTTGCAGGGCCAGGATTTTACCCAACAATTTTCAGGCTTCGTCCTAAGATCAGAACCGGCGTCATGCCGGGTTCGATGAAGCCGTAAAGCTCATCAACACCGGGACCATTGATGTCAAACCATTGGTCCCCCCGATCTATCCGATTGATAACGCGGTCGAGGCTTTCGCTTTGGCTGGTGACCGGTCAAAAGCCATGAAGGTTCAACTGAGTTTCAGCTAGACTTATTTTTCCGGTATTTCTCTATAGCGTTGTCGTAGACGGGGGAATTATAAACCGGCATCTCAACCCGGCGCGGTGTGTATTCCCCAGTTTCTGTGACCTTGCGGACATGGGCTGCAATTTCCTCCATGGGTGCGAACCATACATCCTCGGACTCCATAGCTTTTTCCAGGAAGTTGGACACAACCTCCCAACGCGCCAGCCGGCCGGTGGCAAACGGGTGAACAACTGCTACCCAAAGCCCGCCATATTTCTTGATCGTGTTGAATTCCTGAATGTAGGGTTCAAAGCCCATGGTCGGAGCCATGATATTACCGAAATAGCCCAGATCTTCGGACTGGACGAATTGCGGCCAGTCATCAAGGCCCCAATGTGTTGGCAACTCGACCAGATTACCTTTGGCAGTGTCCAGCATATAGGGCTGATCGTCGCCCATCAGGGATGCATCATAGCTGAAATTGCGCTCAGCGAGCAGATCGCATGAGACGTCTGACATATTGTAAAGCGGGGCGCGCCATCCACGTGGGGCATTGCCGGTTGCGCGTTTGAGAATGTCGATACCAACGTCGAGCCAATGGGCCTCTTCGTCTGGCGTCAATTCGTTCGGGTGCTCATGAATATAGCCGTGATGGCCTATTTCATGGCCGCCCTTCAAAATTGTCTCGATTGCCCGTGGATAGCGTTCAACACACCACGCCGGGATGAAGAAGGTCTGTTTAATGCCAAGGCGGCGATAGGTTTCCACTATGCGGGGAATAGCAATATCCGGGCCATATTGCAGCATCGACGTCGTCGCTGCCTTTCGGTGACTTTCCTTCGGATGATTGATATGGACCAAGCTATCTGCATCCATGTCGAACGTCACGCAGGCAGCGCATTTCGCGCCGTTGGGCCACGGTACTGGGTTTTTGATCATGGCATTATACTCCCACCATTTACACCGATCCCCTGGCCGGTGATGTATGCTGCATTTGGCCCTGCAAGAAAGAGCGCCATCTCTGCAATCTCTTCTGGTTGTCCAAATCTGGCCAACGGAATTTCCAGCTCTTTGGCACGCCATTCGGGGCTCATGTTTTCGGCTGCCAGCATCTCTGTGTCGATTGGTCCGGGGCAAAGTGCATTCACCAGGATATGGGGCGCGAATTCCTTTGCCCAGCACCGAACGAGACCTAGAACGCCGTGTTTGGACGACACATAGGGCGCATAGGATTCTCGCCCGTAATAGGAAAGATCCGATGCGATCATGATCACGCGTCCCTTGCTGCCCTGCATGGCACGAATGGCCTCACGACCGATGATGAATGAGCCGCGCAGATTTACGGCCATCACCTGATCAAACTCTGAGGTTGTGGTTTCCAGAAGGCCGCGTTCGTGGATGATACCGGCACAATTGACCACAGCATTCAGTGTGGAAAAATGGGTGTTGACGTGCTGGAACAGCTCCAGGATCGACGCCTCATCGGTTACATCGCAGATGATGCCTTCAGCCGTGCCGTCTGCTGCGCGAATGGTATCGACCGTTTCGACAGGATCATTCAGATCGGCGCATAAAACGTGCGCACCAGCTTTTGCAAATACTTTTGCACAGGCCGCTCCGATGCCACGGTAAGCGCCTGTCACCAAAACGTTCATGCCTTCATAGCCTTGGGTCATGCCATGACCTCCCCACGGTCCAGATGATAGGCTTGTCCGGTAATGTCACGTGCCCCATCGGATGCCAGATAAAGATAGATCGAAGCCATATCGTCGGGTTCCAGCAATCCCCCCAGGACCTGACCTGAGATGATTTCCTTGAGCAATTCATCTTCTGAACGCCCAGAGCTTTTTGACATTTTCGCAAGGGTCAGCATGGACGCTTCGGTTTTGACCCAGCCGGGGCAAACCGCGTTTACGTTGAGGCCGAGCGGAGCCAATTCGTGCGCCATTGAACGCATGAAGCCGATAGTGGCGTGTTTTGATGCGCAATACGCTGAATAATCGGCAACCGCTGTGCGGCCCCAGATGGAGGCTGTCAAAATGATGCGGCCACCTTTGTCCATCTTGCGAACAGCATGCCGTGTCATCAGGAATGTCCCCATGATATTGATATCGATGATCCGGCGGAAGGTGGCTTCAACGGCGTCGTCGGGATCGGTGATTGGCGTTGTGCGCTCTAAGCCCGCATTATTGATGAGAACGTCAAGTTGGGTAAATTGGCCCATAGCCTGTTTGATCTGATCCACATCGGTAATGTCGCAGCGAATGCCTTTAACTGTTTGTCCGGTTTCGATGGATAGGTTTTCAGCGGCATCAAAGACGGTCTCGTCGTCGGCGAGAATGGACAAATCGGCACCAGCCTGCCCAAATCCTTTTGCAACCCCGTATCCGATGCCACGGCTTCCGCCGGTCACCAGAACGGTCTTGCCAGAAAAATCATATGTCACTTTGCCCATGTTTTACTCTGAATTTGTTCGTGGTGGGCGGTTGTGAGAGATGCGACCAATCGTGTTCATCAGGATCTGCGCAGCAAGAATGGCTGTGGTGCCGGAGTGGTCGTAATCAGGTGCAACCTCAACCAGATCCAGACCAACAATCTGGCCGCGCTTTGTCAGCCCATCGAGGAATTCAAGGATTTCATAATAGAGGAAACCGCCATGCGATGGCGTGCCTGTTCCCGCTGCAATTGAGGGGTCGAACCCGTCAATATCAATGGTCACGTAATAGCGCACCCCTTCGGGGATGCGGCCCAGTACCTGGTCAACTCCCAATTTGCGGAATTGGCGCACCGAAAGGATGTCTGAGCCCATCGCGCGCGCATCATCATAGCCTTCTTTGGCGGTGGACGAGACATTGCGAATACCGATTTGCGACAGGCCGGTCACATATGGCTTTTCGGCTGCGCGGCGCATTGGGTTTCCGTGACCAAAACGTACGCCGTGCCGTTCATCTACAAAATCAAGGTGCGCATCTATCTGCACGACGTGGATAGGTTCTTGATCCGAGAAGGCATTTACACACGGGATGTTAATCGAATGATCGCCGCCCAAAGTAATGGGGATGGCGCCTGCGTCCAGAATTTTGCGAACCCCGAATTCGATGTTCTCATGGCTTTTGATTGTATCAGTGTGGACGATATCGGCATCACCAAGATCCACGATTTTAACTTGGCCAGCCGGCATGTATGTGACGTCGTCCTCGTGGTCGTAAGCGCCACCATGCCCAAAGGAAAACAAGGTAGACGCCTCGCGGATCGAGCGTGGACCAAAGCGCGCGCCAGGCCGCCATTGGGTTCCAAAATCATACGGCGCGCCAAGAATGGCAAAATCGGCTTCTATATTATCCCAATCTGCCACGTAGGGGTTCTTGCCAAAAGTCGCAATGCCAACAAAAGGAAGATCGAGCCGACCTGATTCATATTGATTTTGGGTCATGTAACGTCTTTCAAGTTCGGTTTGAGCTTGTCAGCGAAGATCACGGAAATATCTCGTTGAAAAAGTGTGTTAGCATCTTCTTCGGTTTGGTTTTCGTCTGAGATAAACAGAAAAAACCGGATATTTTGCACCGCAAACAACGTGTCAGCTAAAGTATCGCTGTCAATGTCCCCGGACAGGGTGCCACGGCGCTGATAGGCTTTTACCAGGACTAACATCAACTCGATCAGGGTCCGATCCAGATCGCGGTATGTATGGCCAAATTGTTTGCCACCTTCCAGAATGCTGGCAGCAAGCACTTCACGCCAAGTGCTTTTGGTAAGATAGGTTATCGCGTGCCTGCGCATGATCTGGCCAAAACTTGCGACAGCATCCCGGATGTCGATGGGCAGTTCATCGATCAGGCAGTTCAACTGAGAAATCAGTCGAACGTCGCTTTCCTTGACCAAAGCCAACAGCAGGTTGGCCTTGGTTTCATAGTAATTGTAAACGGTTACCGCTGATACATCGGCCTCTGCGGCGATGCTTTCAATCGTGACTTTGCCGTAGCCTTCGTTCTGAAACCGGGTTCTCGCCACTTCCAGAATGCGTTTCGACCGGTCCAGTTTTTGGCGCTTCCTTAAGCTCAAAACTGCCATGTCGTCCTCCCAGACTTTTACCATTTGCGCCCTTCCAGACTTTGCTGTCGGCAACTTTGCTTCTGAGCAACCCTAGAGTGAGTTTGAAAAAACGTCTAGACACACAAGAATTTTAGTGACTAAACTTTAATAGTCAATACAAATAAATATCAGATGGAGACGATGTAATGAGAAAGATGGGAACCGCATTAGCTGCTGGCGCCGTAGCTTTGACGTGTGTGGCGGGCGCTGCATCGGCAGAAGAGATCAACGTCGGGCTGTGTGTCTCATGGCCGGGTTACGCCATGCTTGAGATCGCCAAACAAAAAGGCCTGGCCGAAGGTTACGAAATCAACACAGTCATATTCGACGATCCACTGGGTGGGCAGGCTGCATTGGCCGCTGGTCAGATCGATATTTATGAATGCACCGGGGATTACACTCCCTTGGCGATTGACCGCGGTACCGGAGTTGTAACCGTCGCATTTGCCAATCCTTCTTTTGGCGTGGACCACGTTATTCTTTCGCCGGGCGTTGATGTGTCAAACATCAAGGGAAAGCGTATCGGTGCCCCGCAGGCCTATATTGGTCAGCTTTTGATGGGCGTGTGGCTGGATGGTGAGAACATCCCTCTTGACGATGTCAATTGGGTCAATCTTCTGGCAGACGAGGCCGTAGGACCAATGCTTTCGGGTGATCTGGCAGCCGCCTATCTGTATGAGCCCTGGATTTCCAAAGTCATGGAGAACCTTCCCGGATCTACTTCGGCAGCAGATACCAGCGAAGATTGGATGCTCAAAACCGGCATCTTCACGGACGTGATTTATATGAATGGAGATTTCATAAAAAACCATCGCGGTGCTGCTCTTGATATGCTGAAGGCACGCTTTGATGCTGTTGGTTGGTGGCATGACAATACTGATGAGGGAAATCAGCTGATGTCTGATTACCTGCAATGGCCGCTCGCCGACATTGAGTCTGTCATTGGCACCAACGGGAAATTTCTGGATGGTGGAATTTACATGTATGATTTTGATGAATCCGCCAAAGTATGCTGAGCCTCCCCCTTTGAAGTGGTCCGCCCCTATAGTTAGGAAAGCGGAGGACCAGAGATGGCCATTAAGAGACCGAAGCCCGAAGAGATTGTCGTGAAGTTACGGCAGGTTGAAGTTTTGATGGG
>Ga0163216_100707_pt1 | contig 39126 bp, 28 predicted proteins | sample SynspAceP_FD_167610 | JGI IMG/M metagenome (GOLD analysis project Ga0163216, IMG submission 167610) | Saline lake microbial communities from Ace Lake in Antarctica - Synechococcus sp. Ace-P (Illumina Assembly) | ecosystem: Environmental > Aquatic > Non-marine Saline and Alkaline > Saline ...
TGAAACGTCGAAATCAATCCAAATATCCAAAGATGAAAGCACCCCGCCCGAGTCGCGCCAAACGGATGGCGACCGCGCCCGTGAAACCGCCTGACAAATCTTAAGTCCACGCCATTCGGGTCAGGGTCCCTCGATTTTTTACTTGGGGCGTTTCACCACCCGACGTGTTCGCGGCCGTTCGATTTCATCGTTTTTACCGGAATTAACGCGATAAAACTTGCCCGAGGCGGAAGCGAGTGCAGGCGTTGTTTCCCTCGCGTGCAGGTTTTAGAAGACTGCGGTCTTGCGTAGCTCGACTCGGTGAGTCGAGTGTAATGGTCCCGTTCAAGCCCGGCTCGGAGAGTCAGGCTACGTAATGGTCGTGATCCACACCGATGGGCGGGTTTCAAAACGCGTTAGCGGCGTATTACGTTGCGTCCCTCGCTAACGTGTCCGGTTATGATTTCAAAATCCTGCCTGATTCGAAAACGTGATGCACCGGAAACTCGATTCATTCCCGCAGGTAGATGTGCCGATGATTGCGTTTCTCTAAGTACCCGCGTACGCGCGGGAAGTCGAAGTGTCCGTTTTCGTCGACCAAGACCTGGGGACGTGGCTGCAATTCGGCGTTTTTGTCGATCAATTCGATCGATTGGTTAAAGGCTTCCATCCGTTGCCGAGCGGGTGCGAGCGGATCGATTTCAAGGCTCGTTCGCTCGGGCAGCGACTTCATCGATTTTCCCGCAACGATTCGAACGGCGTCGTACGGGTCGTTGAGTCCGAGCAACAGAAACGGTTCCATCCAATCGGTGCCCGATGCCTCTTGGGCCGGTTTCCAGCCCATCGCAGCGATTTGGACCACTCGCTGGGCGGCGTCACCGCTGAGTAAATGCAGGACGGAGGTGGCGATGGGCGGCGAGTCGCCGGCCTGTGAATTTCGCTCAAACGGTTGGCCGTACCACTCGTTGAGATGCTGCCCGACCCACTCGAAGGATTGGTCGAGATGGCAGAGCGAGCAGGCATCGGGTCGGTCACTCGTCTGACTGGCTTGAATCGATGGACTCGACACTTGATGGCTGCGGATGGTTTTCAGCAACCCGTAGGTGGTGTGCGGCATGTGGCAGTTCATGCAGCGACTACCTTGGGAGTCCACCGCGTGATGGGTGTGTTCGGCGATGCGGTTCTCGTACTCTTGGTGACACTGCAAACAGGCGAGGTCGCCTCGCATCCCTGGCTTGAGTTGATCGTCTTTCCATTCGTCTAAATCCTGGTCCGCCGACGGGTGCATCGTGTGGCAGGAGAGGCAGGTCATCTCGCCTTTTTGGAAACAACCGGATTCGATTAACCCGTTGTACTCGCGGCCCGCAATTCGAGGTGTCCCGTCGGACCAGAACCCGCTGCTGAGTTCCTCCATCGCGGACCACCGCTTGAATGTTTCGGAGTCGCGGAATCCCTCGGACGCCCTGACCACGCGAGTGAATGCGTCCTCACTGAGTAAGTCACCAGGCCGAAACGGGTTGCCGTCGCGCATGAAATCCTCCTGACTAACCACGTCATAGTCCGGAATGAAGATGCTGTGGCACTGACCACAAACGTCCGCCGATGCCTGCTTGGAGAGCTTGCTCGGGGTGACGAGGGAGTCGGCAACCTCCGTTTCCACCTCATTCACGAGGGACAGCGACTTCGAATCCAGCGACTTCGAATCCAGCGACTCTTGCGAATGCTTGCGAACATGGGCTGCCCCTTCGCCGTGACAAGCTTCACATGCGATGCCGAAATCGGTGACGTGCGTGTCCCAATCCTGGGTTGTTTCGTTGTATCGCTCCTTCGGATGCGTTGCATGGCAGCGACTGCATGTGCGATTCCAGGTGCCCAGCTCGAGAACGTTCGTGTGAACGTTGGGTTTCAAAAAACTGGAGTCGCGTGGAATCCATTGTTGCTCATCCTTGAGAAAGACGATGTCCAATTGACCGGGTGTGCCGTGGACATCCGTTTCATACCAAAAGACATGCATGTGGTGAGACCCGGTCATCAGCACCAAGCGACGACTACGAATCTGATTGCCGACCAACGGGTCCGCAAAAGTGACCTCGAAATGATCGCCGATTTGCCGAAACGTGTAGATTTTGTTTTGAACGGTGACGGTTTGGTTGACGATCACAGCGGGTGCCGTTTCTACGTTGAGTTCCTGGGTCATCGTGCGATGAAACGACGCGTGCCAGGATTCGAATTCATCCGCATGGCATTCCCGGCACGACTCGGATCCCGAAAAGCCATCGGCGATCTGCTTTTGGGGTCCGTGACGATTCGTGGACGCCAGACGCAGGAAATCAATCGGTGACTCGCTCGCTGATTTTTCCCTTGTGGGACCGGCTTGGATTCGAGGATTCGAGGTTTTTCGTTCGTTGGGAATCGGAACCGAGACGGCAGGTCGTTTTTCTGGTGCAGAATCTTCGATTTGGCGGAGGTACACTCGCGCACCGAAGGCGAGCAAACCGAGCAGGACGCCTGAGGTCAATATTGTGATTCGTCGTCTGGTCATCGGAGCAGCCGTCTCGTGGGTGTCGCGGGTCACACGTGCATTTTAAAAGTGCATCGCTTGTCTCCGAACTATAACGCGCTTGCTTGGGTCGGTGTGTGAATCAGCACGGCACCTCAACCGAACGATTGGCGGAGCACATCCGTATCCGACGAAACCGAGTCGAGATACGCTTTGGATGGGTTGCCAAAGGTTGGCGAGTCTCTCTGAGACTCGCCGTTTCCAGCGTCTCCGAGAGACGCTACTAGGTGGTTCCGCTACCGTTTTGATTCCTTCTCATTCATTGAGCGTGGCTCACTGACTTTCTCGCCGTAGGTTCCTTTGTGCTTTCCACTTGTTTCACTTTGCAGCGGCGAATTCGGCTCTCGGCTTGGTTGCTGGGAGGGCAGTTTTTGTTGTTCTCGGCGGTGGGGTGCGACCGTTCGGGATCGATCGAAAAAGCGGATTCGGTTGCCAGCACGGTCGATTCGGAGCCTGTCGCGACCGACGCGCTTCGTGCCGAGCAGGCGGCTCGATTGGAACGGGCGGGTCGGATCAATCAGGCGGCTCGGGCCATCGCGAGTGGCCAGTTGGACGTCGCCGAGGGAATACTCAGGCAGTGTTTATTGGCGGACCCGAATGACGCACGGGCGTTGGAACTGTCGGGCGATTCGGCGACCGGCCGTGGCGACCTGATGGCGGCACCGGCATGGTACGAGTCCGCGATCGATCAACGTGGCAACGATGCGGATCGCAACCTGTTGGATAAGTGGGCGAAGAGTTTGATTCGCGCCGGTCGTCCGTATGACGCGATTGACGCTTTAAACCGACTCATTGAGCGGTTTCCAACCGAAGCCCAGGCCCGCTACGATTTAGCCGGTTTGGCGACGGCGGTGGGCGTGCCGGAGGAGGCGTTGCCGTCGCTGCAATGGCTCGTGCAGCGGGGCCAGGGCGATCCGGAATCATTGCTCGTGTTGGCCGATCCGGGCCGGGTGGAACCGGACGTGGCGAGTTGCCAGAGGTTTCTGGCGATCGCGGGTGAAGATCGTCGCGCCGAATTCGGTTTGGCTAAATTCGACGCGATGCAGCAAGACTGGACCGCGGTCGCCGAACGCTTGGAACCGATCGTGAGCGAGTACCCTGAGTTCTCCCTGGGCCAAGCGTTGTACGGGCAGGCGATCTTCGAGACCGGTGAATCCGAAAAACTCGTCGCGTGGCTGAAAGTGGCCTCGCCCTTCGTTTCCGATTCGCCGCTCTACTGGATGGTGCTCGGCAAGCACGAGCAGAGCCGTGGGCGTCACGAACAAGCGGCCAAAGCGTTTTGGGAATCGCGGCGGCGCGGTGGACCTTGAGGTCCTGACGAATTTACTGGTTTCCGTGCATCAGCTCGGGCGCAGCGACGACGCGGCCCGGATCACGGAGTTGATCGTGAAGCAAACCGAGTTGCGGGACGCGTTGAAAATTCATCTCGAACGTCAGGATCAATCGCAAGCGGCTTGTTTTCGCATCGCCGATGCGATGTCGGATTTGGGACGTGTGTGGGAAGCGGAGGGTTGGGCGCGGGTCGCCGTTTCGCTGCCCAACGACAAAGTCCCCGGTTTGCGTGAGCGATTCATGGCGATTCGCAATCAGTTGAGTGAACAAAGCCCGTGGCAATTGCCAGAGACGTTAGCGGTGTCGTTGATCAACTTGAGCGATCTGCCGGACGCTTCCTCGGTGGAGTTCACCGCCTCGGCATCGACGTCGGCGCCGAACCAAAGAGGTCAGATCCGGTTGCAGGATCAAGCCCTGCGACGCGGTTGGGTTCACACTTCCATCCCGGCGCCGAAGACGGGTGGGCATACGATCGAGCAGAGTGTGGGCGGCGGCGTGGCGGTGATCGATTTCGATTGCGACGGATGGCCCGATCTTGCGGCGGCAACGTTGGACGGGACCGCATTGCGAAACGATTCGTCGCCGAATCGGTTGAGCCGTAACCTCGATGGATCGTTTGTCGATGTCTCGGCGATGGCGGGTTACCAGGACACGGGGTTCGGCCAAGGCATCACGGTGGCCGATTTCAACGAGGACGGGTTTGCCGATTTGCTGGACGCCAACATCGGTCGCAATCGCTTGTACCGCAACAACGGTGACGGGACTTTCACGGACGTCTCCGATGCGATCGGACTCGCCGGCGAAGTGTGGACGACCTCGGTAACGATGGTCGATTTGGATGGCGATCGGATTTCGGATTTGTATGAGGCGAACTACTGTGCCGGGCGCGAACCGTACGAGCGGGAGTGTCGCGGCAAGTTCGGGTTGGGGACTTGCACGCCGTTGCTGTTTGATGCCGAACCGGATCGCGTCTGGCGAGGGGGTGCGGACGGGAAGTTCACGGAGGTCACGGGCGATTGGATGAATCAACCGTCACCGGGCCGGGGATTGGGGTTGGTCGCCGGCGAACTCGATGAACGACCGGGAATCGATGTGCTCGTCAGCAACGACATGACGGCCAACCATTTGTGGTCATCGAGTCCGGGTAAGGGGAAAGGATCGTTTCATTTGACCGACCTCGGTGTCGTGCGTGGGTTGGGCACGAGCGGCAATTCGCACTCCCAAGCCTCGATGGGGATCGCGGCGGCCGACGCCGATGGGGACGGTGATTTGGATTTACTGATGACTCATTTCGCGGATGATTACAACACGTACTACGAACAGGTCGCACCGGGGTTTTGGAGTGACCGGACTTATCAATCCGGGTTGATCGAACCGTCGATGAACCTGCTCGGTTTCGGGACGCAGTGGGCCGACCTGGATAACCAAGGGGCCCCGGAATTGATCGTCGCTAACGGGCACGTCGACCGTATTGATGACATGCTGTACCGGATGCCGCCGCAGTTGTTTTCACGGACCGAGCAAGGCCGCTGGGAATCATGGGACGCTGCGGCGCTCGGTGAGTATTTTACGAAAAAACATTTGGGACGGGCGATGGTGATTTTGGATGCCAATCGAGACGGACGTTGCGATCTCGCGATCACTCATCTCGAGGACCCGGCCGCGTTGCTGGTCAACGAAACGCCCGATGCGGGACGGTCGATCGGTTTGGAATTGAAATCAACCTCGTCGACTCGCGATGCGATCGGTTCGCGTGTCAAGGCTACGGTCGGGGCACGCGATGTCGTGATGCACTGCACGACCGGTGACGGCTACATGGCCTGCAATCAACGACGGGTTCATCTCGGCTGCGGCAACACCGAATCGGTGGATGCCGTGACGGTGCATTGGCCGTCGGGCTTCGTGGAATCGTTCGGGGCACTTTTATCAGGACGTGATTACTTACTCGTCGAAGGTTCAGCGGAAGCGGTGTTGATGTGGGAACATTGATGATGGGAACGAACGGGAACGAGACACCTGATCGCCGACGCAGTGCGAATGGTCCTGCGTGGAGAGTATTTCTGGCTGGCGCTGTTCTCTCCGGTGTTGCTCTCTGCGGTGCAACGGTTGGTTGCAATCAGCGCGACGCGATGCCGACGGCGGCTGAATTGGCGAGGCGTCAGGAGATGCGGAAAACGACGGCGGCGGCGACTCCGAAATCGTTCGAACAGCGAATCGAAATGGTTCGTGACCGGTTGCAAAACAAGAATCCCACGGCCGCGGAAAAGGCCCTGCGCCCGTTGCTGATCAGTGACGCGTCTGATCCCGAGGTCGTGATGCTGGCTGCGGAGGTGAAAGCCGCTCGTGGTGATTTTGTCGCGGCGGGAGCGATGCTCGTCGAAAGCGTGCGATCCGATCCGCAGCTACCACCCTCGTTGTTGTTTCGCGCCGCGGAGTGCTTCACCCGCGGCGGCGAGCACGATCGAGCCGAGGCGGCCCTGCGTCAGATTCTCGCGTCGCTCGCGAGCGTTTCGGAACCTTCAAGCTCGGCTTTATCCCAACGTGTGGATGCTCACCGTCAACTCGCCGCATTGCTCAACGGGTCGGGCAGACGTATCGCCGCAGCACCGCATCTGCTCGCGCTCGCGACGAGCGGGGATGCCCGCGAAAAGGAACTCTACGCGATGATCGCCTACGGTGATCCTTTCGTGGATGATTCGGCGACCGATTCGGATTCGACTCGCCGGTTGAACGAGCGGGCATTGGCCCGCGCGAAGGCTCTGCGTGATGACGGGGAACTCACCGAGGCGACGCGATTGATTGAAACGCTCGCGGAACTATTCCCCGAATCGACCGGCATCGCTGCGTTTCGCGGGCGTGTTTACGCCGACGCTCACGACGACGAGCAACTGCGTGGTTGGATGTCGGAGTTACCGCCTGGAATCGAATCCGAACCGGAGTATTGGTTCGCATGGGGTGTGCTGCTTCGCGATCAATCCGAGCACCGCGAAGCGGTACGTTGTTTCGCCGAAGCGGTGCTGCGTGATCCGACGGATCGTTTTTCATATTTGGAAATGTCGCGTTCTCTCACGAGTCTGTCCGTGCCCGCGGCGGCGGAACGTGCCCGACAGAAATTCGCGTTGCTCGAACAAACGACTCGCTTGGCCTACCAGTTCGGACGCCGTCCGGGGACCGAAGTGGAACTCGAACGTCTCGCGGGTCTTTTAGCTGAATTGAACCGCGATGCCGAGGCGATCGGTTGGCGAATGTTGGCATTGAAACGATTCGGTGGTTCCTCCTCGGCGATCGAGCGGCTTGCGAGCCAGCGTGCCTTGCTCGGTCCCGATGGCAGTCGTGATGAAAACCGCAATGGCAACGATCATCCCGACGACAATCCGAACGACAAGAGCGAGGAGAAGAACGCGTTTGTTTTGTGTGGACTCGCTCTGAGTGATTGGCCGTTACCGACGCCGCCGAGCCCGATGGCGATGGCGAATATGCCTGCACGGGAAACGAGCGGCAATGCGTCGGGGGCTGATCCGGTGCCGATTCGTTTGGTGGACGTTGCCTCGGACATTGGCATTGATTTTCAGTATCTCAATGGTGCCGAGATCGCCAGCGACCGGGTGCTGTTGCATCAATTAACCGGCGGGGGCATCGCGGTGATCGATTTCGACCGGGACGGTTGGCCGGATCTGTATTTCACGCAAGCCGGCGGCGATGCGTTCGATACGAACGGATCGGAGCCAAACCGTTTGTTCCGAAATATCCAAGGGCGTCGCTACGCCGATGTCACCAATTTCACCGGAACCGGCGATCGGGGGTACGGCCAAGGGGTCGCGGTTGCGGATTGGAACGAAGACGGTTTTCCCGATCTGCTCGTCGCCAACATTGGCCCCAACCGGGTTTACATCAACCAAGGTGACGGAACGTTCGCCGTTCAGAAAATCGCCGCTTGGGAACAAAATCCGCAATGGACCACCTCCCTCGCCTGTGGCGACATCGACGGGGATGGGCGATCTGAAATCGTCGAGATCAATTACATCGACGATCCCAGCGCGATGCAACAGTACTGCGAAGCGAACAACACGAACTGCAACCCGAGTCATTTCAAACCGGCGTTGGATCGGATTTGGCGGGTCGAATCTGACGGGGGAATTGTGCTCGGTGACGAGCTATGGCTCGGTGGTGCCGAAGCCGGTTATGGTTTCGCGGCGATCCTGGCCGACATCGACGCTCGCTTCGGCAACGACCTGTTCATTGCCAATGATCGCATCGCCAATCACCTTTGGCTCAGCCAAACCGCCGCCTCCGATACGGCCGCCTCCGATGACGCTGCGTCCGATGCGGCCGCCTCCGATACGGCAGACGAGCAGGGCAGGTTTCGAGTCGCCGAGCAGGCACAGCTTTTCGGTTGCGCGACCGGGATGCTCGGCCAACACATGGGGTGCATGGGGATCGCCGCGGGCGACTTCGATCGCAACGGCAAACTCGATTTTCACGTGACGAATTTCTGGAACCAGCCTTCGGATTTGTATCTCCAGGGCGAACAAGGGTTTTTCATCCACGGTTCGGTCAGTCGCCGGTTGGATGCGGCGACGAAACAGACGGTGGCGTGGGGGACGCAGGCGGTCGATTTTGATCGTAACGGCTGGCTCGACATCGCCGTGCTCAACGGTCACTTGATCGATCGGCAGATCGCTTCGGAACCGTATCGCATGAAACCGCAATTATTCGCCGGGAACGCGAACGGGTTCGAACTTCGTTCGCCCAGTGACATGCAACCCAGTGACATGCAACCCAGTGACATGCAGCCGGGGGCAACGAATCGCGAGCATTACTGGGCACGTCCGACGCTCGGACGCACCATGGCGGTTTTGGATTGGAATCGTGACGGGAAACCTGATTTGGCTTGCAATCATCTCGATACCCCCGTCGCGATTCTCGAAAACCGTACTGTCGGCGGCCATGCCGTGCAACTCGAACTGGTCGGCGTGACGAGCACGCGGGACGCGACCGCAGCGGTCGTGACGGTGGTTTGTGGTGACGAGCGGTGGACGAGCTGGGTGACCGGTGGCGACGGATTCCTGTGCAGCAATGAGTCGCTGTTGGATATCGGAATCGGCGCCCAGGACCACATCGACGAGATCGTGGTTGAGTGGCCTTCCGGGATTCGACAACGATTCACCGATCTCAAGCCCGATCGCCGCTATCTGTTGATCGAAGACCAGGACTCCGCGTCGGTTCCGTCCACATCACGCTGAGATCGGTTATCGGTGAAACTATGAATTTGACCAACGCGAAATCGGTTTGGAACGGGCGTGTGTTTTCGGTTCCGGTGCTCGTCGTGATGGGGATTGCGGTTCTGCTGAGCGGCGTTTGGGTGGCATTGGGGTTGGCTTGGCCCGAGGAAGTCGCTGATTACCAAGAGATCGAAATCGAAGTTGTCGGATCGGAATTCGCTTTCTATTTCCAGTATCCGGGAGCGGACCGGACGTTGGCGAGTTCAGATGATCGGCACGGAACGAAGACGTTGTTCGTGCCCGCAGGAGCGAAAGTGACCCTGAGCCTGACGAGTCTCGATTACATCTACACGCTGGAAATTCCCGAACGGGGTGTCTATGAAATGGCGGCCCCGGATCTCGTCTTCACGACCGTCCTGCCGCCATCGTCACCCCAGAGCGATGAATTGCTCGGCGGTCAAATGTGCGGCGGCGAGCATCCCGGTTTGATCGGTCGAATCGTTGTGCAGACGACGGCGGAATTTCACCGTACAATGGCGACGCTCTCGGAACAATCTCTCATCGCGAACCCGTCATGACACACCTACCCGATGCTTTTTTCAAATGCACTCTTATCGACAGCGAGACAATCACTGGCCTCGTCCACTACCATTCAGCGCGTCTTCTTGTTTCGCTGTCGCTTAGTTTGCTGCTATTGGGACACGTCGGCGGATGCCGTCGCACGACGACCGACGACCCACCGTCTGCGGAACCAACGATCACGCTCGATTCGGGCAACACGCCGGTGGAACCGACGAGATTATTGATGCGAGGGGAAGTTCCCGATTTTTCGTTGGTCGATCAATCCGGCAGCGAGTTCAGTGACGAGCGATTGAGTGGCAAAATTTGGATTGCCACGTTCATCTTCACTCGCTGCGGGGCGACCTGCCCACAGCAAACGAAGGCATTCACGAAATTACAGCGAACGCTCCAGCGATCCGGTGCGTGGGGCAATGTGGAGTTAGTCTCGATCAGCGTGGATCCGGAATTCGACACGCCGGCGGTTTTGAAAAAATACGGCGAGACGGCGTCGGCTGATTTCGAACATTGGCATTTCTTGACGGGTGAGCGTGGCGTGATCTGGGATCTCAGCAAGGACGCTTTCAAATTGCCGGTGCTGTCGCCGCGTGACGGGGATGAACTGATTTCACACAGCCCGATGTTCGCGCTGATTGACACCGAAGGCCAGATCCGAAGCTATTATTCGGGTTTGCTACCGCAGGCCAATGCGGATTTAGTGACGGACGTCGTCACGCTGCTCGATGAGCAGATTCCGGCATGGCAAGACCGAGTGCTGGAGATCGCCGTGCCCGAGGATGTTCGTAATCCCGAGTGGATCGCCGAGCGTGCGGCGACGCAAGTGACGGCGTTCGAGTCGGCCTCGGTGCGTCATGATTTTAAGTTTGTGGAGACTCGGGCGGACAGCGGCATCGAGTTCACCGACCAAGTCGTCGACGACGTGAAACGAACTTTCAAGGCGGCTCACTACGATCACGGGAGCGCCGTTGCCGTGGCGGACGTGGATAACGACGGTTTGCTGGATCTCTATTTCGTTTGCCAATTGGGCGAGAACGAATTGTGGCGAAATCTCGGCGACGGAAAATTCGAGAACATCACGGCAAGTGCTGGCGTGGAAGTCGCGGAGGAGGTCTCTGTGGGGGCATCGTTTGCCGATATCGATAACGACGGAAACGTGGATTTGTATGTGACGCGTGTCCGAGCACCCAACAAATTATTCCGGGGCGATGGGCAGGGAAATTTCGAGGACATCTCGGAAACCGCCGGCGTTGATTTCGTCGGACATTCCTCCGGCAGCGTTTTCTTTGACTACGACCGAGACGGTTTCCTCGATCTTCTGCTAACGAATGTTGGCAAGTACACAACGGAAGAACGCGGCGACGGTTTTTACAACGCGTATGCCGGTGCGTTCACGGGACACCTGCACCCCGATCGTGCCGAGCCCAATCTTTTGTATCGCAACCTGGGACAGGGACGATTCGAAAACGTGAGCAAACAGGTTGGCTTCGACGACATCAGTTGGTCAGGGGATGCCACACCGATCGATGGCAACGACGACGGATGGCCCGACATCTACTTGTTGAATATGCAGGGGCACGATGAGTATTACGAAAACCAAGCGGGGAAGAAATTCGTTCGAAAGAGCCGTGAGGTCTTCCCTGCGACCGCGTGGGGAACCATGGGCGTGAAGGTGTTCGATTATGACCGTGACGGACGCTTGGATCTCTACGTGACGGACATGCATACCGACATGGTGCACGACCTGGATCCCGATGAGGAAAAAATGCGAATGCGACGCAACCTGCCGCTGCCCGTGCTCGCCACCGACGGGAACCACCCGTTGGGCAATACGTTTTTTCGCAAAACAGGCGCAAACGGATTCGAGGAAATTACCGAGCGGATCGGGGCAGAGAATTACTGGCCCTGGGGAATCAGTGTGGGAGATCTCAACGCGGACGGTTTCGAAGACGTCTTCATCGCGGCGAGCATGAGTTACCCGAATCGTTACGGCATCAATTCCGTTCTTTTGAATGACGCGGGCAAGACGTTTCTCGACAGTGAGTTCGTGCTCGGGGTCGAACCTCGTGCGAAAGGAACGGCCCAGGCATGGATGGAGCTGGATTGCAGTGGCATCGATCGTGAGAACCGGCATTGCAAGGACTGCGGCGGCAAACTACTCGTCTGGGCAGCGACAGGGACTCGCAGTAGTGTGATTTTCGATCTCGATGAAGATGGCGATTTGGATATCGTCACCCACGACTTCGGGGGCACACCGATGGTGTTACAAAGCGACTTGAGTGACCAGCCCGGATTGCACTACCTCAAAATCGCCTTGGTCGGTAGTGAGTCCAATCGTGACGGGCTCGGCGCGAGCGTCATCGTGCATGTCGGTGAGCAAGAATTGCTGATGACGCATGACGGTAAATCTGGATACCTGGCCCAGAGTCGGATGCCGCTTTACGTCGGATTGGGGGCAGCCGAAACGATCGACAAGATCGAAATCAATTGGCCCTCTGGAAAACAACAAACCCTTGCCGGACCCATCCCCGCGAATCAAACCGTCACGATGAGTGAATCATCGACCGACGAAAAAACACCAACCATTTCAAGCGATGATAAAGAGTAAGCAACAGCGAATCCATCACTGGCCTCGTCCACTACCATTCGCCGCGTTTTTCTATCTCGCTGTCGCGAAGACAACGAGATATCAGACGTTACGTGGGGTGGCGGCGATCTTGCTGTTCATCACCGGGTGTGGTGGCTACGACGATGGAATCGCGATGCAAGAGTACCTCAAGGAACGACAGCTTAAGTCACCGACGATCGTGCCGCCGAAGGTCCCGGTTCCGGTGACCGAGTGGTCAGGGAAAACCAACGCGATGATAGCGCCGGGCGTTTACGGACTCGGTGGACTCTCGCCGAGCGCCGCATACGCGATCGAAACCGAGGACGGCGTGATCTTGATCGATACCGGGTTGGATGAACAAGCGCTGCGATTGCGCGAGTGTTTGCTCGAGGTCGGTCTCGCGATCGAGGACGTGCGTCACGTGTTGTTAACGCACGCCCATTACGACCATGTGTTCGGGGCCAATCGGGTTCGCGAATCATCCGGTGCTACCGTTTGTGCGGGGGCCGATGACGTCGAGGTGTTAGAGAACGCGAACGAGTTTGCCTTGTTCTCATTGTTCCCGAGAGTGGATTACTCGGGAACTCCGATTCAGATTGATCGAGCGCTCCAGGACGGTGATACGATCGAATTGGGCGACACAACGGTGCAGGCGATCGGTTGCCCCGGACACACGCCCGGCAGCATGTGTTACCGGATCGAGCGAACAGAGGAAGAGGGAGGATCGATTTTATTCAGTGGTGACGTGATCGCGTCCATGCGCTTCGGTCCCGCGACGTATCCGATTTTCATTTCACCGCGGTACCGTGGCGATGCCGAATCTTATTTGCAAACGATCGATCGGTTGATCGCGATGAAGGTTCCGGATCTCTTGCTAAGCGGCCATCCGCGCCAACAAATGTTCGCACGGGGCATGTCGATCGATGCGGCAAAATGGCAGGAGTTGCTACTGCCTGCCCGGCGGGAAATTCAAACCGCCTTGCAACGATACCAATCCGACGGCAAAGATTTTCTCGACGGCACGCCGAAACAGATCGAGCAGGGACTGTTTTATTTCGGTGAGATCGACAATGTGGCCGTTTACGGGATTCGAAATGAGGAGCAGTGGACGGTGGTCAACGCGCCCGGTGGCGAACGTTTTTTAGAAACCCTGCGAGATCGTTTTGAAACGCTCGGTTTGGAGTTTCGTGAACCGGTCGCTGTCCTGCTGACGACGAACGAAGAGAGCGGCTGCAGCGGGTTGGTCGATGTGGCCGCAACCACGCTCGTGATGTCACCGGGGCGATTGCCACCCTCGTTGGAAAGCACAGCATGGCCACCGCTCGACCAGGAATCATTGAACGAATTGGTCTCGACGACGGTGGAGATAGTTCCCATTGGTTCCCCAAATGTGTTCGCGATCGCGTACGAGTTTCAACGTGGCGGTAAACAGATTTTGATCACGCCCTCGGCTCCTCGGAGCATTCGGTTGCAATGGGTGACACGGAAAACCGGCGGGACAATACAAACCCTGATCCAACCTCAGACGAGTGACTTGGTGAAATTCGTCGAGTCGTCGCAGCAGGAGCGAGACCGGTATTTGGAGACGTTGGATGCGTTGTCGAATTCGCGTCCGGATGTTTGGTTGCCGAGTCTGCCATTGGCCGGGCAAAACGCCAATCTCTATGACGAGAGCTGGAACGAGACGATCCGCTCGAACCGGGATCTGGTTGAGCCGTGAACAGTCGGTTTGCGGGTTGTGTTGTTCGGCGATCTCTTGTTTTTCTATTCAATGGGGATCTACGAAACGCGGTGTTTCTGGGAATCAACAACCTGAAGAGACCGAGGTCGATCCTCACAGCATTTTGGTCTCGCTGGAAAAGTGGGTGATCCTCTTTGACTTCTTTGCCTTCCGACCGTGCGATCCTTCGCGGCGGAAAAGGAGCGAGCAAAGAATAAGGTCCCCGCGTTAGAAGATGCCGACATCGTTGCCGCAGCCAGCCCGACCGAAATCGGCGACGCCGTGCTGAAAGCAATCCAAAAGGCGTCGCCATTGTCGCTCGGTTCTCCGAACCGAAAGCGTGACGGAGCGGCGCGTGGAGCGTTGTCGGCAAGTCTTTCGGCGTTCATCGGTCGGTCCGAAACTTTTGGCGAGTTTCGGCACCCTAAAAATAAGCTGTCCCAGACCACGAGTACCGCCAACTCTCATCTTTGATTTCGACAGATCACCCGCACTTTTCTGCAAATTCCGACTTGAATGCTTCCATGCTGGGGGCGGAAAGGGTAGCTTGGAGCGGTTGGCGTCACTCAGAGAGTTTTCACTGCATTTCCCTCCTTCGAGACTATCGAACGGGCCGTTGTCCGACCTGAAATCGATATTGCTCGGAAAATATCGCATTGAGTCATTGGATGCTTTTACCCAAACACCCCCTGCACTTGAACTCGTTTCGACGAGTCGTCATGGGTTCGCTCGTGTTGAGCGTCTTTTTGCTCGTCCCGAATGTCCTCCCGGCACAAAGTGATTTCAATCAGGATATTTTGGAGGTTCTTGAGCGTGCCGAAAACTTGCTGCTCAACCGTGAGTATGAGCAACTGAACGAGTTCTTTGAGAAAGCCCGCGATGAAAGAACACGCAGCCTGAGTGGGGCACTTCATTTAACGAACTCTTACGAACATTTGGGGTCGCCTCGGTCCGGTTCCACCAATGCCCGAATCGCGATCACGGATCGCCAGCAACTCCTGGAGGCATGGAACCAGGCATCGCCTTCGGTTGCCTCCCACATTGCGTTAACGGACTGTTTGTGGAGTCTCGCAAGGAAGTATCGAGGAGGTGGTCTGGCAGGCACGATCACGCTGGAAGGCAGTATGGGGATGCAGCAGGCGTTGGAGGCTGCGGAGGAAGCGATCCAGGACGCGGCACGTCTTGCCGAAAAAGAGAACGTCCAGGATCCTTGCATTGCCTTGTATCTCATGCGAATCGGGCATTACATGGGCCGTGATCGTGAGACCATGCAAGGCTATCTGAAGCAGGGCTATGAGATCGATCCCTGGTTCGTGACGTCGATCAGTACGATGGCGAATTACTTGCTTCCACGCTGGTACGGGGAAGAAGGAGATTTGCTGGAATTTGCCAGCGAGTGGGGCGATGAAACTCAAACGCAAATTGGGGACGTGGCTTATGCGATCGTTGCGATGAGCGCGTTTGACTTCAACGAAGAGACTGAATTTCGAGAAGGCGGGTTTGAATGGCAGCGAGCCAAAAGCGGCTTGTTGAGATGGCTCGAAGAAGCCCCCGATTCCCCCTCCCGTTTGGGGACCATCGCTCGTTTTGCGCATATCGCGAGGGACCGACCGGTGGCTCGCGAGATGATCGAGCGTCTGGAGGGGCGATGGGACACCGACCTGTGGACTTACGAGCTTTCCTTTGAACGCACTGCTCGTTGGGCGTTTGATATTGACGACCCTGGCGAGTCGCTTCGAGTGGTGGAACTCGGCCCGCAAAGCTATGGCGGTGTCGGCGTGATCAGTGATGGCAACAGTTTCGTCCCCAACATGGTTTCCGGATGGCCCTCGCAACTGACCTCCTACAACATTGAAACGGGTGCGAAGGAATTGGAGGCCCCGTTATGGCCGCGCTTTCTCGGTCTTGTTTCGGACCAATCCATCGGCGACAAAACGGTGCTGAGTTTGTATTCACAAGGCAAAAGCACGATCTTGCTCGGTGACCTGAAGAATAACAATTTCCTTCGATCCAATGCCGTTTCTGTCATCGGACAAACCGCCAGCTACGCGAAGAGTCTTGTCACGGCATTCAATGGAAGCGCCATCGCGATGGCCGACCGCAAAGGGAACGTGAAGTTCTGGCAAATCAGCGACACGCCACTGCCTTACCAATGGGACGAGATCATGGAACCCGAAACCAAGGCGTTGGCGATATCGCCCGATGGTTCACGGCTTCTCGTCGGGACGTCTCGGACGTTCCAGGTTTGGGACACCCTGTCACGTGAAAAGCTACACACCTCAGAATCCGTTTCGCCGAAGGTGTACTGCGCCGCATGGTCCCCCGACGGCAAAACCATGGCGGGTGCGGGGGCGGGTGGTGACATCGTTTTGTGGCATACGGACGACTACCGTGAACTGGGACGCATCGATACGTCGGCAGAGTTCATAACGTCAATCGCATTCTCGCCCGATAGTCAACACCTCATTGCAGGCACGTTTTCCCGCCGCGTTCCCGCCCCACCAGGAATCGTTTTCGTGTGCAAGGTTTCGGATCAATCGATTCCCCATGTCCTCTCCGGCCATCGGCTCAATGTCCTGGGGGTCGGATTCACTCCCGATGGCAGCAAAATCCTTTCAGCGAGCGACGATGGTAGCGTCCGAATATGGAACATGCCCGCTGAGTGACGCTCGTGTCATCGTAGCGGAAGTCGTCAAGACGTTCTCTTCAGGTGTGATCGAAACTCTGAGCGAGTTTCCGCGACGCCTTTGATTCATTCACTGTCGCCAAACCAAAACCACGTTTTCCTTTTCGCCAACATGATGAATTCAGGTATGTCGAACGACCGATTTTCAAAACCGCGATGTCTGATTCGGCTCTTGCTCGTCTTGACGACTTGGTCGATCGCGACGTCGACAACCGTGCTCGTGGCCCAAGACGAACCCGAGCCGAAACTGCGGTTGCAATACTGGTCCCCCAACCAATCGATGCTTTATGTTACGGCGGAGGGGCCTGCCGATGCGGTTGCGGCGAAACAAGCCTGTGACGCATTGAATGTTCGCTTCAACTCGATCGCCTCACTCGAAACTCTGCCGCTGGATTGCTCCGCCTACCATGCCATCATCATTGGTAGCAACGGTGTTGACTTCCTCGGTTGGCACAAAGACGAAGCTCGCAAGACACAGGTATTTTCTTCCCTGGAACAGTTCGTCGCCCAGGGCGGACATCTTTTGGTGTTTGGTTCTTTCAACGGCCGCAATACCGAAAGGCTGAAGGTGTTCGGAATTCGAACAAACCATGTTCACCATGACTTTTTCGAGCGAGTCCCTGGTCGAACGGAGGTGCTGTTCGATGGTTTTGAATCGGTGCCGCCATCGCCTCCCAAGGTTCGCTCATTTGGAAACGTGTTCGTAGACGATGACCGAGAGCACGTGGTGATGTTAAACCGCCGCACTGCGATCGCCCCCGAGAACGCGAAGGCCGCAGACAATCCAGCGGGTTCCGTTTTTGTGTCCATCGCCCATCAGCGAGGCCGCGTATCGTACTCACCTGTCGAACCCCATGCCGGAGGCCCCTGGTTCGTCCCGATTGTGGTGAACTGGATGCTTCGCGGGGCCCCCACAAACTCAAGCCAGCTTAACGAGGACGTCGTCGTTCCTTCTTCCTTGCTACGTGAAAGAAACTATCCTCCCACCCCCGCTTTTCCCGCCGAAGCGCTCAAACGTACTTTTAAAAAAGTACGACTTGGTTTTCGTGAACAACTCGAAGCCCCGCAAAGCCTCGATTCGAAAATTCAGCTAGCCGAACAGATTCTAGCCCGCTCGAAACAGGCGGGCGAAGGAATCGTTCCCTATGCTCAAATGCGAATCGCTTGCCAATTGTTGGCTGCCGCGGGTGAGTTCCAACGGGCCGTTGCGATACTCAACGATGCGAGTAATCAATACCAGTTCGATGAGAGGGAGGCTCGGTTGCAATTGCTCGATGCGGCCATGGAGTCAGGGACCAATATCCCCGTTTCGGATCTGCTGAAGACGTTGATCAGTTGGGCCGATGACGCCGAGGAAATCCACCAGTACGACAATGCGGCCCGATTCATCGAGACCGCTGTATCCATTGCCGGGGCTGAGAACGGGGCTGAGAACGAGAGTGACATTCAGGCGCAACTGACGAAGCGTCAGGAGGCACTCCAACCGCTAGCGAAGGCTCAAGCCGAAATCGCGAAAGACCTCGGCGAATCTTCGGATGCCCAGGATTCAGATTCCAAAACACGGCTTGGTAAATTCTTTGCACTGACCTGCGGTGACTGGGAAAGAGGACTTCCGTTGCTGGCAGAAGGTTCCGATGCCTCGCTGCGTGCCTGCGCCGAACTCGATTTGCAAGGTTCCGACGCTCCAGCGGCCCAGATCGACATGGCTCAAAAATGGCGAGAGGTTCCAACCGAACTGACGGCGACGCAGCGTCGCGGGACCCACGCCCGAGCCTTGCACTGGTACCTTGCCGCCCTGCCGTTCGTCCCCGGCTCGGAGCATCAACGGATTGTCTCCGAAATTTCGAAACTGGAATTAAAACGACTCGAATTGAAATTCAAACTCCAGCTCGACGGGGCAGGGCGCTTGGAAATCAGCCCTGAAGGCATACGATGGATCGATCACTTCGGTGTACCCGTGTCCGAGATTCAGGTGAATCAGTCCACCTGGCGCCCCGAGAAATCGCCAGTATTCCTCAACGAGGGGACGACCTCTTTCCTTCCAAAAGGGATCACGCTGAATCGTCCGCAATTACGGAAATTGAGCGGGCGAGGAATGGTTGTCTTGCAACGCAATACTGCCGGCATTGGCATTGTCAGTTTGAACGACGTCCCGGTGGGAGGCGACGTTTACGAATTCATCATTGACGCTGCGTATTGAAGAACCTTCGACAGGTTTCCGGTTTCACTCACGGAACTCTCAGTGAGACGTTCGGAACCACAGATCAACGCAGAGGGACACAGACAAAACAGACCAGCCCTACGATTTGCTCGACGAAGTGTCCTCGTCAAGGTAGGGTGCGGCGACTTCATCTGTGTTGATCTGCGTCCATCGGTGGTTCCATCGACGGTACTGAAAGTCGGGTAGACTGTCTGCGGTTTGCAAAGGCCAGGGCACGTCACACGGATTCTACAAACGCGGATCCACCGGTTCGCTTTCGAGAGCGAGGACGCCGAAGACGCATTCATGGACTCGGCGGAGCGGCTCGTTTCGCACAAATCGCTGCAACGGTTCGAGGGCGAGGGCGAGGGCGAGGGCGAGTTCGCGAACGGCCAATGATCGCTTGCGAGCCCATGTGTTTTTCTTGACAGACGACGGAATCGATTTTCTGGGAGCGGAAATAGGCGAACGCTTCATTGGGATGTTCTAAGAAACCGTCTTCACCGGATGCCTCGGGTGGCGATGTTGATGGTCCTGTTCAACCACTCGGCCTGCGGCACGGGGGTGGGTCCATCGACGAGCATCGCCTCGCCGCGATAGTCGGCGGCCCAGTTATGTCGAACCGGCAATCCGAACTCATCGGTCTCGCCGGTGGTCTCACCGGTGGTCTCACCGTACAACGCGAACTCGCGAACCTTGCCGCTACCGCGGCCTTGGAACTCTTACTTCATTCCCGCGTGCGCAACGACAAGCTTGCCGCCGTCGACGACGTAGTGGGAGACCAGCGAGTCAATGAAATCGGCAAGCTGTTTCTGGAACATCGGGCGGACCGACTCTTCGATCCGCTCGATGTCGGCTAGCGTTTCGGCCAATCCGTATTTGATTTGCACGTTCTTACCACGGAGCTTTCGCAGCAATTTCACGTCCTGGTTTCCGGGGACGCACATGGCGGTCCCCGCCTCGACCATGTTGCGAACGATGCTCAGCACATCGACATTGCGAGGTCCACGATCGACGAGATCGCCGACGAAGAACGCCGTGCGTCCCTCGGGATGTCGATAACCGAGCGGACTCCCACCCGTGGGACGTACGTCAGCCTTTCCAGGCTGACCACCGTGTGTGTCAGGCTGGAAAGCCTGACCACCGTGTGTGTCAGGCTGGAAAGCCTGACGTACGGAAACGGCTGGCAGCCTATCCCACTTTTCATACCCCAATTCCACGAGCAACGACTCCAGTTCATCGCCGCAGCCATCAACATCGCCAATGATGTCAAACGGGCCACTCAATTCACGTCGATCGTTCCACAACGGAACTCGCTCGATGATGAGTTGATCGACCGCCTCGGGGCTGTCGAGAATCGTGACGTTGCGGAACCCTTCGCGTTTCAATCCCCGCAGTGACCGTCTCAATTGCGACCTTTGATTACGAACCACATGCGGCCCAAAACTACGATCGCTACGAGCCTCGTTCCGAGCAGTGCAAACCTTCCCGGGGATGTTCAGCACGATGGCGACGGGCAAAACATGAAACCGGCGAGCGAGCGTCACCAACCCTTTGCGAGCCTCCGGTTGAACATTCGTCGCATCCACGACCGTCAATCGTCCGGCGACAAATCGTTTCGACGCGATGGAGTTGAGCACATCGAAGGCATCATCGGTTGCGGATTGGTCGTTGTTGTGATCACTGACCAACCCCCGACAAGCATCCGAGGAAAGCACCTCGGTGGGCTGTCTGGAGGCGGGCGAGATCGACCGTCAGGAGTTCACCAGGTTGCAGCAATTCTTCAATTAACGATTCACGCTGCTCCGCAGCGAGAGGCCCAATTTTGGTCTCAAAACCGTCGCGTTGCACAACGTGAATGGAATCGGCATCGAAATTATCGAGCAGACCGGGGCTGTGCGTTGTCAGAAGCACCTGCCCTCGACCTTCGTCCGGAGCAACATTGAATTCGTCAGCAAGCAACGACAACGCTCCTGGATGGATACCGTCTAGGGGATGCTCAAACAGAAGCAACAACTTCGGCGGACGCTGATACAACGCCAACAGGTACGCAAAAAAACATCGAAAGCCTTCGGACTCCTGAGCCAATTTCAATCCAAGTGTTCGATCAAGGAACTGATGTCCGACAATCGCGTTCTTCGGGGATTGCAAATGATCCAATTCAACTGACACGATTCCGTCATTAATCCGCTTAAGGCTTTCGACAATCTTGGCGGTCGCGAATTTTGGTGACGGGTGGATCGGTTTGCTCTCGCGCAGTGAACTCCGCCGGGTGCGGGATCGTGATGATGATGCGGTCGCAGAGGAAGCTGAAATGCTGTTGCGTTTGGAAACGAAGGCGACCTACCCGCACAACGGTTTGTCCAGTCTCGTGGTGGGGCCGGACGGGTGGGTCTATGTTGGGTAAGGCGAGAATTCCGGGGAGACCTACGAACTGATCGGATCGGACGATTCGCGACAAACCGGCGGGGGTGAAGGCGGTAACGTTTTTCGCTGCCGGACCGACGGTTCTCAGGTGCAACGAGTGGCAACGGGGCTTTAAAATCCGTTCGGAATGGTTTTTGATCGATCGAAACGGTTGTGGGCGGTCGACCACGATCCCGATTCCATGCCGCCGAACCGGTTGCTGCACGTGGTACCGACGGCGGATTTTGGGTTCCAATTCCGGTTCGGTCGCGCCGGCACGCATGCGTTGCAAGCGTGGGACGGTGAGCTGCCGGGAACGATGCCGATGGCCGCCGACGCGAGTCTGGATATTCAAACTCGGGCCGATGCACTTGCGGGATTGTCGCGGATGGCCGGTTTGCATTCGGCGATCATCAACCGCTCGTCCCTGCCACGTCAAAACGAAGCGTTACGCAACGAGGCCCGACGGATCTTGAATCGTGCGGCTTACGAAACCGACGTGGCCTTGCCCGCGAAAGAGGAGTTTGAGAAGTGGGACGCGTTGGCGGGCCGGGGTGGAGACGTCGATGCGGGACGACGGGTGTTCTTTCGCAAGACCTGTGTGAACTGCCACGCGCACAACGGGCGTGGCGCCCGAACGGGGCCGGACCTGACGTCCTTGGCCGGGCAAATGAACAGTCGCCGGGCGCTCGAATCGATCTCGGCACCGAGCAAGGAGATCTCGCCTTCGTACGTACCTTGGAGAATCCTGACGGTGGACGGGCGGGTTTTGACGGGATTGAAAATCGATGCACCAGGGATCTCCGACGCCCTTCGTTTCCAAGCCGCCGATGGCAACCATTTTGAAGTGCTGTTGTCAGAGATCGAGGAGCAGATACCGGTTCCGCAATCGGTGATGCCGGTCGGACTCGAGCAATCGATGTCGTTGCAAGAGCTGCGAGATTTGGTCGCTTTCCTGACCCATTCGTAGTGGCATAAAAAAACGGACGTGATTCCTGGGTCAGAATCACGTCCGATCGTTATTGGAGAGGTCGACCAAGGGCCGACAATCCTGCTGAATTACTCAGCGGTGACTTCTTCGGCTTCTGCGCCAGCAGCATCGGCAGTGTCGTCGGCATCGTCAACCACAGCAGCGGCTTCGTCGCCCGCGGCATCAACAGCATCGCCGGTGGCGTCAACAGCGTCGCCCGCGGCGTCAACAGCATCGCCAGTGGCGTCAACTGCATCGCCGGTGGCGTCAACTGCATCGCCAGTGGTCGCAGCGGCGTCGTCCATATCTTTGCTGGCTTCGTCACAACCGGTGAGGGTCAGCGTGCAAGCGAACAGGGCAACACATAAAATTCGGAGCAACATCTTTTTTACCTTGTAGAAACGTCGGGGGAGATTCGATCGAAGAATCGCGGTCGACTTGAATTGCAAGCAAAACGCGACTGCGACTCAATCCACCTGAGTTGGGTATTGTGACCGGTTCAGCGAGGGTCGGTAGCCCTAGGATGGATAAATCACCAACAAAGATCGTGGCGACGTTTCTTTGGCTGGATCGACGCCTCTGTCGGCAATGCAAAGGACGTCACCCCCCCTTCCTGGAGTCCTGGGCTTCTTTTCCTTTGCACCATCCGCATTGCCCAGATGCCCCATACTCGTGTTTCGCGGGAATTGAAGTGAAGTGGATGCCGTTTTTGGCAACGCTGTGAAGCATTTTCCTGAGCCGTTTTAACGCTAGCGGCCTGTTGATTTAGTAACCAGACGCGGTAGCGAGGTCAGGTTTTAGCGATTGGGCGACTTGGAGGGCAGACAGCTCGATCGCAATCGATTCTTTCGATCAGAATCACCGCCCGAGATCCAAACGCGAACTAGATTGGGTGACATGAAACGCCTTATCTCTCTCGCTTCGTTCGTGTTTGTCCTCGGTCTCTTTTTTGCCGCGGCTTCGGCCCAGGCCGATTGGTTGACCCTGCCGGGTCGATACAGCCACGATTCCTTTTCCGGCCAACGTGTCGCTCAGTACGCCCAGGTGGAAGCACCGACGCTCGCGGCGGCGGCACCGCTGCGTACCAGCGGCTACACCCACACCCGCAGTTCACTGAACTACGGGCAATCGGCCGACAATTACCACCGGGTCGAACAGTGGGGTGACCCGGTTCGCCCGTATGGTGAATGGCGGTTCCCGTATCGCCCCTTCAGCACGCCGTATCCGAATTGGGGTGCTCCGTATGCGGGCCTCCAGTTCAACAACAATTTTCTTGGTAGCGGTGGATTCGGTGGCGGTGGATTCGGTGGCGGTGGATTCGGTGGTGGTGGGCCTGGACAAGGCATGCATCCGGGCCATGGCACGCATCCCGGACAAGGTTTTCATCCCGGCGGAGGGATGCACCCTGGCAATGGCGGTCAATTCCCAAATCCGGCAGCGGGTGCGGATGGTTTCGCACCGTATCCCTCGGGACGCGGCACCCCGTATCCCGTCGCCCCGTACTACGACGGCTATTATCCAAACTATCGAGATTAGTCTGGCAACCGGCTCCGAATGTACGTCAGCCTTTCCAGACTGACGTTCCTGTGTGTCAGGCTGGAAAGGCTGACGTTCCTGTGTGTCAGGCTGGAAAGCCTGACGTACGGACGAGCCTGGCCGGCGGGGTCAATAGTGCGGTGGTTTCTCGTCGTCGAGCGAACCAGGGTCGTCGAGTTTCCCTTTGAGATCTTCGATCTGGTCGACTATTCGCCGCATCAAACGCTCGCGTGATTGGGCGTCGATGGATAGCCTCGTGACGACTTCGTTGAGTTGTTCGCACGTTCGCTGGGTGTGGGCGAGCTGGATCTCGACTTCGATAAGACGCTGCTCCATGGAATCCGACATAAGCACCTACTACTGATGAAATACCCGACAAAATGAGCCGTTTTAGCGCTAGTGGGCTGTTGATTTAGTTAGCCGATGGGCGTTAGCCCCGGTTTCCACACCGGCCACCGGGGCTAACGCCCATCGGCTAATCTTTGCTGACGCGAAAACGATTGAATCAACAGGCCGTTCGCCACGGTTGCCAGCGAAACGGAAACCGAATCGGCTTTCTTAGAACGTGATGTTAGAGCATCGGAGGCGTGTCGACGATGGCCGCTGCGGCGGCGGAATTAGGCATCCGCAACCAATCGGTAATCAGGACTCGCTGGACGAGCGGTTCGTCGAGATGTTGCAAAACGACGTCCATCAACCGTTCGCGAATTTCCTTTTGGGCCGGATCGGCGAGCCAGGCCGGTTCGACTTGACGGAGCATCTGCTCGTTGGCCTCGATGATCTCCATTCGCGTTTGAGTCAAAAGCTGCTCACCACGATAATGCCGAGCGGGATCGACGACGGCGTGCAGTTGGAGTTGATAGGTCGATGACGGATCGTTGACGTGTTGGAACCGCAATCGACCGATGTCGACCGCCGAACTTTCCAAATTGCTCAGCCTTGCGACACGGCTGCGCACGTACCCGATCACCGCCGCGTGAATGGCGACCATGACGAGGATAATCGCGGGCGCCCAGAAGCGTCGAAGCAATGCCACGTGAAAAACTCAATGTTGAAGGTGCTGATCTTGAGGAACGGGCGCTCTCTCCGGGATGAAAGCGTCTGCTCAATAGATAGGTCGCGTTTAGTGGCGAGGCAAATGGTGAGCGATTTTTATTTCGACGTGTTGGCGCTACTCGTCATCGTCACCGACGAGTGCCTCGGTCTTGCCGGCCTTGAGCCGCAGGAACGCGTCGAAAAATCCTTGCAACGCACTGCCGTTGAGCACGCTTTCGAAATTGCCGACGTAGTGCCCCGTCCGAGCGTCTTTGACCCGTTGATCCGGGTGCAAGAAATAGTTGCGGATTTGGCTGCCGAAACCGGTCCGGGCCTGCGTCTCGTACTTCTTCGCATCCTCGACCTCGCGGCGTTCCTCTTCGATTCTCGCGATTTTCGCTCGCAGCATCTTCCACGCCGTGTCCCGGTTTTGGTGTTGGCTGCGTTGGTTCTGGCACTGCACGACGGTGTTCGTCGGGACGTGAGTCAGACGGATCGCGCTGTCGGTTTTATTAACGTGTTGACCACCGGCACCCGACGCGCGGTAGGTGTCTTCGCGAACGTCTTTCTTTTGGATATCGACTTCGAACGAGTCGTCGATTTCCGGTGCGACGCTGACGGCCGCGAAACTGGTCTGCCGTTTGCCTTCACTATTGAACGGACTGATCCGGACCAACCGGTGGTCGCCTTCTTCGCCTTTGAGATACCCGTAGGCCATCGGACCACGGATTGCGATGGAGGCGCGGTTGATGCCGGCCTCTTCGTTTTCCTGGCGATCGAGCAGTTCGATCTTGTAATCGCTGCCGACGGCCCACGCCGAGTACATCCGCAGCATCATGTCGGCCCAATCGTTGGCGTCGGTGCCGCCGTCGCGCGCGTTAATCGTCAGGATCGCCCCGGCGGCATCGTTGGGACCGGATAACAACGCTTTGAGTTCGAGATCTTCGAGCACGGTTTCGAGCCGACCCAGTTCCGAGCGAACCTCGGCGTCAATCGAATCGTCCTCTTCAGCCATCTCGAAGAGGGCGTTGAGGTCGTCGGCGGATTCGGCGAGATCGTCGAGCGGGCCGACGATGGCCTTGAGCCCCTTGAGCTGCATGACGATTTCCTGAGCCGATTCGCTGTTGTCCCAGAAACCTGGGGACGCCATTCTCGCCTCGATCGCGACAATTTTTTCGTTTTTGCCGGCGTGGTCAAAGAGAGTCCTGGAGTTGTTTCAGGCGTGCTTGAATCGATTTGCTGCGTGAGGTGAGTTCAGCGTCCATGACGAATCGGACTCCGTGGGTATGATACAGGGGTTGGATATTTTTAGATTGTTTGCTTACGCCGATCTCGGCGGTTTTCGTTAGGTCATTTATACATGTCTCGTGTCGTTCTCGCGATGAGTGGTGGTGTCGATTCCAGTGTCGCGGCGCATTTGCTGACTCAGGCCGGTCACGACGTGATCGGTGTTTTCATGCGGCATGGGGAGGCCTCCGCGTCGGCCTGCCGGATCGCCGGTGACGACGCCTCGGACCCAAACCCGCTGGGTTTGCCGGTTTTGGGGTTGCCAGTTTTAGGCAGCGTCTCCACCTCCGCCTCCGGAAAACGGGCCGATCACAAACAGGGCTGCTGCGGCGCCACCGACGCCGCCGACGCCCGCCGCGTGGCAATGTCGATGGATATCCCGTTCTATTCGCTCGACCTGCAAGAAGATTTCCGGAAAATCGTGGACTACTTCGTCGACGATTACCTGAACGCTCGCACACCAAACCCCTGTGTGAAGTGCAACCACTGGATCAAGTTCGGCAAACTGTTCGATTACGCCGACGCGGTGGACGCGGACTTTGTCGCGACGGGACATTACGCACGCATGCTCGAGGACGGCGGGCGGCGTCATTTGCTGCGTGGGCTCGATGATTCGAAGGATCAATCGTACGCGTTGTTCGGGATCGGTCGGGAGCGATTGTCGCGGATGATGTTGCCGGTGGGCGATTTTGCGAAAACGGAAATCCGGGAAATCGCCGCGTCGCTCGGACTAGGTGTCTCGGAAAAAAAAGACAGTCAAGAAATTTGTTTCGTCACCCAAGGCCACCACAGCGATTTCGTGAAATCACGTCGACCGGACATGGTCGGAGCGACGTCGGGGGAGATTGTGACGATCGACGGACGGGTTGTCGGCGAGCACAACGGGTTCGAGGCCTTCACGGTCGGCCAGCGGAAAGGTCTCGGCGTGGCGTTGGGCAAACCGCACTTTGTCGTGCGGATCGAACCGGACACGCGGCGGGTCGTGCTCGGCGGTGCCGCCGATCTGCTCGCTCCGGGGTTGCAAGCCGATCAAACGAATTGGCTGATCGATCCGGCGGAGTTGCCCGAGCGAGTCAGCGTGCAGATTCGCTACAACGGAAGCCCGCACGCCGCCCGCGTGATGCTCGATGCGAATGATCCGACTCGCTTTGAAGTTCGTTTTGATCAACCCCAGGCCGCGGTCGCTCCCGGGCAAGCGGCGGTCGTGTACGACGGCGCCGAGGTGCTCGGTGGGGGATGGATTGTCAATGCGACCACGGAAACACCGTGATCTGGGCCACCGTGATCCGGCTTCAGAAACCCAGCGAAAACGGCAGCACGCGGGGTCGGTACCGCGAGTTCGCGATCGGACGGCATTGGTGGGTGATGCCGACCGTGATGCTGGGCGGTCAGGTTTTGGCGTTTCTTTTGCTCAACCGATGGACCGGATTTGACGGGACCAGTGCTTGGGACTGGGTCTTATTCGTGTCTTTGATGATCGGTTCACCGACCCTGGCGGCGATTTTGTTGTCGCCGGGTTTTACCCGGTATCATTTGGCCATGGCGATCGCGGCGATCTTCAGTGGCGGCGTGGTATTTTCTTTCGTGGAGGGTGGAACTTGGATTTTGGTGATCGTTAGCGCGATCGTGACCGGGATTCAGGTTTTCGTGGTCCGGATGACGGGCAGACCACCGTGGTTGATCCGGCCAGCCCCGTTCCGCCGAACTCCCAAAGCGTCGATCCGATGGTTGCTAGGGATGACGGTGGTTGCCGTCGTCCTGATCGCGTGGATTCGCCAATCCGATGACTCGGATTATTATCTCACGTCGCTCGTTTACCTGGGACTCGCCTTGGTGACGGCGATGGCGGGCAACGTGGTAGCAAGACTCCGTCGCCCGCAGGTGGGATGGTCGATTCTGGTCGTGGCCGTCGTGCTCGGTGCGATCGTGAACATCGGAATCGATTCGGGATTCGAGCGTGCGTAGGCCGGAGCAAGCCGCTCCGGCATCCCCTGGACCGTCACAAATAGAACGGCTGGTGAGTCAATCGTCCCGCGACCCTCCGGGTTTGCGATTGTTCCCAAGGTCCAATCCGTTACATTCAAAGGTATGAGCGCTACCACCACCCCCGCACCGGCTGAATCTGTTCCCAACCCCGAACCGGCACCGCCGGTCGGTCCCCGGATCATCCGGCAACTCCCGCCGCAATTGGTTAACCAGATCGCTGCTGGCGAAGTCATCGAGCGGCCGGCTTCGGTGGTCAAAGAATTACTCGAAAACAGCATCGATGCCGGCGCCTCCCGCGTCGAACTCACCATCGCTGGCGGCGGCGTCGAGATGATCCGCATCAGCGACGACGGCTGCGGCATGACGGCCGACCAATTGCCGCTCGCCGTGACCAGTCACGCGACCAGCAAACTGCCCGAAGACGATTCCTTGTTCCACGTCGGAACACTCGGCTTTCGCGGCGAGGCGCTCGCGTCAATCGCCAGCGTCTCGCAAATGACGATCCGCAGCCGAGCCGAGGGCACCGCCAACGGCAACCAAGAAAACGAGCTCAGCGGCAGCCAAATCGACATTCGCGGCGGCGTGATCGAATCGCCCGGTCCCTGCGGTTGCCCGGTCGGCACGACGATCGAAGTCCGTAACCTGTTTTTCAATACACCCGTTCGACGCAAATTCTTAAAAACACCGCAAACCGAACGAGGACATATCGTCGAGGCCTTCACACGATTGGCACTGGCCAATCCGAAAGTCCATTTCGTGCTGCGAAACGGCGACAAGGAAATGTTCGACCTGCTGCCGACGCCGCGCTGGGCCGATCGCATCGAAGCGTTCTTCGGCACCGAGATTTCCGAATCGTTGATTTTGATCGAGAGCGATGACGCTCAAGTCAAAATCTTCGGATTCGCGTGCGATCCGTCGGTCAATCGAGGCAACAACCGGATGCAGTATCTGTTTCTCAACGGGCGTCATATTCGCGACCGAGCGTTGCAACACGCCCTCGGCGAAGCGTACCGGGGATTGCTGATGGTCGGTCGGCATCCGGTGTGTTTTTTGCGGATGACGATGCCACCGGAAATGATCGACGTGAACGTTCACCCGGCGAAACTCGAAGTCCGATTTACCGACAGCGGACGGGTCTACTCTCGGTTGCTGCAAACGCTGAGGCAACGTTTCCTCTCGACCGACATGACTCACCGCGTCGGTTCTGCACCGGCACCCGAACCGGTCACCGGGAACGACCTCCGATCGCGAGGCGAGTCGGTGATGGGCATGCCGGCCCGGGAGGTCGACGAGCAACGGCAATCGGTGATCGAATGGGCACGTACCGGCCAAGAATCCACGCACGCCTCGTCGACGTCGAGTACCAACCGCATTGATGGCTCCACGTTCAGTCCCGCGAACGTCGCGTTGGGCGGCACACCTCACTTCCAACCCTTCCCCGGTGGCGGCTCGCCGCTGGCCCACGCCGCACCGTCATCCTCACCGAATGATCCCGGCCTCGTTGCCCCCGATTCGGCAACCGCCTCCACAACCAACCCGAACGACATCGCCCCTTGGGACGGACCACCCGACGCGCTGGATCCCTCGAGTGCACCGGCATCAGCCAACGCACCTTTCCCCGGTGCCGTTTACCCCGGTGCAATCAATGGTAACCGCCCGACGCCGAGCGTGTGCTATCTCGGTTTCCAAGTCCACAATCGGTACCTCGTCACGCAAGACGAAAAAGGCATGGTCGTGATCGATCAACACGCCTTGCACGAACGGGTGTTGTACGAACGGGTATGCAAGAAAGTCCTCGGCGAGAACGCGTCACTCGAATCGCAACGGCTGCTCGTCCCCGAACCGGTCTCACTGACGCCCGCCGAACGGGCCGCAGCTCTCGAGGTCAAAGACACGTTGGCACGAATCGGTTTGGAGATCGAAGACTTCGGTGGCGAGACGGTGTTGATCCAGTCCTACCCCGCGATCATGCCCAGCAAGGATCCGTCAGAGATGTTGCGAACGATTTTGGAATCGGTGATGGGTGCCGGGCGTGACCCCAATCCGATCGACTTGCTCAACCATCTGCTCAGCACGGTGGCGTGCAAAGCGGCTGTAAAAGCGGGCGATCCACTTTCGCCTGAGGAGATCACCAGTCTGCTCGAACAAAAGGATCTTTATCAAGACACGCATCACTGCCCGCACGGTCGCCCGACAGCGTTGTTTTTCAGCCGCGACGAACTCGACCGCATGTTCGGCCGCCTCGGCCCACGGGGACGGGGGAGTGTTTAAGGTCAACGAATAAATCATCCGCACCTTCGCTCGGGGCAATGGCCTGATCGTGATACCCAAGTTCAGGGATTTCCGCCGGGCTTGCCCCGGTCGGGATCACAACTGACCGGTTACCCACCGTTTAAATTCTACTACCTCGAATCACGCCAGCCCTTTTTTCATCGCCTCACGCACCACCGGCAACACACGGCCTTGCACCTCTTCGAGCGTGCCTTCTTGGAACGCACCGGCGGCCGCCTTGTGTCCGCCGCCACCGAACTGCCGAGCGACCTCGTTGCAATCCATCCCACATCGGCTGCGGAACGAGAGTTTGAACCCGCCGCGAAGTTGCCCGACAAAGATCACGGCGCCCTGAGTGCCGCGAACCGATAACGTCAGGTTGATCGCGTCCTCGGTATCGTTCGCCTCGGCACCGCACGCCGCAAAATCCTCTTTGTTCACACTCGTGTAAACCAACGCTCCGTCGAGTTCCGACGTGGTTCGGGAAAGGATCAGACCGCGGAGCTTCAAACGACCGAGCGTGTCGCGTTCATACAGATCGCCATACACCTCGCTGGGCACGACGCCGGCTTCCATCAGCCGGGCAACCACGCGGTAAGTTTCCGCCGTGACGCTGGGGAAACGGAACCAGCCCGTGTCCGTCGCGATCGCTGCGAACACCGGCACGGCCATCGCCCGCGTCAGCGGAACGTTGAACGCGTCGGCGGCCTGCACGACCAACTGGCCGGTCGCCTCGGCTTGATAATCCTTGTACATCGTCGCCCCGAGTTCATCCTCACCGACATGATGATCGAGCACCATCTTGTCCGCCCGCGAGGCACGGATCACGTCGCCCATGTCACCGAGCTGCGCCCACGCGCTCGTGTCAAGAATCATGATGCAGTCGGCCTTCACGTCCTCCGCCTCGACGTCGTCGCCGAGCACACTGATGTTGCCCGCCGGATCGAGGAACGAGAGCGCCGGTGGTGTGCGGTGAGCGTTGATGATGCGGACGTCTTTGCCGATCGCTCGCAACACCTCGGCCATCCCGAGTTCACTGCCGAGGGCGTCGCAATCCGGACGGATGTGACTGACCAAAACAAACGATTGGTAATGACTGACCTGATCGACGAAGGCTTTCCAATTGACTCCCACGGAGACACTTTCTTGTTGAAGATAAAAACAAATGATTAGTGAATAAGTTTGCGAACGGACTCCACGTCCCGCCGCAGTTGGTCGACCAGCGATTCCGCTGAATCGAATTTAGTGATTTCACGGATGCGAGCGATCCACTGCACGGTCAAGCGTCGCCCGTAAAGGTCGGCATCATAGTCCAAACAATGAACCTCAACCTTGGTCCGCTGTTGATCGTCAAACGTCGGATTCGGTCCGACGTGAACGGCCGCCGGGATCGCGATCGATTTCCCAGTCTCGCCCTGCTGCGATGCCGCATCGGCCACAAACGCCCGAGCCGCGTACACGCCATGCCCCGGCAACAGCGTGTCGATTCCCGAAAGGTTCGCGGTGGGGAATCCGATCGTTCGCCCGCGACCTTCTCCTCGGATGACGGTCCCGGTGATCTCGTAACTCGATTGCAACATCTCATTGGCCGCTTCGATGCGTCCGGCCGCGATCGCTTCTCGGATTCGTGAGCTGCTGACCATCCGGCCCTCCTCGATTCGCGGTTCGACGATTTCCAGGTCCATGTTCGCCCGCCGACAAAGATCCGCCAGCACGCTAACGTTGCCGCCCCGGTCACGTCCGAAGAAGAAGTTCGGCCCCTCGACCATCGTGCGAGCACGCAGCCGATCGGAAATCAAAAACTGAAAAAACTCCTCCGCCGTCCGATCGAGAAATTTCAAATCGATCGGACAAACGACCAGGAAGTCGATTCCAACATCGCTCATCAATTCGGCTCGCCGTTCGATCGTCGTTAGGCGGGCCGGAGCACTGTGCGGCCGCAGCACCGAGGCCGGATGCGGGTCGAGCACCACGGCGATCGCCGGACCCCCGACGGCGTCCGCATTGGCAAGTGTGCGAGAGAGCAGTTCCCGGTGCCCGACGTGAACGCCATCGAAATTGCCGATACTGACCGCGCCACCTCGCACCGACCGAGGTCGCTGGCGACTCGGTTCTAAATCCCTACCCGGTTCCAAAACCGCACCCGATTCCAAATCACCCCCCGGTTCCAGAGCGTCGAGCATCACGATGCGGGTTGAGGACGGCGAAAACGGTGTCATTTCTCGGGCGAATTTCATCTTTGGATCGTTCGGCTGGATCGAACCAGTATGCCCGATTTTCAAATTCTTCGTCAGGGACCGCAAAACACCGATCGATACCCGGCCCTGCCAATGTCGATTTTGCCGAAAAAAGGGGAAAGTCGGGGATTTCGGCTTTTCGCGTCGACCCCAACAGGCGAGATTTCATGTCACCGGTCCGCTTTACCGATCTATCCTTCCATCAACCGACTTGACTCGGCACCTGTTGAGAAGTTTTCAGCTTCAAAACGAACTGTGGCTAACGGGTTGTTAATTTAATCATTTTTGCCTCAGCAAAGATTAGCCGATGGGCGTTAGCCCCGGTTGCCGGTGTAAAAACCCGGGCTAACGCCCATCGGCTAACTAAAACAACAGGCCGCGAACGCCAAAACGGCTAATATCGTAGAAGAACTCACCAACACTGCTCTCTGAATCCGGTGCCGAAAACGAGCGGCACCTTCTCCCTCTTATCTGTCCGATGATCAAGTAATTCGATGCTTCAAACCGCCGAAAAACACAACGCCGCCCAAACCGACCTGGCGTTCCAGCAGTGCATCAACCCGAAATGCGGCGCAAAGTACGACGCAATGAGCATTCGCACGGCCTGCGATGCCTGCGGCGACCTGCTCGATATCGGTTACGACTGGTCCCGAGCGTCTGTGCCCGAGGATCTGCGTGATTTCGAGACTTTTTGGAGCCAACGCACCAACCCGATCCGGTTTTCCGGCGTTTGGCGGTTCCACGAACTGCTGCCGTTCGCCCCGTTTGAAAAAATCGTCACCGTCGGCGAAGGACAAACCCTACTTCAAAAAGCCGATCAGGTCGCCAAATACGTCGGCATGAACGCGGGACAACTGCACCTGCAGTACGAAGGCATGAACCCCTCGGGCAGTTTCAAAGACAACGGCATGTGCGCCGCCGTCACCCACGCCGGCATGATGGAAGCCAAACGAGCGGCCTGCGCCAGCACCGGGAACACCAGCGCGTCCCTCGCGTTGTACTGCAGCGCCACCCAATCCATGAAAGCCATCATCTTCATCGGTAGCGGTAAAATCAGCTACGGCAAACTCAGCCAAGCACTCGATTACGGTGCGCTGACGCTCCAAATCCAAGGCGATTTCGATGACGCCATGCTCCGCGTCCGAGAAGTCGCCAAAGAACTCGGCATCTATCTCGTCAACAGCGTCAACCCGTTCCGGCTCGAAGGCCAAAAAACCGTCATGTACCGCGTCCTCGAATCACTCGGCTGGGAGGTTCCCGATTGGATCGTCGTGCCGGGCGGGAATCTCGGCAACAGCAGCGCGTTCGGCAAAGCGTTCAGTGAACTGTATCAACACGGTTTGATCGATCGCATCCCGCGACTGGCCGTCATCAACGCCCGCGGCGCCGACACGCTCTACGAACTCGTCGAAGAACACGGCGTCTGCTGGAACGGGGGCGACGTCATCATGGACCCGATTACCTCCTACAACAATGCAATGGACCGCGACGGCAAACGGGCCGACACGATCGCCAGCGCCATCGAGATCAACCGACCCGTCAATCTGAAGAAATGCTTGCGGGCACTCGAAGTCATGGACGGCGTCGTCCGCGAAGTCGACGATCAACAGATCCTCGACGCCAAAGCCCAAGTCGGCGCCGGCGGGTTCGGCTGCGAACCGGCGTCCGCGGCCAGCGTCGCGGGAGCCAAAATACTGCGGCACGAAGGCGTCATCGCACCGAGCGACCGAGTCGTGTGTGTCCTTACCGGACACGAACTCAAAGACCCCACCGCGACGGTCGCCTACCACACGTCCGACCAAGAACTGTTCGAGAAAACCCTCGGCAGTCGCGGCGTGAAAACCGCCGAGTACGCCAACCGAGCCATCCCCGTCGCCAACGACCTCGACGCCATCATTCGAGCGATCGAAAACGCCGGGAAGTGACGCGGGTTTGGAATCGGTTTCCAGCGAAATCTGCCGTTTTGGCGATAGCCTCGCCTGTTGATTTACAAGCCCGACGCGCACGCGAGGGAAGCACAGCGTGTACTCGCTAGCGCGTCGGGCTTGTATTGCTACGCTATTTTGGTGGAAATGATTCCGTCAAAAGGTGCCCAGCAGGTTCCTCCGCGAGAGACTACTCCGCCGGAGCGAAACCACGTTTTCGCAGTAACGCGTTGGTGTCAACGTCACGGCCCCGGAACGCTCGGTAGGTTTCCGAAGGATCGATTGTATCGCCCACGCTGAGGATGTGCTCGTTTAATTTGTTGGCGACCGTCTCGTCGAAATAACCGGCCTCGGTATCCTCGAACATTTCCGCCGCGTCGGCGGTCAACGCGTCACTCCACAGATAACTGTAATAGCCCGCCGAGTAGGAGTCGCTGCTGAACAGGTGACTGAAGTGAGGTAATCGGTGACGCATCGGCAGTTCACTCGGCATCCCGATGTCGGCGAGCTGCCGGCTTTCGAACGTGCTGATGTCAATGTCGCTGGCGTCCATCTGGTGCAACTGCATGTCGAGGATCGCACAGGCGAGATACTCGGTGGTATCGAATCCGCTGTTGAACTTCGACGAGCGCTGGATCTTTTCGAGCAGTTCCGCTGGCATCGGTTCGCCGGTTTCGTAATGGGTCGCGAAGCGGCTGAGCACCTCGGGAGTCGACAGCCAATGCTCGAGCACCTGGGAAGGGAACTCGACGAAATCACGGGCGACGTTGGTGCCCGATTGCGAGGGGTATCGAACCCGGCTGGACAAACCATGCAACGCGTGCCCGAACTCATGGAACAACGTGGTCGCATCGTCCCAAGAGATCAACACAGGCCCGTCGCCGGAGGAGGGGATGAAGTTGCTGTTGTTCGAAACGATCGGCGTGTTGATCGGGATGTTCGTGTCGCTGGCGGTGATCCCGACACCGGATTGTTCGCGGTAATCGGTCATCCACGCACCGCTGCGTTTGCCTTCGCGTGCGAACGGATCGAGGTAGAACAATCCGACGTGCTCACCACCACGCGTGACCTCGTAAACGGTCACATCGGGGTGGAACGTGGGCAGCCCGTTGACGCGTTCGAATTTCAATCCGAACAATTTCTCGGAGCAGTACATCATGCCTTCCACCATTTTGTCGAGTTGCAGGTAGGGGCGGACTTCGGCCATGTCGAGGTCGTATTTTTCCTTGCGGACTTTCTCGGCGTAGAAACGATAATCCCAGGACTCGATTTTGATTTTGGGCGTGCCAGCGGCGCTCGCTTCGGCGTCGGCGATCCGCTGCATGTCGGCGACTTCATCGGCCACCCGCGCGATCGCGGGCTTCCAAACTTGCATCATCAGATCCATCGCCGCTTCGGGACCGCCTGCCATGGTGGATTCCATTCGCCAATGCGCGTGGGTCGGGTAGCCGAGCAGTTTCGCACGCTGGCCGCGGAGATGCAGGATCTCGCGGATGATGTTTTTATTGTCGTGCGGACCCCCGTTATCACATCGGTAGTAAAAATTCCGCCATACCTTTTCCCGCAGCTCGCGGTTTTCCGCGTAGGTTAAAAACGGGTCCATGGAGGATCGCGTGTTCGTCACCGCGTAGGCCGCGTCGCCGCCTTTTTCTTTCGCCGCCGCTGCCATCGATTCGATCGTCGAGGAGGACAGCCCGGCGAGGTCGTCGCGATTGTCGATCCAGGTGACGTGGTCTTTCTCTTCTTCCAATACGTTTTGGTTGAAATCGGTGAACAGTCGCGCCAGACGCGTGTTGATTTGCGACATCTTGGATTTGTCGCCTTCGGACAATCTCGCGCCCGAGCGAATGAATTGTTTGAAGGTCTCGTCGAGCAACCGTCGTGCGTCGCTCTCCAGTGCAACGGATTGGTTATCGAAGACGTCCTTGTGAACGGCTTCAATACGGGCGAACAGTTTTTGATTTTGGGTAATCGAATCGGCGTGAGCGGCGAGTTTCGGCGTGACGGACCGCTCGATATCGGGGATCGGGCCGACGTTCAAATTCGACGCGTGGACGCCGAACAGGACTTGCACTCGGTCGAGCGTTTTGCCCGCGGTTTCGAGTGCGAGAAGTGTGTTCGCAAACGTCGGAGGTTCGGTGTTGTTGGCGATCTGCTCGATGTCCTGCTCGGCCTGCTCGATGGCGATCTCAAACAATTTCAAAAACTCGTCGACCCGCACGTCACGAAACGGGGGGACGCCGTCGTAGGGGCCTGTCCACGGTGCGAGTAAAGAGGAGGTCGTTGCGGTTTCAGGGGTGGCAGTCACAGCGTTCTCTTTCACAGCGTTCTCGCTGGCAGCAGTGGAGTTGGGCGGGGCGGCGTTCGCGTGGGCGGCACACGCCGAGGCGAGCAGGATCAAAACGAGCTGGCGTGATTTCATTTGATTATTCCACGAGATTTCAGAAGTTCAATGATCGCGTCGGCGCAACCGTTGATCGAGGTCTGCGACGCGTCGACGGTCAGGTCTGGGTTGGCGGGTGTTTCGTAATCAGCCGTCACGCCGGGGAAATTCAACAAATCTCCCGCGTCGGCTTTCGCGTACTGGCCCTTCGTATCACGTTCGCGGCAAACGCTCAGCGGGGTGGCGACGTGGACGACGAGGTAGCGTTCATCGCCGATCAGTTTACCGACCTTTTGACGGACGTCTTCGGCGGGCGCGACCATTGCCGCGAGGCAAATCAATCCGGCTTCGTTGAGCGTCGCGGCGAGGTGACCGCCACGGCGGAGGTTCTCGCTGCGATCCTCGGCGGTGAAGCCGAGGTCGAGGCTGAGGCCGCGGCGAAGTTGCTCGCCATCGATGACAGCGATCGCGCGGCCGGCGTCGAACAGTTTCCGCTCCACGGCTTTGGCGATCGAGGTCTTGCCACTCCCGGTCAATCCGGTCAACAGCACGGTGGCCGGTTTCTGGCCGAATCGGGACGCCCGTTCGTCGGCGGAAACGGTGGACACCGCCGAGCCATCGTCCGACGTCGCCGCCTCCAGGTCATCGTCCCAAACCGAACGAGTCTTGCCGGTCGCGCCGCGGTCGAGAATCATCCCGGCGGCGACCGTTGAGTTGGTGATCCGGTCGATCAGGATGAACGCACCGGTGCCACGGTTGCGGCGGTAAGGGTCGAAGTGAATCGGCGCGGACAGTTCGAGCGCCACGCGTCCGATTTCGTTCAGTTCGAGCGTCGGTGCCGGGGTGCGGTGCAATGTGTTGACGTCGACGCGGTATTTCAGTGTTTGCACGCTGCCCGGCAATGTCTGCGTGGTGTGTTTGACCAGGTAGGTTTTTCCGGGAACCATCGCATCCTCACCCATCCAAACCAACATCGCTTCGATACTCGATTCGCTGCGGGGCAGGTTGCCGGTGCGGACGATCATGTCGCCGCGACTGGCGTCGATCTCGTCCTCGAGTGTCAACGTGATCGAAAGCGGAGCAAACGCTTCGTCGAGGTTGCCGTCATACGTGACGATCTCCTTCACCTTGGATTTTCGCTTGCTCGGCAGCACCATGATCTCCTCGCCGGGCCGAATGATGCCGGACGAGATCGTGCCACAGAACCCGCGAAAGTTCAGGTTGGGGCGATTGACGTATTGCACCGGCATACGAAAGTCTTGCAGGTTGCGGTCCGATCCGATGTAAACCGTTTCGAGGAAATTCATCAACGTCGAGCCGCTGTACCACGACAACGACTCGCTATGGTCGACAACGTTATCGCCGTTGAGAGCACTGATCGGAATGAAATTCAAATCGGGCAAGTCGAGTCGGGCGGCGAAGGCCCGGTAGTCGTCACTAATCTCGTTGAACCGGTCTTCGCTAAAATCGACCAAGTCCATTTTGTTGATCGCGACGACGACGTGCCGGATGCCGAGCAGCGAGACGATGAACGAGTGACGCCGGGTCTGCGTTAGCACACCGTGGCGAGCATCGATCAGGATGATCGCGAGGTCGGCGCTACTGGCGCCCGTCGCCATGTTCCGCGTGTATTGTTCGTGGCCGGGGGTGTCGGCGATGATGAACTTGCGTTTCGCCGTGCTGTAATAGCGGTAGGCGACATCGATCGTGATGCCTTGCTCGCGTTCTTCTTTCAAACCGTCCATGAACAGCGACGGGTCGAACCCGCCGGCGTTGGAGCCTTGGCGAACCGAGTCCTTTTGGACTTTGGCGAGTTCGTCTTCGTAGACCAGTTTGGAATCGTAGAGCAAGCGTCCGATCAGGGTACTTTTGCCGTCGTCGACGCTGCCACAAGTAATGAAACGCAGCAGTTGTTTCTGTTCGTGCTGCTTCAGGTAGGCGTCAATGTCGGTAGCGATGAGGTCAGATTGATGCGACATGGGGGCGGTTGTTGGCGGTTGGCGGGTGGCGGGTGGCGGGTGGCGAGTGGCGAGTGGCGAGTGGCGAGTGGCGAGTGGCGAGTGGCGGTTGGCGGTTGGCGGTTGGCGGTTGGCGGTTGGCGGTTGGCCGTTGGCGGTTGGCGGTTGGCGGTTGGCGGTTGGCGGTTGGCGGTTGGCGGTTGGCGGTTGGCGGTTGGCGGTTGGCGGTTGGCGGTTGGCGGTTGGCGG
>Ga0163216_100709_pt1 | contig 38933 bp, 35 predicted proteins | sample SynspAceP_FD_167610 | JGI IMG/M metagenome (GOLD analysis project Ga0163216, IMG submission 167610) | Saline lake microbial communities from Ace Lake in Antarctica - Synechococcus sp. Ace-P (Illumina Assembly) | ecosystem: Environmental > Aquatic > Non-marine Saline and Alkaline > Saline ...
GCGTCTGCGCTTGCGATGACGGCGGCGGTTGGCACCGCGATGCTGGCAAGCGGCGCGCGGGCGCAGACGGCTGTGAAGGGCGGGACGCTAAAGATGGGCCTTGGCGGCGGCGGCAGCACGGACAGCCTTGATCCGGCGCTGGCGGCGAACCCTGTCACGTTCCACCTGATGCGGACGCTGGGCGAGCAGTTGGTGGATGTCACCCCCGACGGGCAGCTGGAAATGCGTCTGGCCGAAGAGGTCGAGAGCGACGCAGAGGCGAAGGTCTGGCGGTTCAAGATCCGCCAAGGTGTCACGTTCCACAACGGCGCGGTGATGACGCCGGACGATGTGCTGGCCACGCTAGAGCGGCACTCGGACGAGGACTCTCAGTCCGGCGCTCTTGGCATCATGCAGGGCATTGAATCCATGCGCGTCGATGGCGACTGGGTCGAGGTGACGCTGACCACGGCGAACGCCGACCTGCCCTATCTGATGGCCGATTATCACCTGCAGATCCAGCCAAACGGCGGCCGCGACGATGCGGCAGCAGGCATTGGCGCTGGCGCGTATAAGATCGTCGCGCAGGAACCCGGCGTGCGCTATACCTTTGAAAAGCATGCAGAGTATTGGGACAGCGAACGCGGTCATTACGACGCGGTAGAATTCCTTGTGATCAACGATGCCACCGCCCGGATGGCGGCGCTGCAGTCCGGCCAGGTGCATATTGCCAACCTCGTGGAGCCCAAGGTTGCGGGCCTGCTCAACCGTGCGCCAACGCTCGAGGTCAAGAGCGTCTCTGGCCGCGGTCACTACGTCTTTGTCATGCACACCGACACCGCGCCGTTTGATAATGCCGACCTGCGTTTGGCCCTGAAATACGCCGTCAACCGCGCGGAAATGGTCGACAAGATCCTGCAGGGCTTTGGCACGATCGGCAACGACACCCCGATCAACGCCGCCTATCCGCTGTTTGACGACAGCCTGCCGCAGCGCACCTTTGACATCGAAAAGGCCGCCGAGCACTACAAGGCGTCCGGCCACGACGGCAGCCCGATCGTGCTGAAGGTCGCGGATACCGCGTTCCCCGGCGCTGTCGATGCCGCCGCGCTGTTCCAGCAATCCGCCGCCGCTGCCGGCATTCCGTTGGAAATCCAGCGCGTGCCCAACGATGGCTACTGGTCCGAGGTCTGGAACAAAGAGCCGTTCTGCGCATCCTATTGGGGCGGCCGCCCGGTGCAGGACCAGATGTACACGACCGCCTATCTGTCGACGGCAGACTGGAACGACACCCGGTTCACGAACGCAGCCTTCGACGATCTGCTGCTGCAAGCCCGGGCCGAACTGGACCCCGCCGCGCGCACCGCGACCTATGCGCAAATGGGCGCCATTGTGCATGACGAAGGCGGCGTGATCGTGCCAATGTTCAACGACTTCATCGAAGCGGTCAGCAATGACGTGCAGGGCTGGGTCGCGGACGGCGGCGGCGACACGATGAACGGCCTTGCACCGCACAAGACGTGGTTGGCCAGCTAAGGTGACGCGCAACCCGATTGTCTTTTTGTTGGCCCAGCGTTTATCGCTGGGCCTGCTCTTGCTGCTTGCGGCCTCTGCCTTGATCTTTATGGGCACCGAGATTTTGCCCGGCGATGTTGCCCAGTCCATCCTTGGCCAAAGCGCAACACCGCAGGCGCTGGCGAACCTGCGCAACGAGCTTGGCCTGAACGAGCCTGCCTTGGCGCGCTACTTTGATTGGCTGGGCGGCATTCTGCGCGGCGATCTGGGCACGGCGCTGACCAATGGTCAGGATATCTGGACCGCCATGTCGGGGCGTCTGGCCAATACGCTGTTTCTGGCAAGCTGCGCTGCGATCATTGCGGTGCCGCTGGCGATCATCCTTGGCGTCATCGCGGTGCGCTACCGCGGGCAATGGCCGGACAAGCTGATCTCTGGCATCACGCTGACATCGGTGTCGATCCCGGAATTTATGCTGGGCTATATCGCGATGTTCATTCTGACGGTGCAGTTCCGCATCTTTCCATCCGTATCCACGATCTACGACAGCATGAGCCTTGGGGAAAAGCTGCATGCCGTGGCAATCCCGGTGCTGGTGTTGGTGCTGGTTGTGCTGGGCCATATGATGCGCATGACGCGGGCTGCGATCCTGAACGTGATGCAATCGGCCTATATTGAAACCGCCGAGCTGAAGGGCCTGCGCCCGATCACCGTGATCGCCCGCCACGCCTTTCCCAATGCCATCGCGCCTGTGGTCAACGTGGTCATGCTGAACATGGCCTATCTGATCGTGGGCGTTGTGGTGGTCGAGGTGGTCTTTGTCTTTCCCGGCATGGGCCAATACCTTGTCGATCACGTCACCAAGCGTGACGTGCCTGTTGTGCAGGCCTGCGGGCTTGTCTTTGCTGCCGTTTATATCGGCCTGAATATGGTGGCTGATATCGTGTCGATCCTGTCCAACCCCCGCCTGCGGCACCCGAAATGAGGGGGATACCTGTTTCCGCCCTGATCGGGCTCGCCTTTGTTGCGCTTTATGCCTTTGGTGCGATTTTTGCAGGCTTCATCGCCCCCTACGGCATGGCCGAAGTCGTCGGCGATGTGTGGGAGCCTGCGTCATCCGAACACCTGCTGGGCACCGATAGCATTGGCCGCGATCTGCTGAGCCGGATCATCTTTGGCGGGCAGACGACGATCTTTGTCGCCACCGCCGCCACGATCCTCAGCTTTACCGTGGGGTCGATCATGGGGCTGACCGCCGCTGTGGCGGGGGGCTGGGTGGACCAGTTTCTGTCGCGTTTTGTCGATCTGATCATGTCGATCCCGGCGCTGATCTTTGCCCTTGTCGTGCTGTCGGTGATGCCCGTCACCCTGCCCGTCCTGATCGTCGTCATGGGCCTGCTGGACGCCACCCGCGTCTTTCGTTTGTCCCGCGCCGTCGCCGTCGATATCACCGTGATGGATTACGTGGAGGCCGCCCGCCTGCGCGGCGAAGGCAACCGCTGGATCATCTTCCACGAGATCCTGCCAAACGCCCTGTCGCCGCTGGTGGCCGAAATGGGCCTGCGATTCATCTTTATGGTGCTGTTCATCTCGACCCTGTCGTTCCTCGGGCTTGGCGTGCAGCCGCCCTTGGCGGATTGGGGCGGTATCGTGAAGGAAAACAAGGACGGTATCGTCTACGGCATCCCTGCCGCGCTGATCCCGGCCTTTGCCATCGCGACGCTCGCGATCTCTGTCAATCTGGTGGCGGACTGGGTGCTGAGCCGCACCGCCAGCCTGAAAGGAGGCCGGGATGGATGATACCCTGCTTGATGTGCGCAATCTGACGATTGGCGCGACGGTCTATCCGCCTGATGCCGCGCCCAAAGACATCTCTATCGTGCACGGCGTGTCGTTCACCCTAGCCAAGGGCCGCGTGCTGGGGCTGATCGGGGAATCCGGCGCGGGCAAATCCACCATCGGTCTGTCCGCCATGGCCTACGGGCGCGGCGGCGTGCGGATCACCGGCGGTCAGGTATTCCTGAACGGCCGCGATATCTTGCAAGAGCGCGCGGCGGGTCTGCGCAATTTGCGCGGGCAAGAGGTCACCTACGTCGCCCAATCCGCCGCGGCCGCCTTTAACCCCGCGATGCGCCTGATGGACCAAGTGGTCGAGGCCACGGTCCGCCACGGCCTTGCCACCCGGGCAGAGGCCGAGGCCCGCGCCGTGCAGCTGTTCGGCCAGCTGGGCCTGCCGGACCCGGACAGCATCGGGCGGCGCTATCCGCACCAAGTCTCTGGCGGGCAATTGCAGCGCGTGATGACCGCCATGGCCCTGTGCCCGCGCCCGTCGCTGGTGATCTTTGACGAGCCGACGACGGCGCTGGATGTCACCACCCAGATCGACGTGCTGTCCGCGATCAAAAAGGCCATTCAGGACACCGGCGTCGCCGCGCTTTACATCACCCACGATCTGGCCGTCGTGGCGCAGGTGTCGGACGAAATCATGGTCCTCAAGTCCGGGAAAACCATTGAACACGCGCAGGTGCGCCAGATCATCGAGGCCCCGCAACAGGACTACACCCGCGCCCTCGTGTCTGTCCGGTCCATCGACCACACGGAAAAAGAACCCGCCGCGCCGCTGCTGCGCGTGGACAACATGACCGCCCGCTATCCGGGGGTCAAACTGGACGTGCTCAAAGACGTCAGCGTCCAGATCGCGCCGGGGCAAACGCTGGCCGTGGTCGGCGAAAGCGGCTCTGGCAAATCCACGCTGGCCCGCGTCGTCACCGGCCTGCTGCCCCCGTCTGACGGGCAGATCACCTTTGACGGGCGCACCCTGCCCGCCGCGCTGGACGGCCGCGCCCGCGATGATCTGCGCGAACTGCAGATGATCTATCAAATGGCCGATACCGCGATGAACCCGCGCCACACCGTCGGCACCATCATCGGGCGCCCGCTAGAGTTCTACTTTGGCCTCAAAGGCGCGGCCAAACGTGCCCGCGTGCAAGAACTGCTAGACCAGATCGAGATGGGCAAAGGCTTTATCGACCGCTACCCGGCAGAGCTGTCAGGCGGGCAAAAGCAGCGCGTCTGCATCGCCCGCGCCCTGGCCGCCAAACCCCGCCTGATCATCTGCGACGAGGTCACATCCGCCCTTGATCCGCTGGTCGCCGACGGCATCCTGAAACTGCTGCTGGACCTGCAGGCGCAAGAAGGCGTCGCCTATATGTTCATCACCCACGACCTGGCCACCGTCAAAGCCATCGCCGACCAAATCGCCGTCATGCACCGCGGCAAAGTCGTCCGATACGGCCCCAAATCACAAGTCCTCGCCCCGCCCTTCGACGACTACACAGACCTGCTATTAGCTTCTGTGCCAGAGATGAAAGTCGGATGGCTCGAAAACGTCGTGGCTAGCCGCAAGATTGAAAGCGCAGGCAGGTAGCGGGGCGTGGCAGGCAACGCTTTGTGACTTGCAATCAGGCGCTTGCCCCACCTTAACTTCGCCAGCGAAACCCATCTTATCCACGAATGGACGATCCGATGATCAAATTCTATTTTCACCCCTCCCCGAACCCCGCCAAGGTCGCCCTGCTGCTGGAAGAGCTGGGCGTCGCCTATGACGCGGTTCCCGTGGACACCCGCAAAGGCGAGCAATTCACGCCGGAATTCCTAGCGATCAACCCCAACGGCAAGACGCCGGCTATGACCGATGGCGACGCCAAACTGTTCGATAGCACCGCGATCTTGATGTATCTGGCCAATAAAGAGGGTAAATTCCTGCCCGACAACACACTAGAGGCGCAGGCGCAGTACCTGTCGTGGATGATGTTCGTCGCCAGTGGCATCGGCCCCTATTCCGGCCAAAGCGTGCACTTCAAGCACTTCGCGCCAGAGCCAAAAGACTATGCCGTCAACCGTTACGGCTATGAGGCAGAGCGTCACTGGGGCCTGATCGACCAGCGCCTTTCGGAAGGTGCCTATATGATGGGCGACACCTATACCGTTCTGGACATGGCCGTCTGGGGCTGGGCGCGCGCTGTGCCGTTCATCCTTGGCGCTGACGCATGGGAAAACCTGCCCAACCTCAAGCGGTTGCTGGACGAAATTAATGCGCGTCCCGCCGCAAAGGCCGCAGAGGCGATGTTCGCCAGCCATACCTTTAAAAAAGAGATGGACGACGATGCGAAGGCGATGATGTTCCCGCAGAACAAGCGCCTCGCGTAACGCGATTGCGATGGGTCCGGCGCGATATGCGCCGGACCTTGCCGACTTGGACAGTGCTGCCGATTGCTGCCGCGGCCAAAACTTTGCAGCGAACCCCTCATTATATGCAGTATGCGCCAATTCGCCTTTTGGGTGGAAATGGCACAGCGTGCAGGGTCGATTTTAACACAATCTAAAGTATTACTGGACTCCGTTTGGGCGGCGTCGTTCAATTTGACTTTAACGTCACCAGGCAATCGTCTGTTTTCAATTTATTTTACGTCGATATTTTTTAGGTGTGCCATCATTTCCAATCTTACGCGTCTTACCATTGCCGCCCTGTCCCTAGTCTGCGCAATATGCCAACCCGCCCGATCCGAGACGCAGAAATCTGCGATCCAATTGACGATCAACGACGGCATGTCGCAAAGCACCGTCAATGACATCCTTCAGGCCGACGATGGCCGGATGTGGTTTGCGACGGGCGACGGGCTAAGCCTGTATGACGGGGAAAGTTTTCAATACGTCTATCGCGCCCAGTCGGACGCGCCGGGACTGGCGAACAATTACACCTTTGCACTGGCGCAGGATACCAACGGGCTGATCTGGGTGGGCACCTTGGGCGGCGGGATCGCGGTGTTTGACCAGCAGGTGAACCCCGTGGCCAGCCTGCGCGCCGCCAGTGGTCTATTTGCCTCGGACGAGGTTTTCGACCTTGCCCCCGGCCCCGACGGCACGATGTGGATCGCCCATGGCCGCGGCGTCACGCAGTTGCGTCTGGACGATGGCACCTTTACCCAGCCCGGCGGCGCGCAGCCTGCGGACATCGACACCGACTATATCCGCAGCCTTGTGGTCAGTGCAGATGGCGGCGTTTACATTGGCACCGGCAGCGCAGGGCTTTATCACTTTGATCCGGCAAGCGGGCAGCTTACCCATTGGGATGACAGCAATAGCGCGCTGACCGGATTGACCGTGCTTGACGTGCTGATCGACACCGACGGCCTTGTCTGGATCGCGACAGAGGACGCGGGACTGCACCGTCTAACACCTGATACAGGCGTCATCGACCAGCCACTTGCCATCCCCGATGACGACGTCGAAGCCCTTGCGCAGGGGCAAGACGGGCGGCTGTGGATTGGCACATGGTCAAACGGCATTTTCGTCTATGACCCCGCCACCGGCGTCATGGAAAACTACCGCAGCCGCCGCGGCGTGCGCCAGCGCATCAGCTCTGACACTATCGTCGCGCTGACGCCCGGCAATCTGGGGCGCATGTGGATTGGCACCTATGACAACGGCGTCAGCAGCGTGTCCCAGTCCCCCGACCTGTTCGAAACCTACTACCCGCAAGACAGCGGCGTCATCTGGGCGCTGGCCGACGCAGGCCGGAGCGGGCTCTGGATCGGCGGTAAGGATGGCCTTTTGCGCCTGAACCGGAACCTGCAAGATCTGGCCATTGTCGATCTGGACAAAGACCTTGGCCCCGGCCCCCACGATGTCCGCGCGATCCTGTCAGAGCCGTCGGGCGTCATCATCGCCGTGCGCGACCATGGCCTGCAGCGGCGCAAAGCGGGTCAGCTGACGTGGTCCCGCATGACCGCACCGGATGGCACGCCCATTGCGGGCGATGCCTTTATCCGGCTGCTGCTGCGCGCGGCGGATGGCACCTTGTGGATCGGCACGCATACCGGGGTGTTTCACGTTGGCCCCGATGGTACGCAGCTTGCGCATTACGTCGAAGGCGACGGGCCACGCGATCTGCCCCATAACCGCACGCGAAGCCTGTATCAGGGGCCGGACGGCACGATCTGGATTGGCACCAGCGGCGGGCTAAGCCGTTGGAACGCGGCCACCGGCGATTTCACCACCGTATCCGGCCTTGATGTGCTGCCCGACAACGACGTGCGCGCGGTCTGGCAGGGCGCGCCGGGCGATCCGCTGTATGTTGGCACGCAAGGCGGGATCGTTCTGCTGGACAGCGATATGGCCCCACTCCGGCAGATCGGCCGGGCGAATGGTCTGCCGAACGAGACGATTTACAAGATGCTGCCGGGTAGCCTTGGTGATCTGTGGCTGACCACGAACAACGGTCTGGCGCGGCTTGATCTGGCGACGGACCAGATCGACGTATTCCGCGCCTCTGACGGGCTGCAGGGCGCAGAGTTCAACTTTAACGCTGGCACCGTGCTGGACGACGGGTCCATCGCGGTGGGCGGGATCGACGGGTTTTCCTTGTTCGACCCCCGCGAAATTTACGCAGAGCGCAGCGCGCCGCGCGTGTCGGCGGTGTGGGATCAGCAGCCGACGACCCCAATTATCGCCCCGTTTGGCATCGCGATTGATCTGTCCGTTATCCAATATGACAAGCCGGGTGATAACGACCTGCGCTGGCGGCTGCTGCCGGATCAGACCGATTGGACGACGGCCAGCGGCGTGCGGCACCGGATCAATTACCAACTGCTCAAGGCTGGCGATTACCAATTGGAATATCAGGGCATATCCTCTGCAGGGGTCGCATCGGCCCCGGTGGCGGTTGCCTTTCAGGTCATGCCACCCTTTACGCAGCGCTGGTGGGCGTGGCTTTGCTATGCCGCAATTGCCGCTGGCGGGCTTGTGGCCGTGTCCCGTCTGCGCACGCGGCAAGTCCGGGCGCGCAACCGCAGTCTAGAGCAGATCGTCGCCGCAAAAACCGCCGAACTGGCGCAGCAAAATGCCAAGCTGGCCTGCGTTGCACGGGACCGGGCGGCGTTTTATGCGCGCACCGTGCATGAAATCCGCACACCCCTGTCGCTGATCAGCGCGCCGCTGGATCATGCCTTGCGCCTGCCGGACCTGCCCGCCGAGGCCAGGCGCCTGATCAACCTTGTGATCCGCGCCGCCGCCCGTATGACCATGCTGACCCAGCAAATGGCTGATACCGCCGCCGCCCCCGAAGGGCTGGGCGGTGGCCGCGCAACGCTTGATCTGGCATCATTTGTGCAACCGATTGTCGATTTCTACCACGAGATGGCGCAAGAGCGCGGCTTGATCTGGTCTGCGACAACGCCGCTGAGCGGGGCGGCGACCCTTGATCCCAGCGCCTGCGATGCCTTGCTGCACAACCTGTTGTCCAACGCCGTGCGCCACACGCCTGCGGGCGGCACCGTCGCCGTGCAGATCACCGCACAGGCGCAAGATCTGACCATTCGCGTCACCAACACCGCGCCGTTGCCACAGCACCTTGCGAACCGGTTGATCGCGCGCAGCCTTGAGGTCGAGCCATCAAAAGGCTTGGATATCATTGCGCAATCCGTTCTGCAGTTGCAGGGCGAGCTGAGTGTAAACACCGGCCCACAGACGACCCTTCAGGTGGTGATCCCCTGCGATGCAACCCTTGCGCCGCAAACCTTGCCCTTGGCGCAGGACGATGGCGCCGCTGTGGCACCGCTGTCCAAGGCGGCGCAGGACGATGCCCCCACCATCCTGATCGTCGAAGACGACAGCGATTTGCGCGGCTTTTTGGCGGACCTTCTGGCCGAGGTGGGCCAAATCCGCGCCGTCGGATCGCTTGCCGCTGCGCGCCGGGCGCTGGACCGGCACCCGGTACAACTGGTGCTATGCGATGTGATGCTGCCCGATGGGCGGGCCTTTGATTTTGGCAAATCGCTAAAGTCTGACAAGGCCACCGCCCATATCGGTCTGATCTTTCTGACCGCCTTGCAGGACACCGCCGCCCGCCGCGCGGCGCAGGATGCTTGGGCGGATGATTACCTGACCAAGCCCTTTGACCCGCAAGATGTGCTGCGCAAGGTGCAGCTACGGCTGCGCGCAGCAGAGCGGGTGCAGAACTATGTCGTCGACCATCTGCTGCCGGACCCCGGCGCGCCCGCGCCTGCGCTGCAACCGGACCTTGCGCCGTTTGATCGGCAGTTGCTGGACCGGCTGGAGGTGTTCTTTCAGGGCGCTCTTGCGAACCCTAATGCGCGGATCGAGGATGCGGCAACGGCTTGCGGTGTCAGCACGCGGGTCTTGCAGCGCAAGATCGACGCACTGTGCCCGCAGCCGTTCAATACGCTGCTGTCGGACCGCCGGATGCAGCACGCAGGCGATCTGTTGCAGCAGGGCCGCCAAAGCGTCACCGATGTCGCAAGCGCCTGCGGCTATCGCAACTTGTCCAGCTTTTCGCGGCGGTTCAAAGCGTTTCATGGCCAGTCCCCGCGCGACTATGCAGCGGCGCAAACATCCGTCCGGACGGGCTAATTGCTTTGCCGGCGGCCTAAATAGCGGTCGAACCTTGTGCCAAACAGCCGTCTTGTTGTGCAGGCCGCGCCAATTGCGCCGAAGGCATGCCATCCCCGGTTGAGCCAGAATGACGCAGACGGCAAGGATAAGGCGCGGATTATTGATCTCCGCTGAGGTGGTGGACTTTTAGGGCGACCCCCGATGATACGTCACGTTTTTTGACCGGTATCCATTCAACTACAATTTAATGCGTCCACCCCGCTCCTCGCTGCGTTCGCGCGGTGCCGGATAACAAACGGCGGCACCGCGCAAACGCGCGGTGCCGTATGCGCGTCAGTGCTTATGCGCCAAAGCGCCAACCACAATCACCACCAGCGCAAGGGGCAGCAACAGGCTGGCCGCATCCATGCCGCCGCGGGCGGGGGCCGGTTGGGCGTATTGGGCGGCGCGCGGCGCTGGGGCTTGCTGGGCATAGGATGCCACCGGGGCGGCCAGCGACAGCGTGGCGGCCAGTATGGTCAGAGATTTGCGAAACATAGTCTTTATCCTTTTGGTGTCTTCATGGCCTGCACATCGCGCAGGCCGTTTTCACAGCCTGATCTAATTGCGCGGCGGCGGGGCCTTGCGCATCTGCTCCATCGCGGCGTCGATAAGTGCGGGGGTCAGCGACGGGTTCTGCACCATCAGACAATCGACAAGGGCCGCGCGATCAGCCTGTGATGGCTCGCTGCCCGGCTCGGGCCGTGGCCCCATGCAGCTTTGCATCTGGGACGGCGTCAGGTCCAAGGCTTCGGCCACGGCGTCCATCGGGTTCGGCCCCTGCCCTTTCGGACCTTGGCCCTCTGCGCCTTGGGCCATCGCGCCCGATGTCGTCACAGCCGCCGCACTAAGCAGCGTGATAGCGGCGACGAATGCGAATGATAGCGCGGTCGGGCCTTTGCCTGCGGACGTCATTGTGCCGCGCTGATTGCCTGCAGATTTATTGGTCTTGGGAAACATCATCTTCTCCTGTTTTGGCGCATGTTGCGCCGTCGCCTGATCCTTTTGCGCTAAGTTTGAGGAGCGGATTTGCAGTGAATATGCACCCAGCGTGCAGGGTGCGAAAAAAGTGCAAAGTCTGCCAATTTCACACGCTGCGGTGTGATGGCGCGCGGCATCCGTCATGACCTGCAGTTGCAAACCAAGTTTCGCGGCTGCCGTTTTTGTCAGCATCGCGCCTGCGCTCGCGGCATATCAGGCAAATTTGCGCCGATGGCCCCCATGGGGCGGGGAACATCCCCATCAGCCACACGTTACCGCAGCATAATCACATGACTGCCATCAGGAGAATTCAAATGCCGATCTTGGACACCGTTGTCTTTCCAGTCGCCGGACGGGGCACACGGCTTTTGCCGCTGACCAAATCGGTCCCAAAAGAACTGCTGCCCGTCTATGACAAGCCCATCCTGCAATTCGCGGTTGAAGAGGCGATCAAGGCCGGGGCAAAGCGGCTTGTGTTCGTCACCCATGCCTCAAAGCCTGCAATCGGGGATTATTTGCAGCCGGACAGCGCGCTTAAGGACGTGTTGGAAAGTGACGGCAAGGTCGAATTGGCCCGCGCGCTGGATGAAATCACGCTGGGCAGCGGCGTCGAGGTGATCTTTGTCGAACAGGACGAGCCGCTAGGTCTGGGTCACGCGGTGCTGATGGCCGCAGACCATGTGCGCGGCGATGCCTTTGGTGTGATCCTGCCCGACGATGTGATCCTTGGACAGCCATGCCTGCCCGAAATGGCCGACGCCTATAGCAGCGGCCACATGATCGCCGCGATGGATGTGGACCGCGCGGACGTTAAGAAATACGGCATTTTCCGCCCATCCGCCGCCGCGTCCATCGGCAAGATCGTGCAAGCGTCGGAACTGGTAGAAAAGCCAAGCCCCGAAGTCGCCCCGTCGCAACTGGCCGCTGTGGGCCGCTATATCCTAGACAGCCGCATCTTTGACGCGCTGCGCAATCTGGAACCCGGCGCTGGCGGTGAATATCAGCTGACCGACGCGATTGCAGCCGATGCGCCAGCGTTCGGGCTGGCGGGCTTTCGCTTTTCCGGCGCACGCCACGACTGCGGATCGCATGCCGGATTGCTGGGCGCGGCGAATGCCCGCGCCACGGAACTGACCTGCGCCGTGGCGGCCGAATGACGGATGACATCGACGCAATAACGCGCGAAGGGACCACTGATATTTATCTGATGCTCGACTTTGACGGCACGCTGATTGATCTGGCCCCGACGCCGGATGGCATTCACGTGCCCGCCCGCCTGCACGGCTTGCTGGCGGGCCTGCACGCCAAACTGGACGGGCGGCTGTGTCTGGTGTCGGGCCGCGAAGTCGCGGTGCTGGAACGCTTTCTGCCGGATTTCCCCGGCGACATCTTTGGGGCCCACGGGGCAGAGGCGCGGCGGGGCGGCACCCTGTCGCGTCACCCGCTGGTCGGCAGCCCGGTGGTCGCCAGTGTGCAAAGCCAAGCGCAAGACGCGGTGGCGCAGATGCACGGCGTGACGTTGGAAACAAAAGACACCGGCGCTGTCATCCACTACCGCGCTGTCCCGCAAGCCGAAGGCGCTGCCCGCGCGGCGGCTGAAACCATTGCGGCGGCCGCGCCGGGCATGGAAATGCACACCTCTAAAATGGCGTTCGAAATCAGGCCATCGGACGCCAGCAAGGCCGGCGCAGTGCACGCCATCATCGCAGAGCAGCCCAGCGGCATCCGCCCCGTCGTGATCGGCGATGACGTCACGGATGAAGAGGCGATGGTGGTGGCCAACGCCGCGGGCGGTTTCGCTGTACGGGTCGGCGGCGGCGATACCTGCGCCGCCTACCGCCTGCCGGATCCGGCGGCGGTGCTGGCTTTGCTTGAATCCTGGCTATCGGAGGAAACATTATGACTGGTCGTCTTGTCGTCGTCTCGAACCGGGTACCATCGGACGGGCCGCCTTCTGGCGGGCTTGTTGTCGCGCTGCATGATTGCCTGCATGAAAACGGCGGCGTGTGGTACGGCACCTCTGGCCAGATCAACGATGCACCCAGCGACGGGTTCAGCGATGTGGCTGGCGACGGCTATGACATGCGCACCTTTGATCTGACGCAGGCTGAACACGACGGCTATTACCTTGGCTACGCCAACTCTGTCCTGTGGCCGCTGTGTCACCGCCGCGCCGATCTGATGGCGCTCAGCACGGGCGATTTTGAAACCTATATCGCTGTGAACCGCCGCCTTGCCAAAATGATGGCCCGCGAATTGCGGCCCGACGATCAGGTCTGGATTCACGATTACCATTTCCTGCCCCTTGCCGCCTGCCTGCGGGAACTGGGCGTGACCGCGACGATTGGCTTTTTCCACCACATTCCGTTTCCGGCCGTGCATGACCTGCTGGCCCTGCCCCAGCACCACATTTTCCCGCAATGGATCGCCAGTTTCGACCTTGTCGGCCTGCAAACTCAGCGCGATGTTGCAGCAGCGCTCGAGATGTATCGGTCCCTTGTCGGGGCAGAGCAGCTGCGCGACGGATCGCTGCAATATCGGGGCCGGAACTTTGAAATCCGCAGTTTTCCCATCGGGATCGACGTGGATGCCTTTGCCAAAGAAGCAGGCCGCCGCGATGGCCGCGCCTTGCTCAACCTTGCCACAGACGAACGGCTGGTGATCGGTGTGGACCGCCTGGATTATTCCAAAGGCCTCGACAATCGGCTAAGCGCCTTTGGCCAGTACCTAGAGGCCCGCGAGGACGGCGATCCGCGCGCATCCTTGCTGCAAATCGCCCCGCCCACGCGCGAGGCCGTGACCGCCTATCAGAACATCAGGTCAGAGATGGAGCGGATTTCCGGCAAGGTGAACGGGCTGCATTCCGATCTGGACTGGACCCCGATCCGCTATATCCACCGCGGCATCCCCCGCGACACGCTGGCGGCGCTGTACCGGGCGGCGGATGTCGGCTTTGTCACGCCCTTTGCCGATGGCATGAACCTTGTGGCCAAGGAATATGTCGCAGCCCAATCACACGAAGACCCCGGCGTGCTGATCCTATCGCAGTTCGCTGGCGCGGCAGAACAGATGACGTCGGCCCTGATCGTGAACCCCTATGACATCGGCGAAATGGCCGCCGCGCTGCGCACGGCCCTGTCGATGCCCCTGGCAGAGCGGCGCGAACGGCACGCGGCCTTGTTCAAGGTGGTGCAGCGCGACGACATTGGGCACTGGACGGATAGCTATCTGGCAGCCATGGCCCGGATTGCGCATAAACCGCTGGTGGCAGAGGCGGTCTGATCCAGCAGAGCCGCGCATAACGGCCCCAGCTTGACGCGCCGTCAATGCGCTGTGCCGCATGCGATCCCCTCTATTCAATCGCCTGCGACACTTTTACACTAGGGGTTGCGACCTCTGGGCAAGTCCATCGGCTGAGGCGTATTTGTTTTTGGAAAGTGCGCGCCATGATCGAGTCCAGTGCCCCTAAAAATTTCTTTGATGCTAAGTCTGCACCAAAAGACAGCGGACATGCCCCTGCGTTTTTGGGCGGCGGCGAGCTGGGTCAGCGCATGTGCGCGTTCGACTGGCAGACCACGCCGCTTGGCGCGCCGTCAACCTGGCCCACCGCGCTGACCACACTGGTCGAGGTGATGCTGCAGTCACGCCAGCCCATGTTTCTGGCCTGGGGCGACGCGCGCACAATGCTTTACAACGATGCCTACGCGCCATTGCTGGGCGCACGCCACCCTGACGCGCTAGGGCAGCCGTTTTTCGAGGTTTGGCACGATATTATCGACGTGGTGAAGCCGATCATGGACAAGGCCTTTGCGGGCGAAAGCACGCATATGGACGATCTGATGCTGCTGGTCCACCGCAACGGTTATCCCGAAGAGGCGCACTTTGCCTTTTCCTACACGCCTGTGCGGGGCGGCAGCGGGACCGTCATGGGCATGTTCTGTGCCTGCACCGAAACCACCAAAGAGGTGATGGCCCGCCGCCGCGAAATCGCCGAAAGCGAACGGCTGGAAAATATGTTCGCGATGGCCCCCAGCTTTATGGCGATCCTGCGCGGGCCGCGCCACATCTTTGAATCGACCAACGCCGCCTATAACCGCCTGATCGGGCGCGACGACATCATCGGACGGTCGGTCAGAGAGGCCCTACCCGATATCGCGGGGCAAGGCTTTTTTGAAATTCTGGACGAGGTCTATGCGACCGGTCAGCCGTTCGTGAACCAAGACGCCAAGGTCACCTTTCAGACCTCGGAAGATAGCGCGCCGACGGATCGGTACGTGTCGTTCATCTTTCAGCCCATCAAGGGCGATGACGGCGAAGTCACTGGTGTGTTCATTGACGGGCACGACGTGACCGAGCGGATGATCAGCCAAGGCGCGCTGACCGAAAGCGAAACCCGCTTTCGCGAAATGGCCGATAACGCGCCGAACTTTATCTGGATGACAGAGCCGTCGGGCGGTTGCACCTATGTCAACCAACGCTGGCATAGCTTTACCGGGCAAACCGCGCAGGACGTGCGCGGCAATGGCTGGCTGGATGCCGTCCACCCCGATGATCTAGAAGAGGTGCGCCTTGCCCTGCAACAAGCCCACGTCGATCATGATGTATTCGAGCTGGAATACCGTCTCCGCCAAGAGGACGGCACCTATGTCTGGACGCTGAACACCGCACAGCCCCGCTTTACCACGGACGGCACCTTTGTCGGCCTGCTGGGATCGGGCCTCGATATTGACGAGCGCAAAGATTTTGAAGAGCGTCAGGCCCTGATGGTCAGAGAGCTGCACCACCGCGTCAAGAACACGCTGGCGACGGTGCAGGCGATCATCGGCTTTACGCTGCGCACCTCGACCGACATGGAAAGTTTCCGCACCGGCGTCAGCAACCGCATCGCGTCGCTGGCGCGCAGCCACAGCTCGCTGACCGACGCCGAATGGCAGGGCATGGACCTGCGCGCCGTGCTGCGGTCCGAACTGGAACCCTATGACAACGGCAAGCGTCTGATCCTGAAGGGACCGCGCGTCTTTCTGTCGTCCGACACCGTCGTGCCGCTGACCATGGCGGTGCACGAGCTGACGACGAACGCCGTCAAATACGGCGCATTGTCCAACGAGGATGGCCAGATCGAAGTGCGCTGGTCCGTCACCATCGGGCCAGAGGGTGAGCATCTGACCCTTGATTGGCGCGAAATTGGCGGCCCTGAAGTTTGCCCGCCAACGCGCACAGGCTTTGGCACGACCTTGCTGGAACGCCTTCTTGGCGGGCAGCTAAACGGGTCGGCCACGATGAATTACCCCGCGCAAGGGGTCGAGGTTCAAATCAAAGCGCAACTTCGTGATGCAAAAGTCGGAACGAAACCTTGATGGCACGCGTTCCGACATGATTCAAAAATTCAGGACATTCATGCAATGACATATCGTCATATCAAAGGCGCGACTGTGCTTGTCGCCGAAGACAACATGCTTGTCGCGCTGAACATCGCCCTCGCCCTAGAGGACCGAGAGGCCCGCGTGCTGGGCCCCTGCGCCCGCGTCAGCGAGGCGCTGCAGATGATCGAGGGCGCAGACATCGCCGGTGCGATCCTAGACGTCGACCTGATCGACGGGCCAGTGACACCGCTGGCACAAGCCTTGATCGCCAAAGGCTTGCCCATCGTGTTCTGCACAGGCGTCGGATTGCCGGCAGAGCTAAAGGCGCTGATCCCGAACGCTGAAGTGTTCCTAAAACCGACAGAGCCTGAACGGCTGATCGACAAGCTGAACCAGATGATCAGTTCCAGAATGCAGGCGTCTAGCTAACGCCGTTATCGCGCCGCAGGCAGCACAAACACCCGCGCAACCTTGCCAAATAAGCGCATGTCGCGGGCATTGCCGTTTTATTCATCGCCATCCGCGTAAAGGTGAATAACAGCCGCCTCTTTCACACCGCCAATATGCGTAAACGCCGCGCCTGCATTTGCGAAATCGGTAATCTTGAGCTTTGGAAATACGAAATACTTTTCTGCGACGTTTTCTTGCTGCGCGCAGTAAATGACGCGGGTGATCCCAGCAAAGCGCATGGCTGACAGGCACATCTCGCAGGGTTGCAGGGATGATATCAGGGTGCATTCCGACAACTGCTTGCGATCCAGCCGCTGCGTGACGGCGGCCAGCACGACCATTTCGGCATGCTTGGTCGGATCGGTCAGGGCATTGACCTCGTTCTCTCCGATTTCCAGAATCTGATTGCCACTTACAATTGCGGCGGCAATTCCATTGCGGTCATCCGCTTTGGACGCATCCAATGCCCGCTCAATGACGCCTTGAATGGCCTCGCGCTCGGTTTCAGATAAACGGGTGTCATTTTCCAGATCGGACATGTGCAATCTCCTTTAGCGATCTAATTAGTGCGCCAAGGGGACAGTCCACCGCAAAAGGATAAAATATATGCCCGCGCTAAAATCAATTCTGGAAACAGCGATTTATGTCGACGACTTGGGCCGCGCCTGTGCGTTTTACGAAGACGTCATGGGGCTGCGGCCGCTTAAGAAAACAGACCGCCTTTGCGCTTATGGCGTGAACGAACGCAGCGTTTTGCTGATCTTTTTGCGCGGCGGCACGGCGCAGGGTGCCACGGCCGATGGCGGAAACGAGATCCCGCCGCATGACGCGACGGGGCAGATCCACTTTGCCTTCGAAGCCACGCACGCGGCCTTTGCCGAATGGGACGATCATCTGACCGCACGCGGGGTCGACATCCTAAGCCGGACAAGCTGGATGCGCGGCGGCAAAAGCCTGTATTTCCGCGACCCGGACGGAAATCTGGTGGAGATTGCGGCCTCTCCGGGGTTGTGGCCGATGGAAGGCACTACGGCCTAAACGGGCGGGGATGGCCCCGCCCGCTATTGTCAGGCGACCTGCTCGGCTTCCAGCACTTCGGCGAAACTTTGAAAGAACTTCGCGGCCAGTTTTTTGGCCGTGCTTTGGATCAGGCGGCTGCCCAGCTGCGCCAACTTGCCGCCGATTTCGGCCTTGGCGTCATAGGTCAGCACCGTGGTGTCGCCGTCCGCCACCAGCGTAACATCCGCGCCGCCCTTGGCGTGGCCAGCAGCGCCGCCATTGCCTTGCCCCGTCAAGGAAAACGCATGCGGCGCGCCGCTTTTGTCGAGCTGCACATTACCGCTAAAGCGGGCTTTGACCGGACCGATCTTGAGCACGATCTTGGCCTCAAGCTCGGTGTCGGAATGCTGGATTAGCTCCTCGCAGCCGGGGATGCATTGGCGCAGGATTTCGGGATTATTCAAGGCGGCATAGACCCGGTCCAGCGGGGCATTGATGATGATGGCGTCTTTCAGTTCCATGGATATCTCTTTCTAACAGCAGGGAAATTTTACGGTGGATAGCGTCTCGGCCTGCTCTGGGGTCAGGGCCCATTTGCGGCGCAGCGCAGCAAAGACGTGGCGCAGTCGTGTCATGGTCATGTTCCTTTGGCCGGGGTCATTAGGATGCGGCGCTTTGGGCGGCCTGCGTTGAAATCTGGCGTTTGACTTCGGTCATCTGCGCAAGGATCGACAGGGCGATTTCTGCTGGCGTGACGGCACCAATGTTCAGTCCTGCAGGTGCGTGCACAGCGGCGATTTGCCCCGCTGGGATGTCCTGCGCGGCCAACTTCGCCGACAGCGTGGCGTACTTTTTGCCGCTGCCGACAAAGGCTACGTAGTCCGCGCCGCGGGTCAGAACGGCGGTCAGCGCGGCCAAATCCCCCTGCCCCTGCGTGGCAATCACGACATAGCGGGCGCGGCCCGGTGCGCGGTCTGGCAGGGGCGCATCGCTTGCGGCCTCTGTCACGGTCCAGCCGAAATGCGGCGCGAGGGCGGTCAGTTTCAGCGCCACCGGGGATGCGCCGATGACCCGCAATTCAGGCTCTGGCAGATGCGGTTCGATAAAGATGTCGATAGTGCCCTTTGACGGGCAACCGTTACGGGCAAAGCGGACGCCGTCCTTGTCATCGCCGGCATGCACGCCTTGGCGGGCAAGGTCCTCTTCCGGGGCGACGGAAATCAGTTGCGGCTGCCCGGTGGCATAGGCGCGCAGGGTCGCGGCCTTGATCGCGCCTTTGACGCAGCCCCCGCCCAGCCAGCCGTCGATAATGGTGCCGTCACCGCGCAGCAGTGCCTTAGCGCCGGGTTTGGCGGCGGTGGTGCCAGCCGTGCGCACGATGGTGGCGATGGCAAAGACGTCTGTGCCGTCCTGCAGCCCGTGTTCCATGATCTGTTTGGGTGTCATAGCCGTGCCAATTCAGGTTCAAGGGCGGCAAGATCACCCAGCGTGTTGGCCGCGCAAAACAGGTCAAGATGCGGTAAAGCCTGCGCCATGGCGCGCGCGGTGGGGGCGTAGCCGTCCCAGCCTTTCAGCGGGTTCAGCCAGATAATCTTGCAGCCGCGCTTTTTCAGCCGCGCAAGCGCGTCCGAAATACCGTCCGGCGCGGCGGTGTCATAGCCATCCGACAGGATCATCACGACGGTGCGGTTATCGACAAAGCGGCGGCCATAGGTGCCCGCAAAGGTGTTCAGGCTATCGCCAATTTTGGACCCGCCCGCAAAGCCGTCCGCCAGCAGCGACAACCGCGCAAGGGCCCGCAGGGCGTCTTTGTCGCGTAGCGCTTCGGTAATGCGGACCAGCTTGGTGTGAAACAGATAGGCATCAGCGCGGGGATCGGCGCGCATCAGCCCCGCCAGAAAAGCCAGAAAGATGCGCGAATAAACGGTCATGGACCCGGACACATCGCAGATCGCGGTGACGCGCAGTGTCCGGTCCGGGCGGTGGCGGCGCGGTAAGGCAAAGGGTTCGCCCCCCGTCGCTAAGCTTTGCCGGATCGCTTTGCGAAAATGGATTTGATCGCCCTTGCGCGCCGCAACCCGGCGGCGGGATTTGCGATCGCGCATCGCCGCGCCAAGGCGCAGCGCGATCTTTTCAGCCTCTGCGATGTCGTCAGGGCGTACGATGTCGCGCAGGTCTTTTTTGAATAGGTTCGCGATGTCGGTGGCGACCAGCTTGCCCTCGCCGTTTGCGTCCGCCTCTCCTGTCCCGCCGTCCGGCGCGCTAATATCGCCAGCGCCGTCGCTGGGATCGCCCGCCGCGTTCGCCTCGCGGGTTGAATGGGCGTGGTCGTTCGGGGTGTTTGGCGCGGTGGGCACGACGCGGGTTTTCACCCGCCCGCCGTTCATCCAGTAGCTGTCGAACAGCCCGTCGAACTGGGCGGCTTCCTCGGTGCATCCGGTAAAGACGGATTTCAGGGCACGCCGCGCCTCGCTTGGGTTGGCGGCATTGACGTGGCACAGCGCCTCTATCGCTAATGCCGTCTCTCCGACGCCAAGGCGCAGGCCGTGATCGCGCAGGTGCCGGGCAAAGCCGGTCATGCGCGCAGCTGGCCCCGGATCGCGGGCGGCGAATTTGGTCACAAGGGTCATGCCGCTTTCCCGGCCAGACGCTGGGCGATTTCGGTCGGGATCGCGTCCCGGTCCATCTGCGTTTTCAACAAGGTCGCCAGTGACGCCTGCAAGATTGCAGGATCATCGGTCAGGTCCGCGACGCCAAGCCCCATCAGGGCGGCGGCGAAGTCGAGCATTTCGGCAATGCCGGGCTTCTTTTCCAGCTCTTGTTTGCGCAAGGATTGCACGAAGCCGACGATCTGGGCGCACAGGCGGTCGGTGATTTCGGGATAGCGCGTGACCAGAATGGACAGCTCTGTTTCCAGATCAGGGTATGGCACATGCGCGTAAAGGCACCGGCGGCGCAGTGCATCGCTCAGGTCGCGGGTGCCGTTAGCGGTCAGGATCACCATGGGGCGGGTCGTGGCGGTGATCGTGCCCATTTCTGGGATGGTGATTTGGAACTCCGACAGGATTTCCAGCAGATAAGCCTCGAATTCCTCATCCGCGCGGTCGATTTCGTCGATCAGCAGTACAGGCGCTTTGGTCTGGCGGATCGCCTTAAGCAAGGGCCGTTCCAACAGAAATTCATCGGAAAAGATACGCGCCTCAACCTGCCGCCCCGTCTCTCCATCCTCGGATGCTGCACGGATCGCAAGCAGTTGGCGCTGATAGTTCCATTCATAGATTGCCTGCGCCGCGTCCAAGCCTTCGTAGCATTGCAGCCGGATCAACTGCGTGTCATGCACGGCGGCCAGCACGCGGGCGACTTCGGTCTTGCCGACGCCTGCGGCCCCTTCCAGCAGCAACGGCCGCCCCAGCTGCAGCGACAGATGCAGCGCCATCGCCAGATCGCCAGAGGCAATATACCCCTGTTCGGCCATGGCCGTTTGTAACGTCTTAAAGGTCATTGGATCCCCTCCCCAAGGTGCGGGCTGCAGGGTCTGCAGCCCGCGATGGGTCATTTAGTCGTGCATGCCAAGGTTCGCGGCTGTCTGCCAAATCCGCCAGTGGTCATGCGGCATGTTGGTGTGACGGTTACCGAACGGGCGGAACGCATCCTGCACCGCGTTGGAAAAGCACGGCACGCCGCCGACATGCGGGCTTTCGCCCACACCCTTTGCGCCGATCGGGTGATGCGGGCTGGGGGTGACGGTAAAGTCGGTTTCGTAGTTGGGCACTTCCCACGCGGTTGGCAGGAAGAAGTCCATCAGCGTACCGGTCTTGACGTTGCCGATGTCGTCATAGGCAATCTCTTGCCCCAGTGCGACGGCAAGGGCTTCGGTCAGGCCGCCGTGGATTTGGCCTTCGATCACCATCGGGTTGATCCGTGTGCCGCAGTCGTCCAACGCGTAAAAGCGGCGGATTTCCGGCACACCGGTATCGACGTCGATATCCATGACGCAGACATAAGCGCCAAAAGGATAGGTCATGTTGGGCGGATCGTAATAGCTGACCGCCTCTAGACCCGGCTCTAGCCCCGGAATGGCCTGATGATAGGACGCATAGGCGATTTCCTTCATCGTCTTGAACCGCTCTGGCGCGCCTTTGACGGCGAAGCGGTCCACGTCGAATTCCACGTCGTCGTCGTGAACTTCCAGCAGATAGGCCGCGATCATCTGCGCCTTGGCGCGGATTTTGCGCCCAGCCATCGCGGCCGCCGCACCCGCAACTGGGGTAGAGCGAGAGCCGTAAGTGCCCAGACCATAAGGCGCGGTGTCGGTGTCGCCTTCCTCGATCGTGATGCTATCGGCGGGCAGACCGATCTCGGACGCAAGGATCTGCGCAAACGTCGTCGCATGCCCCTGCCCCTGAGAGATCGTGCCAAGCCGCGCCGTGGCAGAGCCTGTCGGGTGGATGCGAATTTCGCAGCTGTCGAACATGCCCATGCCAAGGATGTCGCAGTTCTTGACCGGGCCCGCACCGACGATTTCGGTAAAGAACGACAGGCCAATCCCCATGATCTTGCGCGTCTCGCCGCGTTTGAACGCTGCGACCCGTTCTGCCTGCTCCGCGCGCAGACCTTTGTAGTCGACGGCCAGCAGCGCCTTGTCCCACGCGGTTTGGTAATCGCCGGAGTCGTATTCCCAGCCCAGCGCGGCGGTATAGGGGAACTGCTCTTTCTTGATGAAGTTGATCGACCGCAGTTCTGCCGGATCCATGTTCAGCTCGATCGCCAAGACTTCGATCATCCGTTCGATGAAATACACAGCCTCGGTCACGCGGAAGGAACAGCGATACGACACGCCGCCCGGTGCCTTGTTGGTGTAGACGCCATCAACGCCCAGATAGGCGACGGGGATGTCATAGGACCCGGTGCAGATGTTCATGAAACCGGCCGGGAACTTGGTCGGATCGGCGCAGGCGTCAAATGCGCCGTGGTCTGCGGTGACGTGGCAGTGCAGGCCTGTGATCTTGCCCTCTTTCGTGGCGCTGATCTTGCCCTTCATCCAATAGTCGCGGGCAAAGGCGGTGGACATCAGGTTTTCCATCCGGTCCTCGACCCACTTCACGGGCACGCCGGTGACGATGGATGCGACGATGGAACAGACATAGCCCGGATAAACGCCGACCTTATTGCCAAAACCGCCGCCGATGTCGGGGGACACGACGCGGATATTATGCTCTTCGATGCCCGACAAAAGCGAGGCGACGGTGCGCACGACGTGCGGCGCTTGGAATGTGCCCCACAGCGTCAGCTTGCCGTTGACCTTGTCCATCGACGCAACAGAGCCGCAGGTTTCCAGCGGGCACGGGTGGGTGCGGTGGTAATACATCTCGGCTTCGGCGACGACTTCGGCGTTATCGATCACCTGATTGGTGGCCTCTAACTCTCCGGCTTCCCATGTGAAGATATGGTTGGGATGCTTGCGCGGGCCGTGGGCACCGTTAGGGATAGAGCCGTCTGGAGCGATCAGATCCTCGCGCAGAACCACATCGGATTGCAGCGATTTGAACGGGTTGACGATGACTTCAAGCTCTTCGTATTCGACCTCGACCAGCTCTACCGCGTCCGCCGCGATGTAGCGGTCAGCGGCGACGACAAAGGCGACCTCTTGCCCTTGGAACAGCACTTTGCCATCGGCCAGCACCATCTGCTTGTCACCCGCCAGCGTCGGCATCCAGTGCAGACCCAGCGGTTCCAGATCCTTGGCGGTCAGAACCGCCGTGACACCGGGCAGCGCCATCGCGGCGTCGATGTTAATCGATTTGATCCGTGCATGGGCATAGGGCGAGCGTACGAAATCGCCGTGCAGCATGCCCGGCAGCTTGATGTCGTCGACATAGTTACCCTTGCCTTGGGTAAAGCGGGCATCCTCGACGCGCTTGCGCGAACAGCCCAGACCTTTTAGGCCAGCGACCCGGTCCTCGCGTGTGACTTCGTCCTTCATTGTGCCGCCTCCTTAGCTGAATTGAGTTCCGAGGCTGCGGACAGAATGGATTTCACGATGTTCTGGTAGCCCGTGCAGCGGCAGATGTTGCCAGCGATGCCAAAGCGGACCTCTTCTTCGGTCGGGTTCGGGTTTTCCTCTAGCAACTTGGCGGCGCGGGTAATCATCCCCGGCGTGCAAAAACCGCACTGAAGCCCGTGATGTTCCTTAAAGTTTTCCTGCAGCACATGCAGCGCGTCCGGGCTGCCCAGACCTTCGATGGTGGTGATTTCCGCGCCATTGGCTTGCGCCACGAACATGGTGCAGGATTTCACGGATTTTCCGTTCAGCGTGACGGTGCAGGCGCCGCAATGGGACGTTTCGCAGCCGACGTGCGGGCCGGTGATGTTCAGCTTTTCACGCAGGGCGTAGATCAGCAATTCGCGTGGTTCGGCCAGAAACTCGTGGTCTGTGCCGTTCACGTTCAGTTTGACGTGCATCTTGTTTGACATGGGTGTGTTCCTCCTTACGCCCGGGACCAGGCGCGGGCGATGGCGCGGCCAAGGACGATGCCAGCGACGTGGCGCTTGAATGCGACGGGGCCGCGGTTGTCTTCGGTGGGGTCAATATCAGCCAGCATTGCAGCGACGGCGGCCTTGATCGCGTCCGCGCCGCAGTCGGTGCCGACCAGCGCTGCGCCGGCAGCCTCGGACCACACGGGCGTGTCGCTCAGGTTCGTCATCGCGATGGACGCAGCGGCGACTTTGCCGCCCTCTTTGCTGATCTGCACCGCAGCAGCGGCGGTGGCGTAGTCGCCGATTTTGCGCTTTTGCTTTTCATAAGCATGCCCGCCAACGGGCACGGCAAAGGTGATCGCGGTCAGCACTTCGTCGTCTTCGCGGGCCGTCATATAGGCGGAATCGTAAAAGTCGCGCGCCGCGACAGTACGCTCGCCGTCCGGGCCAATCAGGTGGAACTGCGCATCAAGGCACTGCATCAGGCCCGGCATATCGTTGCCCGGATCGCCGTTCGCCACATTGCCGCCGACGGTGCCCATATAACGGACCTGCGGGTCTGCGATCTGCAAAGCAGCCTCTGCCATGATCGGGGCGGCGGCGGTCAGGGCCGCGTCGCCGATGATGTCATGCTGCGTGGTCATTGTGCCGATGCGGATGGTGCCGCCGTCAATGGTGATCCCGCTCAGGCCAGCGATGCCTTGCAGGTCGATCAGGTGCGGCACGTCCGCCATCCGCAGCTTCATCATCGGGATCAGGCTATGGCCGCCCGCCAGCACGCGAGCTTCGTCGCCATGCTCTTGCAGTAGGGCCAAAACGCCCTCCATGCTGGTCGGCCTATAGTATTCAAACGCCGCTGGTATCATTGCATCTCCTCCCAAATCCGCAAAGTCTTCTGCGGTCAGGCTGGCCTTTGGCCGGGGGCAATGCTTGTGAAATTCAATGAAACGCAGGGTGTTTTGCACGAATGGCGCCGTTTGGCGCACGAATGGCGACGCGCTATACGCCCAGCGTGTCGCGCACAGCCTTCAGGTGTGACCGGCTGACGGGGACCGCTGGCAAGTGCCCATCGGCAAAGCGGCACAGGCCTTGATCCTTTGTCCGCTCGAACCCTTTGACCTGCGCAGGGTTCACCAAATAGCTACGATGCGTCTTGATAAAACCCGCGTCTGACAGGCGCTTAACGGCCTCTGTGATCGGCCATGCGCAAAAGTGCTGGGCGTCGTTGGTATAGACTTTGGTGTAGTGCCCCTCGGCCCGGACAAAGGCGACTTGGACGGGGTCAATCATGTGGGTGACGCCGTGCCGTTCGCAGGGGATATGCAAAGGGCGCGGCGCGGCGATGGGCGCAGGTACAGGTGCCATTGCGGCAGGTGCCGTGACGGGCGCTGACACAGATGCAGGCGGCACAAAGAACGTCACGCCCATCCACAAAAACCCGCCGAAGATCACAAAGCTTGATACGATAACGCCCAGCGCCAAGGTTTCATTGCTCATGACCGGGCCGAATTCGTCCAGCGTCTGTACGGCGACGAACTGCGTATTGGCTGTCGCGATGAAATGCACCGCACAGACCGCCAAGGCAAAGCAAAGGGTCCCCAACAAGATGCTGCGATTGGTGCGTTTGCCGTAGGCCACCCAGAACGCGCCGATGCACAGCCCGATGGCCGACACCGCCGACATCGCCACCCCCAGCGGGGTATAAACCGGCTTGCACAGTTGCAGCCCAGCCATGCCAAGGTAATGCATCGCCAGAATACCGCAGCCCACCAAGGCCCCCGCAGCGGACACCGTCACCGGGGTACGGTCGCGAAAGTGCAATAGCAGCAGCGCCGTGCCAACGATCAGAATCGCCAGCAAGGCCGAGGCCAGCGTCACTGCCGCGTCATAATAGAACAAAATCGGCATCTGCATGCCCAGCATGGCGACAAAATGCATCGACCAGATGCCGCCGCCCAGCGCGATGGCAGAGGCAGCAACAGACCGCTTACGCTGCGCAACGCCTTGTTTTGAAAGATCCTTTGATAGCGTTAGCCCAGTGAAACCCGCCGCTAGGGCGATCACCACAGAGGCTGCGACAAGCCAGCTATTTTGACCAACGTCCAGAAATTCCATCCGCGCTTGATGGCACCAATCTTGCGACAAATCAACGCGCTGGCGCCCACGGCAGGCGCTGCGCTTTGTCGCTACGGGCCGATACAACCTAGGGTCAGCCTAGGCCGGGCCAAATCATGCGCGATACGATCATACAAAACGCTGCCGCGTTGCCGCTGAAATGATCGCAAAACACGCCTGATGTGCAACTTTCTTGCCTTATCGCAATGATAACGACAGCCGTGTTTTTTCAGCTTGCTCTCGCGCCTGTGAACGCACACAATTTCAGCTAAGCCACTGCACCAAGCCACCATCGGCTGCAGGACCGGCGCTGAAACCGGGGTTTGTTTAAGCAAACCTTTGATTGACGCAAAGGCAACGGCGCTTGGGAATTCCGGTTGTTTGGCCCCTGCTACGGCGGGCCGGCCCATAGCAACGGACTGCCCCGGGCCTTGGTTTGCTGGCTGCATAAAAAACGATCAACAACAGTGAGGAGACACTAATGTCATTGAAAATTTCCGTTGCCGCAGGCTTGCTGCTGACCACGTTTGGCGTGGCTGCGCAGGCCCAGTCGCTGGTCTATTGTTCCGAAGGATCGCCCGAAGGTTTTGACCCGGCGCTTTACACGTCTGGCACGACTTTCGACGCGTCCAGCCACCCGATCTATGACCACCTGACCGAATTCAAAGTCGGCACCACAGAGGTTCTGCCCGGTCTGGCCGAAAGCTGGGACGTGTCCGAGGACGGCATGACCGTGACGTTCAACCTGCGTCAGGGCGTGAAGTTTCATTCCAACGACCAGTTCACCCCGACCCGCGATTTCAACGCGGACGACGTGATCTTTTCGTTCGACCGTCAGGGCAACCCTGAAAACCCATACAACAGCTATTCCGGCGGCACGTGGGAATACTACAGCTCTATGTCGATGCCCGATCTGGTCGGCAGCATCGAAAAGGTCGACGACTATACCGTCAAGTTCAACCTGACCCGCCCAGAAGCGCCCTTTATCGCCAACATGGCGATGGATTTCGCGTCGATCGTGTCCAAGGAATACTCTGACGCGATGATGGAAGCCGGCACGCCTGAAATGGTGAACCAAGCGCCCATCGGCACCGGCCCGTTCACGTTTCAAGCCTACCAGAAAGACGCCGTCATCCGCTATTTGCGCAACGACGACTATTTCGGTGACAAGGCCCGCGTCGAAAGCCTGATCTTTGCGATCACGCCGGACGCATCGGTGCGTTACCAAAAGGTGCAGGCGGGCGAATGCCACGTCATGGCATATCCTAACCCGGCTGACGTGCAGTCCATGAAGGACGCAGACGACGTCGTCGTGATGGAACAAGAAGGCCTGAACGTGGGCTATCTGGCCTACAACACCAACGTCGCCCCCTTTGACAACGCCAACGTGCGCAAGGCGCTGAACATGGCGATCGACAAGCAGTCGATCATCGACGTCGTATTCCAAGGCTCTGGCGAAATCGCCAAGAACCCGATCCCGCCAACCATGTGGTCCTATAACGACGCGATCGAGGACGACCAGTACGATCCAGAAGCCGCCAAGGCGATGCTGGAAGCCGAAGGCGTGTCTGATCTGTCGATGAAGATCTGGGCAATGCCCGTGCAGCGCCCCTACAACCCCAACGCCCGCCGCATGGCAGAGCTGATGCAGGACGACATGTCCAAGATCGGCGTGAACGTGGAAATCGTATCCTACGAGTGGGGCGAGTACCTAGAGCGGTCCAAGGCTGCTGACCGTGACGGTGCCGTGCTGCTGGGTTGGACCGGTGACAACGGTGATCCCGACAACTTCTTGGCCGTGCTGCTGGGCTGCGACGGCGTTGGCAACTCTAACCGCGCCAACTGGTGCAACGAAGAGTTCGACGCGCTGATCCAGAAGGCCAAAGTCCTGCCAACGCAAGAAGAGCGTTCGGCGCTGTATGAAGAGGCGCAGGCCATCTTTAAGGACCAGGCACCTTGGGCCACCATCGCCCATTCCGTCGTCTACATGACCATGCGCCCCGAAGTGGACGGCTATGTCGTGCACCCGCTGGGTGGTCACATCTTTAACGCTGTTGGCCTGTCCGAGTAAGCGTTTCGCGTAAACCAAGGGGGCGGCATCTGGTATGCCGCCCCTTCCCTATTTTATGATGTGGAGCCTGCCCATGGCCGCAACCCTTGCTGACCGCCTCGCCGCCTATGCCGCCGTCGCCGCCCAATTGGGGGTCGATGCTATAGCGCTGGTGCCGGGACCAAATTTCACCCGCGCGGTGGACCATGCCTTTATGAGCCATGAGCGTCCTTTCCTGCTGGTCATCCCCGCGAATGGCCCTGCCGCAGCGCTGGTGCCGAACTTGGAACTGGGCAGCTGGGATTTGGTCGGCTTTGACGGGGCCGTGTTCGACTGGCGCGATCAGGACGGCTATGACGCCGCCTTTGCCGCGCTGACGCAGCATCTGAACATCCGCTCGCTCGCTGTAGAGGGTCAGGTCATGCGCGTCTTTGTGCATCACGCCCTGCTGCGCGCCCAACCTGATTTGACGATCACCGACGCAGAGCGCGAGATTTCCGCCCTGCGCATGATCAAGACCCCCGCCGACCTTGCCGCCCTGCAAGAGGCGATTGATATCTCTGAACGTGCGCTGACCCGCACGCTGGATTCTGTGCGCCTTGGCCAGACCGAAAAGCAGATAGAGCAGACGCTGGTGCAGATGCTCTTTGCCGAAGGGGCCGACGATCTGTCCTTTGCCCCGATTGTGGCCGCTGGCGACGGATCGGCCCGCCCCCACGCCAAGGCGCGCAGCGATTACCATGTAAAGGCGGGCGATGCCCTGCTGATCGACTTTGGCGCGCGAAAGCATGGCTTTTGCGCCGACATCACCCGCACCGTGTTTCTGGATCACGTCACCGAGGAGGGCCGCGCGGTTTATGACGCCGTGCTGCAGGCCAATCTGGCCGGGCTTGCCGTCACCCGCGCGGGCGTTTCGGCGCATGACATCGACGACGCGGTGATTTCGGTGCTTGAGGCGACGCCCTACGCCGACCGCATCCGCACCAAGACCGGCCACGGTCTGGGCCGAGAAGTCCACGAGGCCCCCTATATCATGCGCGGTAATCCCATGGTGCTGCCAGCGGGCACCGTTTATACCAACGAGCCGGGTCTGTATCAGATCGGAAATTTCGGCGTGCGCATCGAAGATGACGTGCTGGTGACCGACGACGGATACAAGACCCTGACCCATTTCACAAAGGAACTGACGGTGCTGAAATGCTGAAATACACGCTCAGTCGGCTGCTGACCTTCATCCCGACGTTTATCGGCGTCACGCTGATTTCGTTCAGCTTTATCCGCGCCCTGCCCGGCGATCCCATCGTCGTCATGGCCGGCGAACGCGGCCTGAGCGATGAACGCTACGCCGAGCTTGCCACGCAATACGGCTTTGACCAGCCGATCTATATGCAATTTTGGGACTACCTGACTGGCGTGATGCAAGGTGATCTTGGCACGTCCTTTGTCACGAAACGCCCGGTCTGGGACGAGTTTTTCACCCTCTTCCCCGCCACGCTAGAGCTGTCGATCTGCGCGATGATCTTTGCCATCGCCCTTGGCCTGCCGGCGGGCATCATTGCTGCCGTGAACCGGGGCAAGTTCCTAGACCGCGCGCTGATGTCCACCGCGCTGGTGGGCTATTCGATGCCGATCTTCTGGTGGGCCTTGCTGCTGATCATCGTGTTTTCCGGCAACCTTGGCTGGACGCCTGTGTCGGGCCGGATCGACCTGCTGTATTACTTCCCCAACGCCACCGGCTTTATGCTGATCGACTCTGTCGCATCGGGGCAAAGCGGTGCATTCACCTCTGCTGTGCGGCATTTGCTGCTGCCAACCATCGTGCTGGGCACCATCCCGCTGGCGGTCATCGCGCGCCAGACACGGTCCGCCATGCTTGAAGTGCTGGGCGAGGATTACATCCGCACCGCCCGCGCCAAGGGCATGTCCCCGGGCCGTATCAACGGCGTACACGCCCTGCGCAACGCCATGATCCCGGTCATCACCGTGATCGGCCTGTCCGTCGGCACCCTGCTGGCGGGCGCCATCCTGACCGAGACGATCTTTAGCTGGCCGGGCATCGGCAAGTGGATGGTCGATAGCATTTTCCGCCGCGATTATCCTGTCGTGCAAGGCGGCCTGCTGCTGATCGCCGTTATGGTGATGATCGTGAACCTGACCGTCGACATGCTGTATGGCGTCATCAACCCCAAAATCCGGAAGCGCTGACATGGATGATGCACTCTCTGCCGAAGCCGAAATGGTCCACGCCCGTCCGGGCCGTCTGCGGGAATTCTGGTTCTATTTTCGCGAAAATCGCGGGGCCGTCATTGGTCTGGTGATCTTTGTCATCTTTGCCATTCTGGCGGTCTTTGGCCCGTGGATCGCGCCGCATAGCGCGACGCAGCAATACCGCGCCGATACGCTGGTACCGCCGTTCTGGCTCGAAGGTGGCAGCTATAAATACATCCTTGGCACGGACCCGCTGGGCCGGGACATGCTGTCGCGGCTGATCGTGGGCGCGCGGTTTTCCTTCTTTGTGGGCATCGTCGTTGTCACGGTCGCGGCCTCTGGCGGTATCCTGATCGGTCTGATCGCGGGCTTTGCGCCGCGGTGGCTGGACGCGATCATCATGCGGATCATGGATATCATTCTGGCCTTTCCATCCTTGCTGCTGGCCTTGGTGCTGGTCGCCATTCTGGGGCCATCGCTGGTCAACGCCATGATCGCCATCGCCATCGTGCTACAGCCGCACTACGTCCGCCTGACCCGCGCCAGCGTGTTGTCAGAGCGGCAAAAGGACTACGTCACCTCTGCCCGCGTCGCGGGTGCCGGGCTGATGCGGCTGATGTTTGTCACCGTGCTGCCCAACTGCCTTGCGCCGATCATCGTGCAGGCGGCGCTGTCGTTTTCCACCGCGATCCTTGACGCGGCCGCCCTTGGCTTTCTGGGCATGGGGGCGCAGCCGCCCACGCCGGAGTGGGGCACCATGCTGGCCGAAGCGCGTGAATTCATCCTGCGCGCGTGGTGGGTTGTGACCTTTCCGGGCCTTGCGATCCTGGTCACGGTGCTGGCCATCAACCTGATGGGCGACGGTCTGCGCGACGCCCTTGATCCGAAACTGAAGCGGAGCTGAGGCCAATGACATTGCTACGCATTCGAAACCTGACCGTCGAATTCGCAACCGCCTCTGGCGCGTTTCGGGCGGTGGATTCCGTGGACCAAGATATCGGCAATGGCGAAATCCTCGCCATTGTTGGCGAAAGCGGCTCTGGCAAATCCGTGTCGATGCTGGCCGTCATGGGCCTGCTGCCTTGGACCGCCAAGATCACCGCAGACGAGGTGTCCTTTGACGGCCAAGACCTGCTGAACATGGACCCCCGCGCCCGCCGCCGGATCATCGGCAAAGACCTTGCGATGATCTTTCAAGAGCCGATGTCGTCCCTGAACCCCTGCTTTACCGTCGGTTGGCAGATCAAAGAGGCGCTGCGCTTTCACCTGAAAATGGACCGCAAAGCACGCCACGCCCGCGCGGTCGAACTGTTCGAACAGGTCGGCATTCCCGATCCGGAAAAGCGCCTGTCCGCCTTTCCGCACCAGCTGTCCGGCGGCATGAACCAGCGCGTGATGATCGCCATGGCCATCGCCTGCAAACCCAAGCTGCTGATCGCGGACGAGCCGACGACGGCGCTGGATGTGACCATTCAGGCGCAGATCCTTGATCTGCTGGCGTCTCTGCGCGATGAAACCGGCATGGGCCTTGTGCTGATCACCCACGACATGGGTGTCGTGGCCGAAACGGCTGAACGGGTCAGCGTGCAATACGCTGGCCAAAAGGTCGAAGAGCAGCCCGTCGCCGATCTGTTCAACACGCCGCACCACCCCTACACCGCCGCCTTGCTGGATGCCCTGCCCGAACGCGCCACGGCGCGTCTGCTGCCGACCATCCCCGGCGTTGTGCCCGGCCAGTTCGACCGCCCTGCAGGCTGCCTGTTCTCGCCGCGCTGCAAATTCGCGGATGCAAAGTGCAAGACCACACCGCCCCCGCCTCTTGGCGCGGACTTGGGCCATGCCCGTTGCTTTTATCCTTTGAACACAGCCGACAGGATCGCATCATGACCGACGCCCCCGTGATGACAGCGCCCTCTGCGACAGCCCCCGTCATGCAGGCGACAGCCCTGCAGCGCCACTACGAGGTCAGCGGCGGCTTTATGCGCAAGCCCCGCCTGCTCAAGGCTGTGGCAGGCCTTGATTTCCAACTGACGCCCGGCAAAACGCTGGCGGTCGTTGGCGAAAGCGGCTGCGGTAAATCCACCCTCGCCCGCATGGTCGCCATGATCGAAGAGCCGACAGAAGGCACCCTGACGCTGGACGGCAAGCAGGTGTTGCCAGACGATTGGGCCGACCTGCGCCAGTCGGTGCAGATCGTGTTTCAGGACCCCTACGGATCGCTGAACCCGCGCCAACGCATCGGCACCATCCTGATGGAACCGCTGGTCATCAACACCAAACTGACCAAGGCAGAGCGCGAGGCAAAAGCCCGCGAGATGCTGCAACTGGTCGGTCTGCGGCCAGAGCATTTCGACCGCTATCCGCATATGTTCTCTGGCGGGCAGCGGCAGCGGATCGCGATTGCGCGGGCGTTGATGCTGGACCCCAAGGTGCTGGTGTTGGACGAGCCTGTCTCGGCGCTGGATCTGTCGATCCAAAGCGCGATCCTGAACCTGCTGACGGAACTGCAAGACCGGCTGCAACTGGCTTATCTGTTCATCAGCCACGATCTGGGCGTCGTGCGCCATGTCGCGGACGAGGTGATCGTGATGTATCTGGGCCGCGCGGTAGAGCGTGGATCCAAGGCTGCACTGTTTGCAGCGCCCCAGCACCCCTACACCGTCGCCTTGCTGTCGGCGACGCCGCAGGCGAACCCCGGCGCGGAAAAGCGGCGGATCAAGCTGAAGGGCGAGTTGCCGTCGCCGCTAGCCGTGCCGAACGGCTGCGCCTTTGCCCCGCGCTGCTGGAAGGCGCAGGACACCTGCCGCGCCAAGACACCAGAACTGGGCGCCGCCCCGCATTCAGCCGCCTGCTTTTTCCCCGAAAACGCCGGCTAATGCCGTGTCGCCCGGTGCATGTGCCGGGCGACACAAGCTGCCGATTTGGCACCGCAACCGCCAATCAGCGCCGCACGACCATATGTGCGATTTTGCACCCTTGAAGTTCAAAACAGCGCCCAGTGGCATTTTTTGCAATAAGTCATCAATGCACTATATTCAAACTTTTTCAAATACCTACACGCCGTTCTTAATCTAATTTCGCCCAGCGAAACCGCAGCGAAATTCGCTACTGCCTGACTCGCATCTTGCGTAATTACTACGCGGCGCCCCCCCTTTCCCCCCGCAGGCGTTATCCCTTATACGCCGCCACCTCAGCCATCGCGGCGGTGGTCTGGACGAAGGGATACCGATGTCACGCAGTAAGCTCTCTGGCGCGGTGCAGCGCTCTGCCCGGTCGGTTGCACCGGACCCGTCCAAACCTGACTTTGCAAAGATATCTAAGGAACACGACATGATAGAATTCGAAATCAATGGACGGAAGGTCAGCGTCGATGCTGACCCGCAGACGCCTTTGCTTTGGGCGATCCGGGACGAAATCGGCCTGACCGGCACCAAGTTTGGCTGCGGCATCGGCATGTGCGGTGCCTGCACCGTGCACATCGACGGCCAAGCCACCCGGTCGTGCATCACCGCCGTCGGCGATATCGCAGGCCTGAAGGTTACGACGATCGAAGGTCTGGACGCGGATGCAAACCACCCCGTGCAAGAGGCGTGGCGCAATCTGCGCGTGCCGCAGTGCGGTTACTGCCAGTCCGGCCAGATCATGCAGGCCGCCAGCCTGCTGCAGGACACCCCGAACCCAACGGATCAGGATATTGACGACGTGATGACCGGCAACCTGTGCCGCTGCATGACCTATCCCCGCATCCGCCAAGCCGTGCGCGAAGCGGCCACCGCAATGTCCGGAGCGCAAAACCAATGAGCAACAAACTAATGTCCCGCCTGACGACAGGCGCATCCGCCCCCGCAGCTGCATCCGCGATGACGCGCCGCGGCTTTCTGGTGTCGATGACCGCAACCGGCGTCGCCTTTGGCTTTCCGCGCGCATCCCACGCCGCGATGAACCCTGTCGCTGCTGACGGCCTGCCCGTGCAGCCCGTGGGCGATACGTTCGAGCCGACGATGTGGTACTGGATCGACACTGACGGCCAAGTGAACGTCAACATCATCCGCGCCGAAATGGGCCAGCACGTCGGCACCGCCATCGCCCGCATCCTTGCGGACGAGCTGGAAGTGTCGTGGGACAAGGTCCACATCACCCACGTCGACACCGATGAAAAGTGGGGCCTGATGGTCACCGGCGGTAGCTGGTCGATCTGGCAAAGCTGGCCGGTTTACCGCCAAGCGGGTGCCGCTGGCCGTACTGCCTTGATCGAGGCCGCAGCCGCCCAGTGGGACGTCGATCCGGCGACCTGCACCGCGCGCGATGGCGTTGTGACCGATGGCACAAATTCGATCACCTACGGCGATCTGGTCGCCGCTGGCCTTGACCGTTCCTTTACCGAAGAAGAGCTGCAGGCGCTGACCTTGAAGCCGCACGAAGAACTGCGTCTTGTCGGCAAGGACGTCACCGCGCTGGACATCGAGAACAAGACCAACGGCAAGGCGATCTACGGCCTTGATGCCAAGGTTGAAGGCATGGTCTACGGCGTGCCGCTGCTGCCGCCGACGCGCCTTGGCTCGTCCGTCACCTCTGTCGATGACAGCGGCGCGAAGGACGTCAAAGGCTACTTGCAGACGCTGACGCTAGAAGATCCCTCTGGCACCGTGCCGGGCTGGGTTGTGGTCTTGGGCGAAAGCCTGATGGCCGCGAAATGGGCGTCAGAGGCGATTGCCGTCGAATGGGCCGCAGGCGACACCGCCAACGTGAACGAAGCGCAGATCAACGACCGGTCCCGTGCACTGATCGCGGATGACACCGCGGGCAGCATTCTGCCCACGGACAACCCCGACACAACTGCTGCATTCGAAGGTGCCGCTGACGTGCTAGAGGCGGAGTATTCCACCCAGACCGTCCTGCACTTTCAGTTGGAGCCGGTGAACGCGACCGTGTTCCAGAACGACGAAGGCATGTGGGAAATCCACACGGGCAACCAGTGGCAATCGCTGATCCTGCCCGTCCTGTCCGAAGCGCTGGAAGCCCCGGCCGATAAGATCGTGATGCGCAGCTACATGCTGGGCGGTGGTTTTGGCCGTCGTTTGAACGGCGACTACACGGTACCTGCGGCGCTGGCGTCCAAGGCGCTTGGCGGCAAGCCGGTCAAACTGGTGTTCTTCCGCGAAGACGACGCCCAGTTCGACAGCGTCCGGTCCCCCAGCATCCAAAAGCTGCGGATGGCCTTTGGCGAAGGCAACGCTGTCACCGGCATGGAACACCACGCCGCCGCTGGCTGGCCCACGGGCGTTCTGGCACCGGGCTTTATGCCCAAGGGCGTGAACGATGTGCCTTATGACCCCTTCGCCATCGACGGCGCGGACCATTGGTACAACGTCGGCGCGCACAAGGTGCGGGCGCTTGAAAACGATCTGGCCAACGCGACCTTCCGTCCCGGCTGGTTGCGGTCGGTCGGACCGGGCTGGACCAACTTTGCGGTCGAAAGCTTTATGGACGAAGCCGCCCATAAAGTCGGCACCGATCCGGTGGAGTTCCGCTTGCAGCACCTGACAGCCGAAGGCAGCAACGCCGGGTCCGCCCCGAACGCTGTTGGCGGCGCATTGCGTCAGGCCGAAGTGCTGCGCCGCGTCGCTGAAATGTCGGGCTATGGCACGGCTGATCTGCCCGCAGATACGGCGATTGGTATCGCGACAACCTTTGGCCAGTCGCGCGGTATGCCGACCTGGACCGCCGGTGCGGTCAAGCTGCACGTGGACCGCAAACGCGGTTATGTGACGGTCGAAAAGATGTGGCTGGCGTTTGACTGCGGCACGGTCGTCGATCCCGACGGCGCATTGGCCCAGTGCCAAGGCGCGGCGCTTTGGGGTCTGTCGATGGCGCTGCACGAAGGCACCATGATCGAGGACGGCAACGTCGTCGACCGCAACCTTGGCGGCTATACCCCGCTGCGCCTGATCGACACGCCAGAGCTGGAAATCGCTTTCGTCGAAAGCACCGAAGTTCCGGTGGGTCTGGGCGAGCCCGGCACCACGGTGATCGCACCCGCGATTGCCAACGCGATCTATAACGCTGTCGGCGCGCGCCTGCGTCACCTGCCGATCCGGCCCGACGATGTGCTGGCTGCACTGAAGGCGTAAAGAAAATGGGGCGTCCGTGAAAACGGGCGCCCTAAATTTATCGGCTGAGCGTTCGGGCGGTTGTCTCGAAGGCTCTCATAGGTGTCTTCAGTAAGACCGCGGCAATGAGAATTGCGCCGCCCTAAGCTTTCGGTGACGAAACGCCATTTGGCGGCTATGCTAAGTCCCAGAACGTGGATGCATCTGGAGGACGAAGATATGAACAACCTTGCTTTGACAATCGCACTCACACTGGTTGCTGGGACTGCGATGGCGGAAAGTGTGGTGGGCATCACCAAGGACCTGCCGTCAGTCACTGTGCAAACAGGGAACGGTCCGGTGATGATCGATAGAATCCAAGATACGAGTAATGAGGTGAGCGGCGAATGGGCGCTGACCTCCCGTCCCTGTCCCGAGTTTTGCATTCAACCGCACAGCCCCGCGGAAGGCGTGACCACAATCGGAGAGCTGGAACTGATCGACATGTTACAGGACCCCAAGGCCGTGGTCGTGGACAGCCGCACCCGCGACTGGTTCGAGGGCGGCACGATTCCTGGCGCGATCAACATTCCCTATACCTACGTCGTGGACGAGCTGGGCCAGTTGGGATGCGAGCCGGATTTCGACGGCTGGGACTGCACGGAGGCGAAGCCCGTCGCGCTATTTTGTAACGGCGTCTGGTGCGGCCAGTCACCGACCGCGATCCGCAATATGGTCAACGCCGGATACCCCGCAGACCGCATCTCTTATTATCGCGGCGGCATGCAGGTTTGGCGCCTGCTTGGTCTGACCGTGATTGGGGGCGAGTAACGGCCCAAAACGGACAACGTCGGCATTCAGCGCGTTGATACACCGCGCCCTGTTCTGGTGTGCTCAATCGGGTGGTCCGGTTTGAATGTTAATACATGGTCGGCCTTTGGTCTGCCGGGTTAACCACTGCCCGGCAGGTGATTTACATGCCAGCCACTGTTGTTCAGCATCCCGGTGACCATGCGGTATCCAGAACGTCCGCATTCCTAGGGCAGCGCGGTGATGTCATCGATCGACCGCGCTTCGTCCGGTAAAGCCGCAGGGCAAGTTGCGCTGCGTTAAGCGGCGCTGACCCAATGTGCGGCAGACTTTGCGCTTTGATACGGTGAGGGTCTGCCACATTTGATCCGCCATCGCGTGAACCGATCCGTCAAGAAACCCTGCCAGCGCCTTGGGGTGCGATGCTGTCTCGTCCTGATGCGCCTGATTGAATAACGCCTTAATGTCATCATCGCGAAACAGCCGTTCGTACATGTTTCGGGTGATCGCGCCGCCATGCACCTCTAGCGCGGGAACGGTCGACTTCACGATGTCGATGGTGCGCTGGCTTAGTGCTGCTGTCATTTCAAAGCTCTCTTCGACTGTGTTAAAAGACTATACATGTAAAAATAATACATGTATAAGGTCTGACATACGCGGCGCTCTGGAACATTCAAGGACAATACATGCATTCTCTCGATGCCAGCATAACGCGATGAGGCTAACGCGTTATACGGACTACGCTTTACGCGTCCTGATGTACCTTGCGGCCCAGCCTGACCAGTTCTGTGCGATCTCGAAAATATCTGCCGACTACGGCATTTCGCACAATCACCTGACCAAGGTTGTCCACGACCTTGGGCGCTTGGGCTTTGTGCAAAGTCTGCGGGGCCGAAACGGCGGCATCCAGCTGGCTCGCCCGGCGTCGGACATCACGGTTGGCGAGGTTGTCCGCACGATGGAAGACGACTTTACGATGGCCGATTGTGCAAATTGTGTCATCGCGCCGGGGTGCGGGCTGAACCCCGTTCTAGAGGAAGCCACCAACGCCTTTCTTGCGGTCATTGATCGCTACACGCTGGCCGAGCTTTGTCGCAGCGGAACGGGATTCATGACGCTATTTCCAGCCTTTAACGCAACAAGACCGACGACCTAATCGTAACGCGATACTCATGAAGGAGTGTGAACCATGACGATGTCAGAAATATTCTTGTGGCCCGGCACAAAAGCTTGCGAACGCCTTGGCGTTGATCCTGAAGGCGAGGCTGGTCTGATCCGCTGGATGGTCAATACGCTGGTCTATCTGGTGGCGAGCCTGATTGCAGCGCGACAATCAAGGTGAGAATCCAGCGTCAATCAGGATGAGAACGCGGGTTTGGGGGCATGTAGGGCGGGCGTAGCCTGACCGGAGGGGCCCCAAACCCGCGTTTTGCCCGTAATGGGTAT
>Ga0163216_100711_pt1 | contig 38663 bp, 27 predicted proteins | sample SynspAceP_FD_167610 | JGI IMG/M metagenome (GOLD analysis project Ga0163216, IMG submission 167610) | Saline lake microbial communities from Ace Lake in Antarctica - Synechococcus sp. Ace-P (Illumina Assembly) | ecosystem: Environmental > Aquatic > Non-marine Saline and Alkaline > Saline ...
ACCTCATAGCGCGATCGGAAACAAACCCCCGGCCGCGCTGATCAATCACGCAGGCGTCACCAGTCCGCCATCGTGAAAAGGCCGGAAAACTCTAACCGGTAGTGGTCCAGACATGGGTCTCAGAGCATCTGAAGCCGTAACTAACTCAAATACCGGACCACTTTTCGGGATGCAGGCCATACCTACCTCATCTAAAAATCATGCTCAACTAAGATCATACGTAAACGAAGAAGGCAGGTAACCCGAAATCAGAACCCCATGGTACGCAAGACGTTCATAATGTCGCCGTGATTCGACCAGCACCTGTTTTCCATCCGGCCTAAACCGAACAGACGTTACACTGCTCTCAGGAAACTCAAGTTCGCGGACCACTTCACCGGACTCCAACAGCCTTATCTTTACGCGATGATCTTCACATGTTGCGAGGAATTTTCCATCCAGACTAAATGCAGGCATCCCGCCCTTAAACTCGTGTAAAATTTCGCCTGAAACCGCGTCCCAAAGCCTGAGCTGGTGGTCGCAAGTCGATGCGGTGAACACGATTTTTCCGTCAGGGCTGAAACCTGCAGCGGTCGCGGGACCAAATCCGAAAATCTTGTCTCCCGTTGATGTATCCCACAAGTCCCCCTCGTCAGACAATAGAATTAGTTTTGTCCCGCATGGGCTGAATGCGCCCTCGTTGTATCCTTCGTCCAGCCTCAACTTCTCGTCGCCCGTCAAAACATCAAGTATAACAGCGGGTCGCAAATCATCATCTGCAAGCAAGAAGCTCTGACCGTCTGGGCTGAACCTCGCAAATCTCAATGGGCCGCCGTCGAGTTCATGGCAGAGAAGGAGATCAGATGTCATATAATTCCAGATCTTGATAGTTGTACCGCCTGGGGAGTATGCCACCGCCAAAAGGTGGAAATCTACCATGCTTAGATCAAAGTCGAAGAAGGTGCTGGCGTTGCCGCGACCTAAATGGAATAGCTGCTCACCAGTCTCTGCATCCAAGATGCGTATTCCATCATCTAAATCGTCGATCCCAGCTGCAAGCGAGATTACCTTTTTGCCGTCATGACTGAATTGGGCTTTTTCCATTTCAAAAGATTCACCAATTTCAAAAATCCACTCAAGTTCTTTCGAACCAGTCGTCGCATTAAAAATCGCCAAAGCAACTTTATCCCCGCGGTTCGGGTGGTTTGAGAGGAAAGAAATTCGCTTTCCATCTGGGCTATACTTGGCACCAAACTGATCAAAAAATGTACGCAACCCAGCCTCCTCCCAAATTGCGGAAACCGCACCGCACCCCTCTGATGATACCTTTTGCAAGTAACTTAAACTGCTATACAGAAATAACAGAAAAATCTTGTCCGCGCGAAAGGGTTGTATGTCTCACCATGGATTAGATTCTGACGAGTTTCAATTTCGAGATGGCCCGGTTGCAAGGGAGCTAGCGAAATCAGCCGAGGCACTTGCAAGTTACATTGAAAATTTGGCAATCTTTCAGAAACGTCGGGCTGATAATCGCCTTGGTAGCGTGACCAACGCGCTCCGATGTTTTCACTGGGCTTGGCCGCTGAAGCAGCAGAGCGTACCAATCAACCATCTTGACCGACGAAAGCCGTTGCTGGGAGGTCCTCTTTTTACATCTTCGCAATTCGATTGGCCGTCGAATCAGGATGGATTCTTGCAACCGATAGCGCAAATCGATCTGGATGTCGCGAACGAGCTCTCTGGACTAAATCTCGGACACGGTATGCTGCAAATCTGGACCGATGAATACGGATGGAACAGTCATATTAGAATTGTTCCCAAGGAACACATCGAAACCTCTGACTTAGCTGATATTCCGCAAGGGTTGAGTGAATCGGCCAACTTGAAAGGCGCTTTTTCAGATGTGATGGCGGATTGGGACAAAGACTATTTTAGAAACCCGCAGCAGATCATTGGAATCGGGGCCAAGATATTGACTTGGCCCTATGATCTCTACTGGATGCTTTCAGATATTCAGGTCGAATTGAACGGCAAGCACGGAGAGCTGATCCACCAATTTCTGAAGAATCTTCCTGACGAGCCTCCAACTCCTACGCCACATTTGTTTGGCAATTTTCGTGGCATTCAGTATAGCGAAAACGAAAAGCCGCCCTGCTTGCTGTCTCTAGCCAGCGAAGACCCGTTTTGCTGGGGGGACGGGGGCACTGCTCAAGTTTTTTTCGATCCAGTAAGAAAAATTGTGGATGTAGACGGTCATACAAGAACCTCCATGTATTTTGAATGGAGCTGCGGCTGATTGGTTGCCCCCCTGGCGCTCAATGACCTCTATGGACCACTTTACACAATCACCCGGTCCAACGCGGAAATCTACGACAAATGAGCTGGTCCTGTTTTCCTGCACAGATTTCCGGCCTTGCTAAGGTATATCCGGGTTTTTGATCAGGCCGCTTTTGCCGGCCCTTGCAGCAGAAGCGCGGGTGACAATCGTATCGAATTGATATCTACAATCACGTCAGTGCCACGACGGAGATACCGATGACCCATTTGGGAAACAACGCATCCGATAACGCTGATAAGGCGACGCACAAGAAAGTCGTCGGCGTGCCTTTCAAGAAGGGTAACCCCGGACGCCCCAAGGGCTCGCGCCACAAAGTCACGCTGGCCATACAGGCCTTGCTTGATGGCGAAGCCGAGGCGTTGACCCGCAAGGCGATGGAAATGGCACTACAAGGCGATAGCGTGGCGCTAAGGCTGTGCCTCGACCGCATACACCCACCCCGCAAGGATGCGCCCGTTCGCTTTGACCTGCCGCCCATGGAGGGCGCTGAGAGTGCCGCCTCTGCGATGGGTGCAATCCTTGCCAGCGTGGCGAGCGGTGACCTCACCCCATCAGAAGCGAGCGGCCTGGCTGGGCTTGTGGAGGGCTATAGGAGGGCCTTGGAGACAACCGAGCTTGAGGCGCGTCTCAAGGCGTTGGAGGAACGTCAGGGATGAATAGCATGCACCGGCGCCTAAATGCGCTGGAGCGAAAGCCGGCTCACCCGCCCCCATGTTTGGTGCGATCATCCGCCGCCTGGTACAGCCAGGCACAAGGGGTCCTGTAATTCTTGGGGACGTGACGGCGACCATTTTGACCGATTCGAATGCTGGACGAAGGTTGATACGACATGCCGGCGAGACCGAAGAGGCATTTCACCGGCGCATCAATGAAGCGATGGAAACCAGGCTGCTTTGGGCATGACGGTCAGAATTTCTTGGCTTGAGTGGAACTCTCAATCACGCTTCGTTACATTCAGTCGGTTTGTACCCGTGGCTGAAAACGTGACAATTCGGTTTTGCCGGCCGATCTGGTGACCGGTGTGTAGATGCAGTGAGCGGAGGGAGCTCTTCATGACAAGACCAGTCCGGGCCATTGACGGGCGGAGGAACACGATTGCCGCTGCACTGGCAGAGGCAGCAGCCGAGGGCGTGGGCCGGAGCGAAGACAGCTTGCTGATGCTGGCCGCGGCCTGCATCGTTGGCGAGGATGCTGCGCTGGCAAGGGTTCCCGAGGAGCACAGGGACACCGTGCAGCGGATTATCGTGCCCCAGGGGCGCGCACGGCTCGATCTGTATGATGTGTTCCAGGCTGCCTACAGCCCGGACGGAACGAGGGTCGTGACCGCTTCATTTGATAAGAGCGCGAGCATCTGGGACGCTGTAACCGGAGCTGAGATCGCCTGTCTACGGGGCCATGAGGACCTGGTGAACAGCGCCGCATTCAGCCCCGACGGGACGCGTATCGTGACGGGGGCCAGTGACAAGACCGCCCGCATCTGGGATGCGGCGAGCGGGGCCGAGATCGCTTGCCTCACAGGGCATGGGGGCGGCGTGAGCACCGCCGCGTTCAGTCCTGACGGGACGCGGATCGTGACGGCGTCCACGGATAAGACCGCCCGCATCTGGGATGCGGTGACTGGCGCGGAGGTCGCCTGCCTGAACGGGCATGAGAGTGGGGTCAATGGCGCCACGTTCAGCCCCGACGGGACGCGTATCGCGACCGCTACCTCAGACCATACTGTCCGCGTCTGGGACACGGCGAGCGGCGCGGAGATCACCTGCCTGCCAGGGTATGGAGTTACATTCAGCCCTGACGGAAAATGGATAGTCACCCTCTCTAACGGGATCGTTCGGTTCTCGGATGCTGCGACCGGTGCCGAGATATACTGCCTCGATTATGAAGCATATGCCGCTGCGTTCAGCCCGGACGGTAAGCGGATTGTGACGGCCTCTAAGGACGGAACCGTGCGTGTCTGCGATGTTGGGGAAGTTTCCACAAAGAACTGCCTTGAGGGGCACTTTACTCAGAGTGCTCATCCAGTGTTCAGCTCAGATGGGAAGCGGATTTTGACTGTGGCCGGCAACCGCACAAGTATTTCGGATGCAGCAACCGGCGTGGAGTTAGCCTGTTTTGGAGATGAGGAATTTGGGGCTGCGCTCAGCTTGGACGGGAATCGGATCTTGACGATTTCTGAAGACTGGCACGCGCAAGTGCGGGATGTTTTGCCGATGGTGGTCCGTCTCCAAGCATATGAGATCCAAGCAGTAAGTGCCGCTTTCAGTCCTGACGGAACGCGGATCGTGACCGCTGGCTACGATGTCGCCGCGCGGATCTGGGACGCTGTGACCGGCGAGGAGATTGATTGCCTCGATGGGCATGAGGGCGTGTTGAACAGCGCCGCGTTCAGTCCTGACGGGATGCGCATCGTGACGGCGTCTGACGACGAGACCGCCCGCATCTGGGATGCGGTAACTGGCGCGGAGGTCGGCTGCCTGAACGGGCATGCGAGTATTGTATACTGCGCCGCGTTCAGCCCCGACGGGACGCGTATCGTGACGGGGGCCGGTGACAAGACCGCCCGCATCTGGGATGCGGTGACTGGCGCGGAGGTCGGCTGCCTGATCGGGCATGAGGCCTATGTTGCCAGCGCCGCGTTCAGCCCCGACGGGACGCGTATCGTGACGGGGGCCGGTGACAAGACCGCCCGCATCTGGGATGCGGTGACTGGCGCGGAGGTCGGCTGCCTGATCGGGCATGAGGGTTGGGTCAATGGCGCCACGTTCAACCCTGACGGGACGCGGATCGTGACGGCGTCCACGGATAAGACCGCCCGCATCTGGGATGCGGTGACTGGCGCGGAGGTCGCCTGCCTGAACGGGCATGAGAGTGGGGTCAATGGCGCCACGTTCAACCCTGACGGGACGTTTATCGCGACGGCGTCGGATGACGGAACCGCGCGTATCTGGAATGCGGTGAGCGGCGTGGAAATCGCCCACCTGACCGGGCCGTGGGAGAGTGCCAGCAGCGCCGCGTTCAGCCCGGAAGGCGCGCATATCGTCACCGCGTTGCGCGACACCGTTCGTATCTGGGACGTAAGCGCGTTCACCTCCCAATATCAATCCATCCACACGCTCCCTTGCGGCGAGGGTTCCGTGCGCGCGGTGGCGGAGGCGGGCGGCGTGCTTGCGACGGCTTGCGGCAGCGCGGTGCAGCTTTGGGATGTGCTGAGCGGGGAGCAGCTTGCTGTGCTGGAAGGACATGACCAGATCGTCCGCTCGCTTGCGTTCAGCGCGGACGGATCGGTGCTCGGTAGCGCCTCGCGTGATGGCAGCTGGAGGGTGTGGGACCGTGCAGGCGGATTGCTGCGGGCGAAGTCTGACCCGCATGGCGGAGCGGGTCTGTGGAGCGTTGTCTTCAGTCCCGACGGCACACGGCTCCTGACCTGCGGCGCCGATGGCACGGCGCGGATCTGGGATCCCGCTACGGGAGCTGAGCTCAGTGTGCTGTCCGGCCATGAGGGCGAGGTGTTCCTCGCTGAGTTTGCCCTGGGCGGGACACGCGTGGTGACCTTTGGCGAAGACCGGACGGCATGCGTCTGGGACCCCGCAAGCGGGGCTCGGCTGCAGACTGTGGCGGAGGAGGTGACAGCGGTTGCGGTGAGCCCTGACGGCGCGGTGATTGCCACCGGTCATGGCGATGGACGGACAGTGCTGCGCAGCGCTGCAGACGGCGCGCCTGCGGAGACGCCGGATATATCGACTGCAGGCGGTGCTCAGACGATGGCGTTCAGCCCTGACGGGGCATGGCTTGTGACGTCCTGCGCAGAGGGAGCGATCTGGCTGACGGACAGGTCGGATGGGGTCAGCAGGCAGTTTTTTCCAGGAGGCCAGATTGTGAGCACGCGGTTCAGCCCTGACGGTCAGCGCATCCTATGCGGGCATGAGGATGGGACTGCGACAGTGCATGAAGTTGGGACGGGCCGGCTTCTTGCCCGCCTTCAAGGTCACCGCGCTGCGCTGAATGATGCGCGCTATGTTCTGGACGGCATGCGGATTGTGACGGTGTCGGATGATCACCGCGCCATCGTGTGGGAAGGCGGACGGGTTGGCGGAGACCGCGGCTCGTGCCTGTCCTACGGCCAGCGCCGGGCGATTGTCCGGCTTGGCCTGCAGGCTGCTGGTATCTCCATCGACATGACCGGAGACCGCATTGAGGGCATCGATGACGATCACGGCAGTCAACAGGACAGGCGCGTATACGAACAAGCCGTCAGGGCAATCGCCAGGCGAGCTGGTGACGAGGGCGCACAGAAACTGGTGCGGAAGGCTAAGTCATCAACGGGATCGCAACAGTAGGACACAACATTCGGCCCATCGGTGTGATACTGTAGGCAGACCCGTCCACCTCACCTCGGGTTCGCGCCTTGCGGCAGAACACTGAAAAGGTATCCCATGACCCTCAAGCGCAGGATTGATCGCCTGGAACGTCGGAGCCCGACCGTCTATGGCAATGTGACCGAAATACCCACACTAGAGCTGGAGGCTATTCTGCGGCGAGCCTACATTAGTGGAGAATGGCCCAGTACTTCGGAGGACCGGTAATCACCCCATTTTTAAGCGGCTTGGTTCCTGGACTTCACGCGGCGAGTTTCAGTTTCATGGCGGGGGTTATTCCGCCGATGCCCATGTTCGGGCGCTCGTTGTTGTGATTGCATAGCCATCTGGTGGCGACCGGCCACTTTGGGGAAGTTAAAAGTCAAACTGCTCTGAGACCCATGTCTGGACCACTACCGGTCAAAAACGTTAGGCTCTGGTGACGGCGTGTCCCGCTTATGTATGGACCGGACGCAATTGTCAGTAGATCCGTCCAAGTATATCGTCCGCCGACTGAATGGGAGGCAATTATGCATTGCTCTTGGTCTAATAATCGCTTGACCATAGCTCGGCCTTCAACTGCGTGCCACCCATCGTCGCAAATAGCCGCTCGTGGCAGGTGAGCACGATGCACTGGATATCCTGCGCCGCATATTGCAGGACCGTGAACATCTCATCGAGGCGCGCGTCGTCGCAATAGACGAGCGCATCATCAAGGAAGACCGGAGCAGGGTAGCCCTGCTTCTTCATGAACTTGGCATAGGCAAGGCGGGTAAGAACGGCGATCTGTTCCTGAGTTCCTCCGCTCAGGGTCACGATGTCTTCGCTCATATCGCCGCGTTTGAGCCTTGCTGCTCCATAGTCGTCGCCCAGGGTCACATCGCCCTTGCCGATAACCTGTGAGAGCAGGGGCTCCAGTTCGTCGGCAATGGGTTTGAAGTACTTTGCCTGCATGGTGGATTGGGCATCTGACAGGGTTGTGCGAAGGAGGTTGAGGGCGCGCACCTGCTGCGCATAGGCGTCCGTGCGGCGTCGCAATACCGCAATCTCCTCTTCGGCTGCGCTTATCTTCTCACCCAGTCCGTCATCGCCAAACGCCTCCAGTCTGGACACCAGTCCGGCGCGGCGGGTCGAGAGATCTGCCCTTGTTTCCTGCGCCGTGCTTATCGCGCTCTCGAAGCGGGCAACCGCGGATCTGGCAATCGCAAGATCGGGCGCTTGCGCCCTGGCCTCATCGACGGCCGCCAGGGCTCTGGATGCTTCGGCACCGGCATCTGCCAAAGCGGCCTTCAAGGCGAGCAGGTGGTCGCGGCGCGCCTGGTCATCGCCGAGACTGCTTGCATGGGCCTGGCAGGCTGACGCGGCCATCTCTGCGACCGCGCCGGCGTGGGCGGCAGCGTTCTGCAGTTCGGTGTGCGCGTCTCGGCTCGTATCCCGTTTCGCGAGCGCTTCTTTTTCCTGGATCTCCAGTTCGCCCAGATCACAGCCTGTGGCTTGCGGCGCGTCTTCGGGATCAAAATTGTCAGGCACGAGCGCCCTGGCGCGGGTCAGTTCGTCCTCAAGGACTTGTCGGCCATCGGGGGCAAGCTGCTCGAGTTCTCGCTCAAATCCCTGCAGGTCTATCTGGGACTGAGAGCGCATCTCCGCGCGCTTGCGTGCGTGGTCCAGTGAGCTTGCGTCGACTGAATCAAGGGCCGAGCGCAAGGCCAGCACGGCGTTCTCGGCGTCAGTTGCGAGCGATTGTTGGTCAATGATATTGATCCTGATGTGCCCCAGAGCGCCCATCGAGATGTCTGTGTCACCCGAGATCGTCGACGTGGTTTTAGGTTCGGACCTGGCTTGTCCATTGACCGTCACCTCTTTCAGTCCCTCCGCCGAGAGGCTGAGGGTCATGGTGGGGCGCGTCGATTCCAGTTTGGAACGGGTGCGGATCACTTCATTGTCGAGAGTCTGGAGCTCCGCGATCTTCCTGTCGGTGAAGGGGTCGTTATCGAGCTGGACTTTCAGGGGGGCAAACTCCTGGCGGATGGCGCTGACCCTTGCCAGGGATCTCTCCAGAGACTCTGACTTCGTCAGGGCGGCTTTCGCCGCCTCATGGGCACTGATCTGGCGATCCAGTTGGCGTTCATTCCGCAGGCGTTCTTCGGCGCGCGACCAGTCGGATTGATCCTGGGAAAAGCGGTTCTTCGCCTGGGCCAGGCGCCTTGAAATATCCGCGGCCTTCTCGGCGCTCTTGTCGCGTTGCTCGGCGAGCGAGACAAGGGTCGCGCATCTGGTCTCGTACTCTTGCGCAGCACGTCTCGCTGAGTCCAGCTGAGCGTTCGCGAGCTCCTGCCTGCCAACAAGCACGCTCATCTGCGCCGCAAACTGTTCGGCCTGGCTCAGGCGCTCGCGCGCCGTCCTGAGTTTTCCAGCCAGTTCCTCAGTCTCCTCCTGCTCGAGGTGAACCTGTAACGACCGCTCGGTCCGCTCCAGGTCCTGCAATATGGCATCAAGCTCGACGCGCCGGCCCAGATCGATTGCCAGCTGGTCCTCGAGCGCCTTCAGGTCTGCTGAAACGCGCTTGTAATTACCTGACGGGTTCTGGGTTTTTGCCGTCACCAGCTCGGTGAGCGCGTCGTCACAGCGCTTCAGCAGGGTTCTGGCTCTCTTGCCGCCCACAAGCGTGCCCACTTCAGCTTCCAGCAGGTTGGGCAGGATATCCCCGCTATCGGACGGCTGGTTCATGGATTGTCCCTGTGCGACCCAGAGCAATCCTGATGGGCCGTGAGAGTTTGATCCAGATTGCGTGAGACGAGTGATCCAGTCGTCAGCGTCGCCTCCATCAGCCTCCAGGATACCGGTGTCGAGATTGAACACGCGCGCAATCTTCTTGCCGAGAAATCGCTTGGTCAGCCTGTAACGGGTCTGGTTGCTTTCAATATCGATTTCAACCAGCGGCGAGCCTGAATTGGCCTGGGGTTGAAAGGCTCTGACGACGGCGCCGCCGGCGGTGTGCTTGTGCTGGAGCAGCAGGCGCACGGACTCGAAGATGGTAGATTTCCCGAATTCGTTTTCCGCAGCGAGGCGCGATAGTCCGCCTGGTATGTTTTCAATCGCAATGCCGGTACCTGCAAAGCGCTTGACGTCATGAATCCGGATTGCCAGCAATTTCACGCGTCTGACTCCGCAGCGTCCAGTGCATAGGTGAACAGGATTGAAAGCGCGAGCTTGGCATCCTCGCTCTGCGCGGAGCTGCCCTCCATAATGGCCTGCAACTGCTCGGCAGCCTGACGCACGCTGCCTTGCGTGTCGAGCGTATCGAGGTCGTCCGGGCTGATCAGCGATTGCAGCCCGGATGCGCGCACATCGAGAAACTGGACTTGCGCTTCCAGGGCCGAAAGTTCGCGGTCCAGTCTGGAACGTGCGTCCAGCGAGACAGCGCCAGACAGATGCAGCTGAAGCAGGGTGGAGGAGCCCTGGCGGCCGTCGAGAATGGCATTTCGAAGCGTCTCGATATCTTCCAGCGTCCGGATATCACGTTCCAGTACCGGCCAATCGAATGTCGAGACCTTGACCGGGGTGACAATTGGCAATGCACCCGGGCTTTCTGTCTCGACGACCAGGACATAGCCTCGATCATTGTTCACAAAGCGATCCGGTTCGGGCGTTCCGGAATACCAGGCGCGATCATTCACTTGGAGCTTGCCGTGCCAGTCTCCGAGCGCGAAATAGTCGAGCCGCGCCTTGGCGGGGCGCTCTTCATCGATCTTTGTCTTTTCGGCCGCCTCGCTGCCAAACGATTTGTATCCGCCATGACCAATGCCTATGCGTATCGCTCCTGCGGGCGTTTCTGCACTATCCATCCAGACAGTCAGATCGTTCGCAGGAAACTTCGACGTCCATGGCGCAGGCAGAAAGAACACGTCACTTTCGACTTCGAAGGGGCCCGGCTCCAGCAACAGACGCACATTGGCCGGTGCAAGTTTCTGGACACGAGACCACAGGCCGCCCTTTCTGTGGAGATCGTGGTTTCCGGGCATCAGCCACCAGGTCAGATCAGATGCATCCGCCATCAGGTCGAGGGGTTTCTGGATCTCACCGGGAGAGGGCAATTCGCTATCCCAGACATCACCGGCGACCACAATGTGCCCAGCGCCCTGGTCCCTCGCCACTTTAGCAAGCGCAGGAATGATGTTGCGACGGGCCGCTTTCAGTTCACCGGCAAGATCACTCTCGAAACCGCCAAAGGGTTTACCGAGTTGCCAGTCAGCAGAGTGGATGAATTTGAATGCCACACAGGGCTCCTGCTTTGCCTGAACGAGTAGAGAACCTCGCGCGCCGGGGCAAGATGCTTTCGCCTCCACCGGTTGAAGGGAGTGATCTTGGACCTGGCTCAGCCTGAATGAGTGCGCATTGGCGAGCGATCTACGTGCGACACAATCTACTCAGAAATGGGGGACTAAACAGGTTCCAGGCCAATAAGGGGTAGTCGTATATCCGCAGCGAAAATGCGCTCGACATCTAGTTAGGAGACGACAGCGAGCAAATCCTCGTAGGTCTGCAACACACCATATGTCACATTGTCGTCTGCCAGCTTGCTAAAGAATGCACGTGCGCAGTTTATCTTCTGTTGTTCGATTTCTCGAAGAGCGTTTTCACTATCGCTGCCCTTTGTCTCGGCGATGAAATAGACATGTTTCACCGATCCAGACTCAAATGCGATCGCCCAATCCGGATTGTAGTTTCCAACGGGCGTGGGAATTGAAAAGCCTGAGGGAAGCTTTGCGTAAACGGCGACCTTGTCGCTCGCTTCAAGCGCCTTCGCAAAGTCGCGTTCAGTCTGTGAATCTGTGACAATGTACTTGAAGATGTGCCGCGCCGCTTCCTGCGCGCGTGACAAGTCTTCTGGCATAGCGCCAGCCTCGAAGATCGTAGCGTCGTATCGCGCATCAATGCGATCATACCGGATGTGCTCAATCACTAGCCGCGCCTTTTCCAGCAGGATGAACTCAGCCGCCTTCGTCATAAAGGCCTCAGGGTTTTTCTGGTATTGGCCAAAGGTCTTCGGCGACAAGCCGGTCAGGATTTCGCCTATCGTTCGGCGTGTAAGCATCGTGCTAGACGCTATCTTTCCGACGATATCGTAAGGGACACTTGATGGGCTGATTTCGTATGAAAAATCACTCCGCTTTCCATCCCGAAAACCCTTCCCCGTCCGAACGTCCTCAGCTTTTAGACGGTCATCCTGTTCGCCAGCCTTCACGGTGTAACTTAACGCGGGAACGTTCATTTTGCTGTCCAATGCCCTGATGCTCGCTTTGATGAGTTCAGGCGTATCGAATGCAACGTGATACACGGCTTTTTGGTTGATTTTGCTCCAGAGCGCCTGGAATTCCTTTTTGTGAAAATTGTCGGGATTGAGCGTGTTTCGGCCGCGTTTTCTGGCGTCTTCAATGAGAGGCGTCTTGGCCTCTGAGAAGACACTGTCGATCAATACAAATATTTGAGCGGTATATGGCCGAAGCGCTTCGGGTAGCGGCTTCTCTTCGCCGTCTCGGCGCGCGTCATGATAGGCCTTCACAATATGATCGCCGCTGTCGGTGTAGTCGTTCTTGATGAGGTACCGATATATCTGCCTGGCCATGTCGTCCGTAACGGCAACGCTACCATCTTCTGTCACAAGCTTTCGGCCCGCAAAGAAATCTTGTGTCGCTAGTTTCGGACGTGAGGTTAGACTGTCTACCAGTTCGTCCTGGAAACCCCTCACGAATGCTTCGTAGCTTTCATTGGCCACGACAGTCAGAACGTTCACTTTGTGAACTTCCGCGTCGCCATCAACGCGGTCGCCGTTGCTATCGACGCAAATGCGCAATCCGCGTCCAACTTCCTGTCGACGGGTAACTGTGTTGTCTGAGTGCTTCAGCGTGCAGATCGTGAAGACGTTTGGATTGTCCCACCCTTCCCTCAGCGCCGAGTGGGAAAAAATGAACCGCACCGGCTCTGCCGTGGACAAAAGTCTCGCTTTGTCTTTCAGGATCAAGTCGTAGGCGTCGGCATCTTTACTTTCGCCGGCCATTTCACCACGCGAAACAACGTCCGGATCAACCAGGCGCTTTTGCTTATCGATCGAGAAGTAGCCATTATGCACGGCATGCGCCGCATCGCGTGTGAGATAGGCCGACCAAGCCGTGTCAACGTCGAACAGGTCCAGTTCGCCAATCGCTCTGGCATATTCCTCCTCGAATATCTGGGCGTACTCGCCCGCCACGGCTTCGCCCGCTTCGTCGTACCCACGATACTTCGCGACGCTGTCGATGAAGAATAGCGAAAGCACCTTAATACCGCGAGGAAACAGCGCGCGCTCGGTGTCGAGGTGAGCCTTGATCGTCTCGCGAATTTGGATTCGGCGCAAAGCTCCCTCGTCGATGTCACCTTGCGCCTGTCCGGAGAACAAAGACTCCTGAGCCGTAAAGTCCAAGCGGCTTGCTACGACGTCGATCTCTGACACGACATAGTGTTGATATTGATCGAGTCCTTGCCCTGTCTTTCCAGCGGAGAGATCGAACAAGCGGTCGCCCGGTTTCAGCCAGCGATACTCACGCTTGATTCCCGCCTTTGTCCGCATCTCCATCTCAACGAAGGCACGCGGCCCTGGCTCGACACGCTGTAGGTAGAGATAAGCGTTCGCGCCGGCATGGCCCTTCATGGCAATGCCGCGCACCGCGATCTTCTTCACGAGCCGTTGGTTGTAGGCGTCTATCGCGTCTAGGCGGTGGATAAGGTTGTGCCGCGTTTTGTGGGTCGCCGAGTATCGCAGACAGAACAAGGCCCGAAACTTTTCCAGCGCTTCTAGGGCCTTCGCACCCTCCATCTTTTGAGGTTCATCCAAGATCAAAATTGGGCGATTGGCGCTGATTACATCAATGGGTCGACGCGACTGAAAACTATCGAGAGCCATGTAGATACGTCGCTGATCCTGACCAGTGGCATTGAACGCCTGAATGTTAATGATCATCACATTGATGCCCGCGTCGGACGAGAATTGTTCGATATTGTGCGGGTGGGCGGAGTTATAAATGAACGCACGCGCGCGTTTTCCGTATGCCTCCATAAAATGGTCAGTCGTGTCTTCGAATGTCTTCTTCACGCCCTCGCGGATGGCAATGCTGGGCACCACCACGATAAATTTCGACCAACCATAGCGTCGGTTCAGTTCGAACATGGTCTTGATATAGCAGTAGGTTTTGCCAGTGCCCGTTTCCATCTCCACGTCGAGATTAAGCGGGGCGGCCTTCGACCTCACCAGTTGCGCATCCGGCACGAGTGCGTGCTTGTTCTGAACGGTCTGGATATTGTCGAGCAGCTTGTTTTCAGAGAGTGTCAGACGCGCATTCATGAAGCCTGCGACCTCCTCCGACAGGTCCAGCTGTGTCGGCGCCACGACACCTGGATCGACGCGATACCGATAGCCGTCAATGTAGGGTTGGCCGGCGAAGCAACCGGTCACCGATGCGACTGCCTCGGTCTGATAGGCCATGGTCTTGAAACGTTGACGGGTGCCGCCGGAACGGGGCGCATCGAATGCCATGTCAGATCACCCGCAATTCGGTGGCGGGCGAGAGTTGTTTGAAAAGCTGCTCCACATTGATGCGGGTCGAGTCATCCTTGAAAGCATCGTCGCGGAATACGGCGCGCAGTGGCTTTCGGGCGGCGACCTCTTTCACCAGCTCTTCGTCGACGCCGCGATCAAAGCAAGCGGCAAGAGCATCCCCAGCGACGAAGTAGACACCTTTACCGCCGAGCATTTGGCGCGCGATGGGCAGGGTTAGGTCCACGCCCCAGTTCAATAGAACTTGAAACAAGAGGTCTTCTGCGGAACGGTCTGCTTTGATATTTTCGACCAGGTTCAACAAGTCGGCTTGAGACGTCTCGGCGACGGTGCGGGCAACATCGGTGATGTTCGAGCTGTCGATTTTGAGCGCCCGGAATCCAACATCGATCTTGCCCGAAAGCTCTGGGTGCTCGACTAGGAGTTTGGAGCCCGCACGACGGATGCGCTCCTTGGAAATATCCGCTATGTTGTCAAAGCCCAAACGTTTTGGCTCGGACCCCTCCGGGCAAAGCTCTGGTAGTTGAACCAGCACAACCGATCTGGTGCCTTGGTCCTGGGCGTTCAATTGGAACACAGCATCTGCTATGCTCCCAGAACCTCCAAAGAAATCCAAAACGATCCCGCTGTCATCGCAGCCCGCTCGCAATAGCTCTAATAAAAAACCTGTTGGCTTTGGATTCTCGAAAGCTGTCGCGCTTCCAAAGTATTCAGCCATCTCTTGCGAGCCGCTAGTGTTAAAGGGCACGAAATCCCAGAGAGATGTCCAGGTAGTGCCTTCTTTGACGTCAGACAAAAAGCGTTTGAGCTTCGGCTTTCCCCGGCCGTCTTGTCCGAAGTACAGCTCGTCGTTGTCTATGAGCTTAGAAATTCGGTCGCTGTTGAAGCGCCAATTTCCATTGTTGGGTGGATAGTGCTCTTCGCCAGTGTTGGGATTGGTTATCGGATAGTAAAGGGTCGGAGCAAACCTCCCACCTTTGACATTTGCCGTGAGGTCTCCAGCAACCCATGGTCCTTTAGGATGTTCGTCGGGGTTCTTGTAGCGAGCAATTTGATCATCAGATCTCTTGCGAAGATTGAGACCTGGCGTCTCCTGATTTTTCACAAAGGCAATGACATACTCGTGTTGCGACCCAATTATTCGATCGTTTGGCGGTGTATTTCTCTTCTTCCAGATGATCGTCGCAATGAATTGATCCTCATTGAATATTTCTCGAACTAGTGCTTTCGCGTTGACTACCTCATTGTCATCGATCGAGATGAAGATCACTCCATCTTCTCGCAACAAGTTCCGCGCTAGTTTGAGGCGCGGATACATCATAGAGAGCCAGTCCGAATGGTAGCGGCCATTGCTTTCGGGATTGGCGACTAGCTTTCCACCTTCTTCATCTACTTGCCCTGAAGCCTCCAGATGCTCACCTTTGGCGCCGGTGAAATTGTCCCGGTAAATGAAGTCCTTGCCGGTGTTATAAGGCGGGTCGATGTAGATCATCTTGACCTTGCCGAGATAGGTCTCCTGCAACAGTTTTAGCGCGTCGAGATTGTCGCCCTCAATGAACAGGTTCCGGGTCGTGTCAAAGTCCACACTCTCTTCGCGCACCGGCCGCAGTGTCTTGTCGATGGGGCGGTTGGCCTCACGCAGTGCGGCGCGCTTGCCGGGCCAGTTTAGATGATAACGCTCCGCCGGGCCATCAACCACATCCGCACTGAGCTCCTGCTTGAGCAGATCGAAGTCAATCATACGCCGCGTGCGCCCCGCCTCGTCCACGCCCTCGGTCAGGCAGTTCGGGAAGAGTTCAGCAAGGCGCGACACATTCTCGTCAGAAAAATCTGGCGTGCGCAGCTCAAGTTTCTCAATAGGCATAGCTATTCTCCATGCGTCAGCGCCCTGAGCTCGGCGCGCGCGGCCTTGTACTTTTCGTTGGTCTCAACCTTCCGGTTGAACTGAGTCTCACGACTAGTCTGTTTCGCCAACCGGTCCACCTCCCTTTGCTGGCTTTTGATCTTCTGCAACCGCGCAGCCTGGTCGGTAAGGCTCTCGCCTTCCCATGCCCGGTAGGGCCATACGGCCCGCAACAGCCCAGCATAGAGTTGCCCCAGATGAATTGCCGCCGGCAGCGGGAGGCGTTCATAGTCGGCAGGAAGCCAGAACGTGCGATAATGCGCATCCGTTACCCATTTGGACTTGTCCGCTTCGCTTTGGCGCTTGAACGCACCTGCCACCTGAACCTCGCCGTTCGGGCGTACAATTTCAAACAGCGTTGCGCGCGGAATGCCAGTGTCGATATGCGTCAGAACCTTTTCGGACAATTCAGGGCTACGAAGTGTGATCCGCAGCACGCTAATCTCTGTCACACCACCCCCGCTCGGCAGGTTCAGCGATTCTTGCTTAAGTGCCGCGACAAAGTGGATGTCCTCAATTTCCTCCCGGAAAAGACGCTGCATCTGAGCGCTAGCCCGTTTATGGCTGAATAGCCGCGCCTTAGGGACACGGGTTTGCTGGGGCACCGCCTTCTGCGGCCAGTCAAACAGGGCTGGCATGTCAGGACGGCTCCCGCACAACGAAGAAGGCTATCAGCTCAAAATCATCGAGGCCCTTAATGTCGCCTACAAGTGCGGTTGTCTCACCTGGCGTGAACAAGCTGTCGATATCCCGCTCTTGCTTATTTTCAATCATCGACTTTATGGCGTCACTCAGCAGAGCCGAATAGGCCTCCATCTTGCGACCATCTTCGGTCTCTCGATTGAACGGCTCATAAAGCGACGGAATTGGCGACGTGTGTGGCTTTGCGGCCGTGCGGCAGAGGTCCAGGATACGCTTGGGATCGGTGTGCTGGACGATGACGCCCTCGTCCTGGCTGACATAGACGAGGTAGAATGGGTGCAGCCGGTTGAGCCGATTGATTTCGGCACCTGCCTTCACGTTACGCAAGCAGAAGATCACGCCCGGTTTGAGGCCCCGCGCCTCATCAGCCGGAATAACCGCGTGTAGACCGAGCGGCACGTTCGAGAGATCGCCGCTTACTTTAACGTGATTGACGAGGTCCATCCGGAAATCGTTTAGGCCTAAGTCCGTGATCGATATGCCCGCCCGCACATCCTCCAGCTCAATCACCTCATCTTGCATCCGGCGCAGCTGTTCTTTGCGATAAGCCATATCATTGGCCTTCGCCGAGAGCGGGTTGTCATCCCCGGTCGCGGTGACATCGGCGATGACCATGCGGCTCTCTACGCGGTCTTTCAGGTTAATGTATTCGTCGAGGCTGATGTCCGGCCAATAGTTCACGAGTTGAATACACTCATTGGTCGAGCCGATACGATCCACGCGTCCAAAGCGCTGGATAATCCGCACCGGATTCCAGTGAATGTCGTAATTGATGACCATGTCGCAGTCCTGAAGGTTCTGGCCTTCAGAAATGCAGTCTGTGGCCACCAGCACGTCGATCTCGGCAGGCTCGTTCGGAAGGATGAGGTCCTTCTTTTTCGACTTCGGCGAAAACAGGGTCAGCAGCGATTGGAAGTCATAAGATTGCTTCAGCGTCGATCGTGGCGCGTCCGAGCCCGTTACGCAGCCCGTGTGCCGCGCGCGTTTCGCCGTGACGTGCGCACTGATGTGCTTGTTCAGGTATAGCGCCGTGTCTGCGAAGGCAGTGAAGATTAGGGCCTTGGCATTGCCAGGGTTTATGGGGTTATCAAACTTGTTCTCGAGCTCCGCAATTATGTGCTGAAGCTTTGTATCGACGTCAGGCGTTACCTTCTGCATCTCAGCCAAAAGGGCTGAAATGATCTGCAGGTCCGCTTCAAGCTCTCGCTTCCATGTCGGTAGGTCCATGTCGTCGAAACTGATCTGAATCTTCCCGCCGGTTGTCAGGTCATCGGGCTCGATCACATCATCGAAATCAACGTCAAGATTGTCGACCTCATCACTGTAACTCGATATCCCCCCGTTTTTTCCGCCCGCCTCGAACGTAGCAATGCGGCTGAGCGTGTCGCGATGACTTTTCGCTAGCCTGCCCAGTGTAATTCGAAAGGCCTCTACAGAGCTCTCAAGGCGCTTCAGCAGGTTCACCCGCATCAATGATCGGATGCTTGTTTCTCTATCAGCTTGCTTGAGGATGCCTCCCCCATCGCGGACATCGGTGTCGTACATGTCCTCGTACTTCGCGATCCGGCTCGGCAGCACGTATGAGAGCGGCGTATAGACAGCCAGCCTGAGTAGCGTCAGCTCGGAATAGATTTCGTTGAAATCAGGCACGTCAGAACGGCTTGTTAGGCCACATCGGTGTGATTTGGGTTTCAAACGCGTGGGGAAACGTCCGATCTCGCTGGTGTCGTAGTGCGTCATGATATGCTTGCGGGAGCGGGCAATCGTGACGCTGTCGAGCAGCTCAAAGAAATCAAAGTCTAGCATGTCCAGGATCGCGCCAGGCGTCCGATCCTCCGCAGGCAGTCGCGACCAGGTGTTGAACGCGGTCTGGGCCTGACGAAAAATGTCGTCCACTGTCCGGTCTGTCCGAAGTTTGGACGTCAGCTGCTCTGGTTGTCCCTCATAGGCGAGCGCAAGCTGGTTCTTGAGATCATTGAAGCGGTTGTTCACGGGCGTCGCCGAAAGCATCAGAACCTTAGTCTGCACGCCTGCTCGCACGACAGAATTCAGCAGCTTCTGGTAGCGTGTCTCACGCTCCTTGAGGGCATCGTTGTTTCTGAAATTGTGAGACTCGTCGATGACGACCAAGTCGTAGTTGCCCCAATTCACTTCCGCGAGGCGCATCCCGAACGACTCTCCGGTCGTCCGCTGGAGGTCGGTATGGCAAAGCACGTCGTATCGCAGACGGTCCTTGTCGAGGATGTTGGTCTTCACATTGCGGTTATAGGTCAGCCAGTTTTCCGATAGTTTCTTCGGACACAACACCAGCACAGAGCGGTTGCGCAGCTCATAATATTTGATCACCGCAAGAGCGGTGAATGTCTTCCCGAGACCAACGCTGTCGGCAAGAATACACCCATTGTAGGTTTCCAGCTTGTTGATCAGCCCGATCGCCGCATCCTGTTGGAACTTGTACAACGTGTTCCAGATAACTGAGTTCTGATATCCTGTGCGGTCATTGGGAAGGACATCTTGATTTATGTCCTCCAGGAACTCGTTGAAGATGCTGAACAACATTAGGAAGTAGATGCGCGAGGGTGCGTTCTCCGCGTAGATTTCGGAGATGTGCTGACACAGCTTTTCTGTGACGTCTTCGAGCTGTGATGGTTCAGACCAGATCCCGTCAAATATTCGAAGGTAGGTTTGAGTCGCTGCCAGGTCAGTCGATTTCTGGACGAGGTTCGAAACAGCGTTCCCGCGTTGATAACCAAGATCGACGGCCGTGAAGCCTTGTACCGGGCTGTAAACCGTCGTGTCCGAGGGCCGTTGCATGCAAATGAATTGTTGCATCTGCGAGCTCGTCTTATTGGAACGAAAAACGGCATTCGCTCGGATCCATTTTGCGCACTCTTTGGCGATTGCACGTTGCGTAAGTTTGTTCCGAAGATGAATTTCAAACGGTGTTCCGCCGAGATCTCGTTCGCGGTTGGCGGACGGTATCAGAAACTCCCTGCTTTCTTTACGTAGTTTGTCGGCGTGTTGATCAGGAACAAAGGTTGGCTGAGTGAAAATAAACTCTAATGCTGAAACGTTCTGCAATTCGCGGCGTAATGCTTCAAAGGCAAAGATTGAGAACGTGGCGGCTGCAATCTTGAGCTTTCCGCCGCGGGCTAATTCGTGTTTGATATCATCACCCAGCAGGTCGTTGACGTTATCTAAAACCCGCATATTGAAACCCGATTACCCGATTTTTATCTTGGAAATATTCTAAGCATATTTCCGAGCCAAATCTACTTCAGGTTTCGAATGGCTGTATAGTCGCCCGTTAGATGCAGCGCCGACTATCAGTAAATGTCTTCAAAACCGGCCATTAATCCCCGATCCCGCGCCCCCGCGTCCACGAAATCGACCCGCCTCGCATCATCCCGGAAACGCTCATCCCGCGGCTGCGCTCCAGCGCCTCTCGCCAAGGCACGAGGGTAAAATCCTGAGCCCGCTCAATCACCGCAAATCTCCCGCTGACCCGCGACATAGGCCCCCGATAGATGCCGTCCACATGCCCCCGCACAGGCGCTGGAGAATATGGCTTGCCGACCTCCTCACTCAGCGTCCGCCCGGCCTGCGCCAGGTCTCTCCGGATCAGGTCGGATTTCTGTGCCTGCGTCAGCGCTTTTCCAAATTCTGCCGATATCCCGATCTCTCTCAGGAATGCACGCCGTTTCATCTGCGCATCGGCGGCGTCGCGCCCGAACCCGAGCGGTACTCCAGAGGGTGGCGGCAGCTCATCGAGCCAGGTCACGCCGAGGGCTTTTACCTGCTCTGAAAGACCCATTTCGGAATGGACCATGATTGCGACGTTTCTGAACCGCGCCTGGGCGCGCTCATAGAGTTTTACTTTGGCGAGATAAGTGTCCGGGATACGCCAGTTCGCATCAGCTGATCGCTCGACATGACCTTGCCGCCTGAGCGCTTCGAGCCGCCTGACATGCGCTGTGATAAAGTCCGGGGATGCGCGAGGATCGTCTGCCTGATGCAGCCCAGCAGAATAGACCCCGCCATGCTTGCGCGCGATCCGGTCAATGGTGATGTCAGATGGCTTCGGATCAAGGTCTGGCGGTGACAGGGTCACGATTGTCCCTCGCCTGATCCCTTCAAGCTGCTCGGCGCCGCCAAGTTCGGCATACACCGCCCGGCCGTCCAGGCCGTCAAGGATGGCATAGGCCCGGTCATGCGCCTCGCCTGTCAGGCCGAGCTGAAGCACCGCGCCGGTCACGCTGCGACCTGCGGGATCAGACCGGTCAAAGATCGCGTCTGCATCAAGGCGCCGACCGCTTGTTCCGGCCAGCGCCCGGTTCATCGTCTTGATGATGTCACCGCGCTCACCGAGCGACTTCAATGTCGCCTTGAGCCTTGCATCCAGTTGCCAGCGTCCGGGCCCGCGCTTTTGCGCCAGGCCCATCCGTTCAAGCGTGCGCAGGCGCGCCGCATGCAAGGTCCGGTAATGCGGGGGAGCCGCCTTCAGCTCAAACATGTGATCATTCCCGGCCTGCCGGTCGAGGAAATGATCTATCCGGGTCAGGCGTTCCGCTGTCACTTCGGCATTGAGTTTACGCGCCTGTTCGCGAGCGGTTTCGGGGCCAAGTTCAAGGGTGACCAGGTCTTCGGCCCGCTCCCTTATCCCATGAGAAATATACTCCCTTGGCATGACGAGATCGCGGCCATCCTCGCGCTTGCCCCTTATGATCAGATGCGCATGGGGCCGGCCTGTATCCTGGTGGATGGCGCCGACCCATTCGAGCCGTGTCTCAAGGTCCTTTTCCATCTGCGCGACCAGGTCTCGCACGAAGGGTTTGAGGTCTGCCATTTCCATGCCGTCTTCGGGCGAGACAATGAACCGAAAATGATGGCGATCCTCCGACACGGCATCGACGAGATCCTTCGTCCCTGCGTCCTCGCTCTCCCGATCAAAAAGGTGTCCGCGATCTTCCTCAGACAGGGCGGTGTCGCGCTTGATGTAAGAGACATGTGCCATCAGCGCTGCCGCGCTTGAGACCGATATCCGGATAATGCGGGCTTTGACAATGACGCGCCTGCGGCCGCCGCGCAGGGCAGGGGACGGGCGCGGTGCCAGACCTGACCGCCGCCCGCCACCTGACGAGGAGAGCGCCTTGCTCATGCGCGAGAGATAGGTTTTTGCACCGCCACCTGATCCGCCGTTGCGAATCCTGCCAGGACGCGGGGTGAATGGATCATCGCCGAATGTGCTCATTCGGGCACCGAAGGCGCCAAATCCACCTCAAATTGCGAATGGAACCATCCCATCCTGCAGCATTCATTGGGGTTCGTCTCAAATCCCGGCTCTGCAAAGTCCCGCACAGAACCATAAAAAGAGATGTGCAGACAAGGGACTAGACCCCCATTGGCTCCATGAGCTTTTATCTTGCAATAGCCCCCATCCCCCACTGATCCCTCACCATCCCCACACCGGGACCCGGACCGGTCCCCCAGGAACACAGCCCGGCCAATCACATTCCCGATTTCCACCGGCCCGAAATAGCGGCTGTCAAAGGAGTCCGGTGTCGCGTCCGATATCAACAGGACCTCACCTTGCCCGAGCCGGGTGCAGCCTTGCGACCAGGCGGGCAGGGGGCGTCCGTGTCGATCCTTACCTAAAAGCGCCAGTGGCGGACGGCCGGTGACGGTCAGTGTGCCGGCGTCCCTGCAGACTGTATCGCCCGCAACCGCCCAGACCGTCTTGATGACGGGTAGGCCTGCAGGCAGATAGGCACGTGACGCCGCCAGCGCCGCGGCCTCGTCAGGCAGGTAGGCGGCAACCCGGTCACCGCGCTCAATCGCCTGTGCGGGCACGACCTTATACCAGCCAACGGGCGCGCTTTCGCTCGGATTGTAGAGCAGTTTCGGGGCTGGTTTCAGCACGTATCCGGCCCAGAGAATGCTTGTCCCAGCAAAGGAAAGAACAAGCGACAGGGGGCGACGCCGGGGCATCACCAGACCTCCCGTTCAAGCAGGTCAGTGATCGCCAGTCCGGACTGCAATTGCGCTGAAACACGTTGCCAGAAAGCCGGCGAAAGTGTGCCCGGATCGGCGTGTTCCAGGACCATCCGGGCCGCGTCCAACGCGCGCCGCGCATGATGGTAATGGAGCGCTGACAGAAGCAGGATCCCGCCTGGCTTGACCCCAGATATGCGGCTGATCGTGTCGCCGCGCGCACCCGCTTTCATGACATAAAACTGCCAGCCGCCCGGGGCCCGATAGTCGGTGCGCCTGCGTTCATAACCGAACACATCACCTGGCTTGAATGCTGCGATGTATCCATGCATTCCGGCATCGCGGATGACGTGAGGAGCCCCGAATATGAGGCGCGCTGTGAGGCCCGTTTCAGGCGGGGCAAGCGAGACGAGCGTCAGGTCACTGGCCATTCTGTGCGTCTCCGGAGCGATAGCTGGAGGCAGAAAAGCTGAGCAGGTCATCGACATGATAGACGACGACACCGACATGCTTTCGATAGACCGGGCCAAGGTTGGCATAGCGCCAGTTCTGGAGCGTTCGCTCGGATACGCGCAAATAGTTTGCAGCTTCCCGTGTTGTCCGGAACGGGCTTTCACCAAATCCGTCTGTGTGCATGGTGACACGCTTTCTCGATGCCAGGTCCCGGCCGTTCCGGGAGGGCTTCAAGTGTCATCAAGACAGGGGAACACTTTAATGGGGAGTCACGAAGATGGGCGTCTTCGAGACGATACCCCATTTAACCATGCGCGCCGCGCATGGTTTTTGACAGGACCTGGTGATCCCTGGCATCGCGAAATGCGACAGAGAGAAAGCCGCCCCGGAAGCATGTCCGGAGCGGCTCATCTGGTGATGGATCCGGCGCCTATTCTTTCGGGCTCCAGAGGATCACGTGGCGTCCTTGCATGCCTTTGACGGGCGCGAGGTTTGCGTAGATGCGGCGCGGGCCGATCTGCGGATCTGCGAGGGTCAGGGAGACGTATTCCCGGCCGGAAGACTTTGCCGTGCGCATCCAGCCGCCGCCGATTTCGGTCGAGGTCTCGCCGGCAAAGATACGGTAGTCGGGCTGGGTCTCTTCGGTCTTGTCCATATTCTTCTCGATGCGGATGGGGCTTGTGAGGTTCATCATTGCGAGGGCGCCTTCAAAGCCGGTGCTCGTTTCGCTGACATATCCGAGTGCGTTTGCCATGGGGGTCTCCTTTTCTTTTCCGTGGCTGTCTTCGAAGGACACCCTTGTCCCTGTCGACGCCGGACCGCCCGGGCGGCGCGAAGCGGGCTTGAACCGCCCCCTTCCTCTTTGGCGGGCGTAGCAGGGCGGAGCACCGGTCAGGCACGCGAATTTGTCGCGCGAGGAAGGCGCGCAAGCGCCGGGGACATTCGTGGGACTGTCCGGTTTCGGGACCGGTTCGCGGCGTCCAGGTCACACGGCAAGAGACGGGAACATTGTGTTTTTTGCGATCCGCGGAGAGGCGGAGCGGGATGCACATGGCTATCGCGGGTATCTGAAAGTGTCACAGCGAGAGCGCTGCGGCGCGCTGGACGTGTATGGCGAAATTGGCAAGCGCGCGCTCGTGTGAATTTGTGGCCGACCGTGCAGCGCGCGTCTTGGCTTCGGCGCTCAACGAGACCCGCATTATCGCACAAGATTCGTCCGCAATATTTGCCGTCGACAGAGTTTGTCGCCCAGGACGAGCAGTTGTGACGGCCCTCAACTTGTTCACGCCTCTCCCGTTCAGTGATGTCATATAGAAAAACTGCGGATCTCAGAAATCCTAAAAGTGGAACCAAACGGGGCTCAGATCAGTTAGCCGGCATAAAATGCCACAATGACTCGGAAATGGTCAGATCGCTTTCGACGCTTATCGACCGCTAACACCCAGCACACTCACGATGCCGGGCGCGACCGCACGGGCACCAAGAACGGACGCTTACTATTCATTTTGGTGATGTGGAATTTGACCTTCTAAATTGATTTGTCCGGATCACATAATCAACTGGGACAAGCCTGCGACGCCAACCATGACAACCCCATCCTCTACGAGCATCTTTTGTCTTTGCTTCGAAATGGTTTGACCACTTAAGAATGCCCCCGCGCTCTTCGCCAATGTGATCATGCCTGCGATACTCAAATTCTCTAGAATTTCGGTTTCCTCTCCCCTGTCAAGAGAACCTGAGCTCTCGAATATGTCCTCGGAGTTGGCACCTTCCGAACTCCTGCCTCCGTCAATCCTTTCAGCTTCAGAATCGTCTAAAAGCTTGTTGTGTTCAGACCCTTGAATTTTCGATATGGAAGCGTCACCGGTTCGCAGGTTTTGTATCAATACCTCTACGCCCGTTCGATCAGGAGCTTCCACAAATGCAACAGTGTATTCTTCGGGTTGCGACAATAACCTTTGGCGTTTCCTCAATTTTCGATAAATGCGCCTCACCTTTTCGAGTTGATCCGCCAGCCTGTCGATACGCTCCAAACGGACATATTCTGACAGCGCCTCCAAAGAAGCTTTTTTGAGTTTTCTTTTATTGGTTCGGCGCAGTGCCTCGAGAACCAGTTTTTCTTCGGTATTGAGCGCTGGAACTGGGTTCGACATTAACTTGAACACTGCAACAGGAACGACATCGACGCGTTCGGCGCCGCTAACTATCCCCAGATTATGCCTGCCAGATCGTGCTGTGTTATGGAGAAACGTGCGGAGTTCTTGTATTTTGTCTGCCTGCTTCCTGAGTCGCTCGCGTGGAATTGTCGGCCAGTGAGCTATTTTCTCGATGCATTTTTGCAGTTCGCTTGAAAGTCGCTCGAATACCTTATCATACAATATATCTGCAGATGTCGGATCAAGACGGTGCATCTGATCCGCCTGCTTCCTGAAACCTACAGCAATGAGCATTAGCGTTACTGCAACTCGTTTTTCTTGTTCATCTAGATTCTTCAGCTTGCGTTTCTTCCCGGTGAACTTGCGGAACGTGAGTTTCGCTATGAAATAAGTGATGACGCTAACGACGAGTGAAAACAATAAAACAACCCACCCCCCTGCGGCCATGGAGATCCCGCCACCGATCCATTTTAATGCCGCACTATTGAATGCGGCGCCAGACAGCGTGGAAATGGCTGTTCCAGTGCTGGCGGTTCCAAAAATCGAGGCTATAGAGAACAAACCGGCTCCAGCTCCCGCAAAACCGAGTTTCGCGGCAAGCGAGCGAACCATGCGTTCCGATGTTCCAGTCTTGTTGTTCAGTAGTGCATCGACTGTCTCTCCGCACGTCATCGAAGCCTTATCGTACCAATTTTCGACGGAGATTTGCGCGCTCTTTATCTTGTACTCTGTAGTCTTTTCCTCGACAACTTCCTCAATTTTCTTGGCAATCTTCCAGCTGGCATTTGCGGAAAATTTGAATATCAGTCTAACCAAGAAAAGTAGGAGTGATCCTATCGCCAAAGCTAGCCACAGTAAGATGCTCACGGTGCCTCCAAATGGACTTGCCGGCTTATATCGTTGCCGGATAAAATTTTATGCCATCCCGACCTATCAGCGAAGCCGCCGAGAGGCGATCATAAAATAAAACTCGCTGACTGGTCGGAAGTATCCGGAGACTGCTCCCAGTCGAAAGGGATTATCTTGTTCGAGGCTCCAACGTCTGCTTTTTGACGCGCTGGAGATAGAAGACGGACACTCAGGGCAAAGCACCCGACCTACCCCAATGGGCTGCCGATCACCATTGACCGGGCTCAGATAATCGTGTGAGATTTAGACGTCCGCCGTTAAGGTGGAGGCCAGCGCTTGCGGGTAAAGCGAGAGCCCCAGCGCCCATGCCGGGCCTTTCCAGTTGATGTCGCTAAAGGGGACGCCGTCTTCGTCGCGTGATGCGCCTGGATCTGTCTCGCCCCAGTCATAGTCGCGCACCGCAATCAGCGGCGCGCGGCCCTCAACCCAGATCTCCACGATCCGGGAATCCTCGACGACCAGTGTCATGCGCGGACGGGGTCCCAGGATATGGTCCAGCATGCTCATGTCCGCGCCGCCCGTGCCGGCGGCGATCTCATCAGCCGCGCCAGGGCCGAGCGGCCAGCCTCCAGCGCGTCCGCCAGCAAGGCGTCTGCGACCTCACTCAGGTATGCATTATCAGAGCCCGGATAGTTGGCCTCAATACCCCAAAGGCTTGCGGCATGCGTTTCCAGTTCAACGGTTTCGCATTCTATCGCGAGCACGATCCCGCAATAGAACCAGTCATCCCTGCGCCAGGCCGTCATTATGGCTTCGGCCTCGGCCTGCGCCCTGGCGAGGCGCTCCCGGAAATTGTTGCCCGGTCCGATGAACCCCGGATCATTGATGTAGAGCGATGGCCAGAACCCATCCTGGCGCCGGTCGGGCGCCTCGGGGCAATCAGCACGGACGATCCGCGCGGTGACGCGAAAGCCCTCGATCTCGCAAGCGATGCTGTCGCCTTCGCAGACATAGCGGTCAAATCTCTCCTCGAACGCCATGACTCAACGGCTCCAGAAAATGTGGACTTCATCAAAGCCGGTCTGGAACACCATGATCTCGCCGTTCAGCGCCATGTCGCGGGCAAGGCCAGTCCAGTCGATATAATCGTCAAGCGAGGCCGGGATCTCGGTCCCGCATTCGCGGATCAGGTCTTCTGCAAAGTCTGCGGCGCTGCGATATTCGCCAGCATAGTCCTCGAATGCGGCGCGCGCCTGGTCCAGGTCGTCGCCAAACTCGCTGTAGAGCCTTGCGCCAAGGCTGCCATGCTCGGTGATGAATCCTGCAAGATCGCAGACCGTTTGGAATGAGGCGTATTCTGAAAGGTGCGCGCCTTCGAACCCTTCATGATCATGGATTGCCCATTCCTCGGCATCCGGCTCGGGAGACGCGGCCAGCATGGCGGACACCTCTGCCATCACAGCCTCCGGCGTGGTCGCTTCGATCCAGGCCCCATGCAGGCGCCCATTATTATAGGCGGCCAGGCAGGCCACATAAATGCTTGGGCAACCCTCAGACCCGGGCGCGGCAGTTGTTCCAAGGGGCGCATGGGTCGCGGTCGTGTATGTCATCTCATCCTCCAATCCCGCCCCTCAAGTCCCTCCCGCGGCAGGCGGGGGTGGGCGGACGAGAGGTGCGGGCGCCCGGGCGTATGAGGGCCGGGGGCAAGGCGGAAAGGTAGGAGGCGCCAGAGAAACAAGTTGCTTGCAGCACCGGCGCCTTGCGCGCGGCCCGCGCCCGGGCAGACGCGCCGTCCGCCCAGACCCGGCTGTTTCGGGAGACCGCCCCGGACGCCTTTGCCGCCTGCACCTGCCTTGGCGGGGCGCAAAATGCAGATCCTTTCGCAGATGCCTTAAGGCCATGCATGCGACAGGTCGTGGGTAAGGTAAGTCGCGCGGCACGGCGGGCGCTGTGGGGGAGAAGACCGGCCGGCCGGTACTCTGGTGGCGATTCGATCCTGCAGGCCCGCTGCAGCGCAGCGCCCGAGGATCGCTACAGCTTCTCCTCAAGCAGTTCGCGATAGTCACCGTCCCGCAGGCGCTGGCCTTTGGCCAGCAAGCGGGCCATTTCGGATTTCATGGCGCCGGAGCGACCGGTCCAGTCGTCTGCCACGCGGGCCTCGCCATAGAAGATCATGGCCATGTCGCGATAGGTCATGCCGGCATCATGGGCATCAAGCGTGATGAGCGCATTGCGGTAGCCCAGTCCTTTGCGCGACCAGGCCGGTGTCCTCGTGTCTGTCTCATAGACGCGGTGGGCGCGTTTCAGCGTGTCGATGTATGCGTCGGGACAGTCATAACCTGACACCGAGAATTCCATCTTGACCGGCGCGTCGGACAAAAGGGATTTGCCGCTGCAGCGGATCTGGATGGAGCAGTGGGTTCCCTTGACCAGGAAATGCTCGTGGCCGGCCGCATCGGTCAGGTGCACGATCCTGCAGAGGCGTGTCCCTTTCTCGAAAATCTCGTCAATTTCATCCGGTCCGCGATCACGCACATGGACAGCAATCTTGCGCGGATAGGTCTGGTCAGACCAGAACACGTCGGTCGACAGGGCGGACTGATCGGGATCGGGGAAATACAGGAGTCCCCAGACTTCGGCGGCGTGGTCGTGCTCAGGCAGCCGGAGCAGTCTGATACCACGGCACGCCATGCCGGTTTCAAGCCGCGGCAAGACGGCGAAAGCGTCATCGCGCAGGGCCGGGTTGCGCCTTGCAAACTCCCAGGCCCAGTTTCCGCGCGAGAGATTGGCGGTATAGTCATAGCGTATGAGCATATCGCTCAGGTCTTCGATTTTGCGAACAAGCATGGTTCAGCCTCCCGCAAACGTTGAATGCAGAGGATATGCCAGCTGCAATCGAAGGCAGAGCGCGACGCTCCCTAAGGTTTATGCTCCGTTAAGGGATCATAATGTCTTTTCTGCGTCGGGTCAGGATGTTCGTTACAAAGATGAATTGACAGGGTGCGCCTGGTGCGACAGATGTGATGCAATGTCCTGCCTATGAGATCTGTCGCAAAGTTTGGAATAAATGAAGCCTGCGGTCCGGGCCTTGTCGGAAAATCAGCTCACGGTACGCATTAATAGTCGCAAATGCTGTTTACAAACTGGATCCGTCTGCGCGTCCTGAGGCGCGAGTAGAAAAAAGCACCCGCCCAGTCCTTTGGGCATGAGCGATCATGCTGGACGGGTCTGCGGCCTGATCGACCTTTGTCAGCCTGGGGCATGCCCAGACTTGTTGCTGGTTCATTTTTGCACAGGCAAACGGCCGGTTCTTTTGCCCTCAGGATCATTTGCCCTTGGACATAGGATTCAAAGCCGTTAGGTCTTAAAAAAATACAATCCGTAGTGGAGTGGCGACTCTTGAAACTGACGACGCAAGGCCTGGTTTTTTCTCCATCGGATCTGATCACCTACATGGAGTCGCCCTTTGCTTCGGCGATGGACGCCAAGCGATTGTTCGATCCGACCCTGGCAGAGCAGATGGATCCGGATGATGCGCTTCTGGTTTACCTGCGCAAGAAGGGTTTTGCGCATGAAGATGCGTTTGTCCAAACCTTGCAAAGGGACGGCGCAGACATCTGTGCCATTGAAGATGACCGACCCGAGCGTATGCGTGAGCAGACTATCCAGGCGATGGAAGCGGGTCGCGGGGTCATTACCCAGGCCTATCTCGCGCGGGGCAGGTTTGCGGGCAAGGCCGACTTTCTCGTCAAGGTGGCCGGGGCATCCGATCTCGGTGACTTTCACTATGAGGTCTGGGATACAAAACTGTCGCGCAAGCTGAAGCCATATTTTGCGATCCAGCTTTGCTGCTATGTCGAGATGCTGGAAATCATCCAGGGGCGGCGCCCGGACAATATGGCCGTGGTGCTGGGCGATAATGCGAGGCGCATCCTGCCGGTCGCCAACTATTTCGCCTATTATCAGTCGCTCAAAGAGAGCTTCCTGGCCTTTCACGATGACGACACGGCTTCAACGCCGGACCCGGCTGCTAGCAGTTCCCATGGTAACTGGGGCGAGCTGGCTAAGCGCCTGCTGGCCGAACGCGATCACCTCTCTCAGGTTGCCAATCTGAGGCGCAGTCAGATTCTGAAACTGGAGCAGGCTGGCATAGAGACAATGCAGGCCCTGGCCGACAGCGATCTTGATGCGATGCCCGGGATGAATGGCGAGACATTCCAGCGGGCGAGGGCGCAGGCAAGGCTGCAGATCGCGTCGCGCGGGCAGGACACGCCCGTCTACGAAATCATCAGGCCTGCGCCTGGCAGCGCTCGGGGCCTCTCCTTGCTGCCACCTGCAAGCCCGGGCGATGTCTTCTTCGATATCGAGGGATTTCCCGGTATTGAAGGCGGCCTCGAATATCTCTGGGGCAACACGTATCTGGAACCTGACGGCAGACGCGCGTTCAAGGATTTCTGGGCCCATGACAAGCCGGCTGAGAAGAAGGCCTTCATCGACTTTATCGACTGGATCTATGCGCGCTGGCGGCAAGATCCATCCATGCATGTCTACCATTACGCCGCCTATGAGATGACCGCCATTCGCCGCCTGATGGGCCAGTACGGGGTCTGCGAAGACAAGGTCGACAATCTCCTGCGCAACCATGTCTTTGTCGATCTCTACACGATCGTGCGCCACGGCGTGCTCATCGGAGAGCCCAAATATTCGATCAAGAATGTGGAGCACATCTACCGCGCAAAGCGCGACACCGATGTTGCCAGCGGATCTGACAGCATCATCGTTTATGAAGCCTGGCGCGACAATCCAGATGGTGACACCTGGGAAAACTCGGCCGTTCTGAAGTCTATCCGTGACTATAATATTGACGACTGCGACAGCACGCTGGAACTTGCTGAATGGCTGCGAGAGGAGCAGGCCAGGCACGGTATCCCTTTTTTGGGCCTGGCAGGCGAGGGCGAAGCTGAGATCAGTCAGGCGGTCGGTGACGTGGTCGACCTTCGCGACAGTCTGCTCGCCGCCGCTGCTGAAAACCCCGATCCCCGCGAGGGCGCACTGCAGGAGCTGTTGGCCTGGTCGCTCGAATTTCATCGCCGGGAGAACAAGCCGGTCTGGTGGAAATACTTCGACCGTCTTGGATGGTCTGAGCCTGAACTGCATGATGACATGGATTGCCTGGCAGGGGTTCAGCATACCGGAGCGCCGGCTAATCGGCCGACGCGCGGCAACCCCATCCACGCCTACCAGTTCGACGTCGACCAACCCTTCAAGGGCAAAGCCAGAAGCTTCTATGTGCTTGATCACGATGGATTGAAGGTGACGACAAAGGATTACGACCCGGAGACGGGCTTGATCAGTTTCGGGTCGAAGGCAGATTTGCCTGACCGGATGAACCTTGTTCCCGATGAATTTGTTTCGCCCAAGCCCATACCAGAGGCGATCCAGCAGGTTGTCAAAGACAGCCTGTCCTCAGGCCTTGCGCCGTCCGCGATCACCGATTTCCTGAAACGCGCGCGCCCTCGCATCAAGGGGAATATGACAGGCGACATCCTGGATCCGGCAGAGGACCTGCTTCCTGCGATCATCAACGTGGTTCGCAATCTCGACAATAGCTACTTGTGTATTCAAGGCCCGCCAGGGGCCGGCAAGACATACACAGCCAAACACATTATCGCTGAGCTCCTCAAATCCGGCCTCAAAGTCGGCATTTCATCAAACAGCCACAAGGCGATCAACAATCTGCTGGCGGGCGTGGCAGATCAGGTTGCACTGGACGCCATTCCGGCGAGGCTGGTCAAAGCCCAGCGAGACAAGGATGATCCACTGTTTGAGCGCGGGGATATCGAGCACATTGCCAGCATCAAGGACCTGTCCGTTTCTCCTGCGCTTTGCTTTGGCGGAACGGCGTGGGCGTTTGCGAATGAGGCCGCCGAGAATCAATTCGACTACCTCTTCGTGGATGAGGCGGGGCAGGTTTCCATTGCCAACCTGATCGGCATGAGCGCGGCCACAAAGAACATCGTCCTGATGGGTGACCAGATGCAGCTCTCCCAGCCCATTCAGGGCTCGCATCCCGGCGAAAGTGGCCAGTCGATCCTCGACTACCTCTTGCAGGGCAAGGCGACCATACCGGCGGATCTCGGCGTTTTCCTGCCCCACACGTACCGTATGCATCCTGATGTGTGCCGGGTCATATCCGAGCAGGTTTATGATGGGCGTCTTGGCTCAGACGAAGGTACCAGGACCCATGTTGTGGAAACCAAAGGCCCCATCATCCGGCGCCAGTCGGGCATATGCTTTGTGCCTGTCGCGCATGACGGCAATACGCAAGCGAGCGATGAGGAAGTCCAGAAGGTCCAGGCGATCACTAGAGAGCTGTTGGGCACGCCGATCTGGCCTGACAGGGACGCCAGGCCGCGCAAGCTCACACTGGACGACATTCTCTTCGTTGCGCCCTACAATTATCAGGTCAACAAGTTGAAGGCCGCGCTTGGTCCAGGAGCGAGGGTCGGAAGTGTCGACAGGTTTCAGGGGCAGGAAGCCCCGGTTGTGATCTTGTCCATGTGCACATCGGACGCGGCTGAAAGCCCGAGGGGTATCGAGTTCCTGTTCTCGAAGAACCGGCTCAACGTGGCGATTTCTCGTGCCGAGTCGCTTGCTATCGTCGTGGCAAATCCGAAACTGGCGAATACGGCTGTGTCCGATCTGGACCAGATGGCGCAAGTCAATTTCTTCTGTGAATTGGTCGCGGTGGGATCCTGAGCCTTGTCGATCCAAAGGGTGGCAAGCCGTGTCAGGTCTATTTCAATGCGTTGCAACAAATACCGGTTACGGCCCAATCCGACGGGCAGACATCCACTTATCCAGTGACCGATATCAGTTCAGACAAACCGAGCCACCTCTCCCATCCAAGGCGGCGAGCAGATTGAACCAAGCGGTCAAACCTGACCGAAAATTCTTGCTTAGGATGCTGAAAAACGTGCAATATTGCACCAATAGTATGATTTTTCGCTTGAAGGAGCCCAGCCATGCCCACAGTCCGAAAGACCATCACCCTGACCGATACGCAGAATGACTGGATCAAGGCGCAGATCGACAGCGGCGCTTACACGAACGACAGCGAGGTGTTGCGCGACCTGATCCGCAAGGCGCAGCAGGAAAATTCCGCGATCGAGGCCATCCGCGCGGCGCTCATCGAAGGCGAGAGAAGCGGCCTCAGTGTGCGCGGCCCCGAAGAGATTCGCGCAGCGGTGAAGAAGCGGAAGCCCCTGAATGGTTAATGGTCGCTATCATTTAACCCAGGCGGCCGATGCGGACCTCGAACGCTTGTACGCGTGGGGTGCTCTGCCTGCTCTGCTCCCAACAAACTCCAATCCCGAATGAGGCACGTTGGGGAGCGGTCCATACCAGCTGGACGATAGGGCCGCAGCGGCAGCGGGGACTTGCTCGCAGAGGCGCGAGCATATTTGTCCTCCGGCGTTCGGCCAGGCGATGTTTTGAGCCAAATAATTGCGATATTCGGCTCAAAATTTACGTTATGTTGAGCCGAATATGTGTTCTAATCGGCTCATGATCTATAATTGGCAACAACCAGACTGGTCGACCTTCTCCTACGACATCTCGGCAATTCTCGACGAATTGACGGCATTCGAAGGTCGCCTCGGACGTGTCAGCGGCGTTCTTGAAGCTTTGCCGGAGGGGACGCAAGTCGAGACATTCATCGATATGATGGTCTCGGAAGGCATAAAGACATCCGAGATCGAAGGCGAGTATCTCAGCCGCGCTGATGTGATGTCATCTATCCGGCGCAACCTGGGCCTGACCGATGCGCCGCCCGCGCGCGATGCCCGAGCGGCCGGCGTGGCCGAACTGATGGTGGCTGTGAGACGAGAATTCGCCGCGCCACTTACAGAAGATATGCTCTTTGATTGGCACCGGATGTTGATGCGCGGAAATCGCAGGGTCTCCGTGGGAGCCTGGCGGGCTCACGAAGAACCGATGCAGGTCGTTTCCGGCGCGATCGGGCGTGAGACAGTCCACTATGAAGCGCCGCCATCTGCGGATGTACCCAAAATGATGACGCGGTTCGTCGAGTGGTTCAACGTGACAGCACCGGATGGCGACAAGCCAATCAAACAGGCGCCAATACGGTCTGCTCTTGCTCACCTATACTTTGAGAGCGTTCATCCGTTTGAAGATGGAAACGGCCGCATTGGACGAACCATTTCAGAGAAGGCTTTGTCTCAGGGGCTCGGGCGGCCGGTCTTGCTCAGCCTGTCCAAAGCCATCGAGTCGGATCGGAATGCCTACTATGAGGCGCTGAAAGCGGCTCAGCGAACGAATGAAGTGACGGATTGGGTCAGATATTTTCTGAGCGTCTGCCTGAAGGCGCAGCAGGATGCCGAAGATCAGATCGATTTTACGCTTCAGAAGGTCAAGTTTTTCGATACGTTCAAAGACAAGCTCAATGAGCGCCAGACGCGCGTTATCCGCCGCATGCTCGATGAAGGCCCCAGAGGGTTCGAAGGCGGTATGAGCGCGAACAAATATGTCTCCATCGCCAAAACCTCCAAGCCGACCGCGACACGCGATCTTCAGGCATTGGCGGAAATGAAAGCCCTGGTGGTCACCGGGGGAGGTAGAAGCACGCGATACGGGTTGCCCTTCGGCGTGCGCGCCAAGCCCCAAGAGCACGGTCAAAAACAGGATTCACTCAAAGCGGGAAGCAAGCGAAAACCCTGAAACTCATTTTCAGGGCAAATCCAAGGGAGTTGTCAGAGTCGGTCTCATAAAGACCGTCAAGAAATCAGCCCCTTGCGATGCGTCTGGTCATGAGCCGGATGTTGGCGATGAAGAGCCAGGCGAGGGTGCGCAGGGCGACCCATCGTCTGGGCAAGACCTCGAAACCTTTGGCCTTGTCGGACCTCCGGATGATTTCGAGGTTTCAAGTTCCCATCTTGCCTGGCGCGCTGCGGAGCTTCGCGCCGGAATATCGCAAGGTTGATCTGCGGGAACTGCCGATCGACCACTGGTGCTGTGGTAGGTTCTGACCTAACCACACATTGCGCCGATGGTTCGAATCTGATTTATGCCCCGTCTTTGAGGGGGCACAACTTTGGGCCATAATTTGTGCTATAATTTGGGCCATATATCTGATTTGATAAAAGTCTAAGTGGTTGAAAACATTATAAAAAATAAGTAAATTGGCGCACTTCGCCCGCTCCAGAATAATTTTTTCCAAACCGAATAACACATTGTTTTCAAAGGGGTTTGTCCCCTATGGCTTCTGTTCGAATCGTCCAGGGGTTGGTTGCGCTCGATGAGGGACGCTGACCGGTTATCGTATGAAATCTATGCAAAGTGCTTTACCGCGATAGAGTGGGAATAGACTAGGTTTGGGAAGTTCATCATGAAGCACGTCGTGCTCGCCGCTATTCTTACTATGGCCATGGCTGCATGTTCGCCAAAGGCGGTAAATTCATCGGATGCGCCAACAGAGGGAGCGCAGACTGCGGTCGTCGAGTATTTAGCGACGGGTTGGATGGCGAGGACCTTGCCCGAGATACTTGCCGCGCTTGAGGCCGAAGAAGTGACGTCCGAAGCGCTTGTGCGTGATTATCTCGACCGCATAGCGACCATTGATCAGGCGGGACCGACCCTGCAAGCCGTGCTGGCGCTGAATCCGAACGCTTTGGAGGAAGCACGAGCTAGTGATGCGGCGCGCAAGGCCGGCCAGCCGATGGGACCGCTGGCCGGTGTGCCTGTCTTGCTGAAAGACAACATCGAATCGAAAGATCAGATCGCCACTACGGCTGGCGCCCTGGCGCTGAAGGATAATGTGACGGGACGTGATTCGCCTCTGGTAGCGGGCCTTCGCGGATCTGGTGCCATTATTCTGGGCAAGACCAATCTCAGCCAGTGGGCAAATTTCCGCTCCGAACACTCCATGAGCGGATGGTCTGCTCTGGGCGGTCAGGTGCGCAATCCTCACATGCTGGACCGCAACCCGTGTGGATCGAGTTCCGGATCGGCCGTCGCGATTGCGGCATCACTTGCAGCGGCGAGTGTTGGCACCGAGACCAACGGCTCGATCATTTGTCCTTCAACAATTAACGGAATTGTCGGGTTCAAGCCAACCGTGGGTCTCGTGTCGCAGCAATACATCGTGCCGATTTCCTCAAGCCAGGATACGGCTGGGCCTATGACTAAGACAGTGACTGGCGCTGCCTTGATGCTGAACGCGATGTCGATGGGAGATGCCAAGACGGACTTTGTGGCTGGTCTTGATGTGGACGCGCTCAGTGGCAAGCGGATCGGCGTGATGCGGTTTGCAGAGGGCTCCAATGCAAACGTCAGGGCGCTGTTCGATGCAGCACTGACAGACCTTGAAGATGCGGGTGCAGTACTTGTGGAGATTGACGGCTTTGTTCCGCCGACCGATGACTATCAGTCAAAATCATATGACGTGTTAAAATATGAGTTTAAGGCGAGTCTGAACGCGTATCTTGCCGAGGCTGCCCCAGCCGTGACAGTCCGCTCATTGAAGGAGCTGATCGGGTTCAATGCTGCCCATGCGGATGTGGAGCTTGCTCTGTTTGACCAGGGGATCCTTGAGGCGTCGGAGATGCTGGGTGATCTTTCCACGCCAGTCTATCTGGCAGCAAAGGCGGACATACAGGCTGCAACTGGCGTCAATGGTATCGACAAGATGATGGCGGATAACAGCGTCGACTTACTGGTGTCGCCTTCCGGACCGCTGGCGCCACGCGTCGATGCGATCAACGGGGACGTCTGGCCGGACTGGGCAGGCGCGGGCTATCTCGCCGCTGTGTCAGGATATCCAAATCTCACAGTGCCAATGGGCGAGGTCAAAGGCCTGCCTGTGGGACTGTCCATGATGGCGGGCAAAGACCAGGACGCAAGTGTACTGGCGATGGGGTATGCTTATGAGCAGCAGTCAAAGAAGCGTGTTGATCCACAGTACCTGAGTAACGCAGAAGCGCGCCCTGAGATTGCTGAAGCGATGAAGCGTCGCGCAGACTAGGCTTTAAATTGAGGCTGTCCTTTGCGGTTCTTATTGAGGGGGTTCCATACTGATTGGTCTGCCCCTCTGAGGTGGTCCATCGGGTTTGTTAGTCCGGCGGTTTTTTGAAGTGCTTGGGTATGGTGGTCCGGCCTAGGCGTATCCGATCAGGCTCATACATCCAGGCGGTCCTTGACGGCTTTGAGGGGGAGCATGAGGACAAGATCATCTATGGGAGAGCGTGCGAAACCGTATTTCTCATAAAACGCGGCAGCGTCGTCATCGAGCGCATGAATCAGCATCGCCCGGACGCCAATCGTGTCAGCGGCCTGAACAGTCCGTAGCAGCGCGTCTTTCAGCAAGGCCGGACCAATGCCTTTTCCCTGTCGTGTCTTTTCCACTGCCAGGCGGGCCAGAATGACAACAGGGACCGGAGATGGCATATTGCGCCGGACCGCGCCGGTCGCCTCGGCAGGCATGATGCTGCCAGCGGCAAGGGCATAATAGGCCTGAACAGAACCGTCATCGCTCGCGACCACATAGGTCCGGCTTGCGCCTTCTATCTGGTTTTTAAGGGCACGGCGTTTGAGCCAGTCATCAAGGCCGGGCTTGCCGGAATCAAAACCGCCAACCTGATGGTCGGCGGTCAGAAGGGTCGGGGCATTTAAATCTGTCACGGCAACAGTTTATCACACCTTCCAGGGTGCGGGACTGTTCAGAAGGGCATCAAGCCGGTCGGTATTGACTGGCGCATCAAGCGCAGCTTCAAAAGCATCCCACTGAGCCTGGTCCAACACGAACGCGCGCTGGTCAAGGAGGGTGTTCTCGGCCTCGCGGATCGAGGTTTCAAGCATGAACTGAGACCGTGACAGACCGACCGCCGCGGCGGCACGGTCGATCAGCACTTGCGCCGAAAGCGGGGCTCGGATTTGAATTTGTCTGTCACGACGCAAGGCGGTCATGGGTTTGGCTCCTTTGTTGTCCTTATAATGGGGAACACAAGCCAAAATGTCAATACAAATGACATACGTTTAGGTCAGGGAAAGTGACGTTCTTTTGAGGGCGTGACCTGCGCCCCAAATGGTCCCGCATTTAAATGGAAAGTTTGCTGGTCTTGGACCGCTCCCCAACGTGCCCTCATTCAGGCTTGGAGTATTTCGCACTTTTGGACTGCTCCCCAACGTGCCCTCATTCGGGGCTGGAGTTTTTCGCTCTTCCTCACCTGGGCGGGCTGGTTTCGCCGAGGTGATTCATGAGCGTTATCGGGGGTTTATTCCCGATCGCGCTGTGCGGTCTTACCGTGTTGTAGTCTCCACGCCAAGCCTC
>Ga0163216_100712_pt1 | contig 38566 bp, 44 predicted proteins | sample SynspAceP_FD_167610 | JGI IMG/M metagenome (GOLD analysis project Ga0163216, IMG submission 167610) | Saline lake microbial communities from Ace Lake in Antarctica - Synechococcus sp. Ace-P (Illumina Assembly) | ecosystem: Environmental > Aquatic > Non-marine Saline and Alkaline > Saline ...
ACAACCAGCAGCTTCCGCAGTCCGCCTTGGGCAGCAAAACACCCTTGCAGGCGATGAAGGACTGGCACAAACTCAAACCAGAGCTGTTCAAGAAACAGCCGTACTACCGTCCGGGATGTGACAATTACGCAACCTTTAGGCGCAAACATCCGTGGTCGCGCACCGCCCAAGTATTCGCTGGACGATGCGCGTTTATCGGAAGGGCACGTAGATCGCCGCACGCCATAAAACCGCATTAGGGTTTAATATAAGTGTAACCCATCAGCTGAAGGCGCGACAGTTCGGCCACACCGCTGGGTATGATATCATCCTCGAAGACTTCAAAGAGGTCATCCTCATAAGAAATCTCGCGGCCTTGCAGGGTGTTGTTGCAGACCTGCATGACGACATTCTGACCTCTCAACTCCAAGACTTGTGCTTGCAATTGGTCGTTGTCCAAAGCGCTCGCCAAAAGGCCAAGGCCGTTACCATGAAGCACAACTTTTATGTCCATGTTTTCGGCACCAACGGCATTGATATGGTTTTGAATGTTGCGCAGCGCGCCGCGGTAGGCTCTGTCGTCTTCACCTCCGTTATAATTAATATGGTAGACGACCTTTTGTTCGCCATATCGGTCCTGAGCCTGAGCCTGAGCCTGAGCCTGCGCATCAGACGCAGACGTCATTACCATAGTTGTCAGCACCGCGATTGCTGCACACAGTTTTAGCAGTCGTAACATTTTATTCTCCCAATGGTTTGATCAAGACGTTGCTTGAACCTTGAGTATTACAGAGAGAACGGCTGTTAGAACCTAGGGCGATCACGGGCGGGCGTCGCCAAATGATACTAGGGCAATCCCTAGGTCGCCATCATAACGAGCTGAATTGATGTTTGAGCCCCATATTTCTTGAGGATGTTTGATCGGTGAAATTCGACGGTTTTAGGGCTTATGTCGAGGGCGATTGCAATCTCTTTGGTGGATCGGCCCAGCACCACGAAGTCGAGGATCTGTTTTTCACGATTGGTTAACCCGGCCGCGTCAGTCTTACTTGCGAGCGCGGAATTTTCACTAGTGTTGGCATTGGAGAAACTGCCGCGCCACCAGAAAAAGACAGCACCTGCTGTTACCAACCCTGAGAGCATCGCGAAAATGGAAATCCAAGGCGCGGGTTGTTTTGCAGTTAAACGCGTAATGCGCGCGCGGAACGCATCCGTCAATGCTACGACTCCGTGATAAGGGACAGGGGATGACCAGCGATCGATCATGCCCACGTCGCGCGCAATCGTGGTTTGCCCTGCGGTCAACAACGCAACAGCGACCTGATCCTTAAGAGGTTGCGGCGTCGATGCCAAAGCCACAAACGGCCATTCCGGGAAAAGCCCGGTACTGACAACATCAGTGTGGGTATAGGTTCTGTTGGCATTCAAAAAGACCAAAGCGTCCGGGTCGATGCGGCCTTCGCCTACCAAGCTCTCGATCAGACCACTGCGCACGATACCAACATCGGCTTCACCTGACAAAACCTGCATCACGATCTGGTCCATCGGGAAACCTACGAACCGCAATTCGATCTTGTCGTCGAACAAGTCTACCCCGATCCTATCAAATTCATACCATGCCAGTTGAAACCCACCGAACGCTTCCGCAGCAACTGCCACCACAGATTTTCCGGCAACGTCGCGCAAGTTTTCAATATTACTTCCCGGCAGCACCACGATGCCACTGCCGAATTCGCCAGAGAACGTGCCGTCGGACTTCTGTTGCATACGCGATGCAAGGACGCTCATGCGGTGTATGCGGTTAAGCGTGACAAAGTGGCCCGGGTTGGTGACGATGAAATCCAGTTGTCCGGTTTCAATCTGTTCATGGGCCGACGACAACGTCATCGGCACAATCTGGAAGGACCAATCCGGTATTGCAGCATTCAAGTAATCCCCAAGACCAGTCCATTGGAGGTGGACCTCGTCCGAGCCACGATAAGCAAGCACGCCAATACGGGATTCATTCTGGGCCGTCTGCGCAACAGTGATGCTGACCGTCCCCAGCCAGATGAGGCATCCCATCAACAGAAATCTGATCATATCGACCTCCCACTGCGACCATAGATCATAAGTTGGGCGTCGCGCAAATGGCTGCGTTCAGCTTTGCAAACATAGCCTCGCCATAAGTCTGGCCGCATCGCGTTTAAATCATTGCGAGATGGTTGCTTAACCAAGATTTCGTCAGTTTTAAGCGAACGGCTGGTTTGACGACGCAAGCTGCACCACAGCAATAGTTCTGCCGAAATTGCGAAGGAATGCTGCGTGAGCAGTAGCTGCAACTGCAGAAATCCGGATTGTCCGCATTGCAGTCCTTGATGCAGATCGCAGCGAACGACGCCTGTCTAATTGCGTGTTTGAGTCAAGATCGTTTTCATTCTGTGAGGTGTTGAAGGATCGTTTGTCCGGCTCAAGCCTCTCTTCGCAGTCTGGTTTGGCCTAAAAATTGCGCCGCTGCATCCATGTTTCGGAATGGAAGTGGAGAGTCCCGCTTTCCCGCGCGCTTCAAGTTGCGCAGCAGACCTTTTCGACTTCGTCCAAAAACCTCGACCCGATTGGACGATCCCGTCAGGGTGGGTGGTGACCTGCTCCCAGAGACTTCTGTATCGTCTGATGCTGCGCCTGGGTGCAAATGACGACATTACATCGAAGCAAGTTTTCCACCAATAGAAGAGCGCAGCGGGAGCTGTGCAATTTGTTGCACGGACCTTGCAGATGATGGCCGATAGCGCAGAGTGCTCCGGGGTCGGCGAAATCATCGACGGCAAGGAGGCCGTGTTTCACGTCCCAGAGCCGCGCACCTCCATGGTCATTCTCGGCGTTGCAGGCGACCCAACGCGGGGCTGGTTCAAGGTCTTCCGCCTAAATGACTTGGAAAGCACAGCAGAAAGTTCCGGTCGCGGATCTAGTGAAATACGCGCCGGCTGGGATCCGGCCATTAAAGCGCTGATCGGCCCCGGTGATACTCGAATCAGAAGCATCCGATCCACGTCGCAGATGGCCTGAGGCTGACAGGACTCCATCAAACGGTATTATTGACGGTATATTGAGAGGCTAAGCCCGTTTAAGTCATAGAAATAAGGCCTATTTGGTTCTTCGCAGAAAAATCGGGGACGTTTCTTCTGCGAAGAAACACTTAAAGAAGTGTAAGGCTTTTTGGGATGTTGGCGCGCACTAGGTCAGTCTTTCGTTAACAAACCCTTGTTCTTTGGCCATTCGCTGCCAAATATTGGAACACGCATCAACGAAAGCCTGCCCCCATGCCCAAGCTCATCGCCCTTTATATCAAGAACGTCGCCTTCGGTTTTGTCCTCTCGGCTATCTTCGTAGGGCTGCTGTTCTGGTTTAACGTCGCCAACCTGTGGCACCTCGTCTCCACCAGTCCGGTTGGTTGGATCGCGGCCGCGATGCTGTTCATGTTCAACGGGATCATCTTCGCGGGCGCGCAGTTTGCCTTCACGGTCCTGCGCATGGAAGAGCCGGAAGAGCCCAAAGGCGGCACCCGCGCGCCAGAGCCTGTGCGCCCCTTGACCCCAATCCTTGTCGAGCATGACGCGCGCTAATCTGTCACGATCCGGTATTCGGTCAACTCAGCCTCGATGAAGATGTAGATATCGTCCGGTCCGGTGGCGAGCGCATGTTGCATCAGGCGCACATCGAGGCCCATCGCATCCAGATGCGCCATCACCTCGGCTTGGCCACGCTGCACGTCCTCGACCGCGAGGAACGCCGGAAGGAACGTGTTTTCCCCGAAATAATGCTGGTGGACGCCAAGGGCTGCGTTCTCGGCCACCTCGCGCACGGTCCCGCCTGCGAAGATATAAGGACAGGCTGACAGGCAGATATCGCCACCTGTGACGCGCGTATCGATTTCGGCCTCGCGCAGGTATCGCCCAAGGATCAGCGCGTCCATAACCGACCCGCCGGGGGAATTGAGGTAGAGCAGATCAGGCGTGTCGCGCCCAAGCTCGGTGATGATCCGGTCCGCGTCGCCTTGGCTGATTGTGCCGATCAGGGCGAGCGCATCGGCGTTGCCCGTCACCGGCTCCAGCGACAGGCGCGAGGGCAATCCGGCGGGCATCTCGTAGGGACGGTTCGGCGCTGTGGGCGCGTCGCGTGTGTAGCGCCGTGTCTGATCGCCGGGGCGCACGGGCGCATCAAAGCCGGGCGCGCGGGGCGCGTTTGCGCCTGTAAACGACACACCCGCCTCGCCAATCAGCAGCAATCCCGCCAGCACGAACTGCAGCACCAGCACGCCTTTGACCGCAGTTTGGACCGTCAGCGTCATGGATCGCGCCTTCGTCCCTTGACCGGATCGGTCAGCAGGGCAGGGCGGTGGGCGGCGTCAAACTCCTCGTCCAACTCACGCGCGGCAACAACGGCGGCGCGCATCTCGGCCACGGTCATCGTATGCTCGATGCTAAGCCCGGTGCGCCCGCCGCGAATGGCATGCTGGGTCACAGCCACGATCAGCACCAGCACCGCAGGCAGCAGATCAATCGCGATGGCACCGGCCCAGCTGGGCACGAAATTGCCAGCGTATTTGATCACGGCATCTGCCGACGAGATCGGCGTATAGGTCGTCTCGATCGGAGGCGGCATGGCGATAACCTCATCTGCCGCGCGCTCAAGCGTTTCTGCCCTTTGGCCCAGCACGCCGAGCACGGATGTGATCGTGCTTTGCTGGTCCGAGCGGCTTTGCGAGGTGCGCCCGTCCAACTCCGGCAACACGACCGAGGCTTCCAGATCTTGGGCCGCGCGCTTGACCAAAGGGGCCACGGACAATTGCCGCAACTCGGCGATCAGGCCCGCAAGGCGCACGGATTCTTCCGAAAACGCGACCGACCGCTGCGAGACTGGGCCTTGCTCAACCGTCAATGCCCGCATCCGGCTGAGGATCGCGTTGCCTTGGTCGAAGGCTTCCGCGACCAGCTCGTCCTGGGCGTTGATCTGACCTTCCAACACCGCCAATTCCTCGGATTTCTGGCGCAGCACCCGAAACACTGCGCCGCGTCCGGCGAGGCCCGACAGATTGCCGGTTGCCTCTTGTTCGGACAGATCCTCGAAGCTTTGGCGCACGCGGGCGACATCGCGGCCCAAGGCTTGGGCGGTAATGGCGATCTCATGGGCTTGCTCAAGGCTTTCTTGATAGTCCTGCACAGTCACAGCCAAGTGCTGTTCCACCGCAGCAGCGCCCGCCAAGGCTGCGGCGTTCAACCACGAGCTCATGGCGATAATCGCCAGTGATCCCAGCGCCATAGACAGCGCCAGCCCAAGTCGCCCGCCCGCACTGCGCATCGCAGGCAGCAGGCGCATAAGATAGGACCAGAACACGAAAATGGCGACGGAGACGGCCACGGAATAGGCAATCGCAGCAAAGAAGCTGAGCGCGCCGTTGTCATCGAGAAGCGAGCTGACACCGAGATAGGTATAGATGCCCGAGGCCACCGCAAGCACGCCCAAAGCGGCCCCGGTGAAACTGTCGAGCCATGCCAGATGGCGCTCCAACTCGCGTGCATAGGCCGCGTTCGGGCCGCTTTCATCGATATCGTCTAGGTCTGAGTCGCGCATTTGGCCCCCTTGCTTGGAGGCCAATATAGAGCGCTGTGCTGTCGGGTGTAAGCGGCGGGACCACCACGATCGTCTCGGCTTTGATTCCCGAGGACCTGTATGTACAGGTGGGCGCCAGATAACCGGACCAGGGCCCGGACAGAGCCAGCTCCCTCGGAGATGCTTAAGGCCACTGGAATGCTGACGATAACGAAAAGGGCAGAACCCGCCGCTGTTTTAGGTAGGGGGTGCGGCGGGCTTCGGCAAGGGGACTAGGCCGCAGACGCGCGCAATTGACCCAAATGACGGTCCCATCCGGCGTCGAATGCACTCAGCAATTCAAATGGGGCAGCACCCGCCGGAAAGCCCGAATGCACGAGGTGCAACCGCGTGCCTGCCTCGACCGCCTCAAGCGTCCAAACAACCTGCGTCACCAGATCGCCCATGGGGCGTGCGGTGAAGCTGTAGGCCAAATGCGTTGGCGCATCGGCGGTATGAACCGTGCCCCAGACGAGCGGCGCGCCATCCTCGCCGGGCATCTCGTAGGGCGCGCCTGCTTCCAGATCAGCGGTGGGTTTGTGAAACCATCCGGCAAGGGCATCGGCTTGGGTTAGGTGGCGCCAAACAGCGGCAGGCGGTGCCGCGATAATCAGCGTCTTTTCAATGGAATGGGTCATGGGGCAGTATCCTTTTCTACGGCGGATTTAAGGGCAGACAAGCGGTCATCCCAGAATTGATCGAAGACGCCGAGCCAGCTTTCGGCGGCCTGAAACCCCACTCTGTTAAGGCGGTTGATGCGCTCGCGCCCCTTGGCGGTCACGGTGATCAACTGGGCGTCCTCAAGGAGGGCGAGGTGCTTTTTGACCGCTGGTCGGGTCATGTCGAAATGATCTGTAATATGGCCGATGCTCATGTCCTCGCGGGCGAGCAAGCCAAGGATGTTGCGGCGAGTTGGGTCTGCGAGGGCGCGAAAGACGGGGGCGGGATCGAGCATGAGAAAAGAACACCGTTTGGTTTCGTAATCTCAATACGATACCAAACGGTTTCATGTCAAGCGCTGTCGGTATTGCGACACGTTTATGTTTTGTTCATACTGGCGGCATGGATCTGACCTCAGCCCCGCCCGCGCCCCTTATGCCCGGCCAACTTCTGGCCCGTGGCGTCAGCCGCCACCTGACCCAGATCGGTTTTGCCTGTCTGGAGGAATTCACGCCCACGCGCGGCTTGCGGGTTGATGTGGCAGCTCTTGGGCCGAAGGGCGAGATCTGGGTGATTGAGTGCAAATCCAGCCGCGCCGACTTCCAAAGCGACCATAAATGGCACGGCTATCTGGACTATTGCGACCGCTTCTTCTGGGCGGTGGACTGCGATTTTCCGCAAGATTTGCTGCCCGAGGGCACGGGGATGATTCTTGCCGACAGCTACGGCGCTGAGATTTTGCGCGATAGCCCGGAAACGAGGCTGGCTCCTGCGCGCCGAAAAGCCCTGACGCAAGGTTTCGCGCGATCTGCGGCCCTGCGTTTGCAAGGTTTCCGAGACCCTACGGCACATTTGGGCTAACGCCGCTTTCCAGCCCGCCGTCGTCTCGCTAGGTTAGCGCTGGGACGACGGGGGAGCTTACGCCATGGCGGAACCACAGGTTTTGACCACGCCGCAAGGGCGGCAGATTGCATACCACTTGACCGAAGGCGTCGCACCGGGCGTCGTGTTTTTGGGCGGCTTTCGCTCGGATATGGACGGCACCAAGGCCGTGCATCTAGAGGCATGGGCAATACGCACCGGGCGCGCGTTCTTGCGGTTTGACTATTCCGGCCACGGCAAGTCGGGCGGCGATTTCCTCGACGGCTGTATCGGCGATTGGGCCGAGGATGCGGGCCAGGCGATTCAGTCCCTGACGCGCGGCCCGCAAGTGCTGGTTGGCTCGTCCATGGGCGGCTGGATTTCGCTGTTAATCTCGAAGGCCTTGCCCAAACGCATCTGGGGCCTTGTGACCATCGCGGCTGCCCCGGATTTCACCGAAGACAGCATGTGGGCTGGATTTACTGAGGCCCAGATCGACGAGATGTCGGACAAGGGCGTGGTGCATTTGCCGTCGGAATATGGCGATCCCTACCCGATCACATGGAAGCTGATCGTCGAAGGGCGCAAGCGTCTGGTGCTGCGCGACGAGCTGCCGTTACCGTTTCCGGTGCGGTTCTTGCAAGGCACGGCGGATGAGGATGTCGGCCTCAGCACCGCGCTTCGTCTTATGGAACGCGCCGATTGCCCGGATATGCAACTGACCCTCGTGGACGGCGCTGATCACCGCTTTTCCACCCCAGCCTGCCTTGATCAGATCGAGGCGAGCATTACCGACGTTCTTGTGCGGGGAGGCACCTGAGACATGCGCACATTCGGAAAATGGTTGGGCCGCCTGCTGGTCTTGATCCTCGTGCTGGTGCTGTTCATCTGGCTGGGTCCACGCGAGCGGATTGAAGGTGTCGCCCGCGCGCCCGCTTTGCCGCAGGCCTCGGCGCTGGACGCATGGCTGGCCGAACGTGAAGCCGCCGTGCCAAACCTGCGCGCAGACGCGGCCAAGCAGATCACCTGGGCGGGCGCGGTCGGCGCGGTCACGCCGATCTCCATCGTCTATTTGCACGGCTTTTCGGCCAGCCGGAACGAGATTGCGCCAGTGCCCGCCACTGTTGCCGCCTCCCTTGGGGCCAACCTGTTCGAGACCCGGCTGGCGGGCCATGGCCGCGACGGCGACGCGATGGCGGAACCCCGCGCCGAGGCATGGCTGGACGACACCGCCGAGGCGATGGCGATTGGCCGCGCAATTGGAGATGCGGTTGTTGTGATCGGCGTGTCAACAGGCGGCACGCTCGCGGTTTGGGCCGCGACCGATCCGGGCATGGCCGAGCAGCTTGCGGGTGTCGTGATGATCTCGCCCAATTTCGAGGTTGTGAATGCGGCAGGCGCTTTGCTGGAATGGCCGTTTGCGCGCGCGTGGGTGCCTTTCGTCGCCGGGGCGCAGCGCAGCTTTGAGCCGCAGACCGAGGATCATGGCAAGCAGTGGACCACAAGCTATCCAACGGTCGCGGCCGTCACGATGGGAACGCTATTGCGCGAAACCCGTGGGCTGGATGTGGGCAATGTCGATGCGCCAGCATTGTTCATGTTTGCCGAGGAAGATTTGGTTGTGAAGGCCAGTGCGACCCGCGCAGTTGCAAGTGCTTGGGGTGCGCCTGTGACGATCGAGATGCAAATTCCCGGGACGGGAATCGACAGCTATAACCATGTTCTTGCAGGCGATATTCTCAGCCCGGCCAATACTGGACCCGCCAGTGAGTTGATCACAAACTGGATCCGCGACCTGCCATAACGGCCCTTTGCGTTCTAATGTTATTTTTCCGTTGAGGGCGGTTTGAAATACGGTATGCTAGCGACTGCATACGTATTCAAACCCTTGGGAAGGGAGAGGCATGGCCGAATATCTCAAGCGCGGTAAACCCGCCAGCGAGCGAGCAGAAGACGACGCCAAAGTGCGCACCACCGTCGAAGGCATCTTGGGCGATATCGAGGCGCGCGGGGACGTGGCTGTGCGCGATCTGAGCGCGAAGTTCGATAAATACGAGCCGAAAGCGTTCGTGCTGACCCCTTCCGAGATTGAAGCGGCCATGAGCCAAGTTACGACCCGCGAGATGGACGACATCAAGTTTGCGCAAGTCCAGATCCGCCGTTTTGCCGAAGCGCAGCGCGCCTCGATGACCGATATCGAGGTCGAGACGATGCCGGGCGTGTTCCTTGGCCATAAGAATATTCCAGTGAATTCGGTGGGTTGCTACGTGCCGGGCGGCAAGTTCCCGATGGTGGCGTCTGCGCATATGAGTGTGCTGACCGCCAAGGTCGCAGGCTGCAAACGCATCGTGGCCAGTGCGCCGCCGGTGAATGGCAAGCCGCATCCGGCGATTGTTGCGGCCATGCAAATGGGCGGCGCGGACGAGATTCTGGTGCTCGGCGGGGTTCAGGCCGTGGGGGCGATGGCGATTGGGACCGAAAGCATCAAGCCTGTCGATATGCTTGTGGGTCCGGGAAATGCCTTTGTGGCAGAGGCGAAACGGCAGCTCTTTGGACGCGTCGGAATCGATCTTTTTGCAGGCCCGACAGAGACGTGCGTGATTGCGGATGAAACTGTCGATGGTGAATTATGTGCCACGGATTTGCTGGGTCAGGCGGAGCATGGCTATAATTCTCCGGCTGTTTTGATCACAAATTCGCGCAAATTGGCTGAAGATACGATGGCCGAAATTGATCGGTTGTTAAAGATTTTGCCCACCGCAGATACCGCACGGGTGTCGTGGGATGAGTATGGTGAGATCATTTTGTGCAGTGATTACAACGAGATGTTGACCGTCTCTGAGGACATCGCGTCCGAGCATATCCAAGTGATGACCGACCGCGACGACTGGTTTCATGAGAACATGACCAACTATGGGGCGCTGTTCCTTGGCCCTCGCACCAATGTGGCGAATGGTGACAAGGTCATCGGCACGAACCACACGCTGCCGACGAAGAAAGCTGGGCGCTATACGGGCGGTCTTTGGGTTGGGAAATTCCTTAAAACCCATTCATATCAGAGGATTGTGACCGATGAGGCGGCCACGCTTGTCGGCGAATACGGCTCGCGTTTGTGCATGCTCGAAGGGTTCGTCGGTCATGCCGAGCAGTGCAATATTCGCGTGCGCCGATATGGTGGAATCAATGTGCCGTATGGCGAGGGCGCGCCGTATCGAGACGCCGCCGAGTAGCCAAAGCGCCCGTCTTGATAGATTGTGAACCGTGTTTGGGGCGTATGGCGGGATGAATCCCGCCCTACATTTTGGTGACAGGGCTGTTCATTCCCAGTAGCGTCTGGGCATGGAACAACGCATCTCTCTCATCACGCTTGGCGTCGCTGACATGGACCGCTCCGCTGCCTTTTACGAGGCGCTTGGCTGGACCCGTGTTGAGACCGAAGACGGTATCATTGCCTTCGATCTGATCGGCCAGACGCTGGGGCTTTATCCCCGTGCGGCGCTGGCCAAGGAACTGGGGTTGCCCGAGGACAGCCTTGGTCATGGTGGCATGGTTCTCAGCCATAATGTCGCCGAAAAGGAGGAAGTCGCCCCTTTGCTGGCGCGCGCGAAAGCGGCTGGCGGGAGTATTTTGAACCCGGCTCAGGACGTGTTCTGGGGCGGACATCATGGGCATTTCCGCGACCCCGATGGCAATATCTGGGAGGTCGCGCATAACCCGTTCTCAGCGCTTGGCCCCTCGGGCGAGTTCCAATGGAACGGCGTGGATGCGTCCGCCTAGAAGCTACCTCAGCCTAGAGGAGTTTGGCCGCGTGCGTCTGTCGCGCCACTTTCAGATGCGCAACTTCCTCTATTCCGAGATCTCCAATTTCTACGCCGTCCCGAACCTGCCCACTGATCCCGATCTTGCGATTGAGGTGGGGCGCAAGTTGGCGACCGAGCTGCTTGAGCCGCTGGTCGAGACATTCGGGCCGATTGATATCCGCTCAGGCTACCGCTCGATCCCGCTGAACGACTTCGGATCGGCGCAAGTGAAGCCACAGAAAATGGCCGCGACCCCAAAAAATTACGCCGCCCATATCTGGGACAAACGCGACGCCAAGGGGCGCATGGGCGCGTGTGTGTCGATCGGCATTCCATGGTTCGCTGCTCAGTATAATCAGGGTCGGGACTGGCGTGATTTGGCGTGGTGGCTGTTTGATCATCTGGACTTTCACGAGCTTTATTTCTTCCCCAAAGATGCCGCGTTCAACATCACGTGGCGCGAGGAACCGGAGCATCGGATTTTGTCCTATGCCCGCCCGAAGGGGGCGCTTTTCAGGCGCGGCGACACCCCTGATCCGATGCGGCATGAGCGATACCGGGACTTCCCGCCGTTTCGGGGGATCGCGTATCCGGCCTTGCCCCTCGACACTGGGGACGCGGACCGCTAGGCCATTTGCATAAATATGCAAAGGCGCTGCCATGACCCTGCCCAAAACCCCGTCCTTCCGCCTGACAGGCAAACGCGCGCTGATCCCCGGCGGATCGCGCGGCATCGGGCTGGCCTGTGCGGCGGCGCTGGCGCAGGCGGGGGCGCATGTGGTGTTGGCCGCTCGGGGCCAGGCGGAGTTGGATAGCGCCGTGGCCGAGTTGACCGATGCGGGTCACAGCGCCGAGGGACACACCCTCGATGTGACGGATTTGGCAGCGCAGGAGGCGTTCTTTGCAGCCCATGGTCCGTTCGATATTTTGTGCAATTCCGCAGGCCTCGCGCGCCATTCGCCTGCAATCGCCACGACCGAAGCCGACTATGATGCGGTGATGGCGGTGAATGTGAAGGCGGCGTATTTTTTGGCGGTGAATGCGGCCAAAGGCATGCAGCAGGGCGGGTCGATCCAACATATCTCTAGCCAAATGGGCCATGTTGGCGGGATTGATCGGGGCGTTTACTGCGCCACGAAACACGCGGTGGAGGGGATGACCAAGGCGATGGCGATGGAGTTTGGCCCGCGCAGCATTCGCGTCAACACCATCTGCCCCACGTTTATTCGCACACCGCTGACGGCGGCCACATTCGCCGATCCCGAAAAGCGTGCCTGGATCGAGAGCAAGATCAAGCTGCCCCGGATTGCGGAGGTCGAAGACATCATGGGCGCGGTCTTGTTTCTCGCCTCAGACGCATCGGCCATGGTCACGGGCACGAGCCTGCTGATCGATGGCGGCTGGACGGCGGGCTAGGGCGTGGCGCGGGCAAAAATCACCTCGACCGATGTGGCGCGCCACGCGGGTGTCAGTCAATCGGCGGTCAGCCGGGTGTTCACGCCGGGGGCCTCGGTGTCGGAAAAGACCGCCCGAAAGGTGCGCGATGCCGCCGAGGTGCTGGGCTACCGGCCGAACGTGCTCGCGCGCTCGCTGATCACCGGGCGGTCCAAAATAATCGGTCTGATCGTGGCCTACCTCGACAACCAGTTCTATCCCGACGCGTTGGAGCGGCTGTCCAAAGTCTTGCAAGCCAAGGGCTACCACCTGCTGGTGTTCATCGCGTCCGACACTGGGACGGAAGTTGATAAGCTCGTCGATGAGTTGATGGATTACCGCGTTGATGGCATCGTCACCGCCAGCGTTGGTATGTCCGATGAGATCGCCAAGCGCTGCGGCGATGAAGGCATCCCCATCGTGCTGTTCAATCGTGGCCAAGACGATGCGCGGCTGTCCTCCGTCACCTCGGCCAATGTGGAAGGCGGGCGGCGGATCGCCGAGTTTCTGGTGGCAGGCGGGCACAAACGGATCGCCCATATCACCGGCTGGACCGGGGCCTCGACAGGGAGCGACCGTCATGACGGGTTTGTGCAAGGCCTAGCGGCTGCCGGGATGGAGCCTGCCGCGGTTGGGGACGGCCATTACCGCCGCAAGGAAGCCGCCGAGGCCGCTGCCAAGATGTTCGAGGATGGCCACCACCCCGACGCGATCTTTGTCGGCAACGACCACATGGCTTGTGCTGTGATGGACGAGTTGCGGGGCAAACTGGGTCTGCGCGTGCCTGAAGATGTCTCAATCGTTGGCTATGATGATGTGCCGCTGGCCGCGTGGGGCGCGTATGATTTGACCACATGGCGCCAACCGAGCAACCAGATGGTGGAGGCGACGGTGGAATTGTTGTTGGGCTTGATCAGTGATCCTGCACGGCTGCCGGAGAAGTTGGAGATTGGTGGCAGGTTGGTGGTGCGCGGGTCGGCGCGGGTGCCCGAGGGCTGGCAGAGCTAGATGTCGTAGGCGGCTGCTTTGGCGTCTGGGGTGATGAGGTCTATGGGGACCGCGATCTTGCCATCAGGCCCGTGAAAAGCCGAGCGTTTCCAACCGCCTGACACCTGCGCCTTGATCCCGCGCGACACAATTCCCGAGATTGCGCGCGGCACGCCCAGATGGCGTTTACCGTCGGCCTCGGTGCGAAAAAACGCAGACTTTACCGGACCTGTCGCGGACGGATCGGTGAACCGGTCCACGGTCAAGCTGGCAAATCCCATGCGCGACGAGCGCGGCACCGTCGCAACCGTGGCCTTGCAGCAGGTGGCGTAGATCCGGTGCGGACCTTTGGGGCTGAGGTTCAGCGCTGATAGCTGATTGAACCCGCTTGCGATGTGGATGTGATGGGGGGTGGTCAAGAAAATCTCGACCTGACCGACGGTCTTGCCTGTCAGGTGCTTGACCGCCGCGCGGCAATCCTTGCAGCCGCAGGTCGCGCGGGTTCCGCGAGATATGGCTTTGGCCTTGAGGGTTCCGGTGACCGTCCCGCAAGTGCAGGCGAAGGGCAGGTCACCGGACATTGCGCTACTGAGCAGCGGTTTGGAGCTTGGCCGGGGCCGCACTGTTGGCGTCGATGAACTCTAGCACCAAGGGCCGAATGTTGTTGCGCCAGGACTTGCCCGCGAAGATGCCGTAATGGCCTGCGCCGGGCTCAAGATGCGCTGCCTTCTTGGCATCCGGCAAACCCGTCAGCAGATCGAGGGCCGCAAGGCACTGACCGGGGGCCGAAATATCGTCCTCCTCACCCTCGACGATCTTCACCGCAACTGTCGTGATCTTGCCCGCGTCGCAAGGCTTGCCGCGCACGGTAAAGGTGTTCTGCGCAATCTCACGCGATTTGAAAACGCGGTCCACAGTCGACAGATAAAATTCCGCCGTCATGTCCATCACCGCGAGGTATTCGTCGTAGAAACGGTTATGGGCATCGTGATCTGACGCTTCGCCCTTGGCCACGCGCATCACCTGGTCGGTAAAGGCTTTGGCGTGGCGCTCTCCGTTCATCGACATAAACGACGACAGCTGTTGCAGACCGGGATAGACCATCCGGCCAACGCCCGCGTATTTGAAGCCCACGCGTTGCAGCACCATCTGCTCTAGCTGGCCCATGGTGACACTGTTGCCAAAGTCCGTCACTTCCGTGGGGTTCGCCTCAGGATCAATCGGACCGCCAATCAGGGTCAGACTGCGCGGTTGCGCGTCCGGCTCTTCACCCGCGAGATATGCTGTGGCCGCCAAGGTCAGGGGCGCGGGCTGGCACACGGCGATGACGTGGATGTCCGGGCCAACCTCTTTCATGAAATCAACGAGGTATTGGGTGTAATCTTCGACGTCGAACTTGCCCTTGGAGACCGGAATATCGCGCGCATTGTGCCAATCGGTGATCCACAATTCGCAATCGGGCAGCAGGGATTTGACGGTTGAGCGCAGCAGCGTTGCGTAATGCCCCGACATGGGGGCGACCAGCATCACGCGGCGCTTTTTTTCTTCGCGGCCTTGCACGTGAAAGCGGATCAGATCGCCAAAGGGGCGCGCAACGGTCGTCTCAACACTAATGGTATGATCGCGGCCATCCTCGCCCACAACGGTTCCTAGGTTCCAGTCGGGTTTGACGGCCATACGTGCAAAACTGCGTTCGGTGACTTCGCCCCATGCGGCGAGGGTCCGAAAGAAGGGGTTGGGAATCAGCCCAGTTTGCGGATACGATCCCATAGCTTGTGCGGAAGCGCCTAACCACTGGTTGGTAACCCGCAGGCTTTCCATCATGTCGTACATCACGAGGTGTCGCATTCGCACTCCTTAAAGACCCCGGGGAAGCCCCGGTTCAATTGGTCGCTTTGCCTCCCCGCGTCGGCGACGATATTCTGCAGTTGCAAACGTTAAGAGGGTTTCGAGTTCATGACAACCAAAGACACTCAAACTGGACCGGAAACCGAACCAATGGGCGAAGAGCTAGACCGCTTGAACACCAATGTGGCAAAGATGGAAGAGCTGTCGCAGCGTCTTGTCGCCGCGCTGTCGAGCAAAGCGAGCTCTGACAAAGGCCTGCAAGGGCCGGGCAACGATGTCTATATGAAGGCCGCAAACGCCTATGTGGCCGAAATGATCGCAAATCCAGCGAAAATCATCGAAACGCAGGTCAATTACTGGGGCAAAACCGTCAAACATCTGGTTGAGGCGCAGCAAGTGCTCGCCCAAGGCAAGATGGAAGCCCCCAGCGATCCCCATAGCGGTGACAAGCGGTTCAAAGACCCGCTTTGGGATTCCCACCCCTATTTCAACTTCGTCAAGCAACAGTATTTGATCAGTGCGGAAACAATCACCGGGGCGCTGAGCGGGCTGGAGGGGCTGGATGACAAGGATAAGCGTCGGGTGGAATTCTTTACCCACCAGATCGTTGACCTGTTTTCACCGTCCAATTTCCTGAACACGAACCCCGAAGCGTTGCGCCGCGCCGTGGAAACCGAGGGCGACTCACTTGTGGTCGGGCTTGAGAACCTCGTGCGCGATATCGAGAAGAACGAAGGCGAACTGCTGGTTACCCTATCGGACCCCGAAGCCTTCACCATCGGCAAGGATCTGGCGACCACCGAAGGGTCGGTCGTGTTCCGCAACCGCATGTTCGAGTTGATCCAATACGCGCCCAAGACCGAGAAGGTTCATAAGACGCCGCTGGTGATCTTTCCGCCCTGGATCAACAAATTCTACATCATGGACCTGACCGAGAAGAATTCCCTGATCAAATGGATCGTGGATCAAGGCTTCACGCTGTTCGTCGTCTCGTGGGTAAACCCCGATAGCAGCCACTCCGATGTCAGCCTCGATACTTACGTCGATGAGGGCTTCCTGACCGCGATTGAAGAGGTCAAGAAGATCACTGGCGAGGATCAGGTCAATGCCGTTGGCTACTGCATCGGCGGCACCACCTTGTCGGCGGTGCTGGCGTTGATGGCCAAGCGCAAGGATAAGTCCGTCCGTTCGGCCACGTTCTTCACCACGCTGACCGATTTCAGCGATCCCGGCGAGATGCAGGTGTTTCTGGATGATGACTTTGTAGACGGGATCGAGCGTGAGGTGGCCGAGAAGGGCTATCTGCACTCGTTCTTTATGGCACGGACGTTTTCGTTCCTACGGGCCAATGATCTGGTCTACGGCCCTGCGATCCGCAGCTATATGATGGGCGAGCGCCCGCGCGCGTTTGATCTGCTGCACTGGAACGGCGACAGCACCAACTTGCCGGGGCCAATGGTCGTGCAGTATTTGCGCCATCTGTGCCAAGGCAACGAGCTTGCAGGCGGCACGCTTCAGCTGTGCGGCGAGACGGTGTCGCTGAAGGACGTCAAAACCCCGCTCTATTCCATCGCCGCCGAGACCGATCATATCGCCGCGTGGAAGCAGGCTTTTATTGGCTTCAAACAATACGGCAGCCGCGACAAGCATTTCCTCGTGTCCCAATCGGGCCATATCGCGGGGATTATCAATCCGCCGTCGAAGAAGAAGTATGGGCACTATACTGTCGAGACGGGCACGCCCGCGACGCCAGATGCCTGGATGGAAGCGGCGGAGTTCCACGAAGGGTCATGGTGGCCGCGCTGGGCCGAGTGGTTGGCGCGTCGATCCGGGGCCAAAGTGGCCCCGCGTCAGCCGGGTGATTCGACCAATAAAGTGCTCTGCGCAGCACCTGGGACGTATGTGGTGGCTGAGAAGGCGAGCTAAAGTCTAGCGTTTGCAGAGGGTTGCAATTTTATGCTGCACTGCAGCACATTTTTCTTGATATGCCGCAGCGCAGCAAGTATACCTATTTGCAGACGCAGCAAACCGATGATCGGGTAGCGCGAGACAGCCTCCTCGGAGGCAACCAAGGAGAAGACCCATGGCAAAAGCCGATGATTTCACCAAGTACATGACCGAAATGATGCAGTCGCTTCCGCTTGACACAGCTGCCATGCAGGACGCCTTCAAGGGCCAAGCCGCAATGGGCGAGAAAATGTCCAAGGTTGCTCTGGAAGCCGCTGAGAAGTCCTCCGAGCTGTCCGCCAAGTGGACCAAAGAGACCCTCGCAAAGATCTCCGAAGTTGCTGCCGTTAAGTCCGAGCCTGCCGACTATTCCAAGTCGCTGACCGACTTCGCATCTGCCTCTGCCGAGATGGCTGCCGAGAACATGGCCGCTTTCGCTGAGATCGCGAAAAAAGTTCAGATGGAAACCGTTGAGATGATGCTTGCCGCTGGCAAGGACATGCAGGACGAGACCACTGCGGCTGTCAAAAAAGCAACTGCTGAAGTGACAACTGCTGCCAAAAAAGCGACCACTGCTGCAAAGTAAGCTGGTTCAAGGAAATATCTGACATTGGTCTCCTCCCTGACCGATGAAAGATTGAAGGGCAGGTCTTCGGGCCTGCCCTTTCCTTTTGTGCTGCACTGCAATAGTCTTTTTTGAGACCGTGATGCACGGGCACGCACGCAATGGGGAAGGGCGAGCATATGGCCGAGACAACTGGCGACAAGCTGCTGATCAAACGCTACGCATCGCGCAGGCTCTACAACACCGAGACCAGCGATTACGTCACGCTTGAGACAATTGCGCAGTTCGTGCGCGATGGCCGCGAAGTCCAGATCCTAGACCTGAAAACCGGCGACGACCTGACCCGCCAATACATGCTGCAAATCATTGCCGAGCATGAAAGCCGCGGCGAAAATGTCCTTCCGATCAACGTGCTAACCGATTTGGTGCGCAGCTATGCGCCCACGGCAACGGCGTCGATGGTGCCGCAATTTCTCGCCTCATCGTTTGAGATGCTGCGCGAAAGCCAAGCCAAGATGGTCGAGAACATAGCCCATATCCCCGCCCCACTGGCGGCTATTCCGGGCATGGATCAATGGCGCAAACAGCAAGAAGCCTTCCTGAGCACCATGATGGGCGGTTGGAAAGGCGGGGCCACAGGGTCTGCGCCTGAGCCGGCCACCGAGGCCAAACCGGCCGCAGAGGCTTCGGTCAAAGACAGCGAGATCGAAGAGATTAAGCGCCAACTTGCTGCACTGCAAAAGCAGCTCGGCGCGAAAAGCTAAGCGTCTCGGCGAGGGGCTCACGTAGGCGTGACGGGGCGTGCGTGAAAACTGCTGCCTTTGGCTGCGGAATCGCGGCAAACTGCGGACATGACCCCAGCGCCAAAATCCGCGCCAAAAGGAGTGTGTCCAATGCCATTCGTTAACTTGAAAAGACGCACTTTGCTTGCGGCCACCGGTGCGGTGATTGCGACTGTCGGATCTGGGTTGCTGGTGCCTGCGCGCGCGCAAGGCGTCGCCCCAACACGGACCATGCGCGGCGGTGCAAATAACTACCGACCCGGCGCGCCGATTGTGGCGCGCATTGGCGGCGGTGGCTTCTGGATGACGGGCACCGTGCGCCGCGCTGGAGATGGCGCGCCGCTGGCAGGTCAGCGCATCCAGATTTGGGCGCATACCACGGAAGGTCACGAGCGCGACCTGCACAGCCACGCCGCGACCCTGACCGATGCCAAGGGTGAATTTCGTCTAGAGATGCCGCAGATCGTGCCTGCTTTTGGCCAAGCCCACGGGCATCTGGCCTATGACAGCGACGATTTTGCGTCTGTGTTTCTGCGCCCGGTGATGAGCAGTTCCAGCGACACGACCCTGCATGCAGATTTCGTGCTGAGCCCGACCTGAGGCTTGCGCGTTGGGCAAGGCGATCCTCCCGTGGGTTCTGGTATGCGCCGTTTTGATCGTGCCGATCGCTTTGGCCACTACCAGCCCGTTTCTGGCGTGGCGCGATCCGGTTTATGTTATTGCAGGCTTTGCCGGGATCGTCGGCTTGGCGGTTTTGCTGGTGCAACCGCTGCTCGCGGGCGGTTTGTTGCCCGGAGTGGCCCCGTCCACCGCGCAGCACGTCCACCGCGTCACGGGGGCGGCTTTGGTGCTGCTGGTCGTCGTCCATGTCGGCGGTCTGTGGATCACCAGCCCGCCGGATGTGATCGACGCGCTGCTGTTTGCCTCGCCCACCCCGTTCTCGGTCTGGGGGGTGATTGCGATGTGGGCGGTGTTTTGCGCTGCCCTTTTGGCGCGGTTTCGCAGGCGCTTGGGGCTGCTGCTATGGCGGCGTGCGCATACTTGTCTTGCGGGTGTGATCGTCGTCGGCACCGTGGTCCATGCGGTGTTGATCGAGGGCGCGATGGAGACGCTGAGCAAGGCGGTGCTGTGTGCGCTGGTGATCTTGGCGACGGGTAAGGTCGTGCTGGCGAGGCGCGTTTGGCGCGGGCGGATTTAGGCGGGGCGCAATACGCTGGCGAGCCAGGCGCCGATCATTGGCTCACTTGTCGGCAGGCTAAGGGCTGCTTCGGCGTCGTCAATCATGGTCGCGGCCACTCTGTCTTGACCACGGAAATGCGCGACGTAATGGGTCATGATCTTCGGGTCGATCTCGGGATGGGGCTGTAGGGTCACGCAATGCGCGCCGATCCGAAATCCTGCGATCCGGCAGCCCTCGTTTGAAGCGATGACTTCCGCGCCGCCCGGCAGGTCGAGCACCTGATCTTGGTGGCACGCATTCAGATACACCTCGCCAAGCCCATCGACCGCGTAGCGCTTGCGCCCAAAGTTCCAGCCGCCCTCGAACTTCTCGACCCGGCCCCCAAGCGCCGTGGCGATGATCTGGTGGCCAAAGCAGATGCCGACCATCGGGGCCTTTGCGGTATGCAGATCGCGGATGAACGCCTCAAGCGGCGGGATGAAGGCGTGATCCTCGTAGGCCCCGTGTTTGGAGCCGGTGATCAGCCATGCATCGGCGTCTTTGGGGCTGGACGGGAACGAGAGGTTTTCGACGTCCCATTCGACCAACTCAAACCCGTGGGGCGCGAGAAGCGCGTCGAACCAGCCCAGATACTCGCCGTGATGTGCGGCCACGATTTCAGGCGCAGGCCCGCAGGTCAAAACCCCCAAACGCATCATCGGATTATCTGCATCCGCATTTTCAGGCGCGACCGCTGCGCAGGCGCGATATGGCGGTTTAGACGTCGGTTCGCCCAGCCAAACAGCAAGATCAGGCACAGTGTCAGCGCCACAAAATACCCCGCCACGATGGGGTAGGGGATGAATGGGTTGAACGTGCGGTCGGCAAAATAGCTGGCATAATACAGCGCGTCGCCGCGTTGCTGGAACGCCGGGAAGCCCGAGAAGAACACCAGCGTGGTGGCGTGAAACAGAAAGATCGCCTCGTTGGTGTAGCTAGACCATGCCAGCCGCAGCATCGTTGGCCATGTCACGCGTCGGAACTTGACCCAGCCCGACAGCCCGTAGGCATCTGCGGCCTCAAGATCGCCTTTGGGGACCGAGCGCAGCGCGCCGTAGAAGATCTCAGCGGTATAGGCGGCGGTGTTTAGGAAGAGGACCACGAGTGCGCCGGCGGCAGCGGAGGTGAAGATGTCGAACACGCCGGATTGCTGTTTGAGAGACAAAAACAGGAAATAAGCGAGGAAGAACTGGATAAACAGCGGCGAGCCTCGGAACACGAAGATGAACCATTCCGACGGTTTGCGCAGGAGCGGGTTGGCCGCGTTTTTGCCCAAGGCAAGTGCGGTGGCCAAAAAGAACCCGAACGCAAGCGCCAGCACCCCGAAATAGACGTTCCAGATCATGCCTGAGCCGATCAGCACCACCTGCTCGCACAGAGTAATATCGCCGCGCGGCAGCAGCCGTTCGCCGTATCCCAGCGAGCGCAGCGCATAATCTTGGATGGTTTGTGTGCAACTCATGCTTTGCGCAACGCCTCCCCGCCCATGGTGGCTTGGCCCCGGCTCAGGCGCGTTGTCAGGCGTCCCAAGAAGACCTCGGACACCTTCGTCATTGCCAGATAAAACACCAGCAGGAACATGAAATACCAGATGCGCCAATCACCATGGGGATAGGCGGTGAATTGCGGGGTCTTTGAGCCGCCAAGCTCGCGCGCCCAATAGACGATGTCCTCGACGCCCAGCAGGAACAGCAAGGGCGTTGCCTTGATCAAAATCATCCAAAGGTTCGACAGGCCGGGCAGCGCATAGACCCACATTTGCGGGACCAGCACACGCCAGAAGGTCTGGCGGTTGCTCATGCCGTAGGCCTCGGCCGTCTCTAGTTGCTCACGTGGGACGGCTTGCATCCCGCCGTAAAGCACGTTGGCGGCAAACGCCCCGAAGACGATGGCGAAGGTGAAGACGGCGAGGGTAAAGTTATACGCCTCGTGCCAAATTTGCGGCGAGGAGGACAGCGGCAGCTTGGCCTCCGAGCAGACCAAAAAGTCTGCGCCTTGGCGGATCGGGTCGGTCCAGTCGGGGCAGAAGGCTTGATGGCGCAGCCATTCCAGGCCCTGATCCAGTGCGATCACGAAGAACAGGAAGAACGCAATATCGGGGATGCCGCGCACCATGGAGGTGTAGGTTTTGCCCAGAAGGCGCAGCAGAAAGAACTCTGACCGCGAGGCTGTGGCCCCGGCAAACCCGAACGCCAAAGCGCAGGGAGCGGTGACGGCCAGCAAGCCCAGAACCGTCACAAATGACCAATAGAAATTCATATGGATGCCCGTTGTCAGATAACAGGCAAACCAAGGCAGGTTGGTCAGTTGTGAGGGATCAGTGCAAAATTCAAACATGAGAGGAAAGGGGCGAGCGCAAGGCCCGCCCCAAACTTATACCTAGTAGGTCGCGGCGTCTGCGCCGAACCACTTGACGATCAGCAAGTTCAGCGAACCGTCTTCTTTCATCGAGGTGATGGCAGCGTCGAACTTTGCTTTCAACTCGGTATCGCTCTCGCGCAAGCCAAGGCCGATGCCGCCACCAAGCTGCACATCGTCGCCAGCCCACATCATCGACGCATCATCGGCCACGATTGGCGCGAGGAAGTCCTTGTCGGCAAACACGGCGTCGGCTTCGCCGTTGCGCACGGCTGCGACGGTCTCGTCAGGGGTGGCGAATTCCAACAAGGTTGCACCGGACTCGGCCACATAGCCCGCCTGAATGGTGTTGGTCTGCGCTGCAATCACGCCGCCCATGAGGTTCACGTCAGCAGACATCGCCGCGTAGGCGGAGGCCGCTGGCGGGAAGTAGTTCTGGGTGAAGTCGATGACTTCGTCACGCTCGTCGGTGATCGACATACCGGCGATGATGGTGTCGTAGTTGCCGGAGGTCAGGTTCGGGATGATGCTGTCCCAATCGTTGGTGACCCACTCGCAGGTCAGCTCGGCGCGCGCGCACAGCTCGTCGCCCACTTCGCGCTCGAACCCGTCGATTTCGCCAGCATCGTTGAGAAAGTTATACGGAGGGTAGGCACCCTCGGTGCCCATGCGCACGGTGTCGGCCATGGCAAAAGTTGCTGTCATCGCCAGTGCGGCGGTTCCGAGTAGAATGGTTTTCATCGCTGTAACTCCCAAGTATTCTGCAATTGTTTATCCCCAGCCCGTCTAATGCTGACTGTGACTGAGAAACTGTTGTAGGCGCGTCGATTTTGGCGCGCCAAAGACCGCCTCAGGCGGACCTTCTTCTTCGATCAGGCCTTGGTGCAGGAACACAACGTGGTTCGCTACATCTGCAGCCAGTCGCATGTCATGGGTCACGATCAACATCGTGCGCCCCTCGGCGGCCAGATCCTTGATGACCTTGACCACCTCTTGTTCTAGCTCAGGGTCGAGCGCGCTTGTCGGCTCGTCAAACAGCAGCGCTTTGGGTTGCATCGCCAGCGCGCGCGCAATTGCGGCGCGTTGTTGCTGGCCGCCTGACAGTTGCGCCGGGTAGACATCGCATTTGTCGCCAATGCCCACTTTATCCAGCAAAGCGCGTGCGCGTGTCTCGACCTCGGTTGTGTCCTCTTTCAGCACCGTGACGGGCGCTTCCATGACGTTCTGCAAGATCGACATATGCGCCCAGAGGTTGAACTGCTGGAACACCATCGACAGGTTTGTGCGGATGCGGGTGATCTGGTGCTTGTCGCCCGGACGCCGGCCAAGGCCCTTGCCCTTCCAGGTGACGGGCTCGCCGCAAAATATAACCTCGCCTTGCTGGCTGTCCTCAAGCAAATTGGCGCAGCGCAGCAGCGTGGACTTGCCCGACCCGGATGAGCCGATCAGCGCAACCACATCGCCTTGCTTGGCGGAAATGCTAACACCTTTCAGGACCTCCAGCGCGCCGTAGGCTTTGTGCAGATCGCGGATCTCGATAACGGGGGCAGTTGGATCAGACACGATTATCCAAGGGTTAACGCTAAACTGACGAACAATAGGGCGCAGAATGGACCCATTTACAAGGGCGAACGCTAGGGAAGTTGCCAGATCATGAGGCAGCTGCCCCAATTTTGGGCGCTGGAGGGGTCGGAATGGCCAGATATGTAGCGGCTGGAATGGCGATGACGGCCTCGATCCCAATCGCTTGACGATGCTCAGGTGCCAGCGCCGCAATGGCTTGCGTGATTGCATCGCGGTAGGGGGCGGGGTCTTGGCCCGCACGCGTGATGAAGCTGAGGGCGGGCGTATGGTCCGTGCGCCCGATGGCGGTTAAACCTGCCGCAAACCCTTCATACCGCTGCAAAAGTCTCCACGTGACCGCATCAATCGCCGCAATATCGGCGCGCCCGTCGGCCACTGCGCGCGCGCTTTGCAGATGCGCGCCGGTCTGCAGGCTGGCCGGGAACGCAAAGCCGCGCAAGGCCGCCCAGTTCTGCGGACTGGCCCAACCGGACTGGCTGAGGCCTTCGTTAAAGGCAAATCGCGCGGTCGCAAAATCCTCAGGTCGCTTGCCCGCATCCTCGCTGCGCACGACAAATGCACTGTAATAATGGCCGGGTGCTGCCCCCTCCAACCCGTAATCGGCCGCCCCGATCAGCGTCACTGCGTCGTGCAGGCGCGCGCGGTAGGGAAAATTGCAGGTCTGGCTGAAGCACAATTGAGGACTTTCCCAAGCCTCCCAAACCCCGATCTCTAGATCCAGCGTATCGGGGGCCTCCAAGGCGCGCGCGCGCAGGGCGTCGCGTATCTGCACCCAGAACGCCGCATTGGCGGCGCGCAATTCAGGGCGCGTATACATCGGGAGGCTGGCAATCATCGCGGGGCTATCGGCGCGCCTCGACCCGCTGGCGCGCATGCGCCGAATCGCGGTCCGAGACACCCAGCAAGTTCGCGGCCAACCGCATGAGGCTGTCTTCCTCGTGGTCGCGCACGCCGTCGGCCAGCACCACATCCCAAAGCGCCTCGATCACGCCCTCGCGGTCCTCATACGCCACACCGTCCTTGATGGCGCGGGTGAAGCGCACCGTGTCGGGGGCTTCGGCTTCAAACTCTTCGGCCTCGTTGCGCAGTTTGGCAGCCTCAAACGGGGTCAGGCTATGGCGCTTGGCCAGCACCTTATCGATGCGCGCGACCTCCGCATCGGCATAATCGCCATCGGCGCGGGCAAGCCGCACCAAAAGCGCCGCAAGGGCAAGGCGGACATCCGGTTCCGGTAACCGGGGCGTTTCGGGGGCCATTAGGCTTTTGAGAAGATCACCAAACATGGGGTTTGATATATGAGGGTGCGCGCAAAAGAAAACCCGCGTTGTTAGTCATACCCCTCAACAATCACGAGATCAGAGTCCGACGCCCCTGCGCGCAATTCCTTAGCCGCCTGATATTCGGCACTTGCGTAGCACGCATGGGCCGCCTCAATCGTCGGAAATTCGATCACAACCGTGCGCGGCTTTGCCTCGCCCTCGGCCACGATCTGCGCACCAGCGCGCACAAGAAACTTTGCGCCGTATTCGGCAAATACCGGACCATTGGCTTGGCGGTAATGCTCGTAGGCCTCCGCGTCATGAACGATCCCGTGTGCGATCCAGTAACCTTTTGGCATGTGATGTGCCTCCCTTTTGAGCCACGCTACCGCGCGCGGCGACCCGCGAAAACCCCTGCAATCCGGGCGGCTTCGGCGGCGAACCCGTAGGGCGGGTTAACCACGATAAGACCACTGCCGACCATGCCGTGACCGGGGCGGGCAGGCGGAAAGGCGACCTCGTGGATCAGGGCATCCGGGATTATCTGCGCAATCTCGCGCGTCATCTCCAGGTGGCGCGCGTCGACCAAGATCGGATACCACAGCATCAAAACACCCACGTTCCAGCGCTTGTGCAGGTCCGATAACCGCTTGGCCGCAAGGGCATATTCGGTCTTCACCTCCCAGGAGGGATCAATCAGCATCAGCCCCCGGCGCGGCGTCGGTGGGGTGCGCGACATGGCCATGGCCCATCCGTCTTCCTTGAGCACTGTTGCCCCAAATGGCGACAGCGTTGCGTCCAGATGCGCATGTTCGCCCGGATGCAGCTCGGCCAAGTGCAGTTTGTCGGAGGCGCGGAGCAGGGACGCGGCAATGAGCGGCGAGCCGGGATAGGCGTCCGCACCAAAGCGCGTTTTTGTCTCCGACAGCGCCCGCGTATAGGCGTGATCCGCGCCAAATCCATGCGCCAGCCGCCCAATCCCCTGCGCCGCTTCGCCCGTCTTCACAGCCTCCTCGGCGCCCAAATCATACAGGCCCCGCCCGGCATGCGTCTCCAGAAAGGTGAGCGGTTTGTCCTTGCGGGTCAGATAGTCCAGCGTCCACGCCAGCAGCGCGTGCTTATGCACGTCTGCGGCATTTCCTGCGTGGTAGAGGTGTTGGTAGGACAGCATTTAGTGATCACGATGCTAGCGGTGGCTTGTAGTTGCTATTCAAACTTGCGCTTTATTCTCGAAGCAAGGCGATCCAGTTCGGGATAGACCGTATTTTCCTGAACTCCAATCGCCGCCAATGACTCCAGCAGGTCACGCTTGTTACCCGCTGGGATATCGATCACCGAGGTTTCGATGTCTTTAGCCGTTCTCGCAGATAAGTTCTCTCGGAGGCCGAACATCAAGAACGCCCCTGATTGAGCAATTATTCTCGCGTTACTCTTTTTTGGCGTAACGGCTTGTATTGAGAGGATATCTACTGGATCAATTCTATTTTCAAAGTACGGTTTTTCTTCCTTGATGAACTGGACTAAACGTTTCGGAGTCGCACGGGCATTCCAGTCTTCAAGAAATTCATTATACTTTTTCGGATCGTTGATGCGTCGTTCAGTGAGGGAGCTTGACTTAGAGCGCGGGCCGAAAACCCTCCTTATAGACAGCGAAATATCTTTGTTTAATTGTACTCGTTCGGCCTCCGTTAGCAGAGCCAAGTTCGCCTTGCTACTGACTGCGTCACTTGAAAAGAACTTTAGCTCTCTCCTTTGAACTTCATAGACTATGACTTGGCCACGGTCTTCAAGATTTTTTTCGCAACAGAAATAAAGAGCCATAAGTGGATTTGAGGTTAAGTCTAGGAGCCTTGTTGGGACGCCATAGTGCTGCGCTCGCACAAGCCTATCGAAGGCATGCGTGTCTCTTTCAAACTCTTTTGGGCTTTCAGAAATAAGGTCAAAAAGCATATCACGCTCAAACTCAGCATGGCTTTTGTTTCGAAATACAGAAGGAGTTGCGACATACTCATTGCTCGAGTGGCCGCGAAATAAAAGAACCCCGCTTCTATCACGACGTAGATCTTCCATTTTCCTAATGAAACCGACTAGAGATGTTATCCCTTTAGGCATTCCTTATCCTTTATACCAACCTACTCACTTCCTTCGCCGCCCGCACGAAATCCTTGAACAGGGGGTGGGGATCGAAGGGTTTGGACTTCAACTCAGGATGGAACTGCACCCCGATGAACCACGGGTGATCTTTGATCTCGATGATCTCGGGCAGGCGGCCATCGGGCGACAGGCCTGAGAAGATCATGCCCTCCTCTTCAAGGGCCTCGCGGAATTTCATGTCCACCTCGTAGCGGTGGCGGTGGCGTTCCTCGATGGTCGTTTTGCCGTAAATCTCGGCCACTTTCGACCCCTCGGCCAGCACCGCATCATACGCGCCAAGCCGCATGGTGCCGCCCTTGTCGTCGCCCAGTTTGCGCTCGACGATATGGTTGCCCTGCACCCATTCTTTCAGGTGGTAGACCACGGGCGTGAAGCGCTTCTTGCCTGCCTCATGGTCGAATTCCTCGGATCCCGCATCGCCCATATGGGCCAAATTGCGCGCCGCCTCGATCACGGCCATCTGCATCCCCAGACAAATCCCCAAGTAAGGAATATTGCGGGTGCGGGCGAATTCTGCGGCCTTGATCTTGCCTTCAGTGCCGCGCTCGCCAAAGCCGCCGGGCACGAGGATCGCGTGGTAGCCTGCCAGATGGGTGGCCGAGTCCTCGCGGTCGAACAGTTCCGCATCGACCCATTCGATCTTAACCTTAACGCGGTTGGCCATGCCGCCATGGGTCAGCGCCTCGGCGATCGACTTATAGGCGTCCTCAAGCTGGGTGTATTTGCCGACAATCGCGACGCGCACTTCGCCTTCGGGGTTGTTGACGCGGTCGGCCACGTCTTCCCAGCGGCGCAGGTCGGGTTTGGGGGCCGGGCTGATCTGGAACGCGTCCAGCACGGCCTGATCGAGGCCCTCGCGGTGATACGCAAGCGGGGCCTCATAGATCGACTTCAAATCCTGCGCGGCAATCACGCTGTCCGGGCGCACGTTGCAAAACAGCGCCAGCTTCTCGCGTTCCTTGACCGGGATCGGCCCTTCGGAGCGGCACACAAGCACGTCGGGCGCGATCCCGATGGAGCGCAATTCCTTGACCGAGTGTTGCGTCGGCTTGGTCTTCAACTCGCCGCTCGCCTTCATGTAGGGCAGCAGCGTCAGGTGCATGAAGATACATTCGCCGCGCGGCTTGTCTTGGCTGAACTGGCGGATTGCCTCGAAGAAGGGCAGGCCCTCGATATCGCCGACAGTGCCGCCGATTTCGCAGAGCATAAAGTCCACCTCATCCTCGCCGATGGAGATGAAGTCTTTGATCTCGTTGGTCACATGCGGGATGACTTGGATTGTTTTACCCAAGTAATCGCCGCGCCGTTCCTTTTCCAGCACGTTGGAATAGATGCGGCCTGAGGACACGGAATCGGTTTTGCGCGCAGCCACTCCGGTGAACCGCTCGTAATGGCCCAGATCAAGGTCGGTCTCGGCCCCGTCATCGGTGACGAAGACCTCGCCATGCTCAAACGGGCTCATCGTGCCGGGATCGACGTTCAGATACGGATCAAGCTTGCGCAGCCGCACTGAGAAGCCGCGCGCCTGCAACAGCGCGCCAAGTGCGGCCGATGCGAGGCCCTTGCCAAGGCTGGAGACCACGCCCCCGGTGATAAATACAAAGCGTGCCATCGGGCCAGGGCCCCCCATAGATTCGGTCAAATTTGGTGTGAGTTCCCGCTTCCGTCACCGCTATTTCAAGCGCGTCGGACCGCATCTCCACGGGATTAAAGCGATAAGGGATTCGGCAGCATTTGGCAACCGAACCCCGCTAGGTCTTGCGGTAAAATCTCTAACTGCGACTAACTGTGGCTTTAATCCGCGCGTGGCGGCGTCAAAGGCGCATCTGTGCTGGCCGGGGGCAGAAGCGAATCCGCGCCGGGCAGCTCAGGCGTGGAGACGGGTGCGGGCGCATCAACGATCCGGTCCAGCACGGAAGTATCAGCCGAGTTTTGGGCCGCGACAATCGTCAGCGCGATCGAGGTTGCGATAAACGCAATCGCCAGACCCCAGGTCACCTTTGCCATCGGCGAGGTCGACGCGCGTCCACCGCCGGTGCCACCGCCACCTCCGCCCATGCCAAGGCCGCCCCCTTCGGAGCGTTGCAAAAGCACGATACCGATCAGCGAAAGCGCCAAGATCAGATGTACGACGAGGATAACATTTTCCATGCGGGCAGGCGTCCTAATAGTGGTTGCGGGGGTATCTATGCCCTCGGGGCGCAGGGCGCAACCCGCGCAAACCCCGCTTCGATCATGCTTATTCGTCTACATCGTCCATATCGTATTGGCCCGACAGTTTGCGGCGCACGATAGACCAGCTCAGCCCGATGCCAAGGACGACCGACAGGGCGAAAATGCCGAGCCAAACATTGGCCGAGCGATTGTCGAGGTTCAGAAGCTCGAAATCATAAAGCACCCAGACGAGGCTGCCGACGAGGGCTGCCACCAAAAGCATCCCGAACGGTCCGATGGATCGCAAGGTGGCGCGGAAATAGATGATATATCCGACCAACAACAACAGGCCGAAGAACACGATCAGGGGTTTGCTGCCCTCGGCCCATGTGTCCAACGCCCAGCGCACATAATTCCAGTTCGTCGGATTATAGGTTGCCACCAACAAAATAAAGGCAAACGCCCAACGTAAACCGAAATCGACCATAGCTGACTGCCCTCTCGCGTCTTATCCTGAGGCCGCAGTGCCAAAGCCTGCGCCCCCTGTCCAGTGCCCAGACCATGACGCTGCGGCGAAAAGTTGGTTTCCGCGCGGTTCCTGCAACGCTATAGGGAGCGCTGTTTGCAGCCAAAGGCGGGATAAGACATGGCGAATGTGGTAGTGGTCGGGGCCCAATGGGGCGACGAGGGCAAAGGCAAGATCGTCGATTGGCTGTCTGAGCGCGCAGATATCATCGCGCGCTTCCAAGGCGGTCACAACGCGGGTCATACGCTGGTGATCGACGGAAAAGTGTATAAACTCAACGCGCTACCGTCTGGCGTGGTGCGCGGCGGCAAGCTGAGTATCATCGGAAATGGCGTCGTCCTCGACCCGTGGCACCTGTTGCGCGAGATCGCATCGATCCGCGCCCAAGGCGTCGAGATCTCGCCCGAAACACTCATGATCGCCGAGAATACCCCGCTGATCCTGCCAATTCACGGCGAACTGGACCGCGCGCGCGAAGAAGCGGCCAGTAAGGGGACCAAAATCGGCACCACCGGGCGCGGCATTGGACCTGCCTATGAAGATAAAGTCGGGCGCCGCTCGGTCCGGGTTGCGGATTTGGCTGATATTGCCACGCTTGAGGCCCGCGTTGACCGCGCCCTGCAACACCATGATCCGCTACGCAAAGGCCTCGGCATCGAGGCGATTGACCGCGACGCGCTGATTGCCCAGCTGGTTGAGGTCGCGCCTGCGATCCTCGAATACGCGGCCCCGGTCTGGAAAGTGCTCAATGAGAAGCGCAAAGCCGGCAAGCGCATCTTGTTTGAGGGCGCTCAAGGCGCGCTTCTGGACATCGACTTTGGCACCTATCCGTTCGTGACCTCGTCGAATGTGATCGCAGGCCAAGCGGCCACGGGCGTCGGCATTGGTCCGGGCTCGATCGACTATGTTCTCGGCATCGTGAAGGCCTACACCACCCGCGTCGGCGAGGGCCCGTTTCCGACCGAATTGCAGGACGCAGATGGCCAACGCTTGGGCGAGCGCGGCCATGAGTTCGGCACCGTCACTGGCCGCCAGCGCCGCTGCGGTTGGTTCGATGCCGCCCTTGTGCGCCAGACCTGTGCAACCTCGGGTGTCAACGGTATCGCTTTGACAAAGCTTGATGTTTTGGACGGGTTTGAGACGCTGAAGCTGTGTGTGGGCTATGATCTGGACGGCACGCGGCTGGATTATCTGCCCACGGCTGCCGACCAGCAGGCGCGCTGCACACCGATCTATGAGGAAATGGACGGCTGGTCTGACAGCACCGAAGGCGCGCGCTCGTGGAACGACTTGCCCGGCGCTGCGGTCAAGTATGTGCGCCGGATCGAGGAGTTGATCCAGTGCCCGGTCGCGCTACTTTCCACCTCGCCGGAACGCGAGGACACCATCCTCGTGACTGACCCCTTTGCCGATTGATCGCGGGCGTTTGCCCAGATGCAGGAGATAGACCATGGCCCTTAGCTACAAAGCCCGGCGGCGCTGGTCGCTGTTCATTCTGCTGGTCGGTTTGCCGGTCTATGTGGGTATCGTGCTGAACCTCATGACCTCCATCGGGCGGTTGCCGTTTGTGTTGGAACTGTTGGCTTATGTCGCGCTGGGCGTGGTGTGGGTTCTGCCGTTCAAGTTTGTGTTCTTGGGGGTGGGCCAAGCGGACCCGGATGCGAAAGCAGACGATAGTTAAAAGCAAAAGGCAGGCCGAAGCCTGCCCAATGCCTGTGACACGAGGGACGTGTTACGATACGTAGCGCGAGTCCTCGTGGATGGCGAATTGGCCGTGGTCCACTTTGTGGATAGCGCCCTTGCGCACGAGGCTGTCGAAACTGCGCAGGCTGTCTTCGCGGGTGAAGTTTTTGCCGCGTTCTTGACGCAGCACCATATGCATGACCTGCGGCCGTGTGAACGACGCAGCGCCTTCCACAAGGTTCAGGTAGGCTGCAGCGGCCTCCATCATCTCGCTGAGATCGGCGGCACCCACTTTGGCGGCATAGGCCGCAAACCCTTCATCGGATTCTTTGCGTGAGCGCGGCTGTTGGGCTGCATCTACCCGGCGCGGGCGCACCGGACCGTTGGACTTGGCCTGCGCACCGTCCGCAGCAGGCTTGGCGTCCCTGTCCGCAACCAGCACTAAGGGCGCGGGCTTCTTGGCAGGTTGCGCCGTTGCCTTTGGTTGCACGGCTTTGGCCAGATCGGCGCGGTAAGCGCTGTTGGGATCGGCGACATCGGCGTCGTGCTCAGCCCCTGCGTTGCGGTCGGCCATGGTGGCCGCCACTGCCGCTTTCAGATGCGACAGCGAGGCGCGCTTTTGTTGCACATCGTCATCGGTCAATTTGCTGTTGGTTTTGGCGAGCAACCGGTCGAGGGCAGCTTCTTCACGCTCGATCAGGTCCGATTCCAGCAGCGCTTTGCCGTCTTTGCCTTTGGGCGCGTCGCCGTCGTCTTGCAACGACGCCAATTCGGCCATCAAGGCGGCTTCGTCTTCGTCCGACAAATCCGATTGCCCTTCGTTCAGGCTGTCGAGATCGTCGCGGAACGCATCGGGGCGTTTCAGTGCACGGGTTGGCGATTGCGCGGCAGCCGCAGCAATGTCTTCATCGCTGACCTGCGGGGTGCGCGGGCGGCGCTCTTCGCGGGCCTCGCCGTCCACACTGGCGCGCGCCGCTGCAAGTTTGGCAGCTATAGCGGCGCGCGGGTCATAGGCGGGTTTTGGCTCGGGCGCAGGATCGGCGGCTTCGACGTCAAACAGGTTGCCGTCATCCTCGTCGTCCAATTCCAGCGGGCTGTCGTCTTCAATCCCGTCCAGCAGCAAAGCGAGATCGTCGTCTTCGTCCTGCGTCGCCACAGCAGCAATGGTGGCGGCGGCAGCAACTGGGGCGGCAGCGGAGGAGACAGCGCTGACATGCGCGGGCACATCATCATCCACATCGGTCTCTACGTCCGCTTGTGTCAGACGCAGTCCGTTTTCCTGCACATGGGCAGCGACAGGGCGTGGATTATCATGTTGCGCAAGCGCGTGCAGATGCGAGACATCTGGCGTTGGCGGTTCCGCCCCGAAGTAACGGTCTTCTGCCGCGAGATCGCGGAAATACTCCGCAATCGACCGCATCGTATTGAACGGGTCGTCAAACCCTTCCAACGTGCAGGAGAACGTCCCGTAGGAGACGGTGAGAATTTTACTCGCACCAACCATTGTCAGCTGCCTTTCTCCCCCGAGCCCCAGCTGAGGACAGATTACCCCGTATGATTTCCTAATCACAAACAAAAACGCAATTTCGGCATTGATTTTTCGTCACTTTAGGTGCGCTTTGTTTCGCCTCTGGAGGTTAATATTTAATGCACGTGCCTATTGTTCATGCCCCCACATTTTTGACACTTTTGGGTGGCGGATCAGTCACTTCCGGGGAACTGGCAATCGCGCGCAAAATCGCTCCGATTCTGGTGGCCCTCGATGGCGGCGCCGAAATAGCGTTGCAACACGGGATCACGCCCGAAGCGGTGATTGGCGATTTCGACTCACTCTCGGACGCTGCAGCCGCCATCCTTGGCCCGGCATCGCTGCACCAGATCGACGAGCAAGACACCACAGATTTCGAAAAAGCCCTTGCCCGCGTGGACGCGCCCTTGATGCTGGGGGTTGGCTTGACGGGTCTGCGCCGCGACCACGAGTTGGCCGCATACCACGCGCTTTTGCGCTTTGCCGACAAGCGCTGCATCTTACTTGCCCAATCAGATGTCATCGCATTGTGTCCGCCGCAGCTGATCCTCGATCTGCCCGCAGATACGCGGGTCTCGTTGTTTCCACTGACGCCGGTGATCGCCCATGGCACCGGGCTGCGCTGGCCTTTGGACGCGCTGGCGCTGGCCCCCGGCATGCGCATCGGCACCTCCAACGCGGCCTCTGGCGGCGCGGTCGAGATCACAGTTGACGCCCCAGGTCTGTTGGTGATTTTGCCTGTGGATAAGCTGGACGCCCTGATCGCGGGTTTTGAGGCCAGCCACGGGGTATGGACACGCGCTATCTGACTTAGGGGCATTTAGCCCTCGCGCCCGCGCCCGAAACCCCCTAATTTAGCCGCGAATGCAGACCGGAGATTAACCATGTCGGGCGAATTGTCCCCCATCGACCGCGCCAAGTTCATTGCCGCCAAGCGTGCCGTGCAATTCGTCGAAGACGGGATGCGGGTCGGTCTTGGCAACGGCTCCACCGCCGCATGGATGGTGCGGTGCTTGGGAGAGTTGGTGCGCAATGACGGCTTGCAGATCACTGGCGTGCCCACATCCATGCGCACCGCAAAGCTGGCCCAAGACGTCGGCATTCGCGTGTCGACTTTGGACGAAGCCAAATGGCTCGACCTGACCATCGACGGCACCGACGAGTATGACGCCAACCTCAACCTGATCAAAGGCGGGGGCGGGGCGCTTCTGCAAGAGAAGATCGTGGCGACGGCATCCGACCAGATGGTGGTGATCGCAGATATCTCCAAGCAGGTCGAACAGCTCGGCGCGTTCCCACTGCCCGTCGAGATTATTCCGTTCGGCTGGCAGACGACCAAGACGTTGATCGAGGAAACGCTTATTAACCTCGATGTCATGGGCCGCTCGAGCGCGCTGCGTCTGGACCGCGATCAGCCTTACCGCACCGACGAGGGCAACTTTATCCTCGACCTGCATCTGCGCCGCATCGGCAATCCGCGCCAAGTCAGTCTCGTGCTGAACCAGATCCCCGGCGTCGTCGAGAACGGCCTGTTTATCGACATTTGCGATGTGGTCATCATCGGCCACGGCGATGGCACGGTCGAGCTGCGCGATATCAACAACGGAACTGTGACCCAGGACCGGATTGAAATCGCCGACACCAATAACCTTTTCTCGGACATGTAAGTCCGCACGTTTCGCGTGACATTGACGACCAAGGAGCCCTCACCCATGAGCTTTGACTATGATCTGTTTGTGATCGGAGGCGGCTCGGGCGGTGTGCGCGCGGCCCGTGTTGCGGCTGCCGAGGGCGCGAAAGTGGCGCTGGCCGAAGACAGCCGTATGGGCGGGACATGCGTGATCCGGGGCTGCGTGCCCAAGAAATTAATGGTGTTTGCGTCGGAATACCGCGAGACCTTTAAGGACGCGCAAAGCTACGGCTGGGACGTCACGGCAGGCGATTTCAACTGGCCGAAGTTTCAGGGGCATATGCACGCTGAGTTGGCCCGGTTGGAACAGGTCTACCGCAATATGCTGGGGGGCTCGAATGTCGAGATATTCGATGCGCGGGCCAAACTGGCTGACGCCCATACTGTCACGCTCAGCACCGGCGCGCAGAAGACCGCCAAGCATATCTTGATCGCCACAGGCGGTCGCCCGGTGCGCCCTGACATGCCCAACGCGCATTTGGGTATCGTGTCCGACGATCTTTTCGACCTCAAAGAGCTGCCCAAAAAGCTGCTGATTATCGGCGGCGGCTATATTGCCTGCGAATTTGCCTGCATCATGAACGGCCTTGGGGTCGAGGTGACGCAGTATTACCGCGGTGCGCAAGTGCTGCGCGGGTTTGATGACGAAGCGCGTGGTCTGGTGGCCGAGATGATGAAGGAAAATGGCGTCGACCTGCATCTGGGCACGAACATCGTCGAGATGTGTGCGGCCTCTGACGCGCCCAATGAGGGCATGGGCTCGCCCGTTGGGGAGGCGATTGCGATCAGCAGTGACGCGGTTGGCGGTCCGGTCTGGGTCAAAGGCACCAACGGCGACGCGGCCATCTATGACGCGGTGCTGTTTGCCACCGGACGCGCGCCCAACACCGACGATCTCGGGCTTGAGGCGGCAGGCGTCGAAGTGGGGCGTCGCGGCGAGATCGTCGTCGATAAGTTCAGCCAAACCGGCGTGCCGTCGGTCTATGCCATTGGCGACGTGACCAACCGGGTGCAACTGACGCCCGTGGCGATCCGCGAAGGCATGGCCTTTGTCGAGACGGTGTTCAAAGGCAACCCAACGGCCGTGGATCACGAGTTGATCCCGTCGGCAATTTTCACCCAGCCTGAGATGGGCACAATCGGTCTGTCTGAGGAAGCCGCGCGCGACCTCGAGGCGGTCGAGATTTACTGCACCTCCTTCAGGCCCATGCAGACGGCCTTTGCCGGGCGCAGCGACCGGGTGCTGATGAAACTCGTTGTCTCAAAGGCCAGCCGCGTGGTGCTGGGCTGTCATATTGTTGCTCCGGGGGCTGGCGAAATGATCCAATTGGCCGGGGTTGCGATCAAGATGGGGGCCACCAAAGAAGACTTTGATCGGGTTTGCGCAGTGCACCCAACTATGTCAGAGGAACTGGTGACGATGAAAACTCCGATGCGCAGTGCATAAATTGCGCGTGAAACCGCGCAACACTGCTTGATTATGGGCCGCGAGCGCCCATTTGACCTTTAACTATTCATGATAACGGCAAGGAAACCGGATGGCTGGAAATAACGGCGGACCCTGGGGTGGCGGTGGCGGTGATCGCCCCGGCGGTGGGGATAATCGTGGAAGTGGCGGGCGGCGTCCGCCCAACAATGGCGACGGCCCGCAGATCCCAGAAATCGACGAGATCATGAGAAAAGGTCAAGAGCAGCTGCGCGTCCTTATGGGCGGTCGCGGCGGCGGTAATGGTGCGAACGGCGGCGGTGGCGGCGGTGATGGCTTCAAGATGACCCCGCGCGTTTGGGGTCTGGGTGCGGTTGCGTTGCTGGGCCTTTGGGCATTCACCAGCTTTTATACCGTGCGGCCCGAAGAACAGTCGGTTGAGCTGTTTCTGGGCGAATACTACGCCACCGGCAATTCCGGTCTGAACTTCGCGCCTTGGCCCGTTGTGACTGCCGAAGTGATCGCCGTGACCCGAGAGAACACCGAACAGATCGGTATGGGGCGCGCAGGCGATGGCTTGATGCTGACCACGGACGAAAACATCGTCGATATCGACTTTCAAGTGGTCTGGAACATCAATGATCCGGCCAAATTCCTGTTCAACTTGCGCGATGCGGAAACCACGATCCGCGCTGTGTCCGAGGCTGCGATGCGCGAAGTCATTGCTGCCAGCGAATTGGCACCGATCCTGAACCGGGATCGTGCATTGATTGCTGACACGGTTCTGACGCTGATCCAAACGACGCTCGACAGCTATGATGCTGGCGTGAATGTCGTGCGCCTTAACCTTGACCGTGCTGACCCGCCCGGTGAAGTGATCGACGCCTTCCGCGAAGTGCAAGCCGCCGAGCAGGAACGCGACCGATTGCAACGCACAGCAGACGCTTATGCCAACCAAGTGACGGCAGGCGCGCGCGGTGAAAGTGCGCAGCTGTTGGAAGAAGCCGAAGCCTACCGCGCCCAAGTCGTGAACGAGGCCGAGGGTGAAGCATCACGCTTCCTAGCGGTTTTGACCGAATACGAACTTGCACCGGAAGTCACACGCAAGCGTCTCTATCTTGAGACGATGGAACGTGTGTTGGGCGGTGTCGAAAAAGTCATCCTCGACACCAATGAAGACGGTGGTCAGGGCGTTGTGCCGTATCTGCCGCTCAATGAGCTGCGCCGTGGCACCACTCAGGCAGGGAGCTCGAACTAATGAAAAAAGCAACTTTTATTCTGCCCATCGTTTTCGTTCTGGGCCTTTTGGGGCTTAGCTCGGTCTACATCGTGGACGAACGTGAGAAAGTGCTCGTCCTGCAATTTGGCCAGATCGCAGCCGTCAAGGAAGACCCCGGTCTCGCCTTCAAGATCCCGTTCATCCAAGAGGTCGTGCGCTATGACGACCGGATCTTGTCGCTCGACACGGCTGCCATCGAAGTCACGCCTTCGGATGACCGCCGTTTGGTTGTGGATGCGTTTGCGCGCTACCGCATCGCGGACGTGGTCCAATTCCGTCAGGCCGTTGGTGTGGGTGGCCTTCGCGCCGCGGAGGACCGCCTTGAGGGTATCCTCAACCCGCAAATCCGGGCCGTGCTCGGCTCAGAGGGTGTGACCTCCAACACGATCTTGTCGGAAGACCGGTCGTTGTTGATGCAGCGGATCACAGCACAAGCGCGCCAGCGGGCCTTGCCCCTTGGCCTCGAAGTGCTCGATGTGCGCCTCAAGCAGACCAACCTTCCAACGCAGAACTTGGAAGCCACGTTTGCACGGATGCGGGCCGAGCGTCAGCGCGAAGCCACCGACGAGATCGCACGCGGTAACGAGGCAGCCCAACGGGTTCGGGCGCAAGCCGACCGCACCGTGGTTGAGCTGGTCTCGGAAGCCGTGCGCGAAGCTGAGATCACCCGAGGTGAGGCCGATGCGCGTCGAAACAACATCTTCGCAAGTGCGTTTGGCCAAGACCCTGAGTTCTTCGAGTTCTACCGCTCGATGACCGCGTATGAGCGCGCGCTTCAGGGATCAAACTCGACCATGGTGATCACACCAGACAGCGAGTTCTTCCAGTATCTCGACGGCAGCATGGGCCTCGCGGGTAACTAAGTCTTCATGTTGACTGCAATCTTAACGGGATTGGCCCTTCTCCTTGTGGGGGAGGGCCTTTTTCTTGCGCTCTGGCCCGCGCGGTTCGGGCCCAGTGTGATCCAACAGCTATTTAGCATGATCCCCGATGAGCTACGCCGCTGGCTCGGGCTAGCCGAGGCGGGGTTGGGGGTTTGGGTGTTGTATGGGGTTTGGGGGTGAGGGGGCGGAGGTCTGCTGTGCGGACAAGGACTAAGCCGCTCGCGCGGCAATGGCGCTTGTGTCGGTCGTTGTACCTACTGATTTGAAGTTATTTTCGTGTTTTGGGGCTGTTGCTTGATGATTGGGATCTTCTCAATCGTCAAACAGGAGG
>Ga0163216_100714_pt1 | contig 38491 bp, 29 predicted proteins | sample SynspAceP_FD_167610 | JGI IMG/M metagenome (GOLD analysis project Ga0163216, IMG submission 167610) | Saline lake microbial communities from Ace Lake in Antarctica - Synechococcus sp. Ace-P (Illumina Assembly) | ecosystem: Environmental > Aquatic > Non-marine Saline and Alkaline > Saline ...
TGCGTTGAGATTTTTGTCGTAAAAAACCACAATGCGGCAGGGGTGCCGTTTTCCGCTAGCCCAAAATTGTTTCACGCGAGATCAGCCCTAAGTCCACGCCATTCGAGCTCGACTGCGTTTCTTCCGGTTTACATAGTCGACCAGCATCCATACTCATGCACCAATCTCCTTGGACACGGGAGTCATGCCTTGAACACCTCCGGCGCACGCTGCCGCCGGATGAACCGAAAGCCACTGCTTTTCGGCAGTGGCTTTTTTTGTCAATGGCCCGCTTAATGTTTGGGACTGAGCATTCTCGCTTCCAGCTGTTCGAGGAGAATCACTCATTTTTTTAGAGCGGGATTTCTTCATAATCTTGTGGCGATCCTGGGATGCAAGCTGGCTTTCCTCCGCGGTGGCGTTCGTGAAACCAGTGAGATCTCGCTCAGTAAAAACACCTGGGTGCTGAGCGTGAGCGTCGAGAGTTGGGATCAACGTGGGCTCGATATCAAGGTTGTCATACGGATACTCGCTCAGCTCAACGCCTGCGAATCACCCCACCTTAGAAGAACTCATGATCCTCGCCATCGGCTGGTAGATCGGATCATCAGCATGCGTCTCAAACTCCGCAAGCTTGGCAGCAAACAGAGGCTCTCGACCAGACAACGAGCCACCTTCGTTCACGCTCAGAATCTCGACAACCTCACGCACGTGATCCGTCGAGCCTCGCACGCGAGTAAACACCTCCGCTTGTCCTGCAACGCCACGATCAATGAAGCCTTTAAAGTCGGCCCAATGGCGAAAACGCAGGGCCTGATTGCCCCGACGCTGCAATACGCACTAACGATTCCTGCACATCGGCCAAGGCATCCTCTAAAGTGACAGTACTGCGGAACCGACGCGCGCGAACATGAATCCGTTGTCCGCACTCGGGACAGAGACGATCTTCACGATCGAAAGTCAATTTCCGAACGGCCGATTCTTCCACTGCAAGACGAGACGTTGAGGATTCCATTCCAAGGCGAAAGCAGGATCATCCCCCATTTTGGCAAAAACACCTGCACCAATTCCCAATAAGCAAGCGGGCCATTGTTATTTGTGGGATCTTTTAGAAGTTGATCCGCAGAATTTTGCCCTACAATCTGTCTTGATCTTGTCTTGAAACCGTTGCCGCAAGTGCCTTGATGGCAAGGATTTAAGTGGGCGATACAGAACTCGAATCTGTGACCTCTGCCGTGTGAAAGCAGCGCTCTAACCAACTGAGCTAATCGCCCGGATCGGGTCCGGAGGTGGTGGGCCGGTTGCGATGGGATGCGGAGGATAGCTTTTCCGGGGGTGCCGGGCAAGCAGTCTTTTCAACTGGTTTCTGGGGTGCTTTCGGGTTCAAGCACGTCGTCATCATTCAGTCGGTGGAACTACGTAGCCGCGTCTCCCTGAGACGCTGGGGTTCGCGAGTCTCCAGGAGACTCGCCTACGAGAGGTTCTGCCGAACCTTTTCCGCCGATGTGCTTGACGAAAGCGAATGAATAAGACGCGTAGCGGAACTCGTCAAGCGTTTCGATCACACGTGAGAACGAAAGTCTTGGCGACTTTTGCTACGGTTAACCGCGCGTCTTGTTGTTTCGCTGTCGTTTAGCGGCGGCGGTCTTGGGTTCGGTTTTGGGTTCGTCCACCGGTGGCGACGTTGCCTTGGGGGTAATCGGGGGCGACCCCATAGACGCGGCGGTAGAACATGGCGAGGGATCGCAGCGCGTGGCCGCGATAGCCGACGCCGGCGTCGTCGAGTTCGACGCGTCCCATCGAGTCGGTGAGAAAACGAATCGAACGGACGAGTCGTGGGTCGACGAGATCTTCGTCGGGGAGGTGGGTCAGTAGGAACTCCACCATGTGACCTGTCGTTTGGACTTTGCGTTGCAATTTGCCGTTGTCCTCAAGCGATTCATACCAGTCGGTGCTGAACGATCCGTCTCGGTTTTGTAATGAGTAGGTGTAGGGCACGAAGTCGTTGAGGAAGTCTTCGGCTCGTTTCCATTGTCCAGAAATGGGTTGTCCTTCGAGTCGGCGTTTTCTCAATGCGTGTGCGAACCCCATCAATCGGTGAGTTCCGCCGCAGGCGGCGCCGATGATTGGTTCGTTGAGTTCCGAGGCGATGAGTCGATCGAAGTCCCAACGCTGGCCGCCGACACCTCGCCAGGTGGCGTCGGTGTCGAGGTAGTGGGCCAGTCCGATGAGTGTGAAGGTGAGTTCTTTGCCTTCTGCACAGTCGGCCGCTTCGACTTGGACGAGATCTTCGATGCTGAATTGTCGGTTGTTGGCATAGAGTGGGTAGCTCGATGGGACACCGGCGAGTGAGAGCACGCAGAGGAACTGGGCTTGGTGGCCTTGCAGTCCGGTGCCTTCGCGGATTTTGATTTTGCCGCGTTCGGTCGTCATCAGTCGACTGCCGCGGCAAACATTGTTCCCTGCCATCCATGCGATCGCGCTGTAGTTGCGTTTTCGGGCAATGATTCGGGTGTCGGCGCCGTAAACCATGACCGCGTGCATCATGCCCCAGTTGCTGCGCGAGTCGGCTTGCTCGGTTCGGGCGTGATGCGAGCGGAGTGTTTGGAGAATTGGGCGTTGAAGTTGTCCGATCGCGGGGCTGAGGTTGGCGACCGCGTCGGGGCCGGAGTGGGTCTTCATGCGGCCGGTGGCATCGAGCTGGGCGAGGCGTCCGAGCGGCAATGGTGCGATGTCTTCGGGAACGATGTCTTCGATTCGGTTGGATTCGATTCGGTTGGATTCGGGGCGACTCGGCGTGATCTCGATTTCTTGGCGGAGGTCACGCAGGTCGGTAAGTTTGGAGAGGGGTTTTAACGCGTCGTCTGGAGGCGCGATCAGTTGCTTGATCTCGGTGGTGGATAAAGCGGGCCGGGTGCGTTTCGTCTCCTGAGTTATTTTCGCCGCCGCATCCGATTTGGCCGAAGTTTCGGAATCGAATGGGATGCCGAGCATCCGCTGCATGAAGGAGTCGTCGTCGAGATCGTCTCGCGAGACGCCGTTGTCGCCGCTGGCGATTTCGTCGGTATCGACCGATTGGAGAGCGTCGCTTTCATTGTCGCCTTCATTGACCTCTTCGGCTTTCACAATGGATTGCTGTTTGAGTGGTTCTTTGGCTGGTTCTATGACGGGTTCTTTGCTCACGGCGACGGATTTGCTCACGGCGACGGATTCGTTCGATGGCGTGAGGCTCATCGGTTTGGCGTCGTCGGGCCCGGCTTTGCGAGGGACCGCGGTGTCTATCGCGGTCTTCGCTTCGGCCGCGAGACTGTTCAACGCTGGCATTCGTTGCACCGGAGAAAGCGTCATCTCGGACGCGAACTCCTGGGACGTCACCACGCCGCTGCCGACGGGCGATCGGCGACCGTTTCCTTCGTTCACTCGATCTTGAGCAAGGGGATCGATCGAGGGCGCGGAGATTGTCGGCAGGGGGTTCTGCAAAGTGCGTCGCTGTTGCGTCTGGCTGCTTCCTTGCGACTGGTCACGAGCGGCCCATCCATCGTCGGTTCGATCCGAGGCGTCTGCGTCGCGAAGATCGGTGACTGTTTCGCGAGGCGGCAGCCAAGCCGGGAAGGGCTGGCGTTCGGATACCGTGGAAGCACGCAGTCCGTTTTGGAAGTTGGGGATGCCGATGGACGGGGGTTCTGCAACGGTCGTGTCGGCTGCGAACTGGGAGGGGGCGGCAGTGGTGATTGGGGCGCGCGGGTTGAGCAGAACCTGGGGCGTGCTTAGGGAGCGATGCGGCGCTACGGTGGCGTGGACGTCAGGCTGCACGGGCGCGTCAGGCTGCGCGGGCGCGTCAGGCTGCGCGGGCGCGTCAGGCTGCAGGGGCGCGTCAGGCTGCGCGGGGCGTAGGACGAGTTCCCTGCCGGTGACGATCGGCGTTGGTGCGGTGACTTGCCAGGTACGCTGGAAACCTCGCAACTCGGCGTTGTCTCGTGTCACCAGACTCGGTAACGAGATTTGCAGGGGGGGTTCCATGACCGTTTCGCCGTTCGGAGGCGGAACCAAAACGGGTTGGCTGACGGGTGGGAGCGCGGGGGTCGTCGCAGTCGGTGGCGCCGACGGCATTAGCAGGATCGAGGTTCCGGCTTGCCGGTCACGCGGTGACATCCACTCGCTTTGTCTCGCCCGCATTCCGAGCACGGACTGGACCGACTCGGTGGGCCGGAAGGTGGGGACCCTGATCGTGGTGTTGCCGGAGTTCCCCGAGTTCCCAGGGATGGCGACCACACTAGTCGGTTCGCCCAGCCCAGCTTCGCCCATTGCGTCGCTGCATTGCATACTACTGGGGAGGTCCAGGCCGTCGGCCTGGCAGATCGGGGTGGTGAACAGGGTTGCCGGAAGCCAACCGAGCATCAACCCCAGGGCCAATCGGCGACGGCGGGCGTTGAGAGTGAGTGGCAATCGAGGGGCGTTTGGTAGAGGCACGACAAATTCTCCGGGTAGTACGAGTTCTAACGTTTTCATCGGAAACCTGCGGCGGTAAATTCAGCCCAATCTGAACTCGGGGCCGGCATCTTTCCTGAAAACGGAGAGGCGACCAAGATTTCTTTCATTCCGCGTATTTTTGCTACAGAAACTTGCCGAAGTTGGTTTTCCTCGTTGGTGGAGTCGTCGAGTCTGACGGCCAGGACAAGCGGTCTGTCATTTTAGTAACCCGACGTGTTAGCGAGGGATCGTATTCGATCCCCCGCTATCGCGTCGGGTTAGAATCAATCCGGTAAGGCAACGGCAGCGAGTAAATCAACAGCCCGCTCGCCTCGTCCGAAGCGAACAGTGGCCGGGAACTCCCGGCGACGGAGTCGCCGGTCGACCTTGGTAGCCGGACGGCTCCGTCGTCCAGGCTAGTGGCCTGGGAAAGCTAAGTATGAGTGAAGTGGACGAGGTTACGAGTCCTCTTACTGCCGCAATCGCGAGGGCACGTAACCTCGTCCACTCCAAGCCGACCCGAATTCTTGACTGTCCCAGACAACCAACCGGGTTCTTTTATCGCCGCACGACTCGCGACGCCGAGTCAATCACAGAAGTCGCTGTCAGAGAGGTGTTTCGAACCACAGATAAAAAGCAGATGGGCACAGACAGAGCAAACCAGCCCTGTGATTTGCTCGACGAGATGTTCTCTCCTCGCGTGCGGCACAATGTCGCGATCGGGGTGATGGTCTTGTGATGGGCGGGGTGTGCTGTTGATAATAAGTGCCCGCAATCCGTGCGGATTGACACGTTCCCTCTTTTTCTCCCTCGCCGCCCACGTCCGAGTGATGTTCGCAAATCGCTCGATTCCGGGTTTGACCCGATGCTCGATTTGCGGTCTAACCTCCATGCACGTGACAACTTTTTGCCGTCGAGTTCTTTAGGTCGATCATGAAGCGATTTCTGTTCCCACGTTGGGTCAATCCGTTCCTGGGCGTACTCGGTTTAGCCGCCGTCGGAGGTGGTGTTTATGCTGCCGTGATGGGTGGTATGATCACCGACCCGAAGACGCTCAACATTGGATACATGCCGTCTCAACCGGTTCCGTTCAGTCACGCGTTGCATGCCGGCCAGTTGAAGATGGATTGTCGGTATTGCCACAACACGGTCTTCGACGCCGCTCACGCTGCGATCCCGCCGACGGCGACGTGCGTGAACTGCCACTCGCCCGCCGGTGAAGACGGGCAACCACCGGCGCTTGGCGCGGTGCATACGGAGAGCCTGAAGCTGGAGCCGATCCACGAGAGCTGGAAAACGGGTCGCAGCATGGCGTGGAAACGTGTTCATAACCTGCCCGAATTCGTTTATTTCAACCACGCGGCCCATGTCAATTCGGGCGTCAGTTGCAAATCGTGTCACGGGCGGATCGACCAAATGGAGGTCGTGTACCAATCCGAGGAGTTGTCGATGGCATGGTGCATCACCTGTCACCGCAATCCGAACGACCATTTCCGTCCGAAAGAATTCGTCACCAAACTCGATTGGGAGCCGCCCAAGGATTGGGATCAAGAGGCGTTCGCGAAAGCCCACAGGGAAGAAAACAACATCAACCCTCAGGTCCACTGTGCGGTTTGTCATCGCTGAGTTGTTGTTGTCGCATCGTTTCACGGTGGCCCGTTGCTTGATAGGTCGCCGACTTGATTCACCGCCTGGTTGATCCCACTCACCGCTCACCGCATTACTGCACTTTCAAATATGACCACCTCTTCGCACTCTCACGCACCGTCCGGTGACAGCGTCATGGAATCCGGCCTTTCGGAAACCAGCGTCTCGGAAACCAGCAATACGGAGGGCACCGCCGCGGCGCCGCGTTATTGGCGTAGTCTGGCCGAGTTCAAGGGCGATGAATCGTTTGCGAACGATATTTTGCACCGTGAGTTCCCGGTCGCCGCATCGGAGTTTCCCGAGGGTGTGTCGCGTCGTCGTTGGATGCAGATCATGGGTGCGTCGCTGGCGATGGCCGGCGTGGCGGGCTGTCGTTATCCCGAGGAATTGATCTCGCCATTCGTGATCCGGCCGGCTGGCCGGATTCCAGGTGAGGCGTATCACTCGGCGACGAATTTTGAAATCGCAGGCGACGTCTACCACCTGCTGGTGAGCTGTGTCGACGGGCGTCCGACGAAGGTCGAACCGAACACGGAGCATCCGGCCGGCGGCGTGGCAGGGCCTTACGCTCAGGCTTCGATGCTCGGTCTGTACGATCCCGATCGTGCTCGGGGCGAAGCGGGCGTGCCGTTGCGGCTCGAAGGTAAGAAGCAAGTCGAATCGGATTGGAACGCATTTTTCAATTATGGCGAAGGCTTGATGCGTTCGGCTGGCAAGGGCGAGAGGTTGGCAGTACTGATGCCGCCGACAACGTCGCCGACGTTGTTGCGGGTGCTGACCAAGTTGCAGTCCAAGATGCCGGCCACGACGGTTTGTGTTTACGACAGCATCGACGGTGGTGTGATGGACGCGGCGACCGAGAAAGTGTTCGGGAAACCGGCCCGTCAAAACCTCGATTTCACCGACGCATCGGTGATCGTCTCGATCCAGTCCGATTTTCTCGGCAGCAAGACCGGTTCGATGGGCAATGCGAAGACGTTTGCGAAGTCGCGGGATCCGTTGGTCGGTGAAATGAGTCGTTTGTACGTCGCCGAGGGCGGCTATACAACAACCGGTGTGACAGCGGATGCGAGATTGGCGATGCGTCCGAGTCAGATGCTGGCGTTGCTGGCCGAACTCGGACGCCGTGTCGAGAAGGCCAAGGCGGGTTCGCTCGGCAAGGCTGACTTGGCCGTCGAATCGGTGATCGAAGAAAAACAAGCTTACAACGAAGTCTCGCCGCAAGAACAACTCGAACGATTCCTCGATTCCGCGGCCGCCGATTTGGCCGCCGCGGGTGACAAGGGTGTCGTGGTCGTGGGTGAGACTTTGGGTGCCGACGCTGTTGCTGCGGGCATCGACATGAACGCGACCCTCGGTTCGCTCGGCAAGATCCAGAAGTTCACGGTCGCTCCCGAGTCGGGCTTGAAAAACAGAGTCGGGCTCGCGGAACTCGCCGAACAGATGCGTGGCGGTTCCGTTGATGAGATTTTGATTCTTGATGCGAATGTGGTCTTCAGTTCGCCCGGTGACGTTGATTTTGCTGACGCGCTGACGAGCGTCGATCATTCGATTTACCTCGGGATGTACGACGACGAAACTGCGGCGGCCTGCGAGTGGTCGCTGCCAATGTCGCACCCGCTCGAAAGCTGGGGAGACTGTATCGGACGCGGTGGACATTACGGCGTGACCCAGCCTCAGATTCTGCCTTTGCTCGGTGGGCAAACTGCCGCCGAAGTGATCACTCACATGATCGGCGAAGAGACCTACGAGATCGAGCAACTCGTTCGCCGCACCTCGGATGAGGTCACCGGATCGGCGGTCAGCGATCGTGAGTGGCGGAAACTGCTGCACGACGGTTATGCCGAGAATCTGGTGGTCGATGCCGAGCCATTGACGCCGAAACCGAGCGGCGTGGAGTTGCCGCCCGAGTCGCCTCAGATTTCGCTCGATTATGACGACGAGAACTTTCGCGATAAGTTTGAAGTCATCTTCACGCCTTCCGAAGGTTTGTACGACGGGCAGTTCGCCAACAACGGTTGGTTGCAGGAGATGCCGCAATCGGTGACGAAGTTGACCTGGGACAACGCGGCCGTCATGAGCCCTCGCTCAGCACGTGCGATCGGAACGGCCCACGGCAAGATGGTCGCCGTCCGTCACGGCGACTCCTCGGTCGAACTGCCTGTGTTTGAGATCCCTGGTTGCGCTCCCGGCGTGATCAGCGTCGCGATCGGTTACGGTCGTGAGCGCGTCGGGATGGTCGGCGGGATGCCGGGTGAAGATGTGCCAGTGGTTGGTTTCGACGTTTCGCCGATTCGCAAGTCCGGCTCGATGTCGTTGGCGTTTCCGATGGAAGCACGTCCTCGACTGATCGAATACGACTTAAATACGACCCAAGATCACTGGGCGATCGATGAACTCGGTCGCGATGAAGCGGAAGATCGCAGTTATCGTTTGATCCGCGAAGGCACGACGGCGTTGTTGAAGAGATTGCCGGACTTCACCGCCGCACTCGACCCGCACGTGCCGAAGGTCGGCGATAACGGTTCGCTATGGACCGAACCGATCGATCGGATCGAGCAAGAGCAGGTAAAAATACCGCAGTGGGGCATGTCGATCGATTTGACCAAGTGCATCGGCTGCAACGGTTGCGTGATCGCCTGCCAAAGTGAAAACAACGTGCCGATCGTCGGTAAGGAACAGGTCGGTCGGAGCCGCGAGATGCACTGGTTGCGAATCGACCGGTATTTCCAAGGCGACGAAGACAACGCGGATATCGTGCATGAACCTGTCGCGTGCATGCACTGTGAAACGGCACCGTGCGAGCAAGTTTGCCCGGTCGCGGCAACCGTTCACACCGACGACGGGCTTAACGCGATGACGTACAACCGTTGCATCGGCACACGTTATTGTGCGAACAACTGTCCGTATAAAGTCCGTCGGTTCAACTATTTCAATTACAACGAAGACATCGGCGTCGGTTACGGTATCGACGCGTACCCCGGCACGATCGAATCGGCCAACCGGAAATTGCAAGCACTCGTGCTGAATCCCGAGGTGACCGTTCGTGGTCGCGGTGTGATGGAAAAATGCACTTATTGCGTGCAACGAATTGAGAAGGCGAAAATCAATGCTCGCAAACACGATGGTCGTCCGATCCCCGATGGGGAAGTCATCACGGCGTGTCAAGCGGCTTGTCCGACCGGTGCGATCGAATTCGGCAACATCGCCGACCCCGAATCACGGGTGGCCAAGGCCAAGAAAGACTTGCGGAGCTACGGCATGTTGAGTCAGCTCAACGTTAAGCCCCGAACCACGTACCTGTCGCGGATTCGCAACACGCCGGTCGCATTGATGAACCGTGTGCAGTTGGTTTATCTGACCACGATGGAAGCCCCCCACCACGGTCATGGTCACGGCGATCATGGTGACGGGCACGATGATCATGGGCATGACGATCACGGCAGCGACGAGCATGGGCACGACGATCACGCGGACGAGAAGAAGCACTCTCGTCGCATTCTCGGTAAGTTCCAATTGCCGATTGTTTGATCGAGCGATACCGATCACTGATTTTTCAAACTTCTTACTTTTAACTTCCCCCTTCGTTCCATGTCGCTTGCAGTTTCCAACGGTCTGGATAATACAGTCGAACGCCCCGGCGAACGCGCTCCGCTCGTGCTCGGTGAATCGAGTTATCACTCGATCACTGAAGCGGTTTGCCGGATCGCTGAAACACCGCCGTCGAAATTGTGGGTGATCAGTTTCCTCGTCGCTGTTCACCTGGCCACGATGTTGGGGCTGTGTATTGCCTACCTGCTCTACACCGGTGTCGGTGTGTGGGGTAACCAGAACCCGGTGTTCTGGGGTTGGCCGATCGTGAACTTTGTGTTCTGGGTCGGGATCGGCCACGCGGGCACGTTGATCAGTGCGATTTTGTATTTGTTCCGTCAAGAGTGGCGAACGAGTATCAACCGGACGGCGGAGGCGATGACAATTTTCGCCGTGGTTTGTGCGGGCACGTTCCCCGGCATCCACATCGGTCGTGCGTGGCTCGCGTTTTGGCTGGCACCGTATCCGAGTTTGAACCTTTGGATGTGGCCACAATTCCGCAGCCCGTTGCTGTGGGACGTTTTCGCCGTCAGTACTTACGCGACGGTGTCGTTGTTGTTTTGGTACATGGGCATGGTGCCGGATTTGGCAACGTTCCGGGATCGCAGCAAGCACCCGTTACGACGGGCCGTGTACGGTTTCTTGGCTCTCGGTTGGAGCGGATCGTCGCGTCACTGGATGCGATACGAAAAGGCGTATGCGTTGTTGGCCGCGTTCGCCGCCCCGCTGGTTTTGTCGGTACACACGATTGTGTCGTTTGACTTTGCCGTTTCGCAGGTCCCCGGTTGGCACACGACGATTTTCCCACCGTACTTCGTTGCCGGGGCGATTTTCTCCGGGTTCGCGATGGTGATCACGCTGATGGTGCCAGCGAGGAAGATCTTTGACATCGAAAAACTGATCACGATCCGGCACTTGGAAAACATGTGCAAGATCATCCTGACGACCGGCATGATCGTCGGTCTCGCCTACGGCACTGAATTTTTCATCGCGTGGTACAGCCAGGTGACTGAAGAGAAGTTCGCGTTCATCAACCGGGCGATGGGCCCGTATTGGTGGGCGTACTGGACGATGATCAGTTGCAACGTGATTTCGCCGAACATATTTTGGTTCAAGAAAGCACGGACGACGCCGTGGATCATGTTCGTCGTTTCGATTTTCGTGAACATCGGAATGTGGTTCGAGCGATTTGTGATCACGGTGACGAGTTTGTCGCGTGATTACCTGCCCAGTGCTTGGTCGTACTTCGAGCCGACATGGGTGGACTTTGCGATGTTGATCGGTTCGTTCGGATTGTTTTTCACGTTGTTCTTGTTGTTCTGTCGATTGATGCCGATCGTGAACATGGCGGAGACGAAAGCGACGCTTGCCAAAGAGTTGCATTTGGCGAACCACGGTAAAGACGCTCACTAAGGCGACGCGTTACAAGACTTCATCCGCCGCCTGATTGGGTAGCGGCCACTCCTCTTCAATTCCTCTTCCATCCGGTCCCCTTTCCGATGGCTCAAAAGTCCAAACCTGCTCCGAAAACGATCGCCGACGGCAGTACCGTTCATGGCGTGGTTGCTGAGTTCCCTGACGTCGACTCGCTGCTCGCTGCGTGCGAGCGGGTTCGCGATGCGGGCTACACCAAGGCGGACGCCTTCACGCCGTTCCCGGTTCACGGGATCGACAAAGCCCTCGGGATCAAACCGACGATATTGCCGTGGATCGCGTTGGCCGCTGGGGCGACGGGCACGTCGCTGGCATTGTTAATGCAAATCAGCATGAACTCGGATTGGATCGAGAACTTCAGTTACCCTTACATCATCTCGGGCAAACCGTTGGTTTCGTTGCCGGCATTCATCCCGGTTGCGTTCGAATTGACGATTTTGTTCGCTTCGTTTGGAACCTTCTTTGGGATGTGGGCACTCAACGGATTGCCGAAGTTCAGCAACCCGTTGTTCACCAGCCCGCGTTTTGACCGTGTGACCGACGATACGTTTTTCCTGTATCTCGATGCGAAGGACGAGCGGTTCGACGAAGCGGGTGCGAAAGCATTGCTGGGCGAACTCGGCGGCGAATACATTGAACCGGTTAGAGAGGATGAGTCGTCATCGAAGATCCCAAGATTCTTGTTTGTCACGATCGCGGTCACCATCGCACTTTCATTCATACCGGCGTTGGTGGTTGCTCGGATGCGGGTCACCAAGAGTGATTTGCCCCGGTTCCACATCTTCCCGGATATGGATTTCTCGCCAGCGAAAAACGCTCAACAGATTTCGACGCTGTTCGCAGACGGTCGTGTCATGCGTCCCGACGTGCCCGGAACCGTCAACCGAGGCGGGATGGATTGGGATGTCGATTTCCAAACCGGCATCGACATGGAGAAACTGACTCAAATCGACGCACCCCGTGCCCGCCAACTCGTCGCAACGATGCAGTCTGATGTGCAGGTGGGTGCAGACGAGGAGGTGGCTGATGGAGTCGCTGAAGAACCCAAAGCTGAAGAACCCAAAGCGGAAGAACCCAAAGCTGAAGAACCCGAAGCTGAAGAACCCAAAGGTGAAGAACCCAAAGCAGATGAGCCAGCATCTGAGAACTCCGACAAACCCGAGATGACGAAGGAATCTGAAAAGCCATCCGAAGACGTCAAGGCTGAAATCGAAACCGAAGAGAAGCTGGCCAACGAGAAACCAACCAACGAGAAACCAACCGAAGAGAAACCAACCGAAGAGAAACCGGCGGCCGAAGCTCCTGTGAAGGAAATGGCGGCCGAGGAAGCGGCTGCTGAACCTGAACCGGCGCAAGCCGAAGTCAGCGGGGAGAAACCTGAGATGCCCGGATCGCTCGCTCCCGCCTCGGGACCGACCGTCGACACGACGCCTTGGTTGAACAACAATCCGCTTGAAATTGACGCGGCGGTTTTGGCGCGGGGCCAACAGCAATTCAATATCTACTGTTCGGTCTGCCACGGCATGAACGGACGCGGCAACGGGTTGGTCAACCAACGTGCGCAGCGTATTTTGGCCACGACGTGGACGCCGCCGTCGAATATCCACGACCCGACGCTGTACGACGACGTTTACCCGGACGGGAAGATGTTCAGCACAATCAGCAACGGGATCCGCAAGATGCCGGGTTACGCCTCGCAGATCGAAGCGAAAGATCGTTGGGCCGTGGTCGCCTACGTGCGGGCGTTGCAAGCCAGCCAGAACGCGACGATGGATGACGTGCCGAAATCACAACGTTCGAAAATTGAAAAGCTGCAAGCGAAAGTGAAAGCGGAGCTTACGAAAGCCGCCGACGACGCCAAGGCTGCCGAGGCCGCGGCCAAGGAAGAAGCTGGCGTCAAAGCCAGGGCCGAAACCGCGAAAGCTGCCGCTGAAAAACCTGCCTCCTGATCCGCCGCCGGTCTCCATGACCGAATGACCGCGGCCCTTGTTATCTGATCCCTATCACCTGTCACCTTTTTCCCGTCCTCGCCCATGTCTCATCATCAAGCAGTCGCACCGAAGCCCGCCGACGATTCGGCGTTCACGATGCCCGCGTTGCTGTCCGGTTTGTCCATTCCACTGTGTGTCGTCGGACTGATCGCGTTGGTCGGTGGTGCGTTCTTGGGCACCAGTGCTCTGGGGGGACAATTCGGCATGTCGGTCTACCTGACCGCGTACATGTACGCCCTCACGATCTCCCTCGGGGCGTTGTTCTTCGTCCTGATTCAGCACCTCACCCGTGCCGGATGGAGTGTCGTGGTTCGCCGTGTTGCCGAATTGATGATGGTCATGTTGATCCCCTTAACTGTCCTGTTCATTCCGATCGCGTGGTCGGTTTGGAACGGGGAACTGTACGCATGGAGCGATCCGGGTTACCAAGCCGAGCACGGTGTGCCGGACGAGATTTGGAGTGAGAAAGTGCGTTGGCTGAACCCGGAATGGTTCACGTTCCGGTCCTGTCTGTACCTCGGAATTTGGTGCGTGACCGCGTACTGGTATTTTGCCAAGAGCCAGCGTCAGGACGAGACCGGCGAGGTTACGTTGACCGAATCGATGCAAGCCCGCAGTGGCCCTGCCATCATCTTGTTCTCGTTCTGCACCGCGTTCGCCGCGTTTGATTGGGTGATGAGTTTGGCTCCAATGTGGTTTTCGACCATGTTCGGCGTGTACGTCTTTACCGGCGGGATTCTCAGTGCCCATTGTGCGATCGCGTTGTTGAGTTTCGCACTGCAGAAACAGGGCGCGATGCGGGACGAAGTCACCATCGAACATTACCACGACCTCGGCAAGCTGATTTTCGGATTCATCTGTTTCTGGGCGTACATCGCGTTTAGCCAGTACATGCTGATTTGGTATGCAAACATTCCTGAGGAAACACATTGGTTTTACGTCCGTTACCCAGGTTTCTCGGAATCGTTCGGTCCCATGGCGATCGCGTTGATGGTGTTCCACTGGGGTGTTCCGTTCCTCGGCATCATGAGCCGGCATGTCCGTCGTCGTCCGTGGGCGGTTGCCCTCTGGTCCGCGTATGTGTTGGTTTGGCACTACGTCGATTTGTACTGGACGATCATGCCCGAGGCGAATCTCGGTACCGGCGGTGCGGTCGGAATTCTGGCGTCAATATTGTGTGTGATCGGAATGGTCGCGTTGATGTTAGGCCTGATCATCAAAGTCGGTTCGTTCTACCGATTGATTCCCGTTCGTGACCCACGCTTGGGCGAATCGCTCGCGTTTGAGAATCTCTAATCCGACAACTCGTTTCCTGCCACCCCTGACCTGTTTCCCCGCCCCCCCTTTCCCTGCTCACTAAAATCCTATGGCTGCCTACGACGATCTTAATGGCAAACGAATCACGACGATCAGTGTGATCTCCATCGCAGTGACTGCGGTTACCGTGCTAGCGGTTCAAGTCATCTATTTTGCGATGGCGAACTACATTGAGTCGAAAAAGATAGCCGAGGCGGTTTACACGCGTTCGAATGCCTCGTTAGAGCAACAGTTTGAGGAGGTCGAGAGTTACGGCGTCGACCCAGACAACGGCAACGTGACGATTCCGGTCAGCGAAGCGATGAAGAAGATGGCCGCCAACGCGAGTAACGAATCCACTTAGTGCAAGTCCTTTTCGCGTCATCCTTCCCCGTTTAATCACTGTTAATTCTCATGTCCACCGTCCACGCATCACGCTCTCCGCACCGAACAGGCTTCGCCCTGACGTTGGGGTTATTGATCGCGTCTGGGCTGTTCGGCGGAGGAAATGTGCTCGCACAACCGGCCACCGGGGTGATGCAGGATGGTGACGCCGACGTGGTTCTCAATGACCGCATTCCACGGCAGGCCCGGGACATCACGGTCAAACAGAATCTCGGCGACACCGTGACGCGCGATTTGCCCCTGATCGACTCACGCGGCAAGAGGGTCACGTTGGGTGATTACCTCGACGGCGAACTGCCACTGATTTTGACGCTCAATTACAGCAATTGCCCGATGCTATGCAACGTCCAACTCAACCAACTCGCCCAATCACTCGAAAAGGGTGATTTGAAAATTGGCGAGGATTTCCGGTGCATCAGTGTTAGTATTGATCCGACCGAAACGGACGAGCGGTTACAGATGACGAAGCAGCAGTATGTCGAGCAGGTTCCCTCGCATGAGAAGGCCGAATCGGGCTGGGCGTTTTGTCGCACTTCGCAGAATGTGATCGAAAAACTAGCTGAGGAAGTCGGATTTTCGTACAATTTAGACAAGGCAACCGGCGAGTACGCTCACCCCGCGATGCTGGCGTTTTTGACTCCCGACGGGGTGATCACTCGTTACTCGTTGGGCGTTGCTTTCCCGCCGGACCAAATGAAGCTCGCGTTGATCGAAGCGGGTGACGGCACCGTCGGTAGTTTTATCGATCAATTCGTGATGCTTTGCTTTACCTTCGATCCAGATTCGAACAGTTACGTTGCCGAAGCATGGAAGATCATGCGGCTCGGCGGTGCGATTACGATCGCGTTGATGGCTTTAGCGTTGGTGCCATATTGGCTCGGGCGGAAAGGCAACGTCGCTCGTCGGAAACCGGAGATATCTCAAGATCCCCCACCGCCGTTGGCCGACGGTACCGTGCCGTTGAAACCGACCCAGTGGTTCGGCGGTTGACCGTTCGACAGGCTTTCCAGCCTGTCACCGTACGACAAGCTTTCTAGCCTGTCACCCGAGCAAGAGAGCGACAGGCTGGAAAGCTTGTCGGACGATCACGCGGCAGGCTAGCAGCCTGCACCACAAAACTCACTGACCCTATACCACACACACGATTATGATCTCGGCACTCAACCAATTCACTCAAACGACACCGCTGCTTGCCGATTACGAGGCGAGCTTTTGGTTCCCGGAACAAGCCTCGTCGTTCGCCGGCGAAGTCGATTGGGTCTACGACATCATCCTCTACATCTCACTCGCCTTCTTCATCCCGATGATGGCGTTCATGGTCTGGACGATATGGAAGTACACCAAGAAACGAGGCGAGAAAGCGGAAAGTCAGGTCACTCACCACACGCTTTTGGAAATCACATGGTCGGTCGGTCCGACGGTTCTGTTGGTGTGGATGTTCGTGCAGGGGTCGATTTCGTTCTTGGACATGCGGAATCCGCCCGAAGGCGCTTACGACATCGGCGTTCAAGCGTTCAAGTGGGGTTGGACGATGGATTACGGGGCTGGCACGTTCCACCCTGAATTGCACGTTGTCAAAGACGAGCCGACCAAACTGTCGATGCGCAGCACCGACGTGATTCATAGCCTTTTCGTCCCCGCTTTCCGGGCGAAGAAGGACATCGTGCCAGGTCGTTACAACTATATGTGGTTCAAACCGACTGTCGCGAGTGAACGGGTCACCGAGGAAGAGCTTGCCAAAGCAAAGAAGCAAAGCGAAGGCAATGGCACTTGGGATTATGACAAATATCAATTCACCTCGGATGGTTATCGTTTTTTCGACCTTTATTGCACCGAGTACTGCGGAAAGAATCACTCGATAATGCAGACCGCCGTCGTTGTTCACGAAACCCAAGTGGAACTCGATGCTTGGATCAAAGCCAATAGCTCGCGCGGAGACGTTGACATGATTGAGTGGGGCGAGTTGCTTTACAACCGCCGCGGTTGCGCTGGCTGTCACTCGATTGACGGCAGCAAACTCGTCGGTCCATCGTTCAAGGATCTCTACGGCTCGCAACATGCGTTGCAATCCGGTAGCGACGTGCTTGTCGACGACAATTATGTCCGTGAATCGATCATCGATCCGAAGGCGAAAATCGTCGCCGGCTATCAACCGGTGATGCCCAGTTACAAGGGCCAGTTGTCCGATGACGACATCGCTTCGATCATCGAATACCTCAAAACTCTGGGTGCAGCGTCCGCTGCACCCGCAGCTCCTTAGTGCAGGCGTCCAGCCTGCTGACCTGACCCAACATCTCATCCTAACAAATCACAAACGATCGTCTTCCCCTGAGGACAACTCCATCATGGCCACTGCACTGAACCATCGTGATCCCGGTTACCCTACCGATCGCGAGAACTACTTGACGAATTCATCCGGCGTTTTGAGTTGGATATTCACACTCGACCACAAACGCATCGGGTTGATGTATTTGATCGGGGTGATGACTGCGTTTGCTGTGGGCGGTCTACTCGCGCTTGGTATTCGCTTGCATCTATTCCGGCCCGAGGGTGCATTGTTCACCGGTTCGGAAGCGAACAACATCTACAACCAAGTTTTCACCTTGCACGGTGCGATCATGGTGTTCCTCTTTATCATCCCGAGCATCCCGGCGGCACTGGGGAACTTCCTCGTGCCGGTGATGTTGGGTGCGAAAGACGTGGCGTTCCCACGATTGAACCTCAGTAGTTTTTACTTGTGGGTGTTCGGTGCGATCTTCTTCGTGTCGGCCTTGTTTACGAGCGGTCTTGATACCGGTTGGACGTTTTACACGCCGTACAGCACGACAACCGACACCTCGGTGATTCTCGCGACACTCGGGGCTTTCATTCTCGGTTTCAGCTCGATCTTCACCGGTCTGAACTTCATCGTGACCATCAACACCATGCGTCCGCCCGGGATGAGTTGGTTCAAGATGCCGTTGTTCCTGTGGGCGACGTACGCGACGAGTATCATCCAAGTCCTCGCGACTCCGGTTCTCGGGATCACGTTGTTGTTGCTGATCGCCGAGCGAACGATGCACATCGGTATTTTTGATCCCGAGTTCAACGGTGACCCAGTCACGTACCAGCACTTCTTCTGGTTCTACAGCCATCCAGCCGTTTACATCATGATTTTGCCGGCTTTCGGGATCATTAGTGAATTGATCAGCGTTCACTCGCACAAGCACATCTTCGGGTATCGCTTCATCGCGTATTCGTCGATTGCGATCGCGTTGCTCGGTTTTCTGGTTTGGGGACACCACATGTTCACCTCAGGCATGTCCTCGCTCACGACGATTATCTTCTCGGCGTTGACTTTCACTGTTTCGGTGCCATCGGCGATCAAGGTATTCAACTGGCTGGCGACGATGTACAAGGGGTCGATCAGCATGACGACTCCGATGTGTTACGCGGTCTCGTTCATTTTCTTGTTCACAATCGGTGGTTTGACCGGATTGTTCCTCGGGACGCTAGCGACGGACCTGCACCTTCACGATACTTATTTCGTGGTCGCCCACTTTCACTACGTGATGGTCGGTGGCACGCTAATCGCGTTTCTTGGCGGTGTGTTCCACTGGTGGCCGAAGATGGTCGGTAAGATGTACAACGAAACGCATGGTCGGATCGCGTCCTTGCTCGTGTTCCTAGGTTTCAACCTGACTTTTTTGCCCCAATTTGTCTTGGGCAGTCGCGGAATGCCTCGTCGTTACGCGACCTATGACCCGGAATTTGCGTTCCTTCATCAAATGAGTACGGTTGGGGCGTTACTGCTCGGGGTCGGTTTGTTGTATGCTTTCGTCGTATTGATGACATCGTTGGCCAAGGGCAAGCGGGCACCGGCGAACCCTTGGGGTGGTGCGACACTTGAATGGGCTTGCACAAGCCCGCCGCCGTATTACAACTTTGAACGACCGCCGGTTGTGGGTGATCCGTATGATTTCCACAATATTGAGTGGGACAGCGAATCGGAAAGGTATGTTTCCACTGAACCGGAGCGTAAACTCATCCCGGATGAGAAACCAGCCGAAGTGCCCGCTCACAATTGATTCGTTTCCTTTGAAACCTTTTCACCCGTCCTCCCTCTTCAGCTTTTAGCCCTCCGTCCATGGCAACGATCGACTCAACCTCGCCTGAATCCGAAACGCAAGACGATCATGGTCACGACCATGATCATCCGGCGTGGTTGGCCCACCATTTCGACACGCCAGAACAGCAGTTCGATAGTGGGAAATTAGGGATTTGGTTGTTTTTGACGACGGAAATTCTCTTCTTCAGTGGGATGTTCTGCGCGTATGCGATGTTTCGCATGTTGCGTCCGGAGATCTTTGAAGGCAGCAGCCAGTTTCTGAATACGAAGCTCGGTGCAATCAACACCGGGGTTTTATTGTTCAGTTCGCTGACGATGGCGTGGGCGGTTCGTTGTGCTCAAGTCGAAGAGTACAAGAAACTCGTCGTGATGATCGCCAGCACGCTGTGTTGCGCGATGATCTTTCTCGGCGTCAAAGCGATCGAGTATTCACACAAGTGGGGCATGGGTTTGTTGCCTCCGCGTTGGTACTTCTATGACGAAGCGAACCCGCATCCGACCTCGCAAGAACTGGTCGATGTCTACGGGTTTTCAGCGGATGCTGCCTTTTTTCTAACGAACAGCCTGTACTTCATCTGTGCACCGTTCCTGGTCGTGCTGCTCGGTGTCGTGGTTTGGGCGTTGATCGCCAAAGTGAAAGCGAACGAGTTCCAATTTGCTTGTGCGAAACCTTTGGTTGTCGTCTGCCTGAGTTTCTTCTTCGGCGTCGGACTGGGAGCGATTCTCGAAAGCGGTGAGGGGGGCGAGCACGCCGACGGTTCCCACGCAGTGGCAGGAGTTCACGCCGATGGCGATCATGCCGGAGAGAACGTCGCGGCATTGGCCTCAACGTCGAGCACGATTCCGAGCGATGACGCTGCGGTTGAATTGCTCGCCGAGAGCGATTTGAATACGGGTGCGAAGGCGATGCTCGAAGCTCAAAAGGCTCAAACAGAACTCGCTTCCGGTCAGGTCGTGCCGGAGGGCGGAGAGTCCGACATGGGTATCGAGAAACTCGAGCAAGATGTGCAGACGAAACGTCAAGCGGGTGTTTTCTTCGGTGTCTACTATTGCATGACCGGGATTCACGCGATTCACATTTTGGGCGGAATTGGAGTTCTCGTGTGGTTGTTGGTCCGGGCGATTCGAATGGATTTCAACCGTCAGTACTTTGGTCCTGTTGACTACATCGGTCTGTACTGGCACTTGGTCGACTTGATTTGGATCTACCTGTTCCCGTTGCTGTATTTGATTCGTTAGTTCGCCGGCGTTTGCCGACCTCGCTTGTACCAATCTTTCCAATCTCAAACTTTTCCAGATTCACCATGGCTGATCACGGACATTCCGACGACGGTACCGATTTCGCTCACCCTTTGCCTTTGTGGGTGTTGTTCGCGGTGTTTGGTGCGTTGGTTTTTCTGACCATCGTCACGGTGGCCCAGGCGAGTTTGGATCTGGGTAGTATCGACATCGCCGTGGTGATGGCGATCGCGACCTTGAAGGCGACGCTGGTGGGTGCGTTCTTCATGCACTTGCTTTGGGACAAACCGTTCAACATCATCGTGTTCTTGTCTTCGTTCGTGTTTGTAGGGTTGTTTGTCATCTTCACACTGAGTGACAGTAAGCTCACCTCGGACTCGTTCGAACCCAAGATCGATGAGCCAGCCGCGACGGCGGGTATGTAGGGTCTGTCCGAACTGTAGGTATTGGACGGAGTGATTTTGGGGCGGAATGATTTCCAGGATCGGTCAGACCGGATTTGAGAATCAAACTGCCAATGATCACCTCGGACTCTTTTCTTCACCCGGTGAGCTTTGCTTGCCCCATCGTGAGGCGATTTCGAGTGTCTTCGCATGGATATCAACGATGTCGTTGATATCGGGTGCGTAGCCGCCCGCCATGGCGATCGCTACGGGTAAATTTTGGTTGCGGCACCACCGAATCACGAACTCGTCACGGCGTGCCAATCCAGCCTTCGTGAGCGACAATCGACCGAGTCGGTCGTTTTCAAAAGGATCTGCTCCGGCGAGATAGACTGCGAGGTCGAATGGGCCGTTGGCGTGCACTTGTTGCAGTGCGGTGGCTAGGGCGGTGGCATACTCACTGTCATCCGTACCGTCGGGCAGAGCGATGTCGAGGTTGCTGTCGACTTTGCGCAGTGGGAAATTCTTGATGCCGTGAATCGAGAGGGTGAACGCGGAATCGTCTCCGGCCAAGATCGATGCGGTTCCGTTTCCCTGGTGGACATCCAGATCGATCACCACAGCGCGTCGGATTTTGCCTTCGTGTTGGAGCGTTCGGACCGCCACGGCGGCGTCGTTGAAAACACAGTAACCTTCTCCTGCACCAGAGAATGCGTGATGGGTACCACCGGCGAGGTTGGCAGAAACGCCATCTTCGAGTGCCGCCCGCGATGCCGCGATCGTTGCCCCGGTGCTCCGTCGTGATCGCTCGACCATCTTGGGTGACCACGGGAACCCGATCCGCCGAATTTCAGCCGGTGTCAAAGTTCCCGTCACCACGCGTTGCACATATTCCGGATCGTGGCACAGCGATAGTTGCTCATCCGTCGCCGCGAACGGGACCAACAGCGCGTCGTTTCGATGATGATCCGATTCCACAACACGTTGCCGTAGTTGTCGATATTTGTCCATCGGAAACCGATGGGTCTCCGGCAACGGGAGTTCGAAATGATCGGTGTAGAAGAGTTTCAACGTGAATGACGGGTTCGAGCAGTGTGGGCCGGAGCAAGCCGCTTCGGGGCCGGTCCGGCAATCCCCGATCGTACGTTAGGCTTTTAGCCTGACACGGGCATTGGGTGTCAGCCTGGAAAGGCTGACGTACGTTGGGCTTTCAGCCTGACACGGGCATTGGATGTCAGCCTGGAAAGGCTGACGTACGTTAGGCTTTCAGCCTGACACGGGCATTGGAGGTCAGCCTGGAGAGGCTGACGTACGTTGGGCTTTTAGCCTGACACGGGCATTGGGTGTCAGCCTGGAAAGGCTGACGTACGTTGGGCTTTCAGCCTGACACGGGCATTGGGTGTCAGCCTGGAAAGGCTGACGTACGTTGGGCTTTCAGCCTGACACGGGCATTGGATGTCAGCCTGGAAAGGCTGACGTATTACCGTCCCAACTGCTCGGCCAACTCTTTCGCGTCATAAATCGATCGCAACGCTTCGAGGATTCCGACTCCCGAGACACTGACTGCACGAGCCTGGTCGTCGGTGTAAAGGTAGTCACTTGTCAAGCTTTGGATGTTCCCATCGAAGATCAATCCGACGAGTTTTCCGTCGCGATCGACGACCGGCGAACCGCTGTTGCCGCCGATGATATCCGCGGTGGCTACGAAGTTCAGTTGCGTCGACAAATCGACGCTGTCCTTGGCCTCCATCCAGCTCGACGGCAGGTCGAAATCGGTTTGTCCCTCGTGGGTCGCGGCGTGCTCATAGGCACCGGCGATCGTCGTCGTTGGATTGATCCGGACACCGTTTTCGGTGTATCCCTTGACCGTCCCGAACGCGAGTCGCAACGTGAACGTGGCGTCGGGATACCCTGTGGTGCCTTCGACTGCTGTGACGACGCGAGCGATTTTCGCGTAGGCTTGTTTCTCGCGTTCGTCCAATTGGTCATCGATCGCGCGGAACGCACGGTACTCCGGTTCGATCACGCGGGCCAAACGCATTGCCGGATCTTCGCTGCCGAGTACCGCGTTGACGCCGCCGTCGATCAACTGCTGGCGCAGACTCGGCTCGTCGATCTCGGTTTTCCCAACGATTTCGGCGGCGACCTCACGTGGGGAACGTCCCGCGAGGATTTCTTGGATCAGCGGATTGTCCATTCCCCGTCGTTCGATCAACAGTGAGATTTCGTCGGCGAGTTTGACACGTTGCAAATCGTCGTACAAGGGCGCGGGGCTGGTCAAGCGATTCAGCAACGATTCGCGTGCCCCTTCGGTGTACTCGGCGAGGCGGTCGGCGTTCGGTTTCTGATCCTCTTGGGTGAGCAACAGGATCGATAACGCGAACTGGAACAGATCGCTGCGGAGGGAGACCGAGCGGTTCAAAAGAGCGGCTTTTTCGCGTTGAATTTGAGCGATTTCACGCCACGCCGAGACGAGCGGTTTCAGTTCAGGATTGGCCGACGCGGCGGCGAGCAACCGGGCTTGGCGGCCCCGCCGGGCGGCGATCGTTTGTGGATCTTGCAACCCTGCGAGCATCCCCGTGTAGGCTTTGCGTGCGTTCTGGATCCCGAACAACTCATCGCGTCCACGGCGAGTCGCTTCGTTGCCCTCCAACGAGTACTGTTGCAGCAAAATTTCTTTGCGGCGGAGGTAATCGAGCACAAAAGGCAACCGGGTGTCACGCAGATACTCGAGTGCCTGGACCGTGAAAATCCGCTGCGTTCGGCCAGGGTGCCCACTGACCAAGACCAGGTCACCTTCGGCCGGCGGCACGTCGCTCCAACGCAGGAAATTCTTGAGTTCGGCGGGTTTGTCATTTTCGTAAACCCGCATCAACGTCGCGTCGAGGTTGTAACGCGGGTACTCGAAATTATCGGCATCACCGCCGAAGAAGGCGGCGGCGGTTTCGGGTGCCCAGACCAAACGCACGTCGGTGTATTTTTTGTAACGGTAAAGGTGATAGAACGCACCGCCGAACAAGGTCACCACGTCGCTGCGCAGTCCGGTGGCGTCGAGCGATTCCTTTTCGATGGTCGCGATCACGGCCTGCCGTTGTTTCGCGGCGACGTCGGGATCGGTTTGATTCGTGACGGCCGATTCGACTCGCGCGGTCACGTCTTCGATTTCCCGCAGCACGTTGAGTTCGAGGTCGGGCGCCGCGATTTCCTCGCCGAACGAGCGGGCGAGGAAACCGTCTTTGATCAGGTTACGCTCGTCGGTGCTCAGTTTTTGCAGCGTGTCGCTGGCCACGTGGTGATTCGTCAAAACCAAACCGTTGGAGGAAACGAACGATCCCGAACCGCCGGAATTGAAACGGACCGAGGCCAATTGCAGGTCATCGGCCCACGGTTGCGAGGGTTCGAATTGATGTCGTTGTTTCAGTGTCTCTCGGGGCAGATCATTGAACAGGTACATCCCTTCGTCACCGTGAACCGGGCCGAACGAAACAAGACTCATTGCGAACACGGAAACAGCCAGTAGATGAGAGGCGAGCGGGTGGTAGGGCATGCAAATGGCCTTCACAAAAGGAGCAGGAAACGAGGTTCTAAGCAGGTTCGGGGAATTCATTGCGTATAACCCCCATTCGCCGTCTGGGCGTTAGCCCCGGTTCAACGTGAGATCCTTGGCTAACGCCAAAACGGCTAACCTACCGAAACACTTTCCCGAACCTGCTTCGCAATCCTAGGAGACACCGTCTCGCGAGGCAACGAGAGGTCCGCCCGAAGAAGTGGGATTGAGGTTGGAAATCAGGCGATCTTTGGTCAAATCCATTGAGCACCTCGACAGGTTGATTTAATATCGCGACGATACCCGTGCGAGCACGACCGCGGCGGATTCGTTTGCGACTTCTCATCTCACAAAGGCACTCTGAACTTGACCGACAACGGCCCCACCTGCGCAATGGAAGAATCCTGGACACTCGACGACGCGGCCTCCGCCTACGGGATCGAGCGTTGGGGAGACGGTTATTTCTCGATTTCTCCCGCTGGCACCGTACTCGTTTCGCCAGACCCCAGCCAACCGGACTCGGTCGATTTGAAAGCACTCGTCGACCGGTTGATTGATCGCGGTTTGGAACTGCCAATTTTAATTCGGTTCAACGGCATCCTGCGGGACCGGTTGCGACGCATCGACAAGTGTTTTTCAATCGCGATCGAGGATCACAGCTATACCAATCGGTACCGCTGCGTGTTCCCGATCAAGGTGAACCAGCAACGTGAGGTAGTCCAACAAATCGTCAGCGAGGGCAGCCAACTCGGTTTCGGGATCGAGGCGGGCAGTAAACCGGAGTTGCTCGCCGCCGTCGCGATGGGCACCCTCGATCTGCCGATCATCTGCAACGGTTTCAAAGACGACGAGTTCATCCGATTGGCATTGCACGCTCAACGACTCGGTCGGACCGTGTTGCCGGTCGTCGAGAAGGTCAGCGAACTGGATTTAATTTTGCGGATCGCCGAGGAGGTGGGTGTGCGTCCGACGTTTGGCATTCGCGTCAAACTCGCCACGCGGGGCAGCGGAAGGTGGCAGGCCAGTGGCGGGTACCGCAGCAAGTTCGGGTTGACCGTCGCGGAGGTGCTCGCCCAACTCGATCGATTGATCGCATTGGACATGGGCGATTGTTTCCAGTTGTTGCACTTTCATGTCGGCAGCCAGATCGGGAACATTCGGCAACTCAAATCCGCGATCCTGGAAGCCGCACGGATTTATGTTGATTTGAAAAAACGCGGCGCCGCGATGGGATACCTCGACGTCGGCGGCGGGCTCGGAGTGGATTACGACGGTTCGAAATCCGACAACGAATCGAGCATGAACTACTCGATTCAGGAATACGCCAACGACGTGGTTTACCACGTGCAGAGCGTTTGCGACGAGGCCGAGGTACCGCACCCGCAATTGATGTCCGAGAGCGGACGGGCGATCGCGGCCCAGCACAGTGTGTTGGTGATGGAAACGCTCGGTGTCACGTCGCAGGGTGAATCCGATCTGCCCGTGTGGGCGCGGGTGCCCGAGGACGAAGACGAGTCGTCAACGCCGGACGTCGCACTCGATGTCCTCTACGGCGACGACAATAACCTCGGCGAAGACCGGGTCAGTGAAGAGGTGCTCAGCCGCCAACTTCGCATCAACGAACCGCCGGGGCCGCCGGAGGAGTTCGAGCAACCGGTTCATGATTTGTGGGAGCAATACAAACTCATGACGCCAGCGAACATGCTCGAAACGTTTCACGATGCTCAGGTGGCGTTGGATTTGTGCATGAATTTGTTTAGCGGCGGGTACTTGCCGCTCGAACAACGCGTCGCGGCGGAAACGTTGTACTTTGCGATCTGCCATCGGGCGCGAGACCTGTCCGCCGAACTCGACGAGATCCCCGAGGACTTGTCCGGGCTCGATCGATTGTTATCGGACATTTACTTTGCCAACTTTTCGTTGTTTCAATCGATGCCCGATTCGTGGGCGATCGATCAGTTGTTCCCGATCATGCCGATCCACCGACTCGGCGAGCGACCAACGCGTCACGCCGTGCTCGGCGACATCACCTGCGATAGCGACGGGAAAATCGACTCGTTCGTCGGCGACGGACAACGCACCGACACGTTGATGTTGCATCCACTGCGCGCCGGCGAATCGTATCAACTCGCGGTGTTCATGGTGGGTGCGTACCAAGAGATTCTCGGTGATTTGCATAACCTGTTCGGCGACACGCACGCGGTCCATGTGGAACTCGACGGCAGCGTCACGAAGGTTCGCTCGATTGTCAAAGGCGATACCGTTTCGGAGGTGCTTGGATACGTCCAGTATGAAGAACGCGAACTTGTCGAAGCGATCCAAGAGGCGGTCGAGGGCGCGATTGATAACGGCCGGATCAACCACCAACAAGCCGGTCAAACCGTCGCGATTTATGAGCAAGCCCTCGCCGGTTACACATATTTGACGTCGAGGAAATCGGTAGCGGCGGGTTGAGTAGCAAGTGAAGTTGGGTACTTCAATCGCAGCGCGATGACATCGGATAGCCAGCGGTGCCAACCCCTGGTGCCGATCGAGAGCCGACCGTTTTTTTCGGTTGCGTCAAAGACTATTGCGTCAGTCGGAATCGGCAAGAGAGTGCGAGCCGTTTGGGCGCTAGCCCCGGTTTTGTGGTGACGAAACCGTGGCTAGCGATAAAACGGCTCACGTAGGCAACAGCCTCCGCCGGAGACTTTTGCAGTACAAGTCCGACACGCAAGCGAGTGCATGCTGTGCTTTCCTCGCTTGCGTTTCGGGCTTGTAAATCGACAGCCCGCAAGCGGAGGGGCGAACGCTCTCGACTCGGAGAGCCGAGCGACAATGTAAGCACCGGCATTCCTTCCTTGTTGGTGGTTCAAGCTCTCCCAGATTGTGTTAGAATCGAAATTGATTGCAAGACGCCGATGGCTTCGTTGGGGGCCGCTTCGGCAGAACTTTTCGCGAAGGGTCAACGGCCCAAGGACTTCCTGTGACGACCAAAGAGAAAGCGACCTTGCTCATGTCCGAAGAACACGTTCTCGTCATCCCCGCCGAACTGATTGCCTCGATCGGTCATCTCGAAGGATTCGAGGTCGATGTAAATCGGTTTCTCGTCCCGATTTTGGCCAGCGATCAATTGTCTTATCGACCTCGGGGGGCGATGGAATCGGACCCGCGTTTCAAACAATTGATCCCCTACGTCGTGATGCAGTGGACCTGTCCCGAGGACGGGTTGGTGCGAGTGTTCACGTACACCCGTGGCGGCGGCGGTGGCGAGGATCGATTGCACGCCAAACGCAGCATCGGCGTCGGCGGTCACATCAGCCGCGAGGATGCCAGTGGTGATGACGATCCTTACGTGACCGGGATGCGGCGGGAGCTTGATGAGGAAGTCACGATTGGGAGCAACTACACCGACCAGCGGGAAGGGTTGTTGTACGACCCCAGCAATGATGTCGGCCGCGTGCATCTCGGCGTGATCCATCGCTTCACGCTCGAACAACCCGACGTGTCGAGCAACGAAGCGGAACTCGCCGAGGGCGAGTTCCTCACGCTCGCCGAACTCCGCGAAGCTTACGAGGGACTGGAAACCTGGAGCCAGCTTTGCCTGGACGCTCTCTTTCCTAGTGACGCGTGACCCGCACTCGTTGAGATTTGCGAAGGCGGGAATCTTGAGTCAAACGGGTCAAAAAAACGCAAATTGAACCGTCCGGCCTCCTTTCCGGCTTGCGACTGAGGCGGGTGAAACGTTACCACGGTTTGAGAACCACCGAATTTACCTGTTATTTCTTCGACGGATCGTTCCACCGGTTCTTTGACGCGTTTCTCAAACCAGCGATACCAGCCGATGCCCGTCCCCGCATTCCGCCCCACTGCGATCGACCCGCCGACCCCGGACGGGTCCGGTTCGCTCGACTCGACATCGACTCAAACACCGCTGCGGTTGTTCGCTCCCGACAACATGTCCGGATTTACAGAGCGGAATCCCGCCGACGATCGACACGCGATCGGTTTGCAGCGGCCATGGATGACGATCGGTTACCTCGTCGCGTCGCTGACGATCGGATTGTTGTTGGCGACGCTGGCCGGTTGTCACTGGGCCTCGTCGAGCCAAAACAACCAGGGCGCCGCGATGTACAACCAGGGCCAGTACACCGCCGCAATGGAGCAATTTCAGAAAGCGATCGCGTCCAATCCGGCTGACCCGGACGGGTACTACAACCTCGCCGCGACGACGCACCGACTGGGAAATCAACGTCAAGATCCGAACCTGATTCGGCAAAGCGAAGCGTTGTACAACCAATGCCTCGATCACGATCCCAATCACATCGATTGCCATCGTGGGTTGGCGGTGCTGTTAGTGGATTCGGGACGTCCCGATCGGGCGTTCACGTTATTGAAGAACTGGGCATCCCAAAACCCCGCGTTCGCCGAACCACGCATCGAACTGGCGCGCATGTACGAGGAGCACGGCGAAGGACAAACGGCCTTGAAGTATCTCGAGAGCGCTGTACAAACCGATGCGAACAACCCGCGGGCTTGGCTGGCACTGGCCCGATTGCGTGAGAACGACGGTGATCCGGTTCAGGCATTGCAAAACTACCAACGGGCGTTGGCACTGGGCGGCGGGACACTCGGCCCGAACGGCTCCATGGCGTACGAACGCGTTGCCGCCCTGAGTCGGCAGATCAACTCCGCCAACGACGCACGACTCAACAACGCCGGTGGTGGCGGTGGTACTCAAATGGCAGCGCCGGAGTTTGGCTCCACGCGGTACTAAGCGGCCGCAATTCAATAAGCGGGTTCGGAAAAGTGTTTCGGTGTCTTAGCCGTTCTGGCGTTCGCCACGGTTCTCACGTTGAACCGGGGCTAACGCCCCAACGGCGAATGGGGTTACACGCAATTAATTACCCGAACCTGCTTAATACGCTTAGTGGACGAGGTTACGAGTCCCAGAATCAAAGGACTCGTAGCCTCGTCGAAACGGCTCATCTCAACCGCCGGCGGTCACGAAACTCGGTTCCGGTTGCCAGAGATACAGGAACGTCGGCATCTTCGATCGGTCTAATCCGGGGATGCTGATTGGTAACAACGAACTCATCGGAGAATTCGGCGTGACGTCGAACTCGCTCATCGCCCGATCGTTGTCACGGCGAAGCAGTACGACGGGCGCGTCGTCACGTAAGCCGGCCATCCGACCGGCGATGTCGATCGCGTCGTCGAGGTATCCGATACTGTCGACCAAACCGACCTCAGCCGCTTGCATTCCTGTCCATACACGCCCGTCGAACATTTTGCCGATTTTGCGTTTGGATCTGTCCTCGTCGACATTCTCTTCTTCCTCGCCAATGTCCCCGTCATCAGCGTCTTGTTTCGGATCGCTCAAACCGAGGGCGGGCAAGTCCTCTTCGACGATCAATCGCGGGCCACGAGAACGTTTGACTTGGTCGATGAACCGGTCATGAAATTGATCGGCCATCTGTTGTAAAATCGCGCGCTCATTTTTGTCCATCGTCCGTTGCGGCGAGCCCAGGTCGATCTTATCACCGGCCTTCACTGGCACCGGTGTGATATTGTATTGAGCGAGCGTGTCTTCCATGTTGTAACTGTTCAGGATCACGCCGATGCCGCCGACGACGGACGTCGGGTGGGCGACGATTTGATCGGCGTGCGTGGCGAGGTAGTATCCGCCACCGCACCCGTTGGTCATCAAACAGGCGATCACGGGAATATCCCGACTCCGTTTCAACCGCGCCACATCGTTGGCGAGAATGTCGGTCGCGGTGACGCCGCCGCCGGGCGTGTTGATTCGTAGGACCACGGCGGAAATGGTGGGATCACACTCGATCTGACGCATCTTTTCGCGAAACAGCGCGACCGGGTTTTCACCCATCGAGTTCAGGCCGCTGAAATTGCGATTGACGATCAACCCGTCAACGTCGACGATCGCAATGCGGCCACTGCCGACGTGATCGTTGCCATCGACGACGACGGCGCGGATCGGCGTCGCCGTGTTATCGCTGCGACTGACCGTGACCATCTCGCCGACCATTCGGATATCGCCATCGACACCCATCTTCCCACCGAGATCCATCTTGCCGCCGACGAGCGCTCGGATCGGTGTGTGACAGCCGGTGATCGCGATTGCGAGACAAGCCAGCAACAGCGAACTGCCGATCGAAGGCAAACCGTAAAAATACTGGCGAGGCGTGAGCATAGTCATATCGAATCCATTCGAATGGGAATGTCATTCGCCGCGATCGATCGGTGCATCCTGCGGGTCGATTCAGTTGCATGAGGCAACCAAGGCAGACGAGAGACTGTTCTTGAATCGACCGCTCCCCCTGCGGTTGCCTAACCAATCCGAGACAACAGTCGCGACCGGTTCATCCGAAGTGATCCTGAACAACGACAATCCAAACCTAACCGTTCTATCTTGACTCTCCGAAAAGCAAAACAATGATTCCACCTGACCAAAGCCACCGCGAAAACGCATCCGATGACCAAACCAGCGTCACGGAACTCAAGGCGGTTGTCGAGCAGTTTGTCGTCGAGCGCAATTGGCACTCGTTTCACAATCCGAAAAACCTGGTCATGTCGCTGGCGATCGAGACGGCTGAGTTGATGGAGCATTTCCAGTGGCTCACGCCGGAGCAATCGCTCGAGATCATGAACGACGCCGAGCGACGCGTTGCCGTCGGCGAAGAGGTCGCCGATTGTTTGGCGTATCTGCTCGGGATTGCCAACCAACTCGACATCGATTTAGCCACAACACTGCGGGCAAAGATGATCCGCAACGCGGAGAAGTATCCGGTAGAGGAAGTGAATCCCGATGGTGAAGCCTATTAGGAATCGGCATCTCGTCCACGATGAATCTCGTAGACCGGCGGCGGAATTCGGCAACGAGACCAGGCACGCTCTCGCGTTTTCGAGGTCGCGCGGTTTGGAGGTGCTGTTGCGGCAAGTCGTTGCAGCAACGACATTTCAACGACTCCTCACCCCCAACCCAGAAACAAAACATGGTATCGCCGGCTGCGACAGTTCTCCGTGGAGCGGTCAACTGGTGGTGATTTTTGCCACCGCACTCGTCGGTATCGGGGTGGTCGTTCGTTTGCCCGCGGCTCGCGATTGACCCTGCTTCGAACACCGCGTTTCCCGGAAACTTGCCCGCCTGCTCAAGAATCACCGCCATCGCTCCGGACATGCCGTGTACACTCTTGGCCCCTCCAGAGCCAGAACGAAGACTTATCCAGAACGAAAAACCCACCATGACGGTTCCGATCGCCTCGAACGTGTCTCGTACCGGTCGATTCGCAATCGGTATCCTCGCCACTGTGACTTTCTTGCACGGGCTGCTCGCCCCTGCCACCACACGGGCCCAAGATCGGTTGGTCGATCATTTTCCCGAAGCGGCAAAATCAGGCTGCATGGCCTGCCACGGCGAGGTCGAACCGATCCGAGAAATCGGGTCCGAAATGCTCAATCAAATCATGTCCAAAGGCGAATCGCTCGGCGATCCGGCTGGTTGTATCGTCTGCCACAACGGCGACCCGACCGAAACCAAAGACAAAGACATCGCGCATGGAGGCGACGATTTCTATCCCGACCCTGGCAGTCCCTGGATCAACGAAGACACCTGCGGCCAATGCCACTCCGAGCAAGTCGACATCCAGTGGCAGAGTCTGATGATGACCGAAGCCGGAAAGATCCAAGGCACGTGTTGGTCCTTCGGCGCTCTCACCGGATACGAACATAAATACGGCAACTACGCCGTCGAGAATCCGTCCAACCCCGACGACCGACTCGGCACGGACATCTACCGCGCCTACATGCAGCGTTTGAAAGAACTCGAACCGAATGTGTTCGTCGACCGACACGAACCCTTGCCCGATGCCGTCGGATTCGATGACCTCGATCGATTGAACGATAACCCCGAACTCGCCGCGTTCACCTACATCCGTCAAGAATGCAATCGCTGCCATCACGCCGTCAAAGGACGCGCCCAACGTGGCGATTTCCGCGGCATGGGTTGCTCCTCGTGCCACATCCCGTACAGCAACGAGGGTTTTTACGAAGGCCACGACAAATCGATCCCGACCGACGAACCCGGGCACCCGCTGACGCACCAAATCCAAGGCACTCGCGAAGCCACCGTGACCGTCAACGAAGTCAGCTATCACGGTCTCGCCGTGGAAACCTGCACCACCTGTCACAACCGAGGCAAACGGGTCGGCGTGTCTTTCCAAGGGCTGATGGAATCGCCCTACATCTCGCCGTTCGCCGAAGACGGCAGCGATCAACCGAAACTGCATACCAAACACTACATCGCAATGGAGCAGGACATCCATTATCAGAAAGGGATGAAGTGCCAAGATTGCCACACGTCGATCGACGTTCATGGTGACGGATTTTTGAATCCCACCACGCTCGCCGCCGTCCAAATCGAATGCTCGGACTGCCACGGAACGCCGGATAAATACCCCTGGGATCTCCCGTTCGGTTACATGGACGAGTTCGACGTCGCCCCCGCCGAAGGCGGCCCCCGCGGATTAGCCCAAGAGCAATTGCCGTCGACCTGGGCCGGGTACGCCCATGAAAAGAAAGACGGTTTCCTCCTGACCGCTCGCGGCAATCCTTATGAGAACGTCGTTCGCGACGGTGACGAGATCATCGTCTACACCGCCGAGGGCAAAGACATCCGGATGAAACCGCTGAAGAAACTCGTCGAGGACGAAGAGATCAGCACCCGTGGTTTGGTCGCCATGCAAGGCGTCTCGAAACACCTCGAACGAATGGAATGCTATACCTGTCACGCGAGTTGGACGCCGCAGTGCTACGGTTGCCATGTGAAGGTCGACTACAGCCAAAAGGACCAGTGCCCCGAATGCGACGAATCCAAAGTCGGATTCGATTGGGTCGCCGCCGGTCGCAAACACATGCAGCCCGAATTCCGAACCCAAGACGGTGAAGACGGATTCGACACCGTCATCCCTGGCAAGGTTACCGAGAGTCGCTCGTACCTGCGTTGGGAGGAACCGATGATGGGCGTCAACGGGGAAGGCCGCGTCACGCCACTGGCGCCCGGATGCCAACCCTCGGTCACGATCATCGGCCCTGACGGAAAAACGATTCTCACCAACCACATTTTCAAAACGCCCGCCGGGACCGAAGGCAGCGGCGAGGGCGGGCAGCTCGCGATCGACATGAGCCCGACGCAGCCGCACACGATGACCAAGAACGCGCGGAGCTGCGAGTCGTGTCACGCGTCCGACAAAGCCGTCGGTCTCGGCATCAGCGGCACCCGGCCGTGGGATCAACAAAAGTTCGTCGACATCGAAACGAGCGACGGAACGGTGTTATCCAAACGCGCCCAACCGCAGTTCGGTGCAATCGAAAACCTCGAACACGATTGGTCTCAAATCGTTGACCGCGATGGCAATCAACTCGCCACCGTCGGTCACCACTGGAAACTCTCGCGGGCGCTCAACAAAGAAGAGATCGAGCATATTCAACGCGAGGGAACTTGCATCGCCTGTCACAAAGAGATCCCCGAAAACTCCGGTGCCATCAATTTGTTACACCACATCGCCAAATTCACCGGCCAATTGCCTAAGACGAACGAGCAGCACGCCGGTTTGGTCAACAAGATCGTGTTGTTGTCCGCGTGGGTGCAAGTCCTCGGCGGCGCCGGATCATTCCTCGCCGGCGGTGTGGCCCTGGCATGGTGGCGACGACGACGGGCCCGAGTTCGGTAAAGAGTACCGCGACGCTCCGCGTCGCGAAAAGGGCGCCGATTCCAGCCTCACGACGCGGAGCCTCGTGGTACAAAAAACAACCCAACCTACACACCTTCCAACCGCTCCCGAAACGCGCGAAAGTCCTCGAGCGTATCGATACCCGGCGCACTCGGCCTGACGGCGGCCACCACGATGGTTTTGCCCGCCTCGATCGCACGTAACTGTTCGAGTTTTTCGATCTGTTCCAATCTGCCTGGCCGTTGCGTCGCGAACCACAATAGGAAATCACGACGGTAGGCGTACAACCCGATGTGTTGCCAGTAGACCGGCGGATACTGATTCAACAACGCGTCGGTCACTCCCTCACGGGCATGCGGCACCGCGGCGCGGCTGAAATAAATCGCACGATCCTCGTCTCCCATCACCACCTTCACACAAGCCGGGTCGTCGAGTTTGGCGAGGCGATCGATCGCACACGCCGCCGTCGCGATCGACGCATCGGGGCGAGACGCCAGCAGTTTCGCCACCGAATCGATCACGTCCGGGTCGATTTCCGGCTCATCCCCCTGCACGTTGACGAACACGTCGACGTCCTCGTGCAACAACGCAATCTCGGCGATCCGGTCGGTCCCGCTCCGGCAGCTCACACTCGTCAATCGGGCCTCACCGCCGAACGAATCCACCTCCGCGACGATCCGCGGATCGTCCGCCGCGACCAGGATCCGGTCCGTCACGCCGCACCGGCTCGCCGATTCGTAGGTGTGTTGCAAAACCGATTTTCCCGCAGCCCGTAACAGTAGTTTTTCACTCAAACGGCTCGACGCCAACCGAGCCGGAATCACGATCATCACCTTCACCGCTTTCTCCTTCATCTCCTTCATCGCTTTCTCCTTCATCGCCAGAATCATCCGCGTGTCATGAGCAATCCTCACATCAACCGAGCGGGCATTCTCCGGAAGTGATTCAAGCAGAGAAACCAGTTGCATTTCAAGACCATCGTTCGATCAGCTCATCACATCGGGGTCGAGCCACCTCACGCCCGCGAAACAGGCATGAGGTGCTTATTTTATTGGCATCTTCTTCTTTGTTTTCATTCTGCGATGCCAGGAAAAGAAAAACACATCCCGTAAAACTTTACTCAACAATGACTTGCAGCACGGAAAATGTTTGAGACAGTCGCTTTGGCACTGTCATTGCTTCTCGTTGAATCACAGGCAACTTGCTAGCGTTTCAAACACCCCGATGCTCACGAGCGATGATGCAATGGCCCGGGCAGGAGTTGGACGGTGGGAGAAAACGTTGGGACGCGAGTTGCCACGATTTTTTACTGGCACGCGTGTTGATAGATCGTCGCATTGAACGCGAGGTCGCATCGTCGCCAGCGATTGACAACCGTCTTTGAGAAGGAAAGACTTCATGATTCGCAGTTTGACAAGCCCGATTGGGCAAACACCAGGTTTGAAATGGACGAGGTTCCGATCCTCCTGGTTGATGATGATTCTCGTTGTGGGGATGATGGGAATCGGCACATCACTCGCGTCGGTCGCTTGGGCTCAGGATGCAGCCGAAGTCGCCACGGAAGTCATGGAAGTGGCCGACGCGGGTGATGCAGCCGTCCCCGCCACCGGGGAGGAGCCCGTCGCCGAAGAGGCTCCCGATCTCGGTGTCGGGTACGCGTTCGACAATGCCATCCTCTTCCTTTGTGCCGTGCTGGTCCTGTTCATGCAGGCTGGATTCGCGATGGTTGAGGTGGGACTGAACTCCGCCAAAAACACCGTCAACATTCTCGCGAAGAACGTGATGGACCTTTCGGTCGGTGTGCTTTTATTCTTCTTCGTGGGGTTCGGGATCATGTATCCGACGCTTTACATGAGCGAAACGGACGCCGAGAACGTCAGCAAAGTGTTCGCATTCGGCGGTTCGGGTATCTATTCGAACGACGATCCTGGTCGAACTTTCTCGCCGCAGGTCGATTGGTTTTTCCAAGCGGTGTTTGCGGCGACCGCAGCAACGATCGTCTCGGGTGCCGTCGCCGGACGAATGAAATTCACAGCCTACCTGATTTATAGCGCGATCTTGACCGGCTTGATTTACCCGGTCAGTGGTTATTGGAAATGGGGTGGTGGCTGGATCGCCGATTGGGGTTTCCAGGATTTTGCTGGTTCAGCGGTGGTTCACGCGGTGGGCGGTTTCGCCGGCCTCGCCGGAGCCATCTTCCTCGGCCCCCGATTGGGTCGCTACACCGCCGACGGAAAATCGGTTCCCTTACCGGGGCACAACGTCGCTTTTGCGGCGCTCGGTGTCTTCATCTTGTGGGTGGGGTGGTACGGTTTTAATCCTGGTAGTCAGCTCGCCTTTCAAGGTACCGGTGACATCGACGCCACCGTTCTGATCGCAGTCAACACCACGCTCGCCGCCGCTGCGGGTGCTTTCGTTGCCACCTTCGTCGGCTGGGGATTATTCGGCAAGCCGGATTTAACGATGAGTCTTAACGGTGCGCTCGGCGGTTTGGTCGGCATCACGGCCTGTTGTGATGCGTTCGGCAACATGATGGCAATTGTGGTTGGCGGTATTGCTGGCGTGCTTGTCGTACTGAGCATCGTGGCTCTGGATAAAGCGAAAATCGACGATCCCGTCGGTGCCTTCCCGGTACACGGCGTTTGTGGCGTCTGGGGTTGCATGACGATGGGCATCTTCCCGAACACGCACTTCCCGACCGCGTTCGAAGGTTTTGTACCTCAGGCCGTTGGAACGCTCGCTATCTGTGCCTGGGCCTTCCTGACCATGTCGATTGTGTTCGGAGTGCTCAAAGCGGTCGGTCACCTCCGCGTTACGCCGGAAGAAGAGCAAGCCGGATTGGATATCAGCGAGCACGGTATGCACGCGTATCCGTCCGACGCGATCACCGGCGGTACGATCACCTGAGGAACGTAGGAGACCTGCCCACTGCGGCGATCGTCGTCGGATGCCCGTTACGCATCCGGCGGCGTCGCAGCCCGCGTTGGGACTGCTAATGATGATCTTCCGCCACGTCGTTGGTTCGGCGTGTTCGGTCACCGATCTTCTCGGCTCTTGCCTGGGCCAGAAGAAGGCCCCAATGGCCTGCGGCGAGTGTCCGCCTCACTCGTCGTAGGTCTGGGGTTTTTGATCCGGGGAACGTTCGCGGTCTTTTGATTGAATTGTGTCCGACGAGTCGATTTGATGAGGTTGCATCCGTTTGGAGTGCGACCCGTACGTAGCCTGACTCTCCGAGTCGGGCGTGAAAGGGGCAACGATACTCGAATCAGAGAGTCGAGCTACGTCAAGGCGAAGCTTCCCCGTACACGCTTCGGGTGATTAAATCAACGGGCCGTTCGCACCGGGCCGATTTGCGGAAGGCCCTCATCTACGCCTCCACCGCTCGGTCAGTTATTCTCGGCGGAAATTCAACAGGCGGACGTTTCTAGACGGGAATTCTTACGAACGATGAAACTCATCATTGCTATCATCCAACCCTCACGGCTCGACGCCGTCAAAGAGGCCCTCACGCGGATTGAAGTCCACCGACTCACCGTGATTGATTGCCAAGGCTTCGGCCGGCAACGCGGCCAAACCGGCGGCATCCGAGGCCGCGACTACGGAGTCAATCTGCTCCGCAAAGTCCAACTGCAAATCGGCGTCAACGAAGAATTCGTGCAGCCCACGATCGACGCGATTCTCGAAGGCGGACGCAGCAGCGATCAAGGCGAATTCGGCGACGGCAAAATCTTCGTCCTCCCCATGGACGACTGCGTCCGCATCCGCACCGGCGAACGCGGCGACGAAGCGATCTAGAACACCTCGCGATCTAAAACAACTTGCGGAGTTATTTCAGTGGGCCGGATTGTTGGTAACCCTGCGTTCGTTCGTCGGTAAAAAACCGCTCGCCATCGCGATACATTCGACTGCGGGCACGCGGATCCCAATTTTTCATGTCGCCTTCGGTGACGATATCGCGAACCTGGTCGACGCTCAGGTCGTGCAGTGCGGCGAGTTGGCGGATGGAATTTTCGCGAGTCTTGTCGAGCATCTTCTCTATGCTCGCGCGGACCTTGCCGTCGGGGACCATGAATGCTTTTTCGGTCGTCGTGCGAGCGGGAGGCACGAAGGTCATCATCGATTCGACGACGCTGTTCTTCTGGGATGCCGACGATCCGCAGGGCGGCGAGGCATTCGATGAAGTGGCATTCGACGCGGACGCGGAGAACACGTTACCGCACCCTGGGCAACGTACCGTTTGCATGGTCGCGAGCACGTTCACGCTCGCCGAACATCTTGGGCATTGTTGTGATCGAACGGTCATGGCGTTTCCTAGGACAAAGCGGCGGTGAGTGAGGCGACCTCGGCCTAGCGTTGATAAATTTGCGGCAACTGCGCGCGGAAATCTCGGTTCGCCCCGGACGCGGGCCGGAACATCGGCATCAACCCACCGAGATCGTCTCGGAATTGAGTTAACCGATCCTGATCGCCGACTCGTTCGGAAAATCATGGGAAGTCGGGATCACCTATCAAGGTCGTTTGTTGCTGGATTACCGTCCGGCGGCCGCTCACGACGCGGCCACGTTTGCCAGTGCGATCGATCAGCACTGCGCTCGATTGTGACGATTTTGTCAACGTCACCGAGGGATGGACCACAGCGATTTAAGCGAGATCGATATCGCCCCCCCCCC